>Ga0302265_1000539_pt1 | contig 24905 bp, 35 predicted proteins | sample III_Bog_E1_1_FD_194556 | JGI IMG/M metagenome (GOLD analysis project Ga0302265, IMG submission 194556) | Peat permafrost microbial communities from Stordalen Mire near Abisko, Sweden - III_Bog_E1_1 | ecosystem: Environmental > Terrestrial > Soil > Wetlands > Peat | place: Sweden: Abisko...
CATACTTAATAAAGTATTTATTTAAATATGGTGTATATTTATCTAAAACTTTGGTAGATTGCCTTGGACAAATATGTTTTAATTGTTCTGTTGTTATATTCATATTATTTATTTGAAAATGTTTTCTTTTTTGTTTTGTAATCTTTTCATATTGAAATTATTACAAAATTACAAATGTTCAAATGTTTTCTTTTTAGAAAGTTATCTTAAGATAGAGTATAAAATAAATCCCCAAAATACGACAAATAACAACCCCATTTGAAAATAATTGTTACGTGTTAATCGTATAATGCGACCGAAACGGTAATAAAAGCGATTACTTCTAAAATGTACATCCATTGTGCTAATTTTTTACTAAGTAAATAAAGAACAATTGCACTGACTATCATAATTATATTCAAATAATACATATGATAAACAAATATGATTGATAGTTGACTTAAAACTACTGCTGCAAGTGAACTGTATTGATGTACATTTGCTGTGAATGTATCACTTCTGAATGCCGATGCAATGCCAACAAACATAATCATACCTCCTGCAAAAAACATAAATCCATCATGTGCTAATAAAACCGCCGGAATTGCATATCCCCAACAAAATGCCAAAAATAGCCAATTCCATTTTACAGGTAAAGAATAGTAACTTGCTGAAATAGAATTTAAACATCCGTATTTTAATAGAATGGTTAAATTATAAATCACAAATACAGAAATCATTAACCACCACATACTATTTAATTATTTCGAAATCCATAAGAAACTCAAGTTCATTTGGTGTAATATTTTTAGGACATTCAGCTTTCGGAATGTCAATGAATTTAATATCTAAATCAACTTCTTTCAAAAGTAAATCCGAATACTCTTTGTACTCTGCATTACAATCATCAATCAATTGCTGATTGTCTTCATTCAGTTTTGTAAATTCTAATTGTGAATTAATAAAGTTTTGCGTCTCTTCCCCATTTTCATCAAGTTTATCAATCACTAAAAGTTGTTGCCCGTTCACAACTTTTTCTTTACCATATTTCTGATAAATTGCCATTGACTCCTTGTTGTAGTCTACTAATTTATCATCAATAGTTTTTTTAATTGATTCCAGTGATTCGACTTCGGATGATAATAATACCTTATTCTTTTTAATAAGATATTTAAAATTTAAATCACCCTGCGTGAATGCTATTTTTAAACTATCATTTAAATCCAAAATTCGTTTGTTTGTTGTTTTCATTTATTTAATTTGTTAAATTATACGCTCGTAATCGTCTCCCAGGCAGTTGCTCCACCAACTCTTAATTTATTCAAAGTGGTATCAAAATACAAACCACCTTTGATATAAGGAGGTGCAGAAGCTGTTGGTGCTTGAACGGGCATTGATACACTTGTTGAAATAAAACTACCATTTGCATTTATGTATGCTTTTTCAACTCCGTTATTTCTAAAAGAAAATAGTTTTGCTGTTGAATTTGATAAAGCATTTAATGTATCCGTAAAAGCTCCAACTGCTGTACTACCATCAACCACACGAGGGTCAATTCTGAATCTTTCAACATCAATTATACCTGAAATTAAAGCTCCTGAAATAGTTCCTGAAACTGTAGGATTATCAGTTATCTGTAAAACATTTCCTGTCGCATTGAATGCACCTGAAGAATACCTTCTGATTAAAACAGTATTGCCTGTATTATTTGCTGTTTGCACTCCATTTATGTAGAATACTCCTCCATAATTATTTGTAGAGGTTCCATAAACTCCATAATTATTTGTAGAGGTTCCATAAACTCCAACATTATTTGTAGAGTTTCCTTGAACTCCATAACTATTTGTAGAGGTTCCATTAACTCCAACACTATTTGTAGAGACTCCTTGAACTCCAACATAATTTGTAGAGCTTCCATAAACTCCATAACTATTTGTAGAGTTTCCTTGAACTCCAACATTATTTGTAGAGATTCCTTGAACTCCATAACTATTTGTAGAGGTTCCATAAACTCCAACATAATTTGTAGAGGTTCCATAAATACCCCTTGGAGTCTGTCCATAAATAATATATCTTCCTAAACCTGTATTTATTGTCCAATCTCCACTCGCAGGAGTTACAACATTTGTCGTACTTAAAGAATTAGAATTTCTATCAACTGTAATTGAACCTCCTCCTGTTACCGATGCACTTCTTTCAACTACTAACCAATATGAAGTACCATTAACCATCGTATAGTCTCCACCAAACAAGTATTCAACATAAGAAGTCGTTAATGTGCCCATTTTAACCTGATCAGAAGTGTATAATAAAGCATTTGGTGCTGTGCCAGTATCAGAGTATAATTTAAGTCTAACATAATCAGTCGTATTTGTAACAGTACCTATTTTCTTCAATCTAACTGATAACGAACCCATTGTGTTTGCAGCACTTGCGGTAAATTTCCAGGCGTAATATTGATTAAGTAAGGGTTCATCGTTACCTGTAGACGCTATGTCTTGTTGAAGATTAGTGGCATTCATCACTATGTTTAATCCATAGACAGTACGTTGATTTTGAGTGGTAGTTAAATCAATCATATGTAAAGGAGTTGTCATTTGACACCCTACTCTATGATTAACCGAATCAATTACAAATGTGTTTGCATCAATAACTAAGTTGTGAACGCCTAAATTTATATTATTAGTGTTTCCTATATAAGGAATGAACCCTGCTCCATTAATTGCGTCGACAGTTGGATATTTAACCCCTGTTCCATCAACCACTAACGAATTTTGTTTGTTAGCTATGTTAGCAGGAGTAAAACCAAGGGATGTTTGTTTTCCATTAAAAGTATTCCAGTCTGTCGAACTCAATAGTCCAGTTGTAGAAGTTCCAGCCGTACTTTGAGCTGCAACCGCCATCGAGTTTGTATATTGAGTTATATTGTTAGTAATTGTATTGCCTGTCCTTGTTAGTCCAGTTGAAAAAGTTAAAGGGACTTCAAAATCACCCGTATTATTATTTGCAGCAGTTCCAAAAGTTCGAGTTGCTAAAGGAGTAAATCCTAAAGCAGTTGTAACTTGCAAGCCAGTTATACTAGTTAAATAACCCATAGAAGTCCAGGGTGTTCCAGAAACAGGAGTAAATCCTAAAGCAGTTGTAATATCACCACTTGAAAAAGCACGTGTTTTTAAAGAATAAGTTGCAGCGTCATAATAAGTGAACTGGGTGTCTGTAGGAGTTTCTTGAATAGCTGCTAATTTAAGTAGCGAGCCAACATCGCCAACTCTTGCAAATCCTAAATTGTCAAATACCAATTGCCCATCGTGAACACCATCATACAATTTAGCTGTAAATCCAGCATAAGCACCATTTGCAAGTCCACTGACAGCACCGTCACGTAATATTATCTGATCATTAGTTGAATATACTTCTTGTGCATGAACAACAACAGGATTACCCGTATAAGCTATTTGCTGAACAGTTAAAACACCTGCGTTGTCCAACGAAGCCGATTTGGTTCCATCAGGACTTAAAAGAGTATAGTCTGTATTTTGAATGTGAATTTTAGCTATTTCGGTATCAGGGACTAAAGAGCTGCCTGTTACTTTATCAACTTTACCACTTGTATCTTCTACCTGTGTTATGAATTTTCCGTATTTAAGATTTACTGTTGACATATTATTGATAAATTATAAGAGTTACTGTTATATCCCCCGTAGGGCATGAATTAGCATATAAAAACAAAGTATCTGCATAAGCAGAAGTTAATGGAGATACACCCGCAGTTACGGCTAAATTTCCGTTAACCGTTGCTATTACATCAACATAAGAATCTGATGTAATTAAAATATTATTATAAATATATTCATAAACAGACGCGTTAAGTACCCAATTAACTGCTAATAATACAACTCCAGCTATTTGTGTAGTTTTATTAGCCTTACCACCTTCAACGCCTTCGGCTCTACTTGTTTCAGTTCCTACTAATCCCGCTGCAACCCCTACATTTTCCTTTCCTGAATTTAATCCTTCAATATCAGTAGTAAAAGTTTCAGTTTGAGATGGTATGCTTTCTACTATTGTTTTGTCTGCGTTAGTATAGTTGTTATCAGTTTGACTTGGTAACTCATCAATAATACTTGCATAAATCTTTTTACCATCTTTGGGTTGAATATGAGTAGTGTCTTCTACTATTGTAGTTCCATAAACATTAGTTTCGTCGTTTTCATAGGCGCACATTGCAGGAGTAGTTAAAGTCATCCATGCTGTGCTACCTAAAACGATTGGGATAGAATCTCCTGTCCTAAATTTAGTTTCTGCTAAATTTTGAGCCAACCATTCTTGTGTCCCAATACAGATAGTAGGGTATACCTTACCATCATTTCCTGTATAAGTTCCCGTTTGACCATCAATTAGTGTGGTTGATGTTCTTACTAATCTTATCGGAAGAGCATGATTATATACATCACCAAAACCAAAACCTGCTGTTATTCCAAATCCAGCAAATCTAGGATATGTAGGGTTAAGTGGATAAATAGACCAAAATGAGCAATTCCACATTTCTCCCCAAACACCTGAATAGTATTGAAGTGATAAATCAAGAATCCCATTAAAATTCTTTGTATTTATTCCAGAATTTAATAATACACTCCCATTATTAGTACAAAGGGATTTTAATAAATCATAGTCTCCAAGAGTTCCATTACCATAAGATGTCCCAACTCTCCAATTATCTGAACTTGTTATGTTACGAGTGTCTGTTACTGCTAACCAATGATACATTCTACCGTTTGGAATTGCATTTATAGTTGTAGGAGGTGAAGTTTCCCATTTTGATTGGTCTATTCCTTCAAGTCCTAAGTTTACGGCTGTAACAGTTGGATAATTTTCGTTTGTTTCATCAGGTACTAAACTGTTTTGCTTATTAGATGATTGTTCTGCTGAATCCACTTTGTCTTTTTCATCATCTGTAAAATTATTATCCGTATGTACATAATTGGCATCTATAACCGTGTTTGGGTCGATAACAGGAATAATCTCTTTCCCTTTTACAAAATCGGGTTGAGTATCGTCTTCTTGAGATAGGTCGGATTGAACCTGTGCAGGTGGAGTATCAGCTAAAGCGAGTATTTCCTCAACCGTTGCCTTTTTCCCTCCTCCAAGAATTACTTCATCTTCGAGGGTGGGGGTGAATTCTGTGAATTGGTCGAGTTGTGCAGAAATTAATTCAGGAGTAATTATTGGAATATTTAAAGAAGAAATTTGAGCAGTATAACTAACAAAATCTCCATTAGTGATAATTGGAACCAATAAAATAATTGAACTCAATCTTTGTTCATCTGTAATAGTAACTCCAAAATTAATATAATTTCCTGATCCATTAACTAAATAAATCCCTGGATATAAATTTCCCATTGCTAACGAATCAGCAATAGGATCAGTTACTAATGATGCTACTCCAATAAAAGGTATCTCAATATTATCTGTAGATCCTCCTTCTAAATATAAATATATTAAAGAATTAGTTATTGTTTTAATTAATAAAGCAAAATCATCTTGTAAATAATATCTTGGTGAACTATTAAATCTCATCATTAACTCTGATAAATAATTTAATAATTCAGAGAGAGTTTCTATTTTAGGTAGATCTGCTGGATTATCTGGAAATACACTTCCATTTCCAGGTGTAATAACTGGGATATTATCAATCGTTTCATAGATTGGTAAGATATCATTATTACATGGAGAGTTTGTATTTAAAGATATTTCAGTTGGTATGAGATTATCAAATACTGGAATATCTACATCTGTTAATAGTATATTACTTTGTATCATTTTATATAAATTTAGTCTTCTGTAGGTATAGTATCATGAGTAACTACATTAGGATCATCATAAACTCTTTGTCATGTATACAATGTTTGTGGGAGATCAACATTCTTATAGAATTGATTTGCAATAATAACATCTTCTATTATTTCAGTATTATTATCAATAATTCTTTTTCTAATTTTCTGTAGTTTTAATTGATCTTGTTGATTCACATTATACCAATCACCCCAAGAATATACTTTGTCACATATAATTAATAACATTATATCTTGAGCTGTTTTGAAATCATCTTTAGCTAAGTACTGTAGATTATACAAATACTTAGATATAGATGATACTATTGAATTTTTAATCTCTTCCATTACATCCACAGTTAGATAAATATCTTGAATAGTTATCTCGATTATATAAGCATGATGCAAATGATTGTTTAATTATATTATAAAACATTTCAGCATCATCAAATCTTTCTAATTTCATAGATTCTAAATGTGCATATAAGAACATATAATCTCTAATTAATGTTTGATAATCCTCTTGTTTTATGCAATCTGCATCTAAATTTAATATATGATCTTTTAAAATTGAATATACTTTATTTATATCAGATGCTACACCTATAACATCTGGAATAGTAGGAATTGGTAAGGTTGGAGATTCTGGATTTGGTTCAACTCACTCTGCTCCAAATTGTACATAATAAATAGTTGATGCAGAATTTCCAAATTGATCTGGAGTTAATGATAACCCACTTAGAGCAGTAGTTGATATTCTCATTACTTCTTTAGTAGATGTTCTTTGTAGTATATTAGAACAATCTCTCCAGAGATCATCATTAGAATCTATAGGTTTCATATCATATTTCTTAATAAATAACTTATTAAATAAATAATTTATTGGACATTCTACACTAAATTCTAAATATTTACTATCTGGAGATATTCTTAATAAGTTAATTTCTATCATATTATTCTTTTGTTAATTTTGCAGCTAATCCTAATGCTCCACAGGCTGTTAAGACATAACCACAAATTGTAAATATAATTGGCTGTACTCCAAGACTTTGTAAATTAAATGCTGAATTTGCAGTTAATATTCCTGCAGCAGAACCACCTACAGTCATAGATATCTTTAATACTTTCTGCCAAAAAATAGGCATACTAGCAATCCATCTACCTTTAATTTCATTTATATGTTTATTCATATTATTATTTCTCCTTTACTTTATCATTTTTATGATTTGCATCTAATAGTTGTAAACCTTCAAGTTGAACTCTTTTCTTTTCCCACTCTAGTTTCTCTTCATTATAACTACTTTGGTCTTTAGCTTTGAACCACTCAATTTGTTTTTCAAATTCTAATTTATCCTTTTCAAGTTGCTGTTTAGCTTCATTAAGTTTTTGAACTTGTTGTTGTAACTTTTGTGCTTCTTGTGTAGTTTCTTTTAACTGTTTATTTAATTCTTCAGTTTCCTGTTTAAGTTTACCAAGTTGATCATTTTCTTTCTTCTTCTTATCCAAAGAAATCTTAACATCTTCTTTCATTCTTGTTAAACCTTTTGATGTAATAATTTCAATTAATGTTTCTGGATCAACTAAATTTCCTTTAGTTAATTCCATTCCTAATTGTTTTATTGTCTCTTGTTCTTTAATTATTTCAGAACTATCTGTTATATGTAAATCAAAATCAGTAACTGTATAATATTTAGGAAGTGCAGTAAATACTTTATTTAATCTATCACCAAGAATTAATGTACCAGAAATTCCTTTTCTATAAACTATTTTAGTTAGATTTAAAATGTCTAAAAGAATTTCTCTAGTCATTAAATCCATTACTTGATAATATTGTTTAGTTATATAACTTGATTGCCTTACACCAACTTGTACATTTGTTACTGCATCTTTTTGTTCTATTCCACCAAGTTTTTCTTTAAAAACTCCAGTAATCATAGAACATTGCTCTTCATTTCTTTCAATTGCTAAATCAATAGCTTGTATAGCCTGTAATTTAATGGTATCATCATAACCACCAAATGTAGTATTCATTTGAGCTCTATCCATTCCTTCTTGAGAAGAATCAAATAATGCTAAACCTTGTTTCTTATATGCTTTGAATTTTATTAATCTCTCGACTTCCGTAGGTCCTAAAAACTTAGGTAAGTGAGCAATGTCAATCCAATCACCAGTTGTACCACTCTCTGCAATGATATTATCACGATAGAAATATAATATATCGGATTTGTCTTGGAGGTTAGCTGTTCTAAGTACTAATGAGTAAGGATCTCCATTTCTATCAGAATAAAATATACCATTTACTAATAATGTACAAGCTTTCTTATCATCAATACTTCTAATTATATTCTTGTCTTTACCAGTTGGAATATAAATATTAGTACCTATTCTTGTACCACAATAACGATTACAAATGTATTCTCCGTTCTCTTTATCAGTTCTTAACCATTCTACTTCATAAACAGGAAATACTCTAAAATATTTAGATGTATCTCTTTCAAATGGTAAAAGAGGAGTTATTTCAAATCCTCCAAGTACTCCATCAGATGTTGTATTCCCTGTAATAGAATCATAACTTCGTAAATAAGTTGTAGCTGAACCATCAACAGAATAATCTTGTAAATTATCTAATTCTTCTAAATCTTCTTTGGTTAAATATTCCCCATATCTAACAAGAATTTGATCTTTAGTAAGATAATCTCTAATAACCGATCTTGCTGAATCTTTTAAATAAACTGACTCTGGATTTCTATCAATAAAAGTATTAACAGGATTAAGAACTCTTAATGTTATATTTGAATTATCTGCTGATGGAATAACTTTATAATAGCAAGTTCCACTAACTAATAAATCAGTTAACATTATTTTTCTTTGATTAGCAAAGTCAACTGATCTTGATTGCATCGATCATTCAATAATATTCTGACCAGCTATTTCATAGTCTGAAATATAATTTCTTTCAACGGCTTCTTGAATACCTTGTAAATGTTGTGCTACTTCTGAAATATTATTTCTATATTTACCTTCTAATGAAGATGATAATGTATCTTTTAGATGTTTATTTAATTCCTGAACTAACTCTGAATGAACTTTTGATTCTTTATCCTTATTAATATTAGATATAGTTTCTTTATCTTTACAAGATATTTTAGGAAGGACTGGAGTTGATAAATATTCACCTAATAAAACATCAATATGTTTCCTAACTAAAGGTACAAATTCAATTGATGTTGGAGTTCCAATTCCATAATTTTCTTCTAAATGTCTAAATTGTTCAGGATCTCTTTTACAATGATAATAATTGTATGCTTTAATAATTTGAGTTTTTTCATAAACTAATTCATTAATAGCTATATCAATCTTTTCAATTATTTCATTCTCACTACTCTTCCCTGCTGTCTTCATGTCTTTTTACTTTATAGATGTCTAATCTCATATAGTTTCTTACTTTTAATTCGTTATATATATAATTTAAAAAGTCATCATCAGAGGAACATTCTAAAGAAATAGTAGTAGGAAGCATATAACTTGGTAAACCCATTACTAATGTGTAATATCCATTTTTTTCATTTACTATTAGTAAGCCAACATAGTCGGCTCTATATCAATTCCTGATGAATTCATGAATCGTTTGCTCTAGGTCTAGTCTTTGCATATCTATCCTCGTCTGTTAATGGAATTGCTCCATAATGTTTATATCCGTTACTATCTTTATATCATCCAATATCTTGGAACTTCTTTCCTTCTTTTTCTCGTGCTTCTGGTTTCTTTACTGATAACTCTTCATCTCCGAGCTCACACATACCCATCGAGGCTATAATATCAAAGTCTTTCTTATGTTCATCAGAATAATTAAGAAGTTGATCTACCATCTCTTTAAATGCAATCGTATGGGAATAATCTAAACAAAAATCATAGATTAATTCTCTATAGTGTTCAATTACTTTTACTGTTGCAGGAGTACCATACATTTGAGAATTACCTTTAGTAACATTTGGCATAGTAGATCTAGGACGTCTCATCAATAAATCTATATAATTATTATCTCTAAAGTATGTTACTATTGCTGTTCTTGTAGACTCTAACACTGCTTGACAACCATAATAAGTTAATAACTTAGCTGTATTATCATATGCTTCTCTAGGATCCCTAGGACGATCTTTATACATTGCAACATATATAGGATCAGATTGACCAAATACTCTTTTCTTTATTACAACACAAAAATCAGATAATTGTTTCTCAGCATAAGAACCTTTTACTGATGAGGAATCTAATGAACCAATATCAATAGAGTCAATACCACCAACATATAAATTCTTATAGTCAGTACCTTGCTCTGAAATCATTGGGTGTTCAATAATTAATATCTTACCAGTTTGAGAATCCTCTCTTCACTTAACTCCACCAATCTTTTCTTCACCATCTTTCTTCCAAGCTAAATGTCCACAATGTGGAACTGGTGTAGATTTATAAATTTCAATTTGTGCAGATTGTTCTGCTAATTCTTCTCTTGGAAATATATTACTACCTTGTAATAATAATGCTTCTTCAATTGTAAAACAAAATTCTGCTTTATATAATAAGAATAATTTAGGATCTGCTGCTTTTATCTTTCTAATAGCATCATAATATGCAGTTGCTTTCTCTCTATTACACCAACCACGTTTATCAACTAAGTTAACTGTATCATCAGTAACAACTCTATATGCTGGTATAAACATTGCAGATAAAATATATTTACCTGTTGGTGTGTAGTTATGTCTATGTGGTAAAATATTATAAGCTTCTGGTTTATTAACCATATCTCTTAATCCAGCTACTGCCTCTCCCTTTGATCCTCCCGTACCCCAAGCAATTCGAGTTCCAATTCTCTTACCACCCATTACAGTGACTAAAGCTTCTCCTTGTGTGTATTTCTTTTGGAAATCATTATCTGCACCTGCCTCCTCATACAAAAGTCTTTCGACACGGTCACCTCTTATCTTGTCAGCAGTGTCTGCAATAACACATTCAATCTCAGACATATGTCCGAATTCTTCACCTTTTTTATCTTTCTTAGAAGCCCTTTTAAAAGTATTAGTATTAATAACCATTCTTACTCTTTTAAATGCTGTTTCAGTTTCAGTATTTAAAAAGTTTAATTGAGCTCATATTTTTGTAATCAATGGCTTAAGATGCCTATCAGAAGGTGCAGAAGCCATAACTCTATAATTAGAAATCATAGTATAAGGCCTAGCACATAAACAAGCACCCATTTCAGAGTAACCAAGTCCACGAGCTTTTAATAATCCTGAATCTTTTCTTAATAGTTCACATAATTCCACATAATGAAAATATTCATATTGGAATACATAAAATGTTGGAAAAGAAACACTACGACCACCACCAGCTTTCTTAGTAGTATTATCACTTTTTAATCTATAAAAGTTTAATCAGAAATAATTATCAGCTGTTAAAGTATATCCATTGACTGTAAATCCATCAGTGCATCTTCTTTTCTGCTCCTCCCAATATAATCTTTGTGACCTACTTCCTGGAGTAAGATTACTATATTTACCAGTTGTTAGTTTACTAATAGCTGCCTCTCTAAACCAATCAGGATCAAAGTTTAATCCCTGAGTATCATTTATAGGACGATATTTTGATAAAAAATATGACTTTCCAGTATCAAAGTATTCTATTGGATCATTTGGTCCGAAATCTCACGTGATGCCTTGTATTACTTCCATAGTCTATTAATCAAACATTCCTTCTTCTACATCACCCCTTAATCCAGAAGAGACATCTAAATCTTTTTTAACTTGATTAGCAAGTTCTTTTAATGTAACCAAAACATCTTTACAATTTTTTAAATCACTCATTAAATCTTTACTTTTAAAAATAGGAACACCTGTGTCCTCATTTCTTTCCATAAGATTAATAGTTTTTAAATGATGTATTAATTCTTGTGTAGCATCTTGTGCTGCTTTCAATAATTGTAAAGATAAATTTGATTCTTGAATTTCATCATATTTTCTACAAGCTTCTCTAAATAAAGAATTATCAAATTCTTCCTTTGTTAATCCTGAATCTAGCATTGCTTCTTTATGTCTATCTTGTTCTAAAATAGAAAAATAAGGACTTTTCCAATCAAAAAATAAGTATATATACTTAAACTCTTTAAATGCTAAAGTCTTTTGCTTTCCTGTTTTATCTAACTTAGTTATATTTCTTTTTAAATCGAGTAGAGCATTGAATTCTTTTGTTAATAGTAATCCTACATCATCAATCTCTATTATATCATTTACCTTATCATATTGAAAAAAATCCATATATTATTTTCTTTTTGCTTTTAATCTAGCTTTCTTAATTCTACTATGTAGCATAGAATCTTTTTCAGCAGGAGTAATTACAGGATTTGCTCTATCATCTCGTTTTTTATCATTAGCTTGCATTGCTTCTTTAGTTAAAGATATTTTATGAAGTGGACCTCCATGTTTCTTTTTAGCTGGAGCAGTATATTTCTTTAATACTTGTCTAGGATTTAATTTATCATCAGATTCAGGAACTCCTTTTTTAGTAATAGAATCTAATCTATTAAGTTCTGTAGATTTTAAACCTTCTAATTTCTTATTATAAGTATTATCAAAATTAGTTTTAGAATAAGGTTTTTTAGGATTATACTTATTTATAGTAGCTCCTACTTGTGCTTTTTTAATTCTACCACCTTTTTTAAACTCAGAGATTATTTCTCCAATTTTATAATCATTGATTATATTATCTAAACTACCACCCATTTGTTTTTTCTTAATTATATGTTTAACATTTTTACATCCACAAGCACATTTAGTAGATATTTTACCACCCTCTTCTTTAGTTGTAATTAATTCACAACCACAAGAACATTTAGCAGTTTTTGTAGCTTTTAATTTCTTTAGTTTTGCTCCTTTAGCAGCAAATTGTAAATCAGAATCTTGTGATTGTTGTTGAGAATCAGTATATTGTTTATCTAATTGATCCCAATCTTCATCACCTAATTGTCCAGCAGCTTCTGTAATTTTGTCTATATCATCTTGATTATCTTTGATCAAATTAGACCATTCATCAGTTGATACATTACCATACTTATCTGGATCCATTTGCAGAGAATACATGTAAGCAAAGTATGGGAAGAGTTCTTGTTTTCTTTCGTCAGTCATTTTTTATTATTTATTATAGCTTAATCAAATCCTTTGTATTGTAGACACTCTCTACAGCTTCACCTGTAGTTGTAAACCATCTACATAGGATTCCTTGGAAGTAGTCACTTTTACTATCATTAGTTCTTATTGTTCTAGTCACTTTCCTAATAACATACATAGTTGGTTTATTTGGAATATCTTGCCGTAATGTAACTACATCACCTGGTAAGAAGAACTGTTTCATATCATTAATCATATTTTATCTTTATTAGAATGTATATCTTATATACATTAATTATTAATTCATTTTAAATCTTTCTTTTAAACCTTCATTTAATACACAAAGTACTTGAGGTTCAGTTGTTAATTGATATCCTAATGATAGAAATGGAATTGGAAATGCTGTATTAGGAAGATAATAAATATCATCATCTACTTTTAAATGTTTACAATCTGGACCAATTTCAATTATTTTAGCACAAGATACAAATTCTTTTTGTTTATCTTGTTCACCAGAATCAGGGTTCTTAAATTCACCATTATAATCAATTATAATACTACCTTGAAGTATTTTCTTATAAGGATTACGTGGATATGGTAATATAATTATCTTGTTTCCAATTGGAATCATTTCTAACTTTGCTAATTTCTTATCAAGTTCTTCTTGTTTTTCTCTTTCAAGTTGTAACAATAATTCTCTTGCTTCATTAGATTCTTTTTCTAATCTTGCTTGTTCAAATTCTTTTTCTAAAGGATTTGTTGGTAGGATTAATTTTGTGTAATTATCCTTATTATTTCCACCCATGTAGAATTTACCACCATTTTTTTCTGCTTCACTCATTTACATTTTCATTTATTCATTTAACATTATCATCTATTAAGAGGACAAGTTGCCTCTTTTACTCTTGCTTTACTACGAAGCACACATCCACATCCGTTTTTAAATCCTGGAAGACTTCTCCTTGAAGTTTCAGCAGTTTTAGTATTTACATATAATGTAGGATTACACATCTCTCCAAATATACTATCTATTTTATACAAAGGACAATCCTTACATATCGTAATTCTTTTTGAATATAAATCTCCTTCTTTATCTAAAAGATTATTAAAGAATCCTGTAGCAATCTGATTTATACTAATCATATCTTATTTAAATAACAAAATTCCTAAAAGTAATCCTAATACTCCACCACCTCCAAAGAAGTATGGAATAGCTTTATTTTTCTTTTCGGCTTTAATTCTTTGTATTTCTTGCGTAGTTCCCCAATCATTTAAATACTTAGATTCTTTCTTCTCTAAAGATATAATAGTATCTTTATTAGATATTTGAGTTTTTAAATTAGTAATTAAAGAATCCTTTAAACTAGATTTCTGTTTTTCAACTTGATATAATTCATTATTCATTTCTAATCCTGTTACATATAATCTTAAATTAGTAAATTCTTGCTTTGTAAAATTATATGTAATAATAGTATCCTGATTATTTTTTGAGATGATCCAATTTGGATAAGACTGACTCCATCCAAATACAGTGGTCATCAGCAGAAGCATCACTAATATTTTTAATTTCTTCATTATAGTTTACAGTTATTTGATTTTGTCTATCATTTAAAGAATCAACTTGTGATTCTAATACATTCTGATTATACATTAATAGTCTATTAACACTATCTTTAGTAATTATTTGTTTTTCATATCCTTTAATTATAATATTCTTTTCACTTTCATATTTAGTTTTATTAGTATCAATGACACTTAATAAACACACTAAAGATAAACTTATAATAGTGAATACCACTATATGGAATACTACTTTAAAAGATAATTTTTTTCTTAGAGTTGTTAAATTCATCATTTTCAATTTGTTTTTTATGGTATGCTAACATTCGTTCTACATCACTTTTTAGATATTTGCATTCATAGTTTGTGCAACCACCATCATGATCATAATGTATTAGTATTAATCCTTTTATATTAAATGCTGGATTGATTTTTTGAATCATCCAAGCATATGTAGAGAGTTGTAAACTGTAATGCATAAAGTTACAATCATCTATATTATTCAAAGGGTATTTAAGTTTCTGTGACTTCCTTGCTTTAGAGTCATAGTAAGATTTTTGATCTATAGTCTTCCCAGTTTTGTAATCTAGAATATAGACATCATTTCCATCTATAATAACTAGATCTGCTTGTCCTGCAATTCTTAATTTACCATCCTCTGAAATCCGAGATAAAAGTAATTCAGGATATACTCTTTGTTTTCCTATTTCTATATTATTTGAAGTATCAGTAGTAAAGTTCTTTTCTAATCCTAAATGTTTAAGTTCTTCTGTATTGCCAGCTAAATGTTGCATTTCATGTTCTTTATGAATTGCTGTTCCTCTTATACAAGATGTTTCTCTTTTCTCAAACCAATCAGATAATATCAAATCTACTTCATTATCAAACTGTTCTTTAGTAATACTAAATTGTTCTAATAAATCATAGTTAAATGATTTTTTATCCAAAAGAATTTGTTTAATTTCTGATGCGGGACCTCTCTTTTCTTTAGATTCTCCTTTAACTTTCTGTTTTCCAATTACTGGACCATCAAAGAAATCCTCTCCTAATAATTTCTGAAGTGCTTTATATTTACTCCAAAATCCTTCATCAAATGTGCTATATTGGTGTATAATTTGAGTGGTACTAACACATAATTGCTTAGTTGATTTTAACCAATATTTGTGGAGACGATCATTATATTTTACCTGTAAATCTTCTTTATCTACTTCTAATTTATCATAGTTAATCTCATTAACATTCACATTACTCATTTCATTAAATTTTATTTAATAGTATCTTCTAGTTCTTCAAAATTTAATAAAGAACTAATCATCTGTGCAGATTCTGCAACCCAAGGTAATACATCTTTTCTTTCAAATGTTTTATCACCAACGGTTGTAATAACTATAAATCCTAAAGTAACATCTACCCCATATATAGAATAAAATAACATTGATTTTGCATCATTTGGTTTCATATATGCATAAATCATAGGATAAGTATCTTTAATTTCTTCAATATCTTCTACATAAAAATATCCATTATCTTCTAATCCACTTATAAATTTAGCAAATAAAGAAATATTAATTCTTTGATATATTTGAGCTATACTTGATGTTCCAATACTTAAAGATTCAGTTGTTGCATTTAAAAATAAGAAAGGTAATCCTGCTAAATTTGATGTCCCATTAGAAAACTCAAATAGTAAAGCTCGGTCAGATTTAGTATCTACAACTAAGTTAGATAATAAATTTAATATCTTTGGAGATATATTTTTCCTTTTAAGATTTCCTTTACGATGTGCTTCATTACTTTCTATTAGTTTTCCTTCAATATATTTTCTAATTACATCAGGAAATGTCTTAATAATAAAATACAATCCAAATAAGATTATTATTATTAATAGGAATAATACAGCAAATGTAACTCCATAATTGGTTACTAATTGTGAGAGGAATTTGAATAATTCTGTCATTTGTTATGTAATATTTTTATTTTCGTATCTACATTATTAATGATACAAAGGTATGAATAAATTTTCTAATAAAAATAATAATCTATTAATATTCTAAATAATAAAAATAGATACTATTTTAATCATCATTTTTTAAATATAAAAAGGAGACAACAAAAATGTCATCTCCTAATATTTTATATGTTATTTTCTCGAAGGATAGATAATATTTTTGGGATAAGTGGATTACGAACACAATCTTCATCTACAAATTCTATAGTTCCTATTTCTGGAACATCTTTAAATAATTCTAATACTTTATTTAAACAAGATTCATTCTTATTTTTTCTATCAACTTGTTCAACATCACCTAGAAATATATACTTTGAATTCTCTCCAATTCTAGTCATCATAGTCTTGAATGCATGTAATGTAAGATTTTGTGTCTCGTCTATTATTACAATGGAGTTATCAATTGATATACCTCGTATAAATGCTAAAGGTAATACTTGAACTAAATTCTTTTCCATAAGAGACTTTGCAGCATTTTCTCCACAAAGTTTATCAATATTCCAAGTAAAAGACATCATAAATGGCTCCATCTTTTCATTTTGTGAACCTTTAAGAAAGCCAATTTCTTCTTGAGGAAGAGTTGTAACTGATTTAACTATAATAATTCTTTTGTATTGTTCACCAAGTAATGATAATGCTACAGCTAAACTGACATATGTTTTCCCACTACCTGCAATACCTTTTGCTATAATTATCTCTTTATCTTGAATTAGATCAACTAATTCTTGTTGTTTACTTGTCCTTGGACTAAATTCATTTACTAATAGTGATTGTTTCTCTGGTACTCTTGGTTTTCTCTTGTTGTCTCTTCCCATAATTTATATTTACATTTTAAGTAATTTTAACTCTTTAGAGTTAAGTATTAAAAAATCCCACCGTTTTAAAAGTGGGATTTTGGTGTACTAAGCTAATATGAGTATTATTGTTGCCAGAGTTGCTAATTAGAACTCCCTATTTATCATATGCTTTTGTACTAATATTTTAATTATCATTTAGTTTAAACACTCTACACCACGTGAAGGTAAATAATCTTTGTAGAGCCATGCGCGTCATGGGTCGAACATGAATAGCCCTCCTTTGGAGAGAGGGCCCCTTGTTTTGAAGACAAGTTCCGTTTGCCGTACGGAGAAGCACGCATATTTTTCCTAGATTTTAAAGATCTAGAACTTATTAATCTTCATAAATAGCACCATTAGGATACCTTTGATACTTTAATAAATGATCATCTATCTCTTCAAGTATCTCATTTAATTCTACACTATTATAAGGTCCAATAAAGTATTTACCAGATTCTTTATCAGGATCATTAAATACTTCTACATATTCATCATCCCATTTTACAGACCAATCCCCTTTAACCCAAATATTTTCATCTATAGGTTTGTAATTATGTTGTAATAATACCTCAATCATATCTTCTATTATTAATTGTTAATATATTTCCTTATCTAATTTCTAATACAAAGATAATGAAAAGATTTTAATAATTTTCTATAAAGTATAAAGTATTTACTAGAACAGTCATAGAATTCATTTATACGTAAAATCTTATATATTTAAAAGTTAAAATATAAAATAATATAACAGAGTAATAATTATTGCCTTTAATTAACTAGTTTGTAATTTATATATTTTTTATCAAAAGTTATTATTAACTTTGTACTTTAAACTAAATAGATAAATTAGTTATTCACAATCTAATCTTACAACCATGTTAAAAGCAAAGGGTGGAAGCAAAGTAGAACCTGTTATGCCAAAAGCACCTAAGGCTCCAAAAGCTCCTAAGAAAAAGTAACTAACAATGCGAATATTTACAAAGTATTCGCATTTTTTAAATCATAAATAATGACTATATTCAATAATAGAAATAAAGCATATAAGAAGGATATTAAAGGAATGTTAGAAGTATTAAATAAACTTCGTTTAAATAATGGTTTCTATAAAGCATCCACTGGAAGTGAGTATCACTATACCTGGTTAAGGGATAATTTTTATTGTTCAATTCCTGAACTCTGAAATAATCCCAAAAAATATATACAAACATACCGCACATGGATAGATTACTATAAAGTAGTAGAAAGAAAATATAATAAATTTTCGGCTTTAATTGCTAAAGGTAAAATAGATCATGCTTATGAATTTCCTAATGTAAGAATTAATTTAGATTTAACTGAAACTATTGCAGGTTGAAATCATGTTCAAATTGATACAATAGGTTATTTTTTATTTGGAATAGGAACTGGTGAAGATGCTAATTTAGAAGTAATTCGTGATGAAATAGATTTAGATATAGTTAATAAAGCTATTCAAATGCTTGATGCTATTCAATATTATAAAGTTTCTGAATGTGGAGCTTGAGAAGAAAATAATGAAAATCCCAGAGCAAGCTCAATTGGTAGTATTGTAGCTGGATTAAAACTATTAAAAAAAGTTGAAGATAGACTTCATATAGGATTAGAAATTCCTGAACATTTAATAACTAAAGGTGAAGAAGTATTAAATAATATTCTCCCAAAAGAAACTCCAACTAGAGATTATGACCTTACTCAGTTATTTCTAATTTACCCATTTAATATAGTAACTAAAGAAATGGAGGATATTATTATTAATAATATTAATACATATCTTTTAAAAGAAAATGGAGTTATAAGATATTTAGGTGATAAATATTATAATATAAATGGAGAAGCTGAATGAGTAATGGGTTTAGCTTATTTAGGAATAATTTATTATAAACGAGGGGAAATAATAAAAGCAAAACATATGTATAATAAAATTATGAAAACTTCTATTGATTATAATATCCCTGAATTATATTATTCTGGAACATCTAAAAAGAATGAGAATTCGCCATTAGGATGAAGTATAGGTTTAACGATTGAATTGGCACATTTATTGTGTAAATAATATGAAATATAAAAGAAAGAAATTAGAAGATGGTGGTGATTTATCAAATAAAATTACTTTAAAGGATAAAACTACTATTGAGAAAAAGGATGGAAAGACTATATATACTTATCCAAATGGTAAACAAGTAATTACTCCTCAAACTATTAGTAAGAAAGTTATTCCTAATTCTAAGAAAGTTATTTATCAAAAGGATAAGGTATTAGGAATTATAAAAGGACAACAAGGTGTAATTGCTCCTAATCCTATTACTGATATGGCTATGGATAAAAGTAAAAGTATTAATTGGCTTGGTCTTCCCCTTCCTAAAAAAGATTATGGATTATCTAATTTAGACACGAAATCATTAGAATCTATTAAAACAAAACTTCCTAAATACTCTCAAGCATTTTTAAAAGCAGGTTATAGTAAAGAGCAAACTGCTGGAATACTTGGAAATTTATTTCAAGAATCCAAATTAAATCCTAATACTATGCAATATAAAGGTAAAGGATATGGGATAGGACAATGAACTAAAGGTGATAGTAGATATAAAGATTTACAGCAACTATCTAAACAATTAAATCTTCCAATGAATAATGAAGATCTACAACTACAATTCCTTGTAAAAGAAGTAAATGGAACAGAAGATAAAGATCAAATCAATGCATGAGGAGGTCATGGTAGAAGAGCTCAATTTTTACAATCAAAAAATCCAGAAGATTCTGCAAAGTTATTTTCTAAATTATTCCTTCGTCCAGGAAAACCAAATGACGAACAAAGAATTAAATATAGTAATTATATATACGATCAAATCTAATGAAACTAATAAAAAAATATCAACAAGGTGGTAATGTAGACAATCCTACTGTAATAAACTACTTTAAAAGTAATCCTAATCTTTTAGGTAAATTTGCAACACAAATGCAAAGTCAACCAAAGGATACATTTAAAATGTTAACTGATAATAAACAAGGGAAGTTTCATCAGAATTCCTATGACTTTATAAAGAATAATTTAGTTCCTCCTACAGCACAAAGAGCTGATAGTTTAGATTATGTTAATCCTGGAAATAAAATAATCACTCGTTCTAATAGTATTGACTTTGCTAAAAAGTTTCCTAATAAAACTTATAAAGATTTAAATGCACAACGATTAGGATTATCTAATTTATCTACTTATAAAAATTCACAAGGACAACCAATAACACAAAGTCAATATAAATTAGATTTTGCTAATTATAATATATTGAAAAACTTACTACCTAATAAATAATAAGAGCTGAACAGTTAATTCTGTTCAGCTTTTTCTTTTTTCATCCTATAATATATGTATCTATTGAATTTATGTATAGAGGTAAAATTAACTTCATCATAACCATATGATAATCCAACTTTCCTATAGTATTTTCATCTAATTAATCTATTAGGATTAATCTTAAATTTATTTATAAATATTCTCATTATAATTTATCTAAGAAATCATAAAGTTCTTTATTTCATTTTGCATCATAAATAGAAGAGTGTTCATTAATTTGCTTTGGATAATCTGTAGCATTTTTAATTGCATTAGATAATTCTTCTATTGTATTACAAATTTTATTAATGTAATTAGATTGAGTTGGACTTCCATATACTAACTTATAATCATTTCTAGATATAGTATTAAATAGATTTTTAATTTGCCTATCAAATTCTTGCTTCAAATCAATAGTATACATTGGAAATCCCTTTGGTAAATTAATCATCTTTCCAAATAACCAACAAAGTACTACGTGATCATAATCCGAATAATATCCATAAAACTCAACTGGAGTATGAGTTTTATCATCCACTAATTGATTAGTATTACAATTTATATGATGATCCTTTTCTATAAATCTTTTCACTTCTTCTGCTATTTGTTTATTAGATTTACCATATTTATTAATTAAATATTTAAAATTCTTATAAGTAAATGGAGCAGAAAATATTCCCTCGTTCTTATTCCATAATTCTTTAAAGATTGGAAGTAAAACATTATCTCTAATCCAATAACTTTTAATTCTACTATAATCTTTTTTACCTACTAAAGAATCTAACATATCTTTATTTTTAATATCATACCTATTCCAAGCTTCTTTTAAATTAAAATCTTTACTAATAGCATAATATTCTCTACCATCCTCACATACTATTCCTATACTGATTAAATCTATAGTTGGAGAAGTTTCTCCATATTTAATTCCTAAGAATTTCTTATCTTGTTTCCCTTCAAGAAACTCTGTGTCATAAAAATATCGCATACTATTCTACTTGTGCTTCTTTATAAGATTCATAATCTATCTGATGACAATCTTTACATCTTTTATAAGGTTTTCCTGTATTTTCATTATACACTATTTTCCAATTATGAGGTTGTAATTCTTTATGATAATCTGGATGATGTGCAAAAGTTGTATTACATTCAGTACAACCTTGACAATCATAAAAACTTTCTCCACTATTACTACCTATAATAGCTCCACACTTACATTGATATCCTTGCATATTATAATCCTTTCTCTTTTAATAACTTATCTAATCTATCTTTATAATCTTCAATATATAATGTAAGGAAATCACTTCCTAATTCTTGATTCCATTTACTTTTATGATGCCATCCATCTCTTACTACAGATAATCTTGCCACTATTTCTTCTAATAATTTAAGTTCTTTATCCATTACTTTTTATAATTTGTAGTTGTCTTTTTATCACTTTCTGGATATGTTTTACTTTCATCTAATTTAGCAAATGTATTTGTATGATTAATATTTCCATTAACTGTTAAACTAGTTGTAAAGAAAGGAGGTATAGGATTCCTATCTCCACTGCCATCATTATAAAATACATCTTGTGGTTTCCAAGGATTTACATTTGGAATAGGATCTATTGGATGGAAGATATAATCTGATTTCTTATCCATTATAATTTTATAATCCCATAAGTGATATGTTTGTACTACATCTGTTAATTCATGAAGTTGAAATTCTGATTTAACTATTATTGTTTTGTCTATTGTATTAATTTCTATTATCATATTAATTTAATTTCCATTTTTCTTTTACATCTAATATCTGTGGTTGGTATTTAGTAGTTAATAATATACTAGTGTATAAATTACTATTAATTTCATCTAATACTTCATCAATAACATCTTGAGGTGTTTCTAATTTTAATTTTGTAGAGAATCCACATATTATTTTTTCTTCTAAAGTAATTAGATTAATTGAAGAACATACTAATTTATGATATAATCCATCTACTTGTTTATTAAAAGTAACTGTAACAAACATTCTTTCATTCAATCCATTATCCTCTAGTATTATATTTATATGCTTTGTCAACACTTTAAGATCATTACTTACTTCCATTATAATTCTTCTATTTTATTATTAATAATAATATATCCAAAATTAGTCATACTATTTATAACATCAGTTTTTAAATTAGACCAATCTAAAAAAATATAATCATCATTACTAATTTGATATACAGTCGATGGTTCAATACAATTATAATAATAATCAAAACTTCTCTTTTCAAAATCTAATTCCCATGATTCTATAATCTTAGTTATTATTAAATCTCTCACCCTTCTAAATATCTTATATTTTTGAATAGTTGAATCAGGGATTTGTTCAACATACTCTAAATTCTTTGTTATTAGTTTAATAGATTCTGTTAAAATAAAACTATCTATATAATCTATTTCATTATCTTTCAATTGATATTCTACTTTCTCTACTTCATTATAAAAACTTCCTCTAGAACTATCAGAGAGAACAATAGTTAATATATTATCATTGGAACATTCATGAATGATGGTTACTGGAGCTTTATCTTTTTCTTCTCTTAGATTATTTAACTTAACTAATAAGTCCCACCATGGAGGAACTACCATTGTAGTTTCATCACCGTTAATTATTCCGATTGGAATTTCATTTCTTACTTTCATTCTTATTTTATTTTCTCTAAATCTTCTTTAGACATATATTCTACATTATCTTCTAAATCTCCAAACCATTCAGTTTTATAAGGTGACCATAATCTTTGTAAGGCATCCCATAAATTATTTGATTCAGTATCTTCTACACTAAATAAACATTCTCCATCACTATAAAATGTAACTATATCACAGGAGTTATTATGAATACACATTAATTCATGTTGATCCATAGATCCATAATCACCCATAGTTTGGTATGTTGTTTTTACTCTTATGCTACTCATTTTCAATCCTTCCTTCTGTTTGTTTTGTAATTCCAAAATAACTCATATATTTATCCTTCATCTCTATATCATCTTTAAATTCATGCATAAAATTTAAAACTAATCTTTGTAAATATTGATAACTTTCCAACTGTGCTTGATACCACTCAATGGTTTTATAATTACTCTGCATTCTCTAATTTCTTAATTGTTTCACTAGTTTTATTTATCTTCATTACTAATTCTTTAGAGAAGTTCTCTTTTAATTCATCTAACATTTGTTGTTTCTGAATTTGTAGATTTTTAATTTTTGATTTAGTTTGTTTGTTCATTATAGTTGAAATTTATATTCTGGATTCTTAATTATCTCTTTCGGTTTATTTAATTTCCATTTAATATTTACTAATCTTATTTTTTGTGTCATAGATATTTTACTAAAATCATATAATGAATTTATAAAATTTAATTCCCATTTTGATATAATATCAGAATAATATGCTTCTTTTAAACATTCTCTATCTGAAAATCTATCTAAAATAAAATCTATATATTCTTTTATACTATTAGGTTTAGTAAATATCTTTTCTATAATAGTTACTACTTGTCCTACTTTTACATAACTTCATAATCATCCAGCAGAAGTTTTAGTTTTTCCATCACAACAATTTAAAATAGATTTAATCTTAATATTAAATTCTTTTGCTGCTTCTTCAACTGTAAAGTTACCATAAAAAGAACCTTTATTATAACAAAGTACTCTATTAGTATCTTGTTCTTTATTATCAAAATTTTCTATTAATTTTCTTGCATCTTCACTACTTATTTCATATGAATGTATTTTTGTATGACAATCTCTACATAAACAAATTAGATCATTATTTTCTACATCTCATGGATATTTTCCATAATAATTTAAATGATGCACATTTAAACTGTATGTTGATCCACAATTCATACAAACTTTTCCACGTAAACCAAGAATTAAATTTCTTTTATTTAATCATTTATAGTCTTGCAAATAAACAGAGTATTCTTCTTTAGTTGTACAATTTTTCTTTATAAATTTTTGTTTCTCATAAGCTTTTTGTAATTCACTATCTCGACTAAAAATTAATGCAGATGATTTAGCAATATTATAGTTCTTTAATTTTTGATAATAATCCATTTTATATAATTTGATTTATTTTCTGCACTTCTTCCGCTTGTATAACTATTTCTTCTAACATATCTATTAATGTATCTGAATATTT
>Ga0302265_1000541_pt1 | contig 24876 bp, 17 predicted proteins | sample III_Bog_E1_1_FD_194556 | JGI IMG/M metagenome (GOLD analysis project Ga0302265, IMG submission 194556) | Peat permafrost microbial communities from Stordalen Mire near Abisko, Sweden - III_Bog_E1_1 | ecosystem: Environmental > Terrestrial > Soil > Wetlands > Peat | place: Sweden: Abisko...
CGTGTTTACAGTATATTATGATATATTAGTGATTAAACAATGAACTTTATTGATTGGAATGAATAAAAAACCACAATAAATTTTTGTCGTACGAAGATACCTTTTGTTGTTCGAAATACACAAAAGCGTTTTGATGTTTTATGCGGAGAAATACAAAACGCTCAAAAATACAGCTAACGAAAAAACCCTTTGTCGTACGGAGTACACAAAAGCGTTTTGTTTGATCTGTGCAAGATGAATAAAACGCTCGAAATACTTCTTACGCTTTGAAGTTTATTTGTTAGTTTGATGTTTTTGAAGTTTACCCTGATATTTTCAAATATTACCGGAATTTTTTCAAACTTCTTTTGACACTCTTCCCGGATTAATAAACTATTTAAAAATAAATTAATAAGCAACAAAGACATAATAAAACCCTATATAGAGTTTTATTATTACTTTATTGCTACTTTATTATGTCTTTATTATGTCTTTAATTTTGAAAAAATGTCACAAAAGTTTTAAAAATAATTGGAAAATTCTATTCTGAAAATTAAAAAATAAAATTCAGGATTTTTAATTTCAAAAACATTTTTACTGAAGAATCTTATTTTAAATCTTCCTGAATTTAACGGTAAAATTCAGAACAGGAAAGGATCCTGATTAAATTGTCAGAATTTGAATTTTATAATGATGGAAGGGTAGAGGGATTGTGATTTTTTATGCGCGGAACAGGGAAAAAATGGAGTGAATGGTGTGAATCCAATTAACCTAAGTTGAATAACGTTTTGAACTAAGTTCATAATTCCTGCAGAAACACTGTTTATTTTAATTATGTTTATAAATAAATATGTAAATAGTTTGAGGTACTAAAAAGGTTTAGTATGTTTGTTCTATCTAAGATTATGTTAACCTTTTACAGACATTTGTAATCAAAATAAATCAATTAGAAACCTTTAAATTCGATAATGCATCTTATACCACAAAATCAGGATCTTTATCAGTGTTATTTTTCATAGATTATTTTTCTTTGCTTCAACATACATGCATTTGCAGTAATAAATAAAACCGGTAATAATGATCATATCCACGACTAAATTCAATCCTTTCCGTTCTCTCCTTCTTTGGGATCTTGTTTTTGTGTTTTTCGGTTGCAGCACGGCAGGTCATATTGAAAGAAAAGAAAGCAGGGAGGAATATGGCAGTTTAGGAGTAAATAAAGGACGGAAAGATAATGTAGCACTTTATAAGGAAGCGGCTTCGTGGATGCATGTACCGCATGTAGATGGGGGTATGTCGCGTAAGGGAACAGACTGCTCTTTCCTTGTTTACAGCATTTATAAAGCCGTTTACCATAAAACCCTGGAACGGAATTCGGCCGCCATGTTGAAAAAAAACTGCAGGAAAATAGGCAGGAATAGTCTAAAGGAAGGTGATCTCGTTTTCTTTGATACCAGTATCAGGCCGCAATCAAAATCGTATATCAACCATGTAGGGATTTATCTGAAAGACAAAAAATTCCTGCATGCATCCACGTATAAGGGTGTTATTGTCAGCGACCTGGATGAGGATTATTACCGTAAAACCTGGGTAAGCGGTGGCCGGGTTAAGTGAAGACCCTGTAATCAATATGTCAAATTCAACTATATTTCTATGAAAAGACCCTGCTTGGTAGTAGGTAGTAGGTAGTAGGTAGTAGGTAGTAGGTAGTAGGTAGTAGGTAGTAGGTAGTAGGTAGTAGGTAGTAGGTAGTAGGTAGGAGTTTAATTTTTTAAGATGTTTTTTAAAAGATTCTTTTCCTGGTGATGTTTTGAAAAGGCATAGTAACTATTATTTATTAAAACACACAAATATTATATATTAAAGTTTAATTTATAGTTTTATATATTTTTAATTTGTATAGTTAATTTATTTTTGTAAATTTGCTGCATAAAAATAAATTTAATATACCTGTTTATTGTTTGTATATATGAGCATTAAATCTCTGTAGGAAAGATTTCCGACATTAGGTATTTGTTTTAAACCCTAATTATAAATATTTCACTATGTTCCTGTTTTCAAGTTTATGCGTCGTAGCGCTTGTTTATTTACTTTACAGATTTTTTTACAAGCCTTATTCTGAGAAAGTAAAGGCAAAGAAATTAAAAGTTAAAAAAGAAGAAGATCATTTTAAACAACGGTTATTAAATTACCATCCTGAGTTTAATAAAATGTTTCTTGATTTCAAAGAAGATCAGGATGTAAAGCGAAAAAATGATTATCGTTCTGATAAAATGAAAAGTGAAGGGGGGTATGTAACCCAACTATACGGGAAATATGTTTTTGTATATGACGAGTATTTTGAAAAATGCTTCAATGAAGAATTTGAATTGAAATACAGTGAATTAATAAATAACCCGCCCGAACTGAAAAAAGTGAAGGACCTGATTCCTGAAATGTAAATTAAATAATAGGACAGAGTTGTACCCGTGATGTGAAGCTTTATTGAACCGTTTATGGAAATTACTCCTTGAACGGTTTTTTATTTAGATTAATTTACACCTGAATAAATTGAAATATTTATACATATATCTTTATATATTATATTTTTGTATAAATAAAGTGTTTTTGTATATTTGTTGCCTGAATATTTAATAAAAGACCGTTTTAATGACAATTGACTAACTTTTAAAAAAGAGATAGAGGGAGGGAATACTCTAAACTATTGGAAATCTATTAACCCGGATTTTGTCAAATAAAAATAAGTAAATAAGGTTTAGGTCCTGGGTTACAGGTTTTATATGATGGGTATTTAAGGTTATATGACACTCTCTATCAGTATAAAATAAACCACACATCTGTAATCGATAAATGCGACAGATGCTTACTATAATGAGAAGTATCTTGCAGAAAATTTTCCAAAAAGGGATATAAAGAATTTATAACTGAAACAACTATGATTCGACAAACAACATTGATAATACTTGTCTTAGCGCTGTTCTGTTTTGATAATCATTTAACAGCCCAAAAAGAATTCCTTGATTCTAAGAATATTCAGCAAACCACAATTGATACAATCAAGAAATATGTTTTAACATACCCAAATGAAACACAGTTTTCTATTGCAATTATTAAAAATGATACTGCTCGTTTTATTGGCGTAATAAAAAGAGATGGAGCAATCATTTCAACAGATAATAAAGATTCTGTTTTTGAAATTGGTTCAATAACCAAAATTTTTACATCAACCATAGTCGTAAATTTAATCCTCAAAGGAAAAATAAACCCGGATGAATCTATTACAAAGACATTGCCATTTAAATTGAATCAATCTGAAAAAGACGGGAAGACTATAACTTACAAGATGCTTTCAAATCATACATCAGGCATACCATGTAATCCTGACAGTATTGATGAATATATTAAGAAAAATCCTGAAAATCCTTTTGTGGATTTTAATAAAGAAAAATTCATACATTACTTTAAAACTGAAATGAAGCTAAATTCAGTACCGGGAACGACATGGGATTATTCAAATATGGGGGCAGCCCTTTTAGGCTATTTAATTGAAATAAAAACGGGACAACCTTATGAGAAATTAATCCAATCTCTCGTGTTTTCAAAATATGGCATGCATTCATCGACATTAGACAGAAGAAAAATTAAGTCACGATTAGTTAATGGACATAATGAGGTAGGTAAACCCGTTTTAAATTGGGATTGTAATGCTATTTCATATGCAGGGGCATGTTTATCCACGGTATATGACTTGTCTAAATTTGTATTGGCTAATTTTTCTGCTGATTCAATACTCGATTATCAAAGGCAACGTACATTTAGTGTTGAAAATAATGATATAGATTTAGCATACGGATGGCATATTTATAGGAAAAACGGGATCGAATGGTATTTCCATAACGGAGGTACAGGTGGATACCACAGTAATATCACTATGGATTTAAAATCTAAAAATGCAGTGTTTATATTAGCTAATTCTACTTTTGAACCGGAAGAAAGATATCTGGAAAAAATTAGTTGGAAAATATTGAAGACTATAAAATAATCACTTTGTTTTTTTAATGTTAAGCCATCCATGTCATGCATTAAAAAAAAGGGAAATGTTGCCATCACTTCTATTGGAATAAGAGGAAATGTAAATTGGTGTTCTTTCCAGTATCTTATATTCCCATCTGTTCCGGAATAGGTAAAATAGCCAGAAAGCCTGTAGTAATAAATGATATTATAGAAATCAGTGAGATGTTGATAATGACTATTCTTTTAGACTATGCTATCATTGATTTGTTCCAATAATCGATTTATAAGTGATCCGGTTGATAATATTGAAAAGGAATAGAACTATTGAATAAGAATTCATTACAAACTATTTCTATTTATCCTTTTCTGACCTGAAAACTCCGGATATTCAGGATGTTTATTTTGTAGAAGGGAGTATTAGCCACAAAGCCATTAAGTTTCACAAGTTATAAATTCAATAAAATTTCTTAACTTAACTACCTTATTTCGGAATTTAATTTGGCTATAAAAAGAATATTTTCATGAATTTTGAAGTAAAAATATGGTTTTAAATTAGTGCCGGAGATACCTGGATTTCAATATGCCGGTTTTGTATTAAGCAAATTACCTATGAATTTGATACTTTTTTTTAATATATAACTTTATATATAATATATTTGTATAATTAAAGTATTTTTGTATATTTGTTGCTTGAATATTTACAAATAACCTTTTTATTGTCAGCGGACTAACTTTTAAAAAAATATAGTGGAAGGATAGAACTCTAAACTGTTAGAAATCTATTAATTGGATACTTACTTTAAATATATATCAATATGAACCTTTTCATCTTTATTTGTCTCGGAATTATTATTTATTTGTTCTACAAATTGTTTTACAAATCCATTTCAGAAAATGTCAAAGCAAAAAAAATTCTAAAGCAGAAAGAAGAAGATAAACTTAAACGCAGGTTGTTTCATTGCCATCCTGAATTTATCAGAATGTATGAAGAGTTTAAGTCGGATCAGGATGAAAAAAGAAAAAGTGGTTTCCATTCGGATTTGATGATCAGTGATGGCGGCTATACTACAAAAATTTACGGGAAATATGTTTTTATATACGACGAGTATTTTGAAAAATGCTTTGTTAAACAAATTGACTCTAAATATAATGAAATAAAGAATAAACCTCAGGAGTTGAAAAAAGTACTGGAACTCATTCATGAGAATGGACAACTAAGTCCCTATTTGACCGGCACCGGTGGAACATCCGAACTCTGATTGAATTCTATATTCATTCACTTGTTTAATTTTTAAAATTTTACCTCTCAAATTCTTACTGAAGAATAGATCTACCGATCATCAACAATACCGATACAGGCATTGATCAATATGTTTTACATTAAACCGCTTTTAGAGTAATCTCAAAGAGCGGTTTGATTTTTAATCAGGCTTCTATATAAAAATGTTTCTCTTTTAAGCAAACCGGATACATTTACCATTTACCATTTATTCATTTACCATTTACTATTTAAAAAAGGTTGATGACTTGTTTTTCAATTAATCAACCAATCAACCTCCCGATAGCTATCGGGACAACCAAATAACCAATCAACCAATATGATTTCACGCTTAAATGTGAAAAACTTTTCATGTTTAAATTTGGTGTAATTAAATTAACTTTGTATGTTTGTACTGAAAAAAAATATTAAATTATATTGATATTCTTAATGGGGAAGTAGAAGTGTACAATAAAAAAACTTAAAATCTAACTACTTAAAAATGAAAATAATATGAATGAAATTGAAAGAAATAATAAAAAATTAATCAGTTTAATATTAGAGTGGGAACACAGGTTAGTTTCCCTTCCGGAGGATGTTTTTTCATTGAGACGGAATAGTCAGAACAGAACCATTAAGCAGATTGTCGGGCATATGATTGATTCGGCAACCAATAATACTCATCGGATAGTTCATTTACAGTATCAACCGAGTCCACTGGTCTACCCTGATTATGCAAATCGTGGAAATAATGACAGATGGATAGCTATACAAAATTATCAGACAGAAAATTGGGTTGATTTAGTTCAGTTATGGAAATATTCCAATCTTCATATCATTCATGTAATGAAATATGTAAACCCTGTTAAATTAACTAACGAATGGATTACTGCCTTAAACCAAAAAGTGTCGTTAGAGTCAATGATGTTGGATTATCCCCGACATATAAATCTGCATTTGAAAGAGATTGGAGAATTGATTGATGAAAGTAAGAGTCCTGCAATGGCTTGACAGCAGAATATTGTTTTTAATTTATTTGATATTCTGATACACATTCAGGCAAAGAATGGTTGTTTTCACGTTGAGAAGAGAGAGTATTTATAAATAATCAGTTGATAATATTTTATAGAACTCCTTTTAAATTGTTGAACTATGAGGATGATATTATTTTCTTTAGTCCCAGGCCTCCAAAGGGGGATGTAAAGATGCAGTGTCTGAAATTTAAATTCATCACAAAAATTTCTTAGTTCTACTTACTCTCTCTAAATTTGGGAAGTGTGTGTGTTAGTGGTAAGAATTAAATAGTTCATTTAATTCTTTGTAATTTTTAGTTTTATCTGATTTATTAAAATAATCGCGAAAAGAAAGAGATATAATGGAAAATGAAATTGACTTTAGTCTTCCTGAATGGGTTTTCATGGATGGAAACTCACATTTGGGCGATACATTGGACGATCGTGTTATTTTACAACATAATCCAAGTTTTACAATCATGGAGATATTTATGCAGGGTGAAAATCCTGTTGAACTGGATTCATCGGTGAAATCAAAGGAATTTTCCTATTTAAATGTATTCGGAGAGATTGAAACACACCTGATTGCAGTACATTTCAGCCTTGAAGCTGATTTTGAATTAGACAGGATACTGGATGAAGCCATTGAATTTTACAAGCTTTTTATGGATTGGGAAGATACCAGTCTGGTTATTGAAGAAACATCTAAGGATAATTAAATAAATGATTATCTTATGGATCGGTTGAACATGAATTAAGTATTATGATTAGATTTTTGTTTGAATTCAAATGTAATTCCATTTACGGAATACTTTTTTTAAAACAATTAATTCAAAAGAATTTTAATATCAGGAATCATAAAATATGAACTTTAATTACAGATTTAGAATTTCTACTTTACTAAAATTGATGTTGATTTTTTTATTCAATGTTTCTATTTTAACTGCACAAAATAAAGGAATAGTTTTAGACGGGAAATCGAACAAACCACTATCGGGAGTAAATATATATACCCCTGATAAAAGAGTTACCACTGTTACTAATGGGAAAGGGGAATATCATCTGCGTAATTATTCCAAAATGAACGTGACAGATACTTTAATTTTTTCGCATGTTGGTTATGTGACAGGAAAGATCACTCTTTCAGAATTAAAAGAAACAAACTATAGTATCTCTCTGTTTGAAGATGACAAAATCCTAAAAGAGGTGACAGTAGTAACGAATAAGCTGCCATTACAATCTGAACTCAGGTATAAAAAGTTAGCCTCTTTAAAAGAAGGACTTTATTCATTCGGTTCGTCATTAATCGGAGATAAAATTTGTGTCATTGGTGGTGATGCTTCTTTTGGAGAAGACCAGACACTAAAAGCATTGGATGAGTATGGAGATGACGTTCTGAGTCATCTTAAATCAAGTTTTAACTGGCAGGAATTCAGTGGCAACCTGCATGTATACGACATACCTACAAATCGCTGGACGAACAGTAAGTTGAAGTTCCGTAAACGTGCATATCATGCAGTTCAGTATTTTAACGGTAAAATTTATGTTTTAGGAGGTAAAATGTTATCCGGAGATGGAAGAGCAGAATACCTTGATGATAAAATTGAAGTATATGACATTAAGAAAAATACCATCCTCGTTGATCATACAAATCCACATAAAGCGATCAATTTTGCATCTTTCGTGTATAATGATAATATGATAGTAATGGGTGGTTCAACCCGGGTAAAATCAAACGGGGAAAAGGAATATTCAAACAAAGTTCATCTATTGAATCTGAAAACAGGATATTGGTATGAATTAGACAATATGCCGGATGCCAAAGAGACTAAAGGTGAGTTGATCGGTAATACTATTTATTTAATTGGTGGTTTTAAAAATAAAGCATTAAATGAAATGGAAACCTACAACATCACAACTGGGATCTGGAATGAAGAAGGAAAGTTGACGTATAAAGTCGAAAGACCGGGTATTGCTTATAATGATAATGTAATTTATATTTTTGATGATGGGAAAATACAAACATACAATATACTAACAAAAGAATTAAATGTTTATCTGATAGATTTGGCTCTGAAATCTTCCGAATTATTTTATAAAGACAATAGCCTTTATATACTTGGCGGAACCGAATATGATGATTATTCTTTTTCACCATCTGCTGATTTATATAGTATTGATTTGAATGAATTTAAAAGGACTGAAATCTATCATAAGCCAACAGAAGGAATAAGGAATGAGGAAGAAGTGGGTAGTAGGTAGTGGGTAGTAGGTAGTAGGTAGTGGGTAGTAGGTAGTAGGTAGTAGGTAGTAGGTAGTGTGTAGTAGGTAGTTAGGAGTAAGAAGTAAGAAGTAAGGAGTGAGGAGTTGCAAGGATGTCGTCCTCCCACTTAGTGATAAACTCATAAATTAATCAGAAACAGAAGTGGGAGTGGAACTAAAAAGGAATGAGGAGTGAGGGATGAGGAATGAGGAGGAAGTGGGTAGTAGGTAGTAGGTAGTAGGTAGTAGGTAGTTAGGAGTTAGGAGTAAGAAGTAAGGAGTGAAGAGTAAGGAATAAGGAGTGAGGAGTGAGTGTTTTGCATAAAAAAAATAAAGAAATTGATGGTCAATGGCTTTGCCCCTCTCCCAATCCCGATCCCGATAGCTATCGGGATCGGGATTGGGAGAGGGGGCAGGGGGAGAGGTCGGTATTTCAAAGAAGTAAGAATTAATTAATAAAAGTGTAAACAAATTTCAGGACGGTACAATCACCATTCTCTGTAGACCTTGTAGGGTTTCATCTGGTGATATAATTGTTTTCACTATGAATACAGGATATTATTCTTTTTATATAAGCAGGACAATTACAAACCAAAATTAAAATTTATAGAATTAGATTATTTTAGTTTTTTTTGAATTATTCTAAACAACTATCAACATGAGTCAACAACTAATTGTGGAGATTCGCAATCTGGAAAAGAAATACGGACTGAAGCAAGTTCTTCATAGTATAAATCTGGATATTACATCCGGACAAATAATAGGTTATATCGGACCGAACGGAGCCGGAAAATCAACAACAGTGAAGATTCTCTGTGGTTTGATCAATGACTTTGAAGGTGATGTTACTATTTTCGGAAAAGATCTCCGGACCCAAACACTAGATATAAAAAAGCAGGTAGGATATATTCCTGAAAATGCTGTGTTGTATGAATCGCTGACACCCATGGAATTTATGAAGTTTATAGGAGAGATGCGAGGCCTTGAAAATGAATTAACCAGGACTAAAGCTGAAGCATTGATGAATATATTCGAAATGAAATCAAACCTTCATCAGCGTATTGCCACCTTCTCGAAAGGAATGCGACAGAAAGTTCTTATATGTTCGGCATTATTACACAATCCTGATTTGATATTTATGGATGAACCTTTATCCGGCCTGGATGCCAATTCAGTGATCATGGTGAAGGAAATGCTTATCCATTTGGCACGTGAAGGGAAGACAGTATTTTACAGTTCGCATCTTATGGATGTGGTTGAAAAAATATCGGATCGTATTATACTGATTGATCAGGGTAAGGTAATTGCTGATGGGTCGTTTGACGAATTAAATAAACTTTCGAACGACGAAAACCTGGAAAAAATGTTTACCCGTTTGACAGGAAATACTAATCACAGCGAAAAAGCAGAAGCATTTATTAACGCATTCGAAAAATAATTCTATGATCCGGTTTTTACTTTCGCTTTTTACTCCTTTCCGCTGGTTCATTGAAAAAATGGGTGCCGATTATAATCAGTTTATCCGGATTTTAGAATTGCAACTGACCATGGACAACCGGCGTATGAAAGGCATAGGGAATAATTCAAAAAAGGAAATTGAAAATGCGCTGATCAAACAATCATTCAGTCAGATTGTATTCGGTATTTTCTTTGCATCATTTTTATTTATAGTAAAATCGCCCTTCACCTATTATTATTTTGCCCATACTTTATTGATGGTCATGATGGCTATGCTGATTATTTCGGAATTCACTACCATCCTGTTTGATACTTCAGAGAATGTGATAATACAACCACTTCCCATCAAGGGAAATACGATAAGCCTGGCACGTAATGCACATGTATTTATTTATCTGTCGTTGATGGCTTTTAATCTGTCGTTTATTTCGGTTATTGTGGCAATATTTAAATTCGGTATTGTTTCTGCCCTGATATTTTCAGTTACTATTTTTCTGAATGTCCTCTTTACTTTGTTTTTAGCCAATATACTTTATCTGGGAATTATGCGACTGGCCAGTGGTGAGAAACTTAAAAACCTGTTGATGTATTTTCAGATTATCATTGCCGTACTCTTTATGCTGGCTTATCAGATTGGAATAAATATGGTTGACAAAACCCATATTCAGGATATGGTTTTACCTGTTTACTGGTATACTTATTTTGTTCCACCTGCTTTCTTTTCAGGATTTGTTGAGGCATTCTCATCTTATTTGTTTGACATGCAACATCTCTTGTTTATAGCAGAAACTTTGATCATTCCTGTAGTTTCCATTTATTTAACCGGCAAATATCTGACCCCTGTATTTAACCGTAAACTAATGGATCTGGAGCAGGGGGACAGGGCTTCTAAAGTAAAGGTTGAAACTACCCGTCACAGCATTTGGTATAGAATGATGATCCCGGTTTTTATTCACCGTGAAGAAGAAAAAGCTCCTTTCAACCTGATATGGATCATGACAGGACGCGAACGGTTGTTTATACAGAGTTTCCTTCCTTCTCTGGCCTATATTCTTATAATTATTGCCGTACAATTCTTTACAAAATCGTTTAACTATAATGAGTTGGTACAAAGCGACAGGTATTTAATCATTCTCTATGCTTTTATCTTTGTAAGTGCTTCGCTTCCGGTTTCTTTATTAAACGGAAATAATCAGCATGCTGCATGGCTTTTCAAAACAATGCCACTCATGTCACCAGCCTGTTATTTTAAAGGATTTATAAAAGGTGCTTTTGCCAGGTATTTTATACCTTTTTATCTCCCTTTATCGGTCATTATTTGTTTTGTATGGGGAATAAAAGTCCTTCCTGATGTGATCATTGCTTTCATGGCTATTTACTTGTTTACCCTCCTGTTTTATTATTATCAGAATCCTAATTTTCCTTTTGGATTGGAAAAATCGGCCAATCAAAGCGGAACAGCTTTTGTGAAAATTATGGGATTGATGCTTATTGCCGGAATACTTGGTTTTTTGCATTATTTTTTACTTCATTGGTTCAATTTTGCCAATCTAATGCTGATTCCGGTTTATTTACTTGCTATTTATTATGTGAACAGGGTCTTTATTTACAAAAAAATTACCTGGGAAGAAGTTGATGAAGTAAATACTTATTCCTGAAATGAGAAGAATATTATTAATTAATAATTATTAATTGCCTGAATGCTGAAATTTAAGCTTTTGTAGATTAGCAAATAGATCATTTAACTATTTATGATTACTTATATATTTTTAAACAGTACAGCAAATGTTTAACAAAAAGAGAACTTTATCCTGTATTCTTTTAGGCGCATTAATCCTGGGAGGTTGTGTTACAGTTGATAAGTTCAATGCCCGGGTAAATGTATTGAGAAACACAACCGATTTAAAATCGGATGTAGATTTCGTTCAACACAAACTTGAAAAACTTCATCCCGATCTGTATCTTTATATTACGAAAAAGGACCTGGACTTTAAGTTTGACAGCCTGAAATCGTCACTAACTACACCAATGACGAGTAAAGATTTTTATTTCAGGCTTAGTCCTGTCATCGCATCCATAAAACAAGGGCATACACAGACTATCCCACTGACAAAAAGATTAAAATATAAAGAAAGGAAAATCGTAACTAAAAACGGGACATCACCTCTTGATCAATTTGATTTTGAATTATTTGACAATAAGCTTTATATAGTAAAAAATAATTCTACTGATTCTACTATAAAAACAGGAACTGAAATACTCACTGTGAATGGTATAAAACCTGTTGAAATCATTACTAAATACAGCCATACATTTACCTCCGATGGGAACAATACTACTTTTTTTTCAAGAAAACTGGGAAAGGGATTCCCTCGTTACTTTTATTATGAAAAGGGTGTTGAAGATAGCGTGATTTGCCGGCTTAATTTTAAAGATACCATCAGGACAATCACCTTAAAAAGACCAGTAACCACTAAAATATCCGGCATAAAAAAAACGAAAGAACAAATTGAAAAAGAGAGAGTATTGCAGAAAAAAGAAAAAAAGAAAAGAGAACTCCTTGGATATGATCCTTTAAAGCGAATATACAGCAAATTACTGACTTTCCCGGTTAAGGACAGCAGCGTTGCCATAATGAAAATTTCAGATTTCATGAAAGGAAATTACAGGAAGTTCTATAAAAAGAGTTTTCAGTTGCTGGATTCACTGCATACCAAAACACTTATCCTGGATTTGCGTGATAATGGTGGTGGGCTTGTCCACGATATCAACAATTTATATTCTTATCTTGCTGACAGTAGTTTCCACCTGATTAATAAACCGGTTGTGACTTCTAAAACAAGCCTGTGGCATATAGGCTATTATAATAACAACCCTTTTTGGGTACAGGCGATACAAACACTTTTTCTACCTGTAGTAGCAGGTATTGATGTTTTTACCTATCTGAAAATTACAAAAAATGCCGATCATACTTACAGGTATGCTATCCGGGATAGCAGGGTAACACATTTAAACCCCCATCATTTTATGGGAAAAGTGTATGTTCTTATTAATGGGGGCTGTTTTTCGGCTACCTGTTTGTTATCTTCCAATCTAAAAGGTTCTAAAAGAGCTGTATTTGTCGGAAAGGAAACAGGAGGAGCATTTAATGGTTGTGTAGCAGGGATTATGCCCGTTCGAACACTCCCAAATTCAAAACTTAAAGTACGTTTTGGACTATTGGAATTTAAAACTCCCTATAATTCAACAATAGATCGAAGAGGAATTTTTCCTGATAAAGAAATAATTCCCACTTTACAGGATAGAATTAGTGGCAATGATCCTGAGTTACAATGGGTGTTGAATGATTTAAAAGGGATAAAACAATAAAAAAATATACAATTATATGATTAACAATTTAAACCTTTCTATAATTAAAAGCAATAAATTGTAATCTGTTTGTTTTTTGGATTATTCTGCATTATTTATTTTGCATAAATACAGACTAATCAATAAACTGTATTTAATTTTTTTAGAATAATACTCTGAAACGGATATAAAACAATTAATAACTGAAAATTAATATACTGAAACATTGAAATTTTATAACCTTATAAATAATCTGAAATGAAAAAGTATCGAAGCATTATTCTTATAACTTTATTGAGTTTGTTATTTTCTGTCATCTCTTTACATGCAGCGGATAAATTCTGTCCGGGATATATTATCACCAATTCAAAAGATACTGTCAGAGGGTTTCTTCAACAGTATAATATTGATGCATTTACAAAATGTCATTTTAAGAAGAGTTTGGATGATAAAATTACTGAATATCTTCCGGGAGATATTTTCGCCTATCGATACAACGATGATGGAAAATTTTTTATTTCCAAAGAAGCACCTCTTGAAAGCGGTAATAGGATATTCTTTTTGGAATATCTGATTCAGGGAAAGGCAAATGTTTTTTTCATGAGAGATGTTTCCGATCATTATTTCATAGAAACTGAAAAAAATAAAATCATGGAATTAAGTCAAAATCCACTACTAATTCATAATGAAGATGGAACTATGTATTATAAAGAATCGACATTCAAGGGGAAACTAAGATTTATGCTGGCCGATTGTCCGGATATGATACCTGAAATTGATAAAAGTGAATTACAGCTCAACAGTATGATCAAAATAGCCAAAGATTATCATAACAGAGTATGTAATTCAGAACAATGTACTATTTACGAATTAAAAATAAAACCTGTGCAAGTCCATTTTTATGTAATTGGAGGTATTGCATTCAATCAATTCACAATTGAAAATAGTTATTCAAATTATAATCCGGGTGCTTTACTTGGTTGTAAACTTGACTTCGAAAATCTGTTTTTCTCAAATGAACAATCCTCCCTTCAATTGGGATTAATCTTCCAACAATATGCAAATTATACATTTTATACGAAAAGACAATCATATTATTCTACGGATATCATAACAGATAAATTAGGGAAAAGTAATTTTAATACAACTGCTGTGAAAATACCAATAACCTATAATTATACATTTTCGCTGGGAAAGATAAGACCCTATATTGGTGGAGGTCTTAATAATATTCTTGTTTTGAGTAAAAATAAAGATTTTACTATATTGCCATATTATTCAACTGATGGGGTTTCGAATGCATTGGGTGATCAGGTCGGCTTAATAGGAATAGCAGGATATAAATACATGTTAAACAAAAAGCATATACTAAATTTAGAACTTAGTTATGAATATAGCTTTTCAACAAATATAGCAGATAATTTTTATAAACTTCATAATAGTAATTTTTCGCTCGTATTGGGTTATTCACTTTAATGTAAAAGAAGAAGTAACATAATGAATAATAATTAATTAAAAAATAAAGTAATTGATCAGGTTGTATTTAACCTAACGATATAATGATCCAATTGAAACTAAAAACTAATAAAGAATAAAGACCATGTGTTTCACTGTAGCGATTGTACGAAAAGGAGAATTGATAACTGCTCAGGAGTATTATTCAAGTTTACCCGTTGTAAGTAAGTCAGGAGCAAGTATTCCTGAATTGCCCTATCATTATCTGGTAAGTGGATTCTCGCATCCCCGGTTAGCCATTGTAAAACAGGATAGTGTTTGTTTATCAGAATGGGGGTTGATACCCTCGTGGGTAAAAGATCAGAAGACAGCTGATGAAATTCATTCAAAAACACTGAATGCAGTAGGGGAGACGGTGTTTGAAAAACCATCCTTCCGGAAAAGTATTGTATCACAACGTTGTTTGCTCCCGGTAAGTGGTTTCTACGAATGGCGTGAAGTGAACGGAGTGAAATATCCTTATTATATTCAGTTGAAAGAGCTTGATTACTTTTCGTTAGGCTCTATTTACGATACCTGGATCAATAAAAATACCGGTGAAATACGAAATACATTCAGCATAATTACCACTCAGGCAAATCCATTCATGGAAAAAATTCATAATTTAAAAAAACGTATGCCATTAATCCTTTCGCCTGAAGATCAGCTAAAATGGCTGGATCCCGATCTTAAAACAGAGTTTATTAAAGAATTGATAATACCTTATCCTGAAACAAAGATGAAAGCATATACTATTTCACGTGCTGCAAATAATGCCCGGAATAACAGAGATGTACCGGAAATAATGGAGAAAGTGGAATATACAGAACTTCTACAAATTAAAAAAAAGATAGAATCAGAATATGGATGAAGATGATGATTTTTTTTTGAACAGTTTATTAATATTAAAAAGTATAATTTATATTTTTAAGTACATGACAAAAAAATAAATAACAACAAAATTAATTCATATTGAACAATATACAATAAAAAGAATAACCACATAAGATATAAAAGAATCACAAATGCAATTGCATTTTACAACAATTGACACGTAAATTAAAATATCAAATGCGTTTTAAGCGAATATTAAAAACCGAAGGTTCTTTTGTGTGCTTAATATTGACTTTGGTTGAATTTAATCTTAACTTTTGTGATTCTTTTGTGATCCCGATAGCTATCGGGATGGTGAAGTCTTGATTTAATATGTTTATTTTGTGACTGTTAGTAATTCTATATTTTTTTGTCATGTACTAAATTTATATTTATTAAAATAAAATAATTTACGTATCTTTGTATATAAATAAAACGACTAATCCAATCTTACATTATTATTAATTAATTCAATCCAACATGTTAAAAGAAAAATTTCAGGCTCTTTTGCTTTTGCTTTTTATTCTTTTATGTAGTACTCAGAGTACTCACGGTCAGGCATATCAAAAAGGATGGGACGCATTTACCGGAAATAAAAACGTAGAAGCGCGAAAATATTTTAATGAAGCCATATCTAATTCCGAATCGAAAGAAGATGCCTTTCTCAGTCTTTGTTTGATAGATTGGACTGAGTCAAAACTGGATGCTGCTTTTGATGATTTTATAAAATTTTATGAAATAAGTCCCAATCCATACCCTTATTTATATACTATGAGTGGATTGCCTTTTTTATTCGAATCGAACAATATTTTGTCACCGAAGAAACTTGAGTTCTTTGAGAAAATTGTAGCCAATCCCAACATGAACGGTACCCTTAAAGCCATGCTTTATCAACAACTTGGGATGTACTATGAAAAGATGAATAATCTGAAGAAAGCAAAAGAGTGGTACAACAAAATTGGAGTGATTACTCATTGGCAGGTACTGGGTACTTTTGATAACACTTCAGGAAGTGGATTTTCAAAAGACTGGGGAGTTCTGGCAAAATCCAAAACCAGTGATGTATTTAACAACAAAGTTGATGCAGAAATAAAATGGTTTACTCCATCCAGTAATAAAGCAAATAACTGGTTTTATTTTGATTATTACTTTTATCTGAATGATGCCATCATGTATGCACAATCGTTTGTAAACAGCCCGGTAGATCAGGAAGTATACCTTAGAACAGGGACATCAGGTTCGCTTAAAGTCTGGGTGAATGATGCCTTGGTATCGAGTGTTTCAGAAGAAAGGAATTGTGATCTGGATATTTATGCCTGTAAAATAAAACTGAATAAAGGTACCAACAGAATATTGGTTCAAATAGGTCAAAGCGAAATTGACCAGGCTAATTTTCTCCTTCGATTAACGGATGAAAATGCAAATCCAATTCAGGGATTAAGTAATACCGCAAGCTACTCAGATTATTTGAAATCTGACACTCAGACAATCCCTGAAATGTTGTCATTTTTCGCAGAAGACTTTCATTCGAAAAAAGCCAGGGAATTTCCAACAAATCCATTGTATCAGTTCATGCTGGCTGAGACCTATTTACGTAACGACAAATCGTATGAAGCAACAAAAGTATTAAAAAACCTGCAAGAAAAAACCCCGGTTTCCACAATACTCTCTTATCGACTTGCAGAAGCGTATTCCAGAGCGAAAAATCAAACCGACTATGACAAAGAAATGGAAAATATTAAGCAGAATGATCCTAATTCGTTTTTAGGTCTTCAGGAAGCGTACAACGAAGCAATCAAATCGGAGAAATATCCCAATGCTGCAGATATTAGTAAAAAAACAAAGGAATTATACGGTGAAAGTAACATAACCGAAGACTGGGATTTAAATATAGCTTCGTTAGAAAAAAGGTATCCGGATGTAATTGCTATGGCTAAAGTACTTTATAAAAAGTATCCTTTCAGTGCAGAATATATGAATCTAAATTATGAAGTTGAAAAGAATGTTTCCAAAAATTCAAAATCCGCAACTGCTATCCTTGAAAATTATTGTCGTAATTATTTCAGTACAGATGCATTGGGCAATTTAGCAAAGAACTATTTTGATCAGGGAAATTCTGAAAAAGGATTGGCAGCACTTAAACAAAGAATAGAAGTTATGCCCTATGCAACAGGTTTCCTTGATAACCTTGCATCTATATTATTCGATAAACAACGCTATAAGGAAGCTTTGGCAGTAACTGATCAAATGTTGACACTCTCTCCTTTTTTACCGGGAGTATATAATACCAGGGGAACCATTTATAAAAGCATGAAAGAAGATGAAAAAGCAAAAGAAAATTTCAGGAAATCAATTTACTATGGGCCAACTTCCTATGATTCGAGAACACAGTTAAGGTTGTTGGAAAATAAAAAAGAAGTCAGTGAACTTTTTCCAAAGTCAGATCTTGATAATTTAATAGCTAAAGCTCCAACTTCAACTGAATTTCCACAGGATAATTCAATATTACTATTAAATAATAATCAATTGGTAGTTTATCCTGAGGGAGCAAAAGAATACAGGTACGAAATAGCTGCCAAGATATTAAATAAATCGGGAATTGAAATATGGAAAGAATATACTATCGGTTACAATAGTTACAATCAAAAACTGATTATTGATAAAGCAGAATTAATTAAAGCCAATGGTACAAAAGTGAAAGCTGAAACCAATGATGATAATGTAGTGGTATTCAGTAATCTTGAAGTTAATGATGTACTTCATCTTGATTACCGGGTACAGGATTTGTCAACCGGAAAACTTGCCAATCATTTTTTTGATCACTTTTTGTTTCAATACAGGATTCCATCAATATTAAACAGATACAGTATACTTGTACCTAAAAATAAAACTTTTAAATTTATAGTAGAAAACGGAAACATTGAACCAAAAGTAAGTGATGTAGAAGATATGAAACTCTATCAATGGGAATCAAACAACTTGCCGGCAATTAAAGGTGAACCTTATATGAGCGCTTTAGCAGACATTGCACCAATATTGTATTATAGCAGTATGCCCGATTGGAAATATGTCAGTAATTGGTATCATGATTTATCGTACAGCAAATTTAATACTGACTACGTCCTGAAAGAAACAGTAGCGACATTATTGAAAGGAAAAGAAAATATCGACCCTTTGGAAAAAGTAAAGATTTTCTATTCCTATATTCTTGAAAACATAAGTTATTCAAGTGTGTCGTTTTTACATAGTAATTTTATTCCTCAAAAAGCATCAAGAACCATTACAACTCGTCTGGGGGATTGTAAAGACGTATCTACACTATTTGTAGCCATGTGCCATGAAGCAGGAATAAGTGCAAATCTGGTTCTGATCTCTACACGCAACAATGGCAATAATATGATGCCGCTTCCATCGATCAATTTTAATCACTGTATTGCGCAATTAAATTTAAATAATAAAACATATTATTTAGAATTGACTGATAATAAATTGCCTTTTGGAGCCGCTCTTGCTGTAGATTTGAAATCGGAGATTTTACCTGTTCCTTTTGTTGACAATACTATAGGAGATAAACTGCTCAAAATGGATATGCCTTTCCGACCCAAAAACTGCACAAAACGAATTCATAATATTACTCTTTCAAATAGAGACATGCTGATTTCACGTAAATCAGTATATTTTGCATCATTTGCTTCTTCACTTCGCGATTCTTACAGGAATATTGGAAGCGAAGAACAATTAAAAAAAATCAGTCAGGTAATTGCATCTGATTTTACAGTACCTATTAAAGTGACTGATTTGAAATTTACGAACCTGGATAACCTGGAAGATAGTATGTCAATTGAATATAAAGTAGAAATTAAAAATATCTTACAAGATGTGGCGGGTATGAAGATAGTCAATTTACCGTGGACTGAGAAGTTTGCTTCGTTGGATGCTGTTACAGAAGAAACAAGGAACTATCCTCTTGAATTCTGGTCTTATCTGCAGGATGATTTAAATTCGGAAGTTATGAATATTACTCTTCCAACGGGAAAATCATTTGTAGAAATACCACAGGATATTCATTTTGAATGTACAAATGCTGACTATCATTTGACTTTCAATACGAAAATTCCCGGTATGGTGATTATACACCGGACTTTTGAACGAAAAACGGAACAGGTTACAACTCAGGAATATTCTGCTTTCAGAGATTTCATTAACCATGTAAGTGAGTCGGATAATAAACAATACGCGATAAAATAGTTAATTGGTCGATTGGTTGATTGGTTGGGCGTTCCGCGTTCTGCGTTCTGCGTTTCGTGTTCCGTGTTTCCTGTTGATGATTTGGTTGATATAATAAACGGGATATACTTCGTTCAGTCGGGAGATTAATGGAAGTTACTGTAGAAACCGACCAATAGTAAATAGTAAATATCTCCGTTTTAACCGATAAATAAATTAAATACTTATGAATAAAATCATTCTTTTCATCGCCCTTTTAGCTTTTATTTTTAGTTTTATTTCTGCTCAGACAACTGCACTCAGAAATGGAGTATTTGAAGGTCGATCCTGTTCCATTTACGGGGTTGAACCCTATGTAGGAGTTACCATCATTAAAATTGAAAATGGTAAAATAATTAAAGTTACATTCCAGATAATTGATACGACTAAAAACGAGTATTTTGATCAGAATTATTCAACTCATTTTCCAACCCAACCAATTTATCAGGAACAATGTAAGGCAGATTGGAAAGGAGTACTGTATTATCCTGTTCAATTATTGAAGAAACAGGATTTAAACAATGTGGATGCTTTAACCGGAGCAACCTGGTCGCATAATTTGTTTGTGAGCTCTACAGCAATTGCATTGAAAAAGGCAAAAGCAAAAACAGAAAATAACAAATTTGCGATTTCTATCAGTCAGTAAATCCTAATATCCGTTTAAATACAAAACAGGCGTTGGTAATTTCTACCTACGCCTGTTTTGTATTTAAACGGGTTTTATTTATTGCTTTTCAGGAGAGACCAGATCCGTTACAGGTCTGTTTGGATAAAGAACATCATGAAGTTTTTCAACGACTATCGTCTCAGGAAGTGTGAAACCTGATGTGAGTCTGATATCTGAAGAAGAAGCTCCGATACGAACTTCATATGCCCCTTTTTCGGCAACCCACGAAGAAATGTTTGTCCAGAATGATGCCAATGAACGGGCATCAAGAGTAAAGGTGATTTGCTGACTTTCACCGGGTTTTAATAATGCAGTTTTAGCAAATCCTTTTAATTCCTGTACCGGTTTATCTATTTCAACATTTGGTGCATGAAGGTACAATTCTACCGTTTCTTTTCCTGCCACTTTTCCTGTATTTTTTACCGTCAGTTTTACCGTCATTTCATTTTGAAACTCTTTACTGCTAAGCTGAATGTCTGAGTATTTGAATTGAGTGTACGAAAGTCCGTAACCGAACTCATAAGCTGTAGGAATTTTAAAAGTATCGTAATAACGATAGCCTACATAAATACCTTCTTTATAAACTGCATTAACGGGATTGTCGGCAGGCTCGCCAGGGAATGTTTTTGCTGAAGGAACATCATTGTATACCATTGGGAAACTCATTGGTAATTTTCCTGAAGGGTTTACTTTTCCTTTTAGAATATCTACCAGTGCATTGGCACCTTCCTGACCGGTTTGCCAGGTCAATAAAACAGCATCGGGATAATCACGCCAGTCGGAAGTTGCAATAACTCCGCCAATGTTTAATAAAACCACTACTTTCTTATTTGCTGCATGAAAAGCTTCCGATACATTCTGAATCAATTGTTTTTCAATATTACTCAAATAAAAATCACTTACTTTCCTGTCGGAGCCTTCACCGGCATTTCTTCCAATGGTAATAATGGCAATATCATTATTCTTTACCTGTTCATTGATCAGAGTTTTGCTTAGAGGCAATTCAGGATGAAAATCAACAATAAACTTATCATTCGAGTTATCAGATGATTTTTTTATAGAATCGATAAATTGAGAATAGATGTTTTCTAATTTATTATCAACTTTAAATCCATTACGTTTAATGCTCTCATTGATGGTAGTAGCATATTGATAATTCACTTCACCGCTACCGGTTCCGCCCGCAATGTACCTGTAAGAAGTTTTCCCAAATAAAGCAATCCGTTTTATTTTGTTTAGTGGTAAGGTGTTTTTGTTGTTTTTAAGTAAAATCATACCTTCATTAGCAGCAATCCGTGAAACTTGTGCATGGCTTGTTAAATCGGGTTTTTCTGTAAATGCATATTCTCTAAAATGTGGAGTTTTAAGGATAAATGTCAATATGCGGGTGAGATTCCTATCAAGGGTCTTTTCGTCAATAAGTTTGTTTTTCACAGCTGAAAGCAATTCCTGTCGTTGATAGCAACCAGGCATTAATAAATCATTTCCTGCATTCATTTGTGCAATTGCATCGTTACCGCCACCCCAATCGGACATAACAGTTCCTTTAAATTTCCATTCATCTCGCAATATTGTGGTCAGCAAATCATAATTCTGAGACGTATAAAAACCATTTATTCGGTTGTATGACGACATTACAGTCCAGGGTTGCGCTTCCTTAATCACTATTTCGAAACCTCTTAAATAGATTTCGCGTAATGCACGTTGACTTATTATTGCATTAATAGTTCCTCTGTTTGTTTCAATATTATTGGCAGCAAAATGTTTTAATGATGTCCCGACATTAATTGATTGAATTCCATTTACCATTGCAGCAGCCATTTTTCCTGCAACAAGAGGATCTTCGGAATAATACTCGAAATTTCGTCCGCAAAGAGGATTACGATGTATATTGATAGCCGGTGCCAACAGAACATCAGAACCATATTCCAGGACTTCATTTCCCATTGCTTTACCCACATTTTTAATCAGATCTGTATTCCATGTACTTGAGAGTGCAGTAGCTGTTGGAAATGCAGTACAATACCGGGTAGTTTTTAAATCCTTTGGATGAGCATTAATGCGAAGACCTGCAGGGCCATCAGTCAATACTGCGGGAGTAATTCCCAGTCGGGGAATATCCCACGTTCTGGCAGCTTCACCATCCAAAATTACACCTGGTACTTTTGAATCAGGATTTTTAATACTTTCATCACCTAACCCCATCAAAAGGTACACTTTTTCTTCCAGAGTCATCGCTGCGATGACATCTTCAATTTTATCTTTACCCAATTGTGGAATGTGTTTCGTGTTTTGGGCATTCAGATTTCCGAAAACAATTAATAACGAAATAAATAAAATGTTTTTTTTCATTGTTTGATTGTCATTTAAATAATAGTTTTCATTGATTTAAAGATTAATTAGATTGAATATTTTAATAAAAGTCATTTTGACACACTCATAGAATATTCACACAAAGATAAAAAATAACTTTAAGTTTCTATTACATACTGATTACAAACATACATTGTAGAACATATTAAAAAAATTAAAGGGGAAAATTCCGTAGAAAATTCCCCTGACTGATTTGATTTTGAATTTACAAAAATATATTCCGTTGCATTAAATCACGGAAGGATTAAGAATTTTGGTTTTGCTTTTTTTTATTTGCCAGAAATAAGCCCAACAGGTTGTTGCAAAATATATTGCTGTTTGTACCCATAAACTCATATATTCAAATGATACGTGATGGATATCGGCACCAAGAGTATTTATTTTTATGTAGGCCTGTACACCACTCGTTGATGGGAATATCCAGGCAAAAGCTTTCCAAAAGCCGTTTATATTTGATTGTGGCCATGAAACTCCACTCAAAAATAAAAGAATCAGAGACATGAACATAAAGATGATCATGCCGGTTTCACGGTGTGGCATAAAAACAGATACAGTCATAGAAAAGAAAATTGATGCAAGGAGGAATGGAATTAATAACATCAATATGTCAAACGGAATACCTATATGGGGCAAATTAAATCCAAGCGGAATAAGCATTAGAATAAAAAATGACCAGGAAGCATACAATAAAAAATAACAAATGCTTTTACCGATAATTACCCTGAATGTTCCACCCCTGTGAACTGAGGAACTGACAAGAACATGAAAACGGTTTTCACCACGTGATGTTCCGGCTATCATCCCAATGCCCAAAAAAAGTGTTTGAAAAAGGATTATAATTAATATCGCCGGCATTAAAAAACTTGCAAAGCCGGCTCCTTCGTTATAAAGCGCTATTCCTTCATACGGAATGGGATTGGATAGAATGGTTGCCGATTCTCCTGTTATACCACTAGCATTTAATCTTTCAACCTGAATATGATTACTCATATCCTGAATGCAGCTATTACAATCCTGATTGATAATCCGATAATACATGAAACTGCTTATATCGGCATATACGGAAACTGTAGTCTGTTCCCCTGAATTTATTTTTTTACCGAAATCGGCAGGAATATAAATAACCCCGTGTACTTTCTTTTCATTATAAGCTTGTTTTGCATCGGCGAGAGTAGCATATCTGCTACTGATTTTTATGCTTTGAGTAGCATCAATGTGTCGAAGTAATTCCCTTGAAATCTGACTTTTAGAACAATCTACTGCAGCAACGGGAACATCAATTAATGTTTCGTTTTTATAAAGACTGCAATAAAGAACAGGATATGCAAGTGGTGCCAAAACCAACATAATAACCACTCCACGATCTTTAAACATCGTTTGGAACTCTCTTTTAATTACATTCAATATATCATTGATGATAAAAAAAGCTGTTTTAAACGGAGATAATTTTTGTTGAATTTTCATACCTAAACTTATTTAATTGGAAAGTTTTGTTTAAATGCAGCTTTCTTTAACCGGATAAAAACAATTAACGGTAAAACTAAAAATGAAAGCAGTGCAATGAATGAGAAATATGAATAATGTATTTCTACTCCATTCAGTGCCTGATTTACATAAATATCAAAATAATGATGAATCGGGAAAAAGTTACTGAATATCCGTGTACCTACAGGCATTTGTTCAATGGGAAAGGTCGAACCGGCAAAAGTCACTCCCAACATTCCAAAGAGTCCGGCAAAAGTCACTCCATCACGTAAAACAGGGGTTATGCCGATAAATAAAATCCCAATAGCCTGAGTTGCTATCACTAACATGAAAGTAGCCAGAAACATCCAAGTAATAGCTGAATTCATGGGGTATTTCATATAGTT
>Ga0302265_1000543_pt1 | contig 24800 bp, 16 predicted proteins | sample III_Bog_E1_1_FD_194556 | JGI IMG/M metagenome (GOLD analysis project Ga0302265, IMG submission 194556) | Peat permafrost microbial communities from Stordalen Mire near Abisko, Sweden - III_Bog_E1_1 | ecosystem: Environmental > Terrestrial > Soil > Wetlands > Peat | place: Sweden: Abisko...
GTTTCTTTTTAACTTAACAGAATATAAATTTGTTTGATGGGATGCTGATTTGAATCTGAAAAAATACTGTCCTTTCCTCTCCTTGATTTGAGCAATATGATATTAAATTTTTATTGGAAGAATAAATCCATAATCAGGGCTCTGTATTTCTAAAGATATGATCCTTGAAAAGAGTTCTTCAGCTTGTAACGATGCAGGCACATTAACGATAAGATATTATAAGAAGTTTATATAAAAACTTGAGATATTTATCATTTCTTCAAGAGAAGATGCTCCTCTTGCTCCCAAAAATTTAAATATTGAGAGATTTCTTGGTCTTAATCATCCAACGTTTTGTCACTGAATTTAGCCTCAAGTGAGCCATTATCATCTTAAATCCTTCTTGCCCGAGTCCATTTTTTCATACGCTCCTTATAGATTTGCTTCACTTTTTGGCACTTTAAACTTCCCTGAGATTTTTGTAATTGGGCGCTGGAGATATGTCGCAGGATTGAGGCCCTTAAATTTTTGTTGAGGAAGTAGTTTTTAATTAGTTGAGAACTTCCGCTTGTTTTCAGACTCTTCAGCTCTTCTAAGGGGTGAGCATATCTGTTCCATCTTTAAGCTTCAATAAAGATATTTTATGACATAATTTTGTTTGCTTTATTAAATTATATTGAAAACAACGTATTTATGAGTATTTAGGAACCTCTGATAAGAATATTGACATTTTTTGTTTTTCCCATATTTTTTCAGCGAAAAATACATTAATATGAGGCTAATGAGAACTTTTAGATGGAGATAGAGAGTTTGTAAGCGAATCATCATCAGCAAGATAATCCACAATGCATGATGGCATATGTAGGGATGTAGACTTATGCCGATGTTAAGAGCTGCTGATTTGGGGATAATGGGATGCATGATGTTTGTTTTAGCATTCTTGAAAATGAGTAAGTACTCTTGGAAAATATTGTTGTAGATCTTGATTTGGAAGATTCGATAGTATTAATAAAATATAATTTGTACTTAATAATCTCGACAAAATATAACCGCTAAAAGTTTATTGATCAAATTGAATTATTATAGATCATTAATTTATGACTAATTTGCAGTTAGTTTTAAAATAGACATCAATCCCTAATTTTATATTGACCAGAATTTTATTTATTTTACGTGTTATTATTCATTTTGGAGAATATTCTATAATTTATACATCTAATATATTCTTCCACATGTTTGAACAATATTAACTTTCGAATCATTCTATGCTCAATTCCACCCTAAAACTACAGCATGCACTACGTAGTTACATCAGCAAGGAAATGGACCGATCTACTCTGGAAAATAAAGTGAACGTGCTTAGACATCAATCTCAAACAAATCGAAAAAAAGCTAAAATTATTCAAAATCAGATTTCTAAAATCAGTGAAATGAAGAAGGAGTATAAAATGAATAAGAATAATGTACAAATTGTTAAAATTAGATAAGTCAGTTACTCCACATTGAGAAGGAAAAAATGAAACACAAAATCAATCGAGAGAAGTAACGAAGACAATTCTCTAAGGAAAATCTTCAAAATATTAGAGAGCTCATCGTTAAAGAAAGACAAATGGAGTATCGCAATCTTAAAGAAAAAGAAAAACTTAATGAGTTTAGAATTACCCAGAATCTTAAACGATCACTGTATTAAAAGAAACAAAAATCCTTATAAGGCAGACTTCAATAATAATAATCACGGTTAAATCAGACGATATACATGGAAAGGAAAAGACTAAAAGTACAACAAAAAACGTAAGCTGATATAGTTCCACTCTAATTTGGCATGATAATTCACGAGAGACGAATTCAATAAATGCGTGAGTTATAAAAAGAAATGCTCAAAAAACTTAAAACTAGTAGATAATCCCTCAGTACATCCAAGTAAACTTATTAAATATATAGACTTACTCTTAAAAGAGTTCTTAACTGAATTAATATTTTTGTTACTGATTAGTATCATACTTTGCTTTATACTTGAAATAAATCTCCCATTTAACAACCATATGCAGTTATCTATTTGTTATAGATTTACCAATTAAATGCAATAAAAATAAGATAGATCAATGTTTATAATCAGCCAACTAATCTTTTACCATTTTTGCTTGTTTCTCTATGCGACGACCATGCCAAATATTTTCCATTGTTCCTCTTTTTTGATTATTTGTGTCGTAGAAAGTAGCTCTTTATTTATGGTTAATTTATCTTGATATATTATATGATCCCGGTCCTGGAATAGTTTCTTGTTATGAGTTTTAGCGCTTGGCTCGACCAATTCTATATGTCTCGATAAATACAATATGGTAGGTTCTCTCTTTTTGTATTTAATTAAAGCTGGTATTGAATAATCTGATGGACCCGGAAGCCCATATTCCATATTGGTAGTAGATCTTTTCGAACGAGCTATTATCCCTGCTTTTATTTTGTCCCGAGAACTATCCTATGCTCTATAGGCGCCTGGACCAGGATGTCTAAAATTGTCAGTTACAAATCTTTTAGAATGGGGAAACGTAAGCAGTTTATTATTGCGTTTAAGTTCTATAGAATAAGAGCCAGGACCTGGCTTCATTTCATTAGAATCAGATCGATCCTTACGCCTAGAATAACTTCCATCGTCAACTGTTATGTGTCTTTTAGCGCGAGTAAAACTAATTCCAACAACGAATACCTATTTCCTCTTGTTTTAAATGGTTCCAGAAGCTCAATATTATAAGCTCCCACTCCAGGAAACCAACAGTATTCAGTTGTATCGCCAGGAACTGCATTTATCATAATGTACATAACCTTTTAGATTTCCCTATTGTTGTCATCAAATTATTATTAAAGTTCATAAATCATAGCTCTAACTCGAATGAAAACTATTTTATGTTTGGGATAATTTTGAAAATATAGGCATTATATATTTTTAAGACTCTAAGTCTTAACTGAATCGAGTCTACAAATTTATAATATTTGAGAATTTGATGATTGGAGCACAGACATTGAACGTGACAAGAATTAGAGAGCTTATGGAACAGGGATTCCGTTGTTTGAAAGCCCCTAAGGGATAGAGAGAAGCTGTGCTGGTCATAGGAGATACAGGAGTTGGTAAGTCAACTATCATATCCCTCTTGGCAGGGCGCAATCTGGTGGTCAAGCATAATGGACTTAACACAGTTATTGATTCAGTAGACAACACTTCAACTCTCAAAATTGGTCATGACAAATACTCGGAAACATCAATCCCGACTAAGGTGGTTATCGGCAATTCGGACTTTTTTGATTGTTCAGGATTCAGAGATAACAGAGGGGATGAGTTTTAGATCTCAAATTCTTTCTTCCTGCAAAGACTATTTCACCTCTATAAAAGAGTTAAGTTATTCCTCATTATTGATGAACACTATATAACTTAGGCGCGCTTGGACAAATTACCGAAACTGATTCATTCCTTATCAGATGCTTTTAATAACTTAAAAGAGTTGCAAGACGGAGTTATCCTGCTGATCAATAAGGCTAAAGCCAACAGAGATTTAAAAGATTATTCAAAATAACTGGAGAGACTGACTCATCTCAAAGGGGACAAGCCACTTTTTACAAAAGATGAAAAATAATTCTTGGATTACTTGGTAGACAACCAAAGATTGATACTCTTTAAACAAGCTGAAGAATCTGCTGCTGGAAAGATGTTACCGGCTACAGGTGCTGATATACTCCAACTCATTAGCAATATTTCTTTTGTGAAAAGCAGAAAGATAAAAAACATTATTTCATAAACTGCCAAATTATCTATTAGAGATTATGCAGATTAACTTATAAAAGAAGGAGAAGGAAGGTTTGATGAGTTGATTAAAAAAATTAAGCTGGATATTTTCACGCACGGCATCATGGCCAGCATTGCCTAAATTTAAGACCTCACTATAGAAGTTGTAAAGTTACTATAGGCCCTCAAAAAGGTCGAAGGATGCAATATTGTTGAAGTATTGAGGTCCTGCATTCCGAATCTAATGGATGACAATATAGGCAAAGATTTGGAATCAATGCTTTTCCTTCAATAGATTTACGATAAATCAGGTAGTTACTTTAACATTCTAAAGCATAAACTTATTACGGAACTCACAATCTATGAATCAGAACTACACAAATAGTTCACCTATCTGAAACACAGAGAAGAAGAACTTTTCCAGCTAAAAAATAAGCAGATTGAGCTCGAAAGAAAATTAGAATAAGAAAAACAACTCAGGGAAAGAAAATAGATATAAGTTAAATCTTTTGAGACTGCCTATAAGAAGAAAGAGCTAGATTATGATGAACTTAAAAGAAGTAAATAAACCGAGACTCGTGAAATCCTTTAAAAACTCAGAAAAACTCAAATTACATTGGAGGATCAGCTCGCTTAAAAACAGATTGAATTGAATAATATTAAAAAGCTTTATGATTAAAAACTACACTAAACAAATAAAATAGCAGAGACTCGCAAAACTTAAATTGATGAACTAAGTCGAAATTTTTCGAAGCATAAAGTCAAGATACAAGAAATCTAAATTGAAAAGATCAACTATGCAAAAGAACTGGAAGAATTGAAAGGACATTTTGACAATCTACAAATTCAATTTTAGTCAAAATCACATCAATTGGAGTAGTTAAATATTGAAAACGAAAGTTTAAGAAGCGAAATCAATGAGTGGTAGAACCAATCAGTTGCAGATTCAATGAAATCAGTTGCCTCAAAAAGTTCTAAATATCCTGATGTTGATTGTCCTCATTTCCTGAATGGTGGTAAATGCAAGCACTGCATCCGAAAATGGAAATAGTCGCAAAAGAATTAATTCTGAGGTTGCCTTGATACGTTCACTTATTAATAATTAATTTTTCAATATGCAAAGTAGTATTTAAATAAATATAAAATCAATAAGGTTTAAATTTTCTATGATTTGATTTAAGGGTTGTTGGCTTGCTGATGATAAAACCGTTATTGTTCCATGACTTCTATTATTTTTTATTACTCTCACTGAATTAACATTCCTCCACTGTCAAGAAATCTTTATTAACAGATGCTTCTTTGGAGTAGTTTTTACCTTCATGCACTTACTAGTAAAACCAATTTCCTGTTTCGTCAGAAAACACCGATTTTTTTTAGCCAATAGGAACTAACATCTCAGCTTAGACTGATGTTGGCACAAACCCGATGAAATTTTTACCAATCCAGTAATCAATAGCATTATTCTTCATATTCCTTGTGTAATAGTGTACAAGCTTATCCGCCCCAAAACTGGAGTTCAATATATGAGTTGGTTTCTCAACACTGTTCACCACGTATCTATCTTTTAAGCTTTCATCTTCAAGTGTGAGTAAGACCTGATCCTGAGTTTGGACTAACAGTAAATTGTCTGCTATATCCAGATGACAAGGACTTTCAATTATTTTATGACCCCATAGGAAAGCCTCTTATTAGTTTTTCTCCTTTAAATCAAATTTGGAAATGAGACCGTCACATGAACTTGCGAAGAAAGTTGTGGGACTGCTTTTACTAAACTATAAAGCACTCACTTCTTCATTAAAACTTTAAGTGAATTCGCATCTCTGTTTCATTTTGCGTAAGTCCCAAAATATGATCCTTTTTGATGTACCTGCTGCTAGAATATGCTCGCTGATGTCGATGGCTTTGAATTTACAACCTGGACCTAGGGTAATTATTAATAATACGATTAAATGTGTGAATTGGAACGCCATTTCCGAGTTATCTATTGTCCCATAAACTCAAAATTCCATCGGTTCCACCTCTAGCGAGTAATTTATCAGTGATCCTAATGCATGTTACTCGATCTAAATGTACTTTTAGTTCAAGGCTTTCCACTGACAAATTGGTTTTATTAATGAGAAGTAATTGATTGCAATCCTGCCCCACAGCAATCGTATGCTCATTACTCGAGTAGCACAAGGGGCGTACTTTAGTACTAATGAACGGATGAGTGTTGATTTCGTGTTCCATTTTTCAACAATTTGATTATTTCTGAATTATATCAACATGTTAGAAATATCAATTCTCACAAAAAAATCTATAAATCTATAAATAATAGCTTATTATTGCCAAAATATAGACAAGATAACATATTATTCATAGCAATCTATTAAAATTAATTAATAATCAAATATATCCATCATGGAATCTGCCTCATTGGAGGTTTTACCGATAACTTTTTTATCTTATTTTTTTTTCTTCCATTGTTCTTCTCATTTCATTCTCATATTCCGAGGTTAATTAATGCCAAACCAATTTCTTTTATTACGAGGAATATTGATCTAAATTCGCAGGATTTTTGAAAATTGCTTTTTATTTAAAATGATTCAGCACAAAATACATAAATACAGTCGAACTTTTTGATCCCGTTGAAATATAGAATTATTTTTCAATATTATTTCTACGATTGTGATAGGAGATTAGATTCGATTAATCCTGAAATTATTTTGCTAGAAGTAACTTTAATTATGATCCTGATAATTTTGATAGCTTTAATGATGGATTGAATTCCCACACCTGTATTTTTTAAAGTGGAAATTCTGCATTCAGCCATTCGCACAAATGCTGATAGTCGCAATTTAATAAAAAATTGTTCTTATTTCTATTTACAAGTTTAATATATTCAGTAATACGAATGAGTAGAACCATCTTAGCATTGAACTGGAATTAAGTGTTGAAACTAACAATGGTCAGTAAATTCTCAAATCTGGTATTATGATAGATAACTGCTGTATTTTTTGCGTTTTTTAACATATACTTCTTAAACATTTCTACAATTTCACATTTGATTCCTCTTGACTAAAATCTTTTTTTTATTGCATCATGATAATTTGCTTTAGCGATAATCATTGACATATAAGTGTATTTAGGTTCGAGGTTTGTAGACATAGTTGTTTCTTTGGATTGTAATTGATTTTATGGCGCTAAATATGAAATTGGCACTCCTGATTCTGGCTTTTGGCAAATATGATTGAAGAAGTTATTTGGCTTTTGCATCATGCGTCTTTGTCGACCAGTGTATCGATTGGGAATATAAAAGTCGTTAAACTTTTGCTTTAGTAGTTTATAGGCAGCGTGGTATTTGAGTTATGTCATTCTTTCATTATGTTTATAACTCCAGAAATACTTTTCATTTTATTCATGCTACCAAAAATAGACTTTTGTAAAGTCAGTGGGACGCATTATAGTTGTGGGACGCACTATAATTCTCGTTACATAGCACCCTTTGTTATAGTCAAGCGCATTTTTATTAAAATCTTTTTCATTAATACGATTGGTTTAATAAGGACTCTTGGCGACTGGCACAAAGTTTACCAAAACGTTTGTTCCTACTTCAATCCTTGGATGGAAACAGCCGAGGAAACTGTAGATCTGCTGTTCATATTTTTATTTGTCCCTTTCGGTGATATATTCCCCAATTGGTCGTATTTACCGATTCTGATAAACACAGTTAAACAGGATAACGCCTCCGCCAGTATTCATCATCGAGCATATTTCTCTCTTTATTCTTATCTATTATTTCTTTAGTCGTGAGATCTATTAGAACGATACGGCTGGAGTTTTATTTATTATGTCATCCTTGATGTTCATATCCTCATAAAAAAAAGGAGTGCATCCAAGGCAATTTATTTGATATGAATCAGCATATGGAAAGTAGTTTACAAGCGAACTAATTTTATTATGTTAACTAGTATTTGATGAACTGGATTTTCTTTTGTTATATTGATAAATAAGAGTCTTCAATACATCCAATTTATGAGATACATTGGTGGAAAAAGTTGCAAGTCGATTTATAAATTAGGGCAGCTACATAACTTTTCTTTTTTCAATCAAAACAGGGACAATATTTTATTTGAGTGTATTTTTGCTGAGCTCCATCTTTAAATATTCTTCAAATGTTAGATCTAAAAAGTGATCCTATATTCCTAAATACTCACTCTTTCTTTTGAAGAATTATTTTTTTACTCTCTATTCGTTTGTCTTGTCTCTTTATTATTCTCTAAGACTTTCTTTGACAAACTGATTCAACTATCTTTATATCGTTGGAATGCCGGTTTGGCTATAAAAATAGTTAATATAAGGAAGCATTTGGGGGTATATTGTTTAGTAAAGGTCCTTCGCATGGTACCACTTATACTCATTGATTCCTATAAACTTTTTTATGTCTTCCTTCAAACCCACGTAAACTTAGTAGTTTTTGACCATGTCCACGATTGCCTCCATAAAATTTTCGTTCATCCAAGAATTGAGTTTGAATATATGCGATTTGGCTAACTCTCTGTTGATATTATTGTTTTTAAACATATCTTAAATTTTGTATATTCCGTTATTGCTGCCTGGTGACCCCCAAATGGGTTTAAAGTATTCTTTATTTTGTTTTATGTTGGAATTGTTTTTTTATTTTGATTGAAATGGCTTTTATACACCTCCTCTTGCCTGTTTTTATCTTATTTCTTCAGCTGTTTATAATTAATCATCACATTTAAATAACTAGCCATTGCTATCTGGGACTTTTTCTGTTTCTGAACAAAAAACATTAACACTGTCAACTTTTATTTCTATTCCTGATATTGGTTAATTTTACATTCTGTTGTTTAGTTCGAGATAAAAGAATTGATTCTACCTAGTGTGAATGAGAGACTGCAAATAAACATAAAGAAGTTGCTTGATGTCTTTGAATGTTAAAATAATTTAGATTTATACTCTTTCATTCAGGATTATCTTGATGTCAACATTTTTCTGTTATGAGTCAGCACTTTAGACATCTCCAAGTTAAGCGTTTATGAAGAAAATTTTAAAACTTTAAAATATTTTTTGTTTCAGCCTTTAAATATTTGCCTTTGATTACGAAAACTCATGATAATCTTCTTTGAATTTTTAGATGTTAATGAGCTTTAGTTGGCACCTTGTATGAGGATAGATTTTGATGATTTCTCCATACTAACATCCTTGTGACTATATAATTTGTTCTTGTGCTTATACTTATTTCTTCGTTTATTTTTGAGTATCTGAATTGATCTTCAAAAAAGCCAAAATACTTTAGGAGAATGGTTGCATCTCAATATTGAATAGTCTTAATCTCCTTTGCAGAGTTTCTCTGTTCTAATTGATTTTTGTACGATTATTTGGGAGAAAATAATGCATCCTTATAATACATGCTTGGCAATTATTTTTCCACAAAGATCTCAATTGCTAGCCGATATTCAAATCATCTTACAAAGAAGTATCTTTTTAAAATTTGAAGATTGAAATCAGTAGCGCCTCAAATGATAAAATATCTTAATTGTTGCTGGTATCTTCTGCTTGGAATGTTTCTTCTTATTAAATTTAAGGTGGATCTGAATTCTCTACATGTTGTTATTAAGACGAATAGGAGGCCAGAGTGGATGTTTGTTGAGACTTAAAATCTTTTTGTTCAGATAGTGACATAAAGATAAATTTAATATAAACCTTGGAATTAAGTAAAACTACTTCAAATTAATTATCATTTCATTTCTGTTAATTTTTTCATGAAAAATAACATAAATTTCAAAAAGCCATTCCTGAAGATAATATGTAGTTTTTGTAATTTTTATGAAAATGTAAAAAAGTTTTGGTTAACTGTCTTTGTGCCATCATCTCAAGAAGAATTTATGTTTTAATCCAAAAATATTCACTTACAGTTTATTCTTGTCATAAAATTTATAATTACGATAGTCTCATAGACTTTGCATAGTCTAATTTAAGCATAAGGAAAGTATCATATATTTTTATCAAAGTATTCAAAATAAATTGTTTACTTCCACTTGCTTTCCATTAAAGCATAGGGAAGACAATCTATAGAATGATGACTAATCAATTGCTGCAAAAATACTTTATCCTCACGATAATTATATTTTACAATGGAGAAATATTTTGACTGGCGTTAAAGTCAAGAAGCATTTCTTGGCAAAATTGTAAACATACTCGACGAATAATCCTTTCAAGCATTCAAAGTCATAGTTGATAATAGTCTCAGTATTAGCTCTCTTATATAGCAAAACCTATAGTCACCATAAATAAGTCAATATTCCTCAACTAATTAAATCCCTTATATTTATTTCAATAGCTTATTTTAAGACTTGGACTCAGCGAGTAATTAAAAGACAAAAATGCAAGATACGAATAATCACCAAAGATATGAAAGACCTAATTTTTAAAAAATTAGGATGTAGTGGAATAGAGATTGAGAGAAGAATAACCAAAACAAATAACCATTTTTAAATTTAGCTCTACCCCTAAACTATGGAATTCCTGTATATTAACAGTGACATCTTACAAAATTACGAACAAATTCATACAACTAAAATGTAAATTTTTTAAATAATGCTGTAAATAGGAAAAATTTTAGTGACCTTTTCAGAAACAGAAACCGTCTCAGATCTTAAAGTTAAAATTAAAAGAATTATTCAATAAATTATTCCTAAAATCGCAGATATGCGTATCTATTGCTTTGAAAACTGCCTATTTTAACTAATCAGTTTCAACAGATACCTTCAGTATTATCTTTTAAAAGAAGATGTCAAATACTCTGCTGATATCAGCCAACGCAAATTTTATTAAACCATTAATAATAGAACGAATGATAATTTTTTAGTTTAGTTTTTTCCAGGAAAAATACTGGCGGATCAATCTTCAAAATAGCTTCGATAAAATGGAATAAAAACCATCGTAGTAGAAGGTATTATTTCTAATAAATGGGTCTTTCCTTAACAGCCATTATTTTCAATCAGTAAAAATTGCCAATTTTGTTTAATGCGAAGCCATCTCTATAGACAATTCTCATGCCTGTAATGCAAAAACGTTCTAATGTTTTGTAGCCGAGTCTGTTAGTATCAGAGTTTGCTTAAGCATCCTTGCTAATCATCCAAAGATAAGATCATATCTCTCTACGGTCAATAGATAATGAAGGAAACAATATAAAATAAACTAAGAATAAACATTTCATAAAAAAAAATATAAGCAAAGAAAGTAAAGAATAAGATCAACAAAAGAGGAACAAATTTAAGAGTTAATAAAGATAAAAGGAAAAGAGATAATGAAGAAGTAAATCAAAAATTTAAAGTAATGAGTATGCTCAAACATGGAAGAGGAATAGTTAATTTGGGGAACACTTGCTATATGAATTCAGCAATACAAATTTTCGCAAGTACTGCTCTACCCCAGATATTACTGAAACAAAAGATTTTAAAAATTAATAAATTGACAGGAGCCTACATTTAACTCATAAATATTCTTTAGCAATAAAAATAGAAAGAATTTGCCCCTTTTGATGAGATGTAAAAATTTAAAACCGTCATTGATTGTAAAATGCCACATTTCTCAGGTTTTGATCAGCACGATGCTCATTAATTTATCACAGTTTTCCTTGATTAATTGCACAATTAACTAAAGACCAAACCAGCCTTTTAAAATGTTAGAGCCATTATACAATCAGTCAATGAACAAGTCTATTAAAAATCAGTAAAAGAGGAAGAACTGGGAGGACTCTAATGGATGAAATTTATCAAGAGTGGACAGTCGCCTTTGATTAATCTATTTTATGGACAAATGAAAAATTAAATCAAATGTCTTTACTGCCTGAATATATCAAGACAGTTCAATCCCTTTAACATTCTCTAACTATCCATTCCATCTTGCTCGCAATAGTTTAATGTCACCATCTACTATGAATTTTATCAATTTAGAGAAAAAACAACACTTATGACTGTTTCTTGTGGAAATATAAAACTTAGAGATTTTCTAAACAAAATTGCATAAAAAATAAAACCATCTGCTGGCGAAAATAAAAAACATTTAAGGTCTTTTTTGCTTGGATATGAATAAACATTTTAATAATATTAGGAATCAGTCAAAATTGGAGATTTGGTAGCCCTAATTGGCTCAGTCAACAAAAATTAACGGCAGCTATTTGTATTTTAACCTCCTCTTGAGTATAATGTGTATATAACTGCTAAATTTTTAAACCCATAAAGCAAATCGTTTACATTCAAACGTCCTCTATTTTTCAATAAATCTAAAAATGATATAACAAACTCAATGTTATACTAAGCTGTTACAGAATATTTAATACATTTAGCTCATCTTTATGATTAAACCAATTAACTATTTAAAATTCGAATGAAGGCTAAAGTTCAAAGTTATTTTAAACTACGCTTACAATGGTAAACCAAAATTGATTAAAATATAAAAAGGAGTTTCTATAATTAAGGAAAACTCATCTAAGTTAATAATAAAGTATCTCCAGAACTCAGTCATCATCATTGTGAACTTTGGATTGAATTACAAAAATTTACTTCTAGCAAAGATAGGACAGACACTGATTTGTACAAGTTAATAACTACCAAATTAAACAAATGCGTAAGATTTTAAAACTCAGAAAAGGACAAATTAAATCTTGATGACCAATATCTTTCATTGTAGGAGTGCATCTAGTAGTAATTTAGCAAAAAATAGCATCTTGATCTCGGAAATTAAGTGTTTTGTCCTTCTTGCAACCAGAAGAGATAAATTTAAAAAAGCACTTATCTCTATAAAATATCTCGGTATATGATTATTCATTTGAAACGCTTCAAGTCTGGCATGGACGGACTTGCCTATGAAAAGAATATTAATAAAATAGTCGCCCCTCTCATCCTTAATTTTTAGAATGTCTTAAAAAATCCAACACTTCCAGAAAAATATTATGAAGGTTTTGCTTCTTATTAAAGAAAAAAATATCATTTAGATAACTGGTAGCTCGATACATCTGAAAGTTACAAATATAAATTAAAAAGTGTCATTCTACATCAGGGAAACATTCAGCAAGGACATTATTTAACTTTAGCCGAGTCAGATGATGGAAGTTGGTGGAAGTACAATGATGAGGAAGTCAGCCAAATAGATATCCGCCAACAATTGAATTTATCAATAATCATGGAGAAAATTTACATTTTAATTTACGAAAGAATGAAGCCGTGATTTTATAACCAAATGAGGAAGAGTTAGATCTTATGATATTATACTTATATTGAAGAGGGGAAGCCAATTGGTAGCTGTTATTGATATTTTTGGGGGATGTCCAGTAGTATAATAGTAGGATAATAATAGAATAATAAGATTAATCAAATCTATCATCAGCCTATTCATTTTGGGACGAATTGTTTGTTTCTCCAAATCGTGTTAATTCGTACTCCTGCGCCTGAAATCACTTGATATACGGGACAGATGCACTCAGTCTTCTCTTTCAGCTTCTGTAACTGCTCATCAGAAGTGTTAGTCTCGATATCAGCCTCTAAAGTGATATCACTGATTTTGTTGCTCTTCCCACTTAAGTTCAGCATTGAATCAAAGTCATAATTGCTCTATATCCTTGAGAAAGAGATGTTTCCTACTTTTACGTGTCCCTTAGAAGCTAGACTTCTCAGGGTTTGGATCTGGCAAGCAGCTAAGGATGAGATAAATGTTTCTAAAGGTTCTTAAATTTAATGAGTTTTGTTCATCTGGTGGGGATATGTGACTTTGAGGCCTGTTGTATAGGAAACAGCTGTAGTTTTGAGTGTTTTGATCTGGCTGAACAGATAATTCGGATATAGGATTTTCTTAATCATGGAATATAGTATTATGATATCATACCTACGATAGTGTAAATATATCATACTAAATTATACTATTTTTAAATTTATTACTTACTTTCTCCAATAATTAAATTTGCCCTTTTTACCACCATATTCCACTTCGTTAAGTTTGAATAATATTTTTTATTGGTATTTTGATTAAATTTTATAAAAGTCGATCATGTCTTTGCTGAGTTCTTTTCGCAGTCAGCACAATCCTCACAAAAACGAGGTTATTCGCAATTATAACATGAAGAAAACTGAGTTCTCTCAGAGAATCAAAACATTACAAGATATCGTTGAAATTAACTACCCCGATGGCGGGGTTTACATTGGGCAGATAAATGCTGGCAAGATGAAAGATGGAAAAGGAATTTATACTTATGCAGACGGAGATATATATTTTGGCGGATGGAAGGATGAGAATTTTAGCGGGCAGGGAGTCTATATCTTTGCTAATGGATAAATATTTGATGGATTGCTTTTGAATGGGGTTAAATAAGGTAAAGGAGTTTATTTCTATGATAATGGCGCTGCTTATTATGATGGCACATGGAAAAACAACTAAAAGCATGGCTCTGGCTCATACTACAGCGAATAAGAGTTCTATGAAGGTGGTTGGGAACATAACTCCAGAACGGGCAGTGGATATCATGTTAACAAGCTTACCAATGAAACTTATGTGGGTTCTTTTGACCATAGTCATAAGAATGGCAGTGGTAGACTTATTTTTGGAGACGGTAGTGTTTATTCAGGTCATTTTTATGGTGATTTACCCCATGGTTAGGGAAATTTTGAATATGCTAATAAAGATAAATTCATTGGCCAGTTCAAGGAAGGAAAAAAATAGGGAAGAGGAACTTACTATTTTAGCGAAGGCACTGTCTTTGATGGGCTTTGGCAGAATGATGAAAAAGTTGAAGGCACTCTGACCCTATTTAATGGAGACGTTTTTCATGGATCTTTTAGGCATAATCTAAGATATGAGGGCATTTACAACTATAAAAATGGAGATATTTATTAAGGTCTTTGGTCGGATGATGTCAAGAATGGAAATGGAAAGCTCATTCTGGAAAATGGATAGTCTTATGAGGGCCAGTTTGTGGATGGTCAAAAGCATGGGAATGGCACCTATAAATGGTCAACAGGAGATGTTTTTCATGGAAATTTTATCCAGGACAAACGGGAAGGCTTAGGAATTTATTAATGGTCTGAAGGAGGTTACTATAAAGGAGAATGGAAAGCTGATAGGATGAATGGCTTCGGAAGATTGATAAAAGACGGTATTGACATTGCTGGTGAATTTTTCGCAGACCATTTCACTCGTCCAATCTAATAAAAAGATGTAAAAGATAAATAGCTCTGTCGATACATCTTTTATACTGAGTGATTCACTCATAACTTAAATTGTTATTTTATTATGGCAGAATATAAAGGTAAAGCTGGAAAAAGATGACTTATAACTGATATAAGCATTAAAGCATTGCAATAAATATACCTAAGATTGTTTTGATAATTAATTTTACGAAATTGGTATAAATGTTTTGACTGCTCAAAATGTTCATTGAACATCATGACGTATCCAGAATAACAATGAGGAGCTATAGCATTAGTTTATCACAGACAAAAAAAAATGATGTTTTGAATAATTTTAATATGTTTGTATTTTTACTTAATTGATTATTGTTAGATTAGAGTTTTCGTTAATTAGAATAAATATAAATTATTAATGCAAGTTTAAAACTAACAAATTATTATTATTTATCAAACTGGGACTGAACAGGCATCGATTAACTCTAAGAGTCGAGTCCATTGCCATTACCTTCCTCCTCTCACTCCTCTTCTATTGCGACTCAGATGAGATTTCAAAACAAGTGATTGACTCAGCAGATTGTTATCGGGGTTTATATTTTATTTATGAGGAATAGATGTCTTGGGAGCAGTTGTTGTTAAACTAAAATGTTTTAGTAGCATTATACTCAATTCTTTATCATTGCGACGCTTTTGTTTTGATTTAACTATTGGCTTTATAGTCTCAGGAGTTAATACTTGATTTTCATTGATGCTTTAATCGTTTTTTAATAACTGTGAAAAAGATAGAAGCTCTTGTTCAAGCTATGCCAACTACCACAAAGGTTTATATTATTTTTTGTGCCTCTATATATCCTATTAGGTAAGTCCTTGATTAGCAAGACAATGGTAGTATTCTCCCATAGGCGTATTACCACTGTAATAGTAGAATAGACCTATCTTTTCAAGAATTTCAAGTTAAATTTCTGGTTAGTTCAGGTGAATGCTAATGTTGAGAGCCGTTTTTAGGCAACGAAGTCCTCTCTCCAGTTTAGAACAGCTACGAAATATGTCTGATTCCGATACCAAGCAATATGTTGCAAAAATCATGAGTTATATCCTCCGTGAATAGAATTCAGCTTTCCTAAAATGATAAAGAGCTTATTCCCATTTTTCTTATTTCAACCTAACTTCAGCTTCCAAAGAGTGTGTTAGTATTCCAATTACTGGATCTAAGAAGATTATGCCCTTCTTTTTAAATTCTTCAAGCATCAAAAGAACTTAAGAAAATGTTGCTTCTTTAATTTTCTTCAAATTACTTATTTCTGATTGAAATTCTTCTGTTTTAAGATCTTAATAGTTGAATAAGTATTTCTCAATTTCTTTAAATGCCCAAAACACAAGCCCTTTTGATTGGGGAGATAGAATTGGTGGAAGGGTTTTATGTTGAATCAGGTGAAGCTGAGGCAGCTCCTCGTTTTTATCGACTTTAGTTACTGCTTGATTCGACATGGCTGTGGGTTTCGACAATCTGAATGACGAATTATTATTGGCAGTAACTTTGCTGAGACATAAAAAAGGATTGTTTTTTTTAAGTTGGCTTTTTCTCTGCTCATGAAAAAGGGAACCTTTTTTGATCTATTTATTTTTATTATTGAAGGAATTAAACTTCATTTTGCTGGTCTAATTGATAATCCACGGTAGTTAAATCCATTACGACATCGAAGAAATTATAATTTAGAATATTATAGTAATTATGACAGAAATTCTTTGTATATTCCTTGTATTTTCTCCTTTCCCTCTCCATCAAAACCATTATTACGAAGAAATCAGTCTTGATAATAACATAAATCTCATAAATAAGATTTATAAATGTTTAAAGCTTAGTGAAAATATTTTGCCAACTAAATTAATAAAGAAATAGAAGAAATGATTTCTTCTAAAAGAAACTTTAAATGAATGACAATTAGTTCACTTCACAAAATGTAATTGAGGTTTATGGCAGCGGATTCAATTTAAACTTTAAAATATTAATCACAACGTTTTTTCATTAAAAATATCAAGAGTAATTGCATTAGAAGCTTTCTGATTATGGTGTGAGAAGATTAATAAACCATAAATAAAAGATCCAAATCATATAATTTTATCATTTCAGCATAATGTACAGTCAGAACATGAGCGATTCCCGCTACTACCAGGACCAAGTGGCCAAAATAGAGAATGGCGGTCTATTTAGTCGAGAACGCTGCACAGAATTAACAAAGTAATTTTTATTTCACTTTAGACAGTTGTTCGAGATGTACGATGATAACAAGGACAACGTTCTATAAACAATTACAGCTGGAAAAATGTTGATGGATTTGTATCGATCAATGAATAAGGAATTCCACCCTACTGCAACTGACATTGCCTCTTATCAACGTATTTTTGATCGAGATAACAAGGGAAAAATCACCTTTGAAGACATGGAGCGATTTGCAGTTAAATACTATTGCAACGAGGACTGATTCATCATATCATAGCATAGCTCAAATAAAATATTTTTGCCTACAATCTTATTCGATAGGAGTTTATTTAACAAAACAATCATTCCTAGCTCATGAAAATGTAGAAATGTAAAAATTAAATCAGTATTACTGCCAAACTATATGACCAATTTTGATTTACGAATCATTATGATTTAAATACCAACCTATGTTTTTTAATTGTGATGGCTCAAAGATTGGCCAAATTAAGAGAAGTTATGGATTTGTATAAACTCGGAGCATACTTACTGCCTCGCACTGATGAACACCAAAGCTAATATTTAGTGGAGAGAGATTAAAAAGTTCAATTTTTAAGTGGATTTACAGGATCAAATGCAACTACAGTGGTGTCACAGAGCGAGGCTTTGTTGTGGACTGATGGTAGATATTTACTCCAAGCCCAAAATTAACTCTTTCCGGGATGGACTCTCATGAAAAGTATGGAAGGTGAGAAAAAATGGTATGAATATATGGCTTAAAAATACCCCAAAGATACTAAGATTGGATTTAATCCTAAATTGATCACTGCACGTATGTATCTCTGTATTAAGAAAGTGGGATCGATAGAATGAAATTTTTAAAATAAAAAGGACTTATTTTTGAACCAGTAAATCAGGATTTAATAGAGTTAATTTGGGAAAATAGACCTAGGGAAACGAAACCTCATATTTATAGTCATGAGGAGTGGGCAGGCAGATCAATCAAAGAGAAAGTGGGGTGGGTGAGATAAGCAATTAAAAATAAAAAGGGATCGTCCGCTATCTTCAATGATTTATCTGAAATTGCATGGATATTAAATCTAAGATCCAGTGAAATTCCTCATAACCCCTTCTTCAAATCAGTTCTAATCATAACTCTTGATGGTGGATCATTATATCTCCCAAAAAATCATCCATCTCTGAATGACTAAATTATAAAAAATCACCTGAGTCAATAAAATATTGTCATTGATAGCAGTGATCCAATTTTTCCTGATAAATCTCTTATCAAGATGCAATAACTCAATTATTCCATTTACAGTTGCCTTCAAAACAAGAATCCTATATAATGGGAAGGAATTGGATTATACAGAGCAGTTCGAAATGATAAATAAATAAATGGCTTCAAAAGATGTCACGTGGCTGATGGTGTTGCCATGATTAAATTTTGGAGTTGGCGATCACAACTGGATGAAGTCGATGAATTCGCAGCAGCAATGCATATGGATTGCCTTCGTTCACAACAATAATTCAATAAAGGTCTAAGTTTCGACACAATAAGTGGAGGTGGTCCAAATGCAGCAGTTATTCACTATCGTCCAACTCTCACCAAGAGCTCCAAAGTAACAAACAGAATGATTCACTTGGTTGATTCAGGAGGGCAATATTTAGATGGAACAACTGATTGTACTCGCGCTTTTCACTTTGGCACCCCTACTATATAGGAAAAAGATGCCTATACAAGAGTTTTACTTGGAAATTTGGATTTAGAGAGGTTACACTGGCCTGCAAACAAACTTACAGGAGCAGATATCGATATTTTGGCGAGAAGACATCTTTGGAAAAAAGGAAAAGATTATCTTCATGGTACTGGACATGGAGTTGGTCATTTTGGAGGAGTTCATTAAGGTCCTGTCGGTATTAGTCGCTTGAATAAGACAAATTTACAATCAGGTATGATTGTAACAAATGAGCCTGGTTACTATGAGACTGGCAAATATGGTATTAGAATAGAAAATATGCTCTCGGTTCGTGAAAATGAAGGATATAATTACTTCTAAAATCTTACTCTGTGTCCTTATGATAAAAATTTAATCGATGTCAGCTTGCTGAATACAGAAGATAAAGATCACATCAATCAATATCATCAAAGAGTATGGGCAGTACTTTCTCCCAAATTAAAAGACGACGGATCAACATTAGAATGGCTAGCAAATGCAACTTCTGCCTTGTGATTATGTTTGAAACTTTCTTTTTTGATTTTATGTAAAATACTGTGAATGAATCATGCAAACCGTCATTTAAAATATTTATATTATTCATCCTATATGTAAATTTTGGGTATGATGAGTCTATGATCTAATCAATAATATCCTCCAGCCTTTGTCTAGTAGCTGGTTTGATTCACCTTGCTGCCGCCAGTAGATACATAGGTGGTGTTGCCTCGCACACCACTTCCTCCAGTAACGTATCCTCCAGTAGCACCACGAACTCCGCTGCCGCTGGGAACATAGCTACCAGTTTGGTAGGTTGTTTCATAGTTTCCTGGATATGCAGTAGTAGTGGTATATCCTTGAGTGCCATAGGTCACAGGTTGGCTGACAACTTGAGTGGTTGTGTAAGTGGTAGGTTGTTGAGCATATCCTGTCTGGTAGGTGGTAGTAGCACCAACGCCGCTTCCTCCAGTTACGTAGGTACCTCCAACTCTGCTTCCGCTTTGAACGTAACCACCAGTTTGGTATACAACACCTCCCTCAACTTTTTGGGCAGTTCCTTGTTGCACAACTGTAGTGGTGCCTGTTTGTCCTTGAACGCCGACATACTCAGTTCTCACCTGAGTTTTAGCGGGGACGTAATTGTCTCTCTAAGGATAGTGAACAATTTGGGTCTCAACGGGGATGTATTGAACTCTCTCATAAACCTTCTCTACAGGTTCATCAACCATAACAGTTTCCTCAATTTCTCTTCTAATGTACTCCACTTGAGTTTCTACTGCATAATAATCAGTGATAGTTCGTTCAATGGGAATGCGTTCATTTCTAACAACTTCCTCATACTCAATCACCTCAGTTTCAACGGGCACCTGATAGATTTTTTAGACTTGCTCGTACTCCACATACTTCTTCTCAAAGGGGATGTATTCAATTCTGCTCTCAACGGGGATCTCCTCAGCCACAGCTTTTAAGCCTTGACCTCCTTGAACTTGGTAGGATTGACCGTATTGACCTCCAACATATTGGGCTCCGGTAGTATAAGCTCCTCCAGTGGTGTAAGTACCTCCAGTGGTGTAGGTAGCTCCAGTTGTCACGGGGCCGGTGTAAACCTGTTGGGTGGTGTAGTATCTGGGATCAGTAGTGTAGACGTTGCTAGTAGTAGAGCCAACTACGGGGGTATAGTTGGAAGTAGTGGCTAAATAAGAGGGGAATTACTGTTGTAGGCGACTGGAACAGGTTGACCGGTGTAAGTGCTGTTGGTGTAGGGAACGTTGTTTTCGACTACTCTGGACATGATATTTAAATTGTGTTGAAATAAATAAAATCCAATAAAATTAATAGGGACTTCTAACATATCTAACGAACTCCTATCTTTCTAATAACAGTATAAAATTGAAAAATATTGATCAATCAAGCCATCATCATAGCTTTCATTAACCTTGAGCGAATAACTTTCGTCCTTAAAATTTGAAATTATAGGAGTAAATCCGAAGTACAAAATCTATAAAAATTTGAAATAACTCAAATTCCCATCAGATAATTTGGATTATAATAGAGTGTTAATGGGTAAGTATGAGTTAAAAAAATCATTTTCTGTTATCAATCTTAAAGTAATTAGAGTCAATCTTTTTAATAACGTGAGTTTCGATTTTTTGGATTGGCGATCGCTGAAGGTAACTATTAATGAGTAACTATAACTCCTCTCTGTTACAATGGTGCTCTAGGAGATCAAGGCAACTGCGATCTGTGAGTGTTGACATTCTACAATCGGCTCCCTTCTCCAGCATAAATCTGATGATTTCATAGTTGAGTTGTTTTTGTGCCTTATTCATCTTTACCCTAAGACTACAGAAATAGTGTAACAAAGAATATCCGTTCTTTTTATCAATAATCCAATTCAAATCAGCCCCGTTCTTTATTAACATTTCCGCAATGAGAAAACATATCTTTTTGTTTTAAAAACTGGCAGGTTATTCCACTAATCGGAATAAGGTAACAGTTAATGGGATTTGATTCATCAGGTTCGGTTTATTGACTTCGGCCTGTGAAAGCAGCAATAATCGAACAATCTCGTAATTTCCACAAAGACAGGCTGTAATTAGCGGTGTTTGCAGATTATTTTATGTTTAGAGATCAACGTCCACTAACTTATTTTTTAGCAGCACCTTCATGATGTCCTTTAGACCTAACTTAAAGCAACCATACCATAGTAAGAGGCATAGATGAGTGGTGTCACTGAACTATCGATTTCTTCTAGTTCCTCGATATGCTCAGTGATATTAAGGTCAAAGTCATTTATACTGATATCACGAAACTGTTCGATGGACTGTGAGGTCAGTCGTTTGAAGAGCAGATATCGCTGAATAATATTTGTAGTACCTTCTCTTCGTCGCATGTTGTTGTTTTTTATGTTTTTTATATGTTTTTCTACTGTCTTGAACGCATGGGCACTATTCTATTATTATAATTCCTTCAACCACATCGATGGAATATTCATAAATACACCAAATAGACAGTTAGAAAATACTCACTTTGGTCTGTTCACTCAGTTAATTGTGTTCATAGTAGGTAAAAAAAATGAATCAGCGATATTTTATTTTATGGATCAGAACGGAGAAGACCAAGGCTTGTTATCACCGAAGGACTCCTTCGGTTTTAATTTTAATGCCACCTCTGCGAATTGTTCCTCGTGTAGTCCGACTTTAAACTTCTCAGGAATGTTTTTGTCCTCAAAACGATAAGGTTCATAATCTTTTCCGAATTAATGATACTCCAACTTTTCTTTCATAATTAGTCTTTGCTCAAGGAACTAGGAATCATCTTCGGAATAGGCAAAAGGATAGCTTCCCATATCATCAATGTAGTCATCGATATTTGCTCCATAATCCTCCCGATAATTACTTCCGTTTACCACTTCGCGGGTGGTTTTCTCAGTTTACTCGCTGTGCATAGCTGCGAGCTCATGCATTTCCTACAAATGCTCTTTCAAAACTTCGCGCTCTAACAAAGTGATGTTTCGTAAAAATTTGCCGGGGTTGCCAGCCCAAATCTCACCTTCTTTGATTTCCACATTGTCAGGGATCACTGCACCTGCCGCTACAAAGCCTCCTGAGTGCACAATTGCGTGTCGGACTGTGGCTCCCATCGAAACAAATGCTCGATTATGGAGAGTGGATCCTTGTAATATAACATTTGGACCTACAAAAACGTTGTCGCCGATTGTAGCGTTACGGGATATGTGAACTTTGTCTTGGATAATGGTGTTGCTGCCAATACGAATGGGAGTGGTGCCAATAATTGTGCTTCCGTACCACACAGAGGAATTGGTGCCAACTGTAACATCACCGAGGATGGTTGCATTCGGAGCCACAAAGGTTGTGTTTTAAAGTTAAGGCTCTTTTCCCTAATAGGCCAATCTCCTTAAACTTGGTGTGACCCGATCTTCACTTAGAGTATCTCCTTCCAGTCTATTACCCACCTAATACAGTTTCTTTCCTGCTATTCGGATCGCTGGTGCCAACATCTTCTCGCTGATGGTGCTGAGCAATTCATAAATAACAACTCTCATAGCTATGATATATTTATATGCGTAATGAATTAATTGGTAGCTAAGACCATTGAGATCACTATCATTTTTTGTATAAATCGAAGACCTATTTGGGTAGATCGTTGAAGTAAGGATGCAATAAGGCCTACTTAGCTGAAATTCGGAGGGCGGGGTTCGATTGGAGCATTTTCTATGGAGGGTAAAATATACCTACAGAAGGTCCAGACCATCCTTGTCTAATTTAGGCACTATTTTGGCTAAAGTTTAACCTTCATAATCATCGAACTATTCACCTTTCCAGTTTTTCCATTGAGGCAAATCTTCAACTCCGGGCCATGTTGCATTGCTTGGGGTCCCCACAACCTTGAATATCCTTTTGAGTTCATCTCCCTCTTTTTGACCTGGGAAGAGAGGTCTCATGTTAACCATTTCGGCGAATATGCATCCGACAGACCAAATATCGATTGAACTGGTGTATTTCTGTGATCCAAGCAGTACATCGGGAGGTCTATACCACAAAGTCACCACCTCATGTGTAAATCCCTTGACAGGTATTCCTGAAGCCCTGGCAAGTCCGAAATCTGCAATCTTAAGGACATTGTTGTTTGAAATTAGCAAATTCTGTGGTTTAAGATCGCGATGCAATATTTTCTTTTAATGGCAATGGCCAATTCCTCGAAGTAATTGATAAGTGAAGCTTTTAACTACAAGAGGATCCATTCCTTTTTCCTTGCTGAAGTTATTCATGTACTTCTTGAGGTCAAAATCTAGATATTCGAAGACCAGAATTAGCTTGCGGTTGGTGTGGATCACCTCCCGCAGATTCACGATGTTTACGTGGTTTAACTCTTTGAGGATGGAGATTTCTCTGATGGCAGTGGAAGGAATACCTTCTTCCTCACTCTCCAATCGAATCTTTTTCAAGGCAAAGATTTAATTTGTCTATTTGTCTAAGTTAGGCGGATGTACCTCTTGCTTTATAAACAACTCCGTAAGTTCCCTCCCCAAGTTTGTCCATTTTCTAATATTTTTCGGCTCGATTGGGTTTGTTCATGATATAATATTAATGAAATAACTTCTGTCGAATTTATATCCCTCGAGTATAAACTTCAACCAAACATTGATTAAATCTGAGGATATTTTTAAATAGAATAAAAAAGCATATATTGATAACTAAAATTACTTTATCAAAGTGTTATTTAGATATTTAAATAAGTTTCAATATATATTTAAAGAAAATAATATTGGTCGCCAAGAAATTAGCTGTGAAACATATAAGCGTTTATGCCTGCGGAGATCCTAAAAATAAAGACAAAATATATAAAACGGAAGGAAAGAGAAAGAAAAGATCATCCGATATGAAAATGCCATAGTTATTATTTGATTAAGCAAATTCAAACAATAATTCAATTGCTGATATGCTTTAAGAGGTAAAGCATCTAATAATTAATTCAGTTGATACATTTATGATTCCTTTTAAACAAGAATTAATATTATATTGAGTTGAGAATCTTGATTATAAATCGAAAAGTAATTCATATTATCTTTCTTCAGAATAGGCCATTCATATAGAATATAAAATGACTGTATGCCTAACAAATTATAACAAATTAGAAGATTATTAAATAAAATCGAGCACACCCAAATCTATCGTTTTGATAACATCTTTTTTAGTCCTATTTCTTCTTATTAATTCATTATATTTAAACCAAGATTTTATCCAACTATCAATCTTAGTTAGAATATAATTGTCGTAGTTTTAGTTTATTGGTCTTTCAATGTTTTACCATCTTTTGTTGTAACAAGGTAAATTTCGAAGATTCACCATTGAACTTATTCTTCTAACTTATTCTTCTATTTTAATATTTCTATGATTATCCGACATTATAGATGAATGTCT
>Ga0302265_1000559_pt1 | contig 24411 bp, 16 predicted proteins | sample III_Bog_E1_1_FD_194556 | JGI IMG/M metagenome (GOLD analysis project Ga0302265, IMG submission 194556) | Peat permafrost microbial communities from Stordalen Mire near Abisko, Sweden - III_Bog_E1_1 | ecosystem: Environmental > Terrestrial > Soil > Wetlands > Peat | place: Sweden: Abisko...
TGGCGGAGAGGGAGGGATTCGAACCCCCGTTAGGCTTTCGCCTAAAGCGGTTTTCAAGACCGCCGCGATAGACCACTCTGCCACCTCTCCACTTTAGCAGACTGGCACGGCAGGCAGGACTTGAACCTGCAACCAATGGTTTTGGAGACCACTACTCTACCAATTGAGCTACTGCCGTAACCGTCAAAACCACCGCCGCATCTACGGACAAAAAGGGAGCACGGAGGTTCAAAACTCCGCGCTCCCAAAACTACTTCGCGATTAAGCGATGACTTCCACGACGATGCCGGAACCGATGGTGCGGCCACCTTCGCGAATCGCGAACTTGAGGCCTTTTTCCATCGCGACGGACTTCTGCAATTCAATTTCCACCGAGACGTTGTCGCCTGGCATCACCATTTCGACACCCGTCGGCAGCGTGAGCGTGCCAGTGACGTCGGAGGTGCGGAAGTAAAATTGCGGACGGTAGTTGGTGAAGAACGGCGTGTGACGGCCACCTTCATCTTTGGTCAAAACATAAACTTCCGCCTTGAACTTCGTGTGCGGCTTAATGGAACCGGGCTTGGCCAAAACCATGCCGCGTTCCACTTCGTCCTTCGTCGTGCCGCGCAGCAGCACGCCGACGTTGTCGCCGGCACTCGCCGAATCCAAAAGCTTGCGGAACATTTCGATGTCGGTCGCTACAGTCTTGCGGGTATCCTTCAAGCCGACAATTTCAACTTCTTCCATCTTCTTGAGGATGCCGCGTTCCACACGACCGGTCACAACGGTGCCACGACCTTCAATGGTGAACACGTCTTCGACACACATCAAAAACGGCTTGTCAATTTCGCGTGCCGGGTCAGGAATGAAGCTGTCCAGAGCGTCGAGCAAATCCGCAATCGCCTTTTCGCCTTCCGGCTTGCCCGCGAGCGCCGCCGTCGCGGAGGCGCGGATGATAGGCGTCTTGTCGCCAGGGAAACCATATTTCGTGAGCAATTCGCGGATTTCCATTTCGATAAGCTCAAGCAAATCTGCATCAGCCAAGTCAACCTTGTTCAGGCAAACAATGATGCTCGGCACACCGACTTGGCGAGCGAGCAAAATGTGTTCGCGCGTCTGCGGCATCGGACCGTCAGCGGCGCTCACCACGAGAATCGCACCGTCCATCTGCGCCGCACCCGTAATCATGTTCTTCACATAGTCCGCGTGGCCGGGGCAGTCAACGTGCGCATAGTGACGCTTGGGAGATTCGTATTCGACGTGCGACACGGCAATGGTCACCGTCTTCGTCTCGTCACGGACCGTGCCACCTTTGGTGATGTCCTTATATTCGATCAAGGGCGCCAGACCCTTGCGGTTCTGCACCGCGACGATGGCGGCGGTCAACGTGGATTTGCCGTGGTCAACGTGACCGATGGTGCCAACGTTGACGTGCGGTTTCGTTCTTTGAAATTGCTCTTTGGCCATGTGATTTCGTGTGTTGCTGTTTTCGTTTTTGTTTTAACTGGAGCCCAAGATCAGGATTGAACTGATGACCTCGTCCTTACCAAGGACGTGCTCTACCAACTGAGCTACTTGGGCATCCAGAAAATTATGTTCAAACCCAATCCGTAAAGCGACAAAAAACCAACCCTCTCAGCTTTCTTCCGAAATAGAGAGGGCTTCGGTAAATTGAAATTTTACGGCTCTGACCACCGCAAGTTAGCAATTTGGAGTTAGCTGTCAATAATTTTTTTGTTTTTCTTTTGGTCGAGTAGCCGCCCCGCCCGCGCCAGCGAACCTTCCATATCGCCGCACACATTCGCCTCGCCGATTTTCTCCATAAAGCCCGCCCGCATCAGCGCAAACAACGGCTGCGAATGCGTCCCGCACAAAATCAAATCCTTCCGGTCGCGCCGTAATTTCTCCAGCAAATCTTCCAGCGCGTCCAAACCGGTCGCGTCCAGCGCCAGCACGTCGCGCATCCGCAAAATCAAAACTTCCGGCGACTGGCCGGCGTCGCGCAATGAAGTTTCCAATTTGTCCGCCGCGCCAAAAAAGAACGCGCCGAAAACACGGAACACCATCACGCCATCGGGAACAATTTTTCCCGCCACCTGTTGTCCCATCGAATTGCCCTGTGTCACTTCCGCGTCCGCCTCAACATGCGCCGTCTCCGCCAGCCGCTTGACCATCAACGCCGACGCTAAAATCAGTGACGCGCCCACCGCCGTCGGCAGATCCACCACCACCGTCAATCCAAACGCGCAAAGAAAAACTATCGCATCGCTCTTCGGCCATTTCGTCAACCGCTTGAACTGATGCCACTCGCCCATGTGCAACGACACCACCACCAGCACCGCGCTCAATGCCGCGAGCGGAATGTGTTTCGCCAGCGGCGCGGCCACGAGCAAAATCACCAGCAGCGTCAGCGAATGAATCATTCCCGCCACTGGCGTTTTCGCGCCGCTGCGCACATTTGTCGCCGTTCGCGCAATCACGCCCGTCGTCGGCATTCCGCCAAAAATTCCCACCACGACATTCGCAATGCCCTGCCCCATCAATTCCTGATTCGAGTCGTGCCGGTCGTCAATCATGCCATCCGACACCACCGCGCACAGCAGCGATTCAATTGCGCCCAATACCGCGACCGTCAGCGCCGCTGGCACGAGCGCGCGCCACGCATCCAGCGACAGCGACGGCCAATGCGGCATCGGTAATCCGCGCGGCATTTCGCCGAACTGCGAAAACAAAGTTTGAATACCCGCCTGCGCGTCCCAATGAAAAAATTTCACCGCGAACGACGCCAGCACGATGACCACGATGGAACCCGGCAAACGCCGCCCAAGTTTTTTTGGCCAGAACCAGATTGCCAGCGTCGCCGCGGTCGCGAGAAAAACGTTCGGCCAGTTCGGTTGGAAATTTTCTGCGAGCGAGCGCAACTTGCCGATCAAATCCGGCGGCAGTTTTTGTGGCAACCCAAAGAAGTCCTTTATTTGCGTGCTTAAAATGATGATCGCAATGCCGCTCGTAAAACCCGTCACCACCGGAAACGGAATATATTTGATCATTGTGCCCAACTTGCACGCGCCCAGCACAAACAAAATCACACCCGCCATCAGCGCGCAGACCACTAGCGCCTGCGGCCCGTGCGATAAAACAATCGGCGCGAGCAACGGCACAAACGCGCCCGCCGGCCCGCCGATTTGCACCCGCGAACCGCCGAGCAGTGAGACCAAAAAACCTCCGATGATGGCTGTAAAAATCCCGATCTCTGGCTTCAGTCCCGACGCGATGGCCAGCGCCATCGCCAGCGGCAACGCGACAATGCCAACAATCAGTCCCGCCGTGAGGTCGGCAAAGAAAGTCTGCGCCGAATAATTTTTCAGCGTATCAAAAAGCTTTGGTCGAAATGAAAAGGCAAACTTCACTTTTAAGGGAACTGGAATATTCCTTAAATTAAATTTTGCGACATGGGCGCGAGAACACAAACCAATTTACTTTGCAGAAATTGTCTTCGCTTAACGCTGAAAGAGTCAGGCGCGCGGATGCGCGGCATCGTAAGCCCGCTTCAACCGCTCCGTCGTGACGTGTGTGTAAACTTGCGTCGTGATGAGGTGCGCGTGGCCGAGCAGTTCCTGCACGCTCCGTAAATCCGCGCCGGCGTCGAGCAAATGCGTGGCGTAGCTGTGCCGCAATTTGTGCGGCGTCAAGCCCGGATCAAGCCCGGCGATGGACAAATATTTTTTCAGCCGCCGCGATAATTGCAGCGGTGACAGCGGCGCGCGTTTCTTTGTCTCCGCAAAAAAAATCGGCGACATCCCGCCCGGCGGCTGTTTGAACGTGTTCCAATAATCCTGAATCGCCATCAGCGCCGGCCTGCCGACCGGCACGAGCCGTTCTTTTTTGCCCTTGCCGCGTACGCGCACAATCTGTTCGCTCCAGTCAATGTCGTCCACGCGCAAACCGCACAACTCGCTCACGCGTAGGCCGCATGAATAAATCATTTCCAGGACGGCGACGTCGCGCAACGCGGCGATTTGAGAAATTGGCCGGCCGACTTTTTTCTCCTTCCGAATCTTCAAAAGCTCGAACGGCGCGACGAGCAGCGCTTCCATCTGCGGCTTGGTCAAAAATTTTGGCAGCCGTTTTTCCGGTTTCGGCAGCGAAAGGTTTTTAATCGGTGAACTTTCGGCAGCACCGTGCCGGATAAGAAATTTATAAAATGTCCGTAGCGCGGAAAACCGAAGCTGCACCGCCGCGCGGCTCAAATTATTCCGGCCAAGAAATCTCACGAAGCTCCGAAAGTCATCGCGCTGAATTTTTTCCCAAACCGGCGGCAATTTGCGTTCGTCCAGATGCCAGCGAAAAAATTCCGTCAACGCCTGCGAATAATTCCTTTGCGTGTAAATCGAAGCGCCGCGATCCGTCGCCAAGTGCGCGAGGAATTTTGAAATCCACTTGTTGCGGACTTCTGTTTTTTCGCCAGCTGGTGCGGGATTCAATTTCAAACGCGACAGGTAAGCCGAAATTTTCCCGAAGTCAACGGCGGCAATTTTTCCACCGCGCTGACGGTAATTTTATTTTTTAACTGGAGCAGGTTTTCAATTTGCGCCGTCACTTGATTTAATTCTTCCGTGCTGGGAGCTTCACGGTCGGGAATAAATTGTAAATCGCATTCGCCGTTTTCGTTTTGCCGCAGTTGATAATGCGCGATGCCGTTCACGTCGGCAAAACAGCGGTCAATTTCCAGCGTTGTCACCCGGCGACCATCGCACCGCCGCAATGCGTCACGCGCGCGCCCGTGGACAAAATAGTTTGTGGTGTAAGGCAGTTCACAACGTTCCACCAAATCGCCGATGCGATAGCGCACGAGCGGCATGACATCGTTGGTCAGCGTCGTCACGACCAGATTGCCGATGCCGCGCTCATCCGGTTCGATAATCTCGTAAAAGACATTTTCAAGACTGGCCTGCATTTCGCCGCGTTCGTTTTCCATGAGCAAATGGCCGGTCTCGGTCGAGCCGTAAAAATTAAAAATCGGCACGCCAAAAACGCGCTGCAAAATTTCCCGGTGGACGACGCTGACAAATTCATAGCTGCACAAAACAAATTTCACCGACGGAAATTTAATTCCGTTTCGCTCGCAATACAGCGCGAACCAAGCGCCATGCACCGGATCCAAATCCAGAAACACCGGCGACCATTCCAAAATTTCCCCGGCCATGCGCGCGAACTCCGCTTCCGTCAGCAAAAACGGAATGCGCGCCTCGTTGACGAATAGCGTGGTGTCCACGGTACGCGCGGATTTGGAAGTCCAGTTGGAAAAGCAGACGAGCCCATTGCAAATCGGTGGCACGAGCGTGGCGCGGCGGGCATTTGGATTTTCGTCCAAAATTTGCGCGACAAACTTATTCAGCCGCAGCACGCGCGTTTCCTGCGCGTTCCACCAGCCGCGCCCGAACAGCACCGCCGTCCGTTCTTCCGAAGTGCCGGATGTGTGTTCGAGTTCGACCGATTTATTTTCGAGCAACGCGTCCAGATTCTGACCGGCGCGCAAAAAATTACTTGGAAAATTCTCGCGCAACTCGCGTTTGCCAATCAGCGGCAGGCGGTAAAAATTATTTTCCAGCGCGGCACGGTAAATGGGCAGCTCACGCCAGCGCGGAAGAAATTCTTCCACCCGCGCTAGCTGTGTAGCCTCACGCATGATTTCAGGAGTTGCCAACATTGTGCTAATACCAATGCACCAAGTTTGAAAAAATTCCAGCCCGATATTTTTTATTTCACGCCGCCGCTCATAAAAATTCCAGCAACCGGCGCAAAAATTCCTCCGGCTGGTCGGCGTGAATCCAATGGCCCGCTTCGGCAATCGTCTGGATTTGTGCCTGCGGAAACAGCTCGCGGATGCTCGGCTCGTCTTCAGAATTGACGTAGTTTGACTTTCCGCCACGAACAAACAACGCCGGTTTTACAAACGGTTTTGAAGCTGAAATCGGTTCCCGCAACTGCAAATAATTTTCCGCCAGCCCGCGCAGATTTATTTTCCAGAAAAATTCGCCAGCCGCATTGCACCCAAGATTTTTAAGCAAAAACCGGCGCAAAACGAGACTGGGAATTTCCGGCGCCAACGCGTCTTCGATTTCCTGCCGCGCCAAAAATGTTTTCAAATCCAGCGCTAGCAGCGCCGAGAAAATCTTCTCGTGCGCCGGTGCATACTGGCGCGGAGCCATGTCCGCGACGACCAGTTTTTCCACTCGCGCCGGAAATTGCAGCGCGAACTGCATCGCCGTTTTGCCGCCCATCGAATGGCCGATGACGTGCGCACTTTCAATCCCGCGCGCCGCCATGAACTCGTTCACGTCCGCCGCCAACAACGGAAAGTTCATTTCGTCACTGTGCGGTGACTGACCGTGATTGCGCTGATCCAAAGCGAAGACCCGAAATTTTTCCGCCAGCTGCAATGCGACAGGATGCCAGTTGTCTGCCGAGCCCAATAATCCGTGCAACAGTATCACCGCCCTGCCCCGGCCGGATTTTTTGAAGTAAAGTTGCATGGTTAATTTTTTCCTCCATTTTTATATCAGCCGAACTGACTTCGCTCAATGCTTGAAATCATCCCCGCCACCATGAAGAATACGCACCAATGTTTTTCGCCCGCGCCAAAAAAAATCCAAACCCACTCCTCTTGCTGGCATTTTTTTTCCTCGCCACTTTCCGTCTCGCCGCCGCGCCGACCGGCCCGACCTTGCAGTTTGATTACGGCCAGGGTCAGCCACAAAAAAACGCCGTGAGCAAATTCATGTATTTTGTGCCGTTGATCTCGCCGGATCCGGTTTCTGTTTTCACTAACGCCGGCAACACCCAGTGCGCCCGCGTGCTTTCCTTGGCCTGCCAGACGAACGGCAATACGTTCGTGGCCACCTGTGAATTTGAATTCACCGGCACTGGTTTCCAACAAAACATTTTTGATCTCACAGCAAAAATCAAACGGCGCCAAAATGAACTTCAGAACGGCGGCATCATCAAGCACGCGCTAGCCGCCATCAATGTCACCGGCACTGGCAGCGGCAATGTGGAGATTGCGGGCGTGATCACCAACGGCGTGCGCCAGGTCAACCAAGTGCGCCTGCGTTTCAACAGTTACGGACACACCAGCCCCGTGACCATCAATTTGAAAGACCTTTGCTACCGCGACGGCGCGGTGCAATCGGAAAACGAAATGGTGGCCCGCGTCAATATGCTCACCTTCAAAAGAAATTCAGGGCCGCCAAAAATGGAAGTTTCCCTCGCCTCAATCAAGCGGACGGACGCCAGCGACGGACTCTGGCAGAATTTTCTAGGCGGACTCAAAGGCGTGACCGCAAACTTCTTTCTCCCGCCGCTTAACATCGAACCCGAAGGCCAACAGGCCATGCTGGATTTTGGCCTCGCGCTTGCCTCCAAAAAATCCGGCTTCTCTTTTCCAGAAGCCACGCGACTCAAAGTCAGCGCCTCGGCCAAGCCATAAATGGTTTCATTCTTCGCGCGGCGGAAAATCAAAGGTGATTTTTCCTTTCACGTCCATCACGAGATACGCAGGAAACGGCTTGCCCGCTTTGGAAATGAATTTGTCGAGTAAATCACTTTTGGCGTCGGCGAGGATTTTCTTCGCTTGCGCCGCGTCAATCTGCTGCTGCAGAATTTCTTTACCGATCTTGAATTTGCACGCCTTGGCGTCGCGTTGGGAATTTTCGCAAAGATAGCCTTGCTCGGTGTCGAAAATTTTTCCGCCGCACTTCGGGCATTTGCCAACGACTTCCTTGCCAGTAAAATCAATTTTCGGCAGCGGCTCGCGCGGCGTGCCGTCCTTCGCCTTGCCACCCTTGGGTTCGCGCGGCGCGAATTCAAACGCCGTGCCGCCGTCCTTGATCACGAGAAACGCCTTGAACGCACGGTTGTTTTTCTTGGAAATAAATTTCGTGAGCAAATCCGTCTTGCCCGTCTCCAGCATTTTCTTAACCTGCGCCGCCTCAATCGGCTGTTGCAAAATAATTTTGCCCGTCTTGAACGTGCAGGTTTTCGCCGCGCCCGTCGCGTTCTCGCAAAGATAATTCATCCCGCCGTCAAACACGCGCCCGCCGCACTTCGGACATTTGCCGAGCGGTTCCTTGCCACTGAAATCAATTGGCGCGGAATCTACGCCATCCGCATTTTTGTCGTTACCGAAATCGAACTCCGGTTTGAAGTCCGCGCCCATTTTAATAATGGCGGCGAACGGAAAACCCTGCTTGCTGCGGAATCCTTGCAGCGGCCCGACCGTGCCTTTGCTGATCAGTTCCTCGACCTCGGCAATTTCCAACTGCCGACTCGCGACAATTTTCCACAGACTGAAATCGCATTTCTGGCATTGGAATTTTTTGTAGTTCTCCAGTATTTCACCGCCGCATTTCGGGCACGGCACGTTGAGCTTGCCGTAATCGCCTGGCACGGTGTCGCTCTCGTGGCTCTTGGCCTTGGCCACGATGTCGCGCGTCGCATCGGCGATTTCTTTCATGAACTCGTCGCGCTTCATTTTGCCGCGCGCCATCAAATTCAATTTGAATTCCCATTCGCCCGTGAGCTCCGGCGAGCAGAGTTGCGGAATTTCCAGTCCGCGCAAAAGCGTAATAATCGAAAACGCCTTCGCCGTCGGCTGCAATTCGCGGCCGTTGCGGACGACGTATTTTTCCCAAATCAAACCTTCGATGATCGTCGCGCGCGTCGCGGGCGTGCCGAGCCCTTTGTCCGACATGGCCTCGCGCAATTCCTCGTCGTCAATCAATTTACCGGCACCTTCCATCGCGCCGAGCAAGGTGGCTTCGGAATAGCGCGCCGGCGGTTTGGTGACGTTCGCCTCGACTTCGATTTTTTCCGTCTTCACCGTTTCGTTCGGTTTCACAGGCGCGAGCGTCGGCGTGTCGTCGGATTCCGCCGCTTCCTTGCCGTAGACCGCGAGCCAGCCAGCGTTTACCATCACTTTTCCTTCGCTCTTGAACGGTTCGTTCTCGACGCGCGTGATGCGCGTGGTCACGAGAAATTCCGCCGCCGGATAAAAGATCGCCAGAAACCGTTTCGTGACAAGATCGTAAAGTTTTTGTTCCGGTTCGCTCAAAACTTTCGGCGCGATGAGCGTTGGGATGATCGCGAAGTGATCCGACACTTTCGCATTATTAAAAATGCGTTTGTTCGGGCGCACCCAGCCGTTTTTCAAAATCGTTTCCGCCGGCGTGCGGTAATTTGTGTCCGCCAGCATTCCCAGCGTCGTCTTGACTGTTTCCAGATAATCTTCCGGCAACGCACGCGAGTCGGTTCTCGGATACGTCAGCACTTTATGTTTTTCGTAAAGCGCCTGCGCGAGGCCCAAAGTATTTTTTGCGGAAAAACCAAAACGCCCGTTCGCCTCGCGCTGCAACGTCGTCAAATCATAAAGCTGCGGCGACATCGAAGTTGTCGGTCTGCTTTCTTCCGTGACGATGCCAGGCTTGCCGAGACATTTCGTTTTGATGGCTTCCGCGAAACTTACACCCCAAACGCGCTCCTGCTTGAGTTGATCGTCGCCTTCCTTCTTGGAAAATTTTTCATCGAACCAGCGGCCGGCGTATTCGCCCGCCTGCGCGCCGAACGTGCCGTGGATTTCCCAATAGTTGCGCGGAATGAATTTTTTAATCTTCTCCTCGCGCTCGACGAGGATCGCCAGCGTCGGCGTCTGCACGCGGCCGACCGTTGTGAGATGAAAACCGCCGGTCTTGGAATTGAACGCCGTCATCGCGCGCGTGCCGTTGATGCCGATGAGCCAGTCGCTTTCGCTGCGGCACGTCGCCGCGTCCGCGAGCGGAATCATTTCACCGTCTGTGCGCAGGTGCGCGAAGCCGTCGCGGATCGCCGCCGGCGTCATGGATTGCAGCCAGAGCCGCTGGATCGGTTTGTCGCTTTTCGCGTATTGAACGATGTAACGGAAAATCAATTCGCCTTCGCGCCCGGCATCGCAGGCATTCACGATCGCGGTGACATCCTTGCGCTTGATGAGCTTCACTAGCACTTTCAGCCGCGCCTCATTTTTTTCAATCGGCAGCAAATCAAAGTGCGGCGGGATGACCGGCAGATGCGCAAACGTCCATTTGCCGCGCTTGACCTCGAACTGCTCCGGCACGGCGATGGTCAGCAGATGGCCGACCGCCGACGAGATGACGTATTGGTCATTCTCGTAGAAGTCCGCGTTTTTCTCGAACTTGCCGAGCGCCTTGGAGATGTCCCCGGCGACCGACGGCTTTTCTGCGATGATAAGAGTTTTTCCCATGCGACTTGGCAAACTCTTAAGCTGCGCGACGCCGGTTGCGCAACTTATTTTTTTTGAAAGAATTTTTTAGCCGCCGATGAAACACGGATTAAACCCAGATGAAAAATTAAAAAAATCTGTGTTTCATCTGTGCCCATCTGTGGCTTGAAAAAGAAAATTTCGGCTGCGCGCTTGCGTTCGGTTCGCCGCAAATTAAACTCCGCGTCCCGATGGTGAACCTGAACACGCTCAATCCGCAGCAACGCTTGGCCGCCGAAACGATTCGCGGGCCGGTGTTGATTTTGGCGGGCGCGGGCACGGGCAAGACGCGCGTGATCACTTTTCGCATTGCGCACATGGTGCAAAGCGGCATTGCGCCGGGAAACATTCTCGGTGTCACGTTCACGAACAAGGCCGCGCGCGAAATGCAGGAACGCGTCAACAAACTGCTGCCGAAGTCCAAAGTCCAAGGCCCAAAGTCCAAGGGGGACAAAGAAAATCGTCCGACCATTTGCACGTTCCATTCCTTGTGCGTGCGGATTTTGCGCGTGCATATCGAGAAGCTTGGTTACAAAAATAATTTTGTCATCTACGACGAATCGGAACAACTCGCGGCGGTGAAAAAAATCCTCTCGGCCATTTCCGCAAAAGGCGAGAAGACCGATCCCGGCGCGATTCTTGCGCTGTTGAGCAAATTCAAAAACGGCGGCGAAAGCTCCGGCGTATTTGTGGATCCAAGCGTCCGGGCGTTGGCGGTGCACATTGCCAAGCGTTACGAATCCGCGCTGCACGCGTGCAACGCGGTGGATTTCGACGATTTGATTTTGCTCACGCTCCGCCTGTTCAACGAGCATCCGGATGCGCTCGCCGCGTGCCGGGAAAAATATCGTTACGTGATGGTGGACGAATACCAGGACACGAATGCGGCGCAATTTCAGCTGGTTCACGCGCTGACGCTAGAGCATCGGAATTTGTGCGTGGTCGGTGATGACGACCAGAGCATTTACGGCTGGCGGGGCGCGGAGGTCGCGAACCTGCTGAACATGGAAAAACATTTTCCGGAGATCAAAGTCGTCAAGCTGGAACAGAATTACCGCAGCACGACGACGATTCTCAATGCGGCGAATGCCATCATCAAAAACAACGTGCGGCGGCGCGGCAAATCGTTGTGGTCGAAAAAAGGAACCGGCGCAAAAATCCAGTTGCAGACTTACGAGAACGATGAAACGGAGGCGCGCGAAATTGTGGCGCAGATTGAATTCAAGCGCATCGCACACCGCGTGCGCTGGGAGGAATGCGCGATTTTGTTCCGCACGAACCAGCAGTCACGGCCGATCGAAACGGAATTGCGCAAGGCGAACGTGCGGTATCATTTGATCGGCGGTCAAAGTTTTTTTGACCGGCGCGAGATTAAGGATTTCATCGCATTCATCAAAACTTTTTTGAATCCGCACGACGATATCAGCCTGCTACGCATCGCCAATGTGCCGGCGCGCGGCTTGAGCGACATGACGATGGAACGATTGCTCGGCGCAAGCCACGAGCGGAAATGCTCCGTGTTTACTGCGATGAAAAATCCGCTGGTAACGACGACGTTGCAAAAAAACACGCGCGAGTGTATTGAGGCGTTTGTCGCGTTCATCGAGGAGACGCAATCGGATTTGCAGCAGACGTCCGGCGGCAAAAGTCTTGCCACGTGGGCGGAAGATTTTCTGACCAAAACCGGCTACTTCGCCGAACTGCGGCGCGTGGAAAAAAATCCCGAAGTGTCCGAGGCGCGCGTGCGAAATTTGAGAGAATTAGTTGCGACGATGAACGGCAGCGCGCCCACGCTTGCGGCGCAGCTCGACGATTTTCTGGAAAACATCACGCTCGACAGCGACCGCGAGGAGGAAAAAGAAAACACCGCTGACGCCGTCACGCTCATCACGATGCATTCCTGCAAGGGACTTGAATTTCCGCATGTTTTTATCGTCGGTCTTGAGGATGGCTTGCTGCCGCATTCCCGCTCGAAAATCGAAGGCACGCTGGACGAGGAGCGCAGATTATTTTACGTCGCGGTAACGCGCGCGATGTTGACGCTGGCGATTTCGCATTGCGGCACGCGGAAAAAATACGGCCAGTCGCTGCCGTGCCAGCCATCACCATTCCTGAAAGAACTGCCAGAGGAACTCGTTGAAACTTCGGATTCAAAATCCAAAACGCCAGTCGCCCAAGAATCCGGCAAAAATCTTTTCGCGGCGATGCGCGAAGCCGCAAATCAATAAGGAAGTCCGAAACAAGGAAATTTCGATTCAACGTCGCCCGTCATACCACATGAACGCCGCCTCGCGGTCGCGGATGGTTTTGCGGTGTTGGAAAATCGAGCGCAGAAAAAATCCGCCCAACTCACGTCCGGTATAGAGCTTCGTCTTGCGTGCGGAAGTTTTGATGGGATGCCGGTGGAGGATCACGATTTTCCGTTTCGTTTCGCGCGCGAGTTTTTTGAGGCGCAGGCTCAAGTCCAGTTCCTCGGCGGCATAAAATTCGTGGCTGAAGCCACCAACCTGCCGGAATGCCGCCGCCTCGACAAAAATAAACGAACCGGCCATGAGCCGCGCGAACCGGCTCGAATAATTCCACAAGTGCGTAATGAGTCCGGCGACGAACAATTTTTCATCGAGCCGTATGGTGACGCCGCCAGCCAAGACTTTGTCGGAGGAAATTTTTTCCGCGACGTCGGCAAAAAGTTTTTCGCTCGGATACGAATCGGCATCCACAAACATCAGCCAATCACCGGTGGCAATGGAGGCGCCGGCATTACGGGCGCGGGCGATTTGATTGATCGGCTCAAAAATTACTTTCGCCCCGGCGGCGCGGGCGATGTCGGCGGTGCGATCGGTGGAATTATTATCGCAGACGAACAGTTCGAACTGCCAGCCGCGTGAAAGAAAGGCGGCGGCAGCCGAATTTATTTCCGCGAGCGACGCGCCCAGAAGTTTTTCCTCATTGAAGGCGGGGACGATGACGGAGATTTTCACGCGGCGGCAAGATAACCGCTGCTGGCGGGTTTTCAACTTACAGCCGCAATTTTCGTCGTGCATTTTTTTGGGGATGACTTTTAATGAAGGTATGAGCATCTGGATTCTAGCTTTGGTCGTGTTGATTTCAACGGCACTCGCCGGCTGGCGGCTGGGCGCGATTCGCGCGGCGATTTCATTTGTCGGCATTTTGTTCGCGGCGCTGCTGGCCGGCGCGGCGGGCAAACTCTGCTATCCGATTCTGTCGCATCTCGGCGTGAAAAATCCGCTGCTGTTGTGGGGACTGTCGCCGATTTGCGGTTTCATTTTGGTTTCTGCTTTGTTCAAAATCGCGGGCCAGCCGATTCACGGCAAGGTGGAGCAATTTTACAAATACAAGGCTGGCGACCTGCGGCTGGCGCTGTGGGAACGGATGAATTCGCGGCTCGGCATCTGCGTCGGCTTGTTGAACGGCGCGCTGTATTTCGTCCTGATTTGCTTTGTGATTTTCAACATCGCCTATTTGACCACGCAAGTTTCAGTCGCGCCGGAAGAGCCACTCGCCATCCGGACAATTAATACGCTGGGCAACGATCTTGAGGCGACGCACCTCGCGCGCATGGCGACCGCCGTCGGCACCTTGCCGCCGGCGTATTATCAACTCTCCGATCTGGCCGGTTTCTTGATGCAACAAAGAGATCCCAAAATCGGTTCCCGGCTCGTCGAGTATCCGGCGCTGACCTCGCTCTGGGAACGGGATGATTTAAAACCCTTGGTGCAAGACGGCACGGTGACGAATGCATTGGGATCCGGCACTTCGGTGGGCGATTTATTTAAAGACCCGACCGTGCGCGAATTTTTGGAGAACAAAGACCAGACCAGCCTGTTGACTGGAATTTTGCTGACGAATATGGATGACCTCACGGCCTACCTGCAAACCGGCAAGTCGGCAAAATATGATGGCGAAAAACTCATCGGCCGCTGGGAATTCAATCCGACGGTGACTTTGGCGTGGATGCGCCAAAACCAACCCAAAATGCCAGCCAGTCAGATGCGCCTGCTGCGCGTCATCCTCGGCCAAGCCTACGCCCAGACCCGCGTGCTGGTCAGCGGCGACAATCAACTCTTCGTCAAAGGCCTGCCTCGCTTCAAAGTGAACCCCGGGCAATTCCCCACCATCGAACACGAGGACTGGAAAGGCGATTGGAGCACCAATGGCACGAATTACGACCTGCATATAACATTCAACGGCGGCGAGGATAAATTTTTCACCGCGACGGCGGAAGATTTTCGCCTGTCGGTCAAAGACGGCAGAAACCTGCTAATTTTTGACCGCGTGGACTGATTGGATAGTTCGGGCGGATTGAATTATTTTTGGGCGGCGATACGTTTTCTGGACACTCGCCCTGCCTGTTTCCTGAATTTTTTAGCTTTTTCTGGTCGGCCTGATTCTTGCTGATTTCACGGCATGGGAATATCGCAAGCAACCTCGGCAGTCATGATTTTTCTGACCGGACTTTTGCCGGCCAGTTGTCATAAGCAACCGGCGTCACTCAAATCCGCCCCGCCCGCGCTGGCCGCCGGAGCCAATTCGCCCAACCGCGATCTCGGCGAAATCTCCCTCACCAACCACGATGACACCTGCCTGCTGCTGTCCTCCGGCGAAAGTTGCACGCTCACCCCGAAGCTGCTCGACAAGCAGGATGTCCAAATCACCCTCGCCATTGAATCTAAAAATGATTACGGCGAAACCCACGACTTCGCCGTCACCCAGGTCATTGCGAAGGCCGGCAAGCCGCTCGAAGTGGCCGTCGGCGATTTGAACCTTTCGTTCACCCCGCACATCACGGATTCGCCACAGTGACCGGTTCAACGTGAAACCAGCAGCCGCACCAATTCCACCAGCCCGGCAGCCAGCAGTGCCGAAGCCAGCACACCCCAGATGTCAAAGCGCGCCGCCCGGCACTGCCGCTTGGAATGAAAATCAGTGATGAGGTGGCAGAAGACACTGCGGTTTTTTTCAGAAGATTTCAACATGGCTGATCCATAGCATCAGCCCTGCCAACTGATCCGCTGGAAAGCTTCCTTCAAAAATGGTGGTCGAGGCGGGGAGATTTGAACTCCGTCAGGCCAAAATCACGGAAGTATTGAAAACAAACAACACGCAATACAATCAATAGATTCAGACGATTTACACGTTTTCGTTAAGAAGCAACAAAAAGCAAAGAAATCAATTTAACACGATAGAAATAGATAGAATTTTTCCATTAAAGCCCAAAGGCCATTTAAGAGGCATTAAACCTTTTAGACCCCCTTCCCCTTCTCCACCAAAACGCCTCCTAAACCTCGGCGGATGACAGCGGTTCTATCCCCTAAAGCACGACCAGTTGCGAATTACAAATCAGCCATTATTGCTGGAACTTTTGATACGAAGTCAAGATGCCGTCCTCAAAATAAAGATAGTCACCGTAATAAATCCACTGTTCGGATTTGCCATAAACCGTTACTGTCGCATTTACACCGTTCGGTGGCTTGCCCCAACTGGCCTGCACTTGTTCCGCCGTCATGCCAATTCGGATTTTTCCAGACGAAATATCAACTCGCACCTGCTGTCCTAATTCTGGATGAGTATTGACGTAATCATCGTGGCGACGCTTCTCTTCGGCTGCAATATTTTCAGGCCGAAGCTCCTCCATCTCGGCTTTGATAGAAGCATCCAATTCGCTCATCGTCTTTTCGGATTGCTTCCCGCTCGGCATCTCGCTCATAGTTTTTTGCCAATTCACGAACAGCAGTGGCAATTCGTTGATAGCCCTTCTCTTCAAGAGCATCTGCTTTAGCGCTGAAATCTGTCCCCTTGCCCGTCAGTTATCTTGTCAATGGCGGCGTTGGCGGCGTCGCGTGCGTCAGCAAGTGTGGAGCGCCAGACAAGCTTTCGCTTCCCCTGCACGCGATAATCCAGAACAAAATATGTCGCGCCGTCTTTGTTTGTGGGGCGAATACGGACAGAAATTCCGTTCCTCTTTACTTCCTTAACGTCGCTAGCTGCTTCTGGTTTCATCTACCTTCACGATAGATTAAGGATAGAATTTAGTAAAGAAATCGTTTTTAAGCTGAAAAATGGTCGGGGCGGGGAGATTTGAACTCCCGACCTCTTGCACCCCAAGCAAGCGCGCTAGCCGGACTACGCTACGCCCCGAACCATAAATTTATTAGGGAATTTGACAATTTCACTCGGTAATCCGAAGGTCGCTTGCCGTTAGTGCAACCGTGCTAGCCCCAGAATCAGAATCACAAAACATGCCCAATTTCATTAAGCTTTTATTGTGGCCAGCTAAAAATAAATGGCAAGTAGATTCGCCAGTATATTAAAATCAAGGAGAGTAAAAATGCGATTTCACTTTTGTAAGTCAGAAAATTGATTCGGCATAAAATACAAGACTCCTGATACTGCAATCTGATACTGTTTGGCTTTTTAGAGTAAAATTACAATTAATCGCACTTTGTTCTTTTATCTTAATTACGATTTACGATTTAAAAATTGTGCGAGCGCGCCGTTCGCTGGGCTGACCCGGGAAGAAAAAATCGGGCCAGATAACTTTTAGCTATTGACCGCGAGGCCTGATGGGCAACCCATTCTTGCTCCTATTTTTCTTCTACAAGCGCCCGGCGCGCAGCGGAAATCTGTTGCAACAAATTTGTGTTTCCGAGAGTCAGAGAATCGGCCTGGCCGAGTGCCTCGGGGGTATGTTGCTGAATGCGATTTTCCACGAATTGCGGAATGGTTACCGAAGAAAAAGGTGAAATGGCGCGTGTTTGACGATCCGCCAAAAACCATTCGCCCCAAACTGTCCAGGCATCGTTTGTAGAATAGTTTTTCAAATGCTCATGAATATCATTAACGGTTTCCACGAGGTTTGTCTCCCTGGGTTCAAGGACACCATGCTCGTTTAGATGCACTTCAGCGAGAGTCTCCACGAGGGGCGGCAGCCATTGCGGCAATGCTTTGGAAACAGGCATGATGTCCCAAGTGATCGCCACATTTGGAGCTGAAACCAGCACTGATTTCCGACCATCCAAACCAATTTTCACCGTGCGAACATCGCCGGTCACAGGGAACGGTTCGGAAAGAGCCTGGCCTGATTCCGTGTCCCAGATGCGCGCCTGGCCGTCTTCGGAAGCGGTAACTATCATTTTCCCGTCCGGGCTGAGGGCCGTGGCATAAATGGGTGTTTTTGAGTGGATTGAAGACTGAAGCAGATGGCCGGTTTTCGCATTCCAAGTCCGCACGATATTGTCCATGGAAGAAGTGACAATCGTTTTACCATCCGGGTTGAATTCCGCAGACTCAACCTGAACTCCATCGGCAATCCCGGCGATCACAGGCTTGCCGGTTTGTGAATCCCAGACCTGCGCAGGCGATGAGCAGGCGATAAACCTCAGTCCGTCGGGGCTGAAGTTTATAGACTTAATCTCTTGAGTATGTTCGGTTGGACCCGCCAACAGCCGTCCATTAATTGCGTCCCAAACACGAAGCTTGAAGAATCCTGAATCGGAAATAATCCGACTCCCATCAGGCGTGAAATGAGCCCACATAATTTCACCGTCATGTTGCATCGGCCCGGCAACCAACCGGCCGGTTTTAGTGTCCCAGACACGAACTGACTTGTCTTTGGAGACTGTCAATATGTGTCTGTGATCAGGACTTAATTGAACCGAGGTAACATTGGTTTTTTCGTTCAATGATTCGCAAATCGGTTCGCCGGTCAGCACGTCCCAAAGGCGCACTTTATTGTCTGCTGACGCGGCGAGGATCTGCTTATCGTCCGAGCTAAGATCGAAATAAGTTATATCCGATTCGACAGCAACGGGTTTAACCAGGCTTTGTCCCGTCCGAGCATTCCAAATGTGCAACGTCTTGTCGGTTAAGATAGTGATTAATCGTTCGCCATCAGAAGTGAATCTGGCCCACTCAATGTCGGAAGATTGGATATTGGTTGCCGAGGAAGTATCATTCGTATCCAAGTCTTCGATTTTTGGATCCCATGACAACGAGGTTGTAATAAGTTGCGCACCGTTAGTGGCGAACCGCGCAAATGTTTGTGGAATTTCCCCTTTGGTGGGATCGGCCAGGGCTTGGGCCGGAGTGATGTTCCATACGACCCCATCTCCTGCTAAAACCGAAACCAGCTTTGTACCATCGGGACTGAAATTATTAATATTCCCAATGTCATCAACTCTAACCGGCTCGGTTAAGGGGTGCCCGTCTATTTGGACGTCCCAAACCCTGGCGTGCATGGCTTGGGATAAATCATCCGGGCCAGATATGGTCACGAGTTGCATTCCGTCTGAACCAAACCTTAGCGCCTTAACCGGCTCGTGGTGTTTAAGTGGATTGTGTATAAGATGGCCGTCGTTGGCGTCCCATAGGCGGACGTTGCCATCGTCTGAAGCAGTGGCAATCATTGCACCATCCGGACTGTATTGTGCATCGTTAACCGCCGCATCATGGGGCAATGGATCCATAAGTTGACTGCCATCCTTCGCAGACCAAACACGAGCCGTATGGTCGGCGGATGCCGTGACAACACGAGAGCCATCAGGATTAAACCTGGCCGAGAGAACTACATCATCGTGTTTCATCGGTCCCGCGAGTAATTCACCGGTGTCTGCATTCCAAATCCGTGCGGTTTGATCTGCGGAGGCAGTGACAATCCGCTTGCCATCCGGGCTATATTCAGCGGAAAGGACATCGCGTTCATGTTGCATTGGCTGTCCGACCCGATGTCCTGTTTGAACCTCCCAAATTGTCGCCGTGCCTGGTTGATTAAAGTGTCCCGAGGCTACAACCACCCGTGCACCATCCGGACTAAACCGGACAGATCTAATCATGTCATCGTCGTTAAATGGCGGCGTAATTGGGTTTCCGGTGGCTATATCCCAGATACGCACCGACCCGCTTGCGGTGTCGAAATCTGACGTTGCAGTTGCAATCTGCCGACCATCCGGGCTGAATTCGGCAATGATGACCAGGCTATCGTGCTTAATGTTTGTAGTAACCAGCGCGTTGCCGGTTTGTGAATCCCAGATTTTTACCGTGCCGTCCGATGAAGCGGACAGAATTCGACTCCCATCAGAGCTGAATTTAGCAGATATGACCCGGGCCTCATGATCAAGTCGGAACAAGGGCAACGGGAAAGTCCGATACGTCAGAAGCGTTGCCAAACGACACAACGCACTGTGATTATTTCGATCATTTGAGAGGCTCCGAATAAGAAATGCAAGCGCTTCCAGATCCTTGTCCTCGGCAATCAATCGTTGCGCCTGCAGAAAATCAGACTGGCTCAAGGTTTGGAGTGTTTCCTGTCGCTTTTGATCCGCTTTCTGCTTTTGGACAAGGGCAAAAACACCTGCAACCATCGCTACTATCGCCAGTAACGCAAAACTCGCCACCAATTTTCGCAGCCGCTGACTCCGCGCCCGTTCCTCCCGCAATTGACGCTCCTTATCCCGCTGGACCAAATCATCAAAACCGACCCCCATCAGCCCTGCCATGATCCGCAATTTTTCCCGTTCTAAAACCGGATGGTGCGCCTTGTCCTTGAGCAAGGCTTCTCCACCATCCACGCCCCGCACGTCTGCTGCAATCGGTTCGGCGTGTTGCGCCAAATCCAGTTTGCCATCCACACCCAATGGATGACGCAAGGCTTCGGGAAAACATTCCAGTGCCGGGTCAAATCCCTTGCCCGACTCGCTCGCGTTGGGCTCGCCATCAATGATGATGGCTAATATCCGGTTGGTCCGGCCAAGCCGCTTGAATTCCAGAACCTCCTGATTGACGTAAATAGATTTAGCCGAGCGCGGAGAGCAAATTACCACCAGATAGCGCGATTGTTCCAAGGCTTCCTTGATAGCCACGCCGAGGTCGGCGTTGGTTGGCAGTTCCTTCTCGTCCTGAAAAGCGGGAAACAAGCGTGCGGGAACCGGTTCGCCGTAACGGCCCGGCTTGCCGACCAATTCCGGCGGCACTTTGAAATTCTCTACTGCATCATGCAGCCAGTCGCCCCAAAGATTGCTGCCGCTGCGATTGTCCCGATGGCTGTAGCTGATGAACGCCCAATATTTGAACCCAATGTTCATAACATGAATTCGTCCCCTAAACTGGGATTCCCCATTTGGTTTGTTGCCCACGACCGGCGTGGGTGGTTTTCGTGATTTTCTGCTTTCTTCATAAGTTTGCAAATCATTTTTCCAGTCCGACCTTGGTTTTTATCCGGCGCAGGAGGTGGTTTGACGCCATTTTATGTTTCAATGCTCATTTTCTCCCGGAGATGAAGACACCGCCTCTGTTGTTGCCGTGGTTTTAACGTGATTCCTTTCACTTTTTCTCATCCTGACATCGCAGTTGCCAATCTCAGCCGTCCAATCCGCTCCAAAATCGTCTGGAACAACTCTCGCGGCACTGCCACTTCCGCCATCTGAAAGACGATCTTCCGGGAATGGCGCACAACCTTCGCCCCGATCTTGATCAGTTTTTCCCGCAATGTCGTAAACGTCCAGTGACGCACCGCTTGGGGTAGCACCGCCTTTGGCCACTACGCGACGGGCCTGATTCCAACTCTTGGCCTGATACAAAACCCGGCATACCAGACTGTCGGCGTGTTTGAAGGACGCCCCACCGGTCGGATCAGCAGTGGCTCGATGTCCCGCTGCAACGCATCATTGGCCGGCAGACGGATATCCGCCGCCTCCATCACCAAAGATGGAGCTACGATCATTTCGAACAAGGATGCCCAAGCGGGTTTGGACGCAGAATTAAAATTCTTCGCTGGAATCGCCAATCAGCTTTAATTATATCAAACCCAGAACGGGGATACCGCCTCAAGCGCTTTGGCAATTTCTTCAACCAGCTTTTCAGGCTGGCCACACATGAAATCAAACGTGACGAGCGGTGTCAGTCCGACGGGCGACAGAATGGCCAGATGATAATTGCTCCCGGCACCAAGATCCCGCATATATCCGGGCATGAAATCGGACTTGAGGAGCATGGCTGCGCAGGAACCGTTAAGAAGTGTTCTCAACTTCTCGTTCCGTGGCATCACTGAAAAGATTTCCCGAAGAAACGGAAACCGGGTGTCGTCGTTGTCCAAAACGAAGACAAGAACTGGACGGGGCTTTTCTTTCAACAAACGGATTATCCCGTCATAGTCGCGCCAACGGATTCCTGACGGCTCTTGGGGAGTCATGGCTCCGACCACTTCGGTAATGACGTTGTATAAATATTTGCGGAACGCCTTCGTGTCCTTGAGATATGCGGGTTGGGGCATTTCCTCATTCAGGCCACGTTTGATTTGCAATACGGCGCTCTGCACAACTGCCTCTCCTACTATCGGCCGCAGCCCCTTGTCGGCAAGCAACCCTTCAGCAAAATGAAACGGACTAAAAGTTCCGTCGGCCATCAATTCGTTGAAACGAGTGTGGAATAGATTTGAAATGACACCGGGTTCGGAAGAACAAATAGAGCCACGTCCGTCGTCTAAAGGTGGCGGCCGCACCGGGACAAACAATTCCGCAATTCTGCGAAAGTAATCACCGATGCCGTCCTTCAGGCCATTGTCCATCTGACTCCTGACTATTGCAATGGGACGAAGAAGGTTATATCTGTTCACCTGAACACCCCAGAAACCGTTGCTTAACGTCCAGTCACCTCCGTAACACTGGATAATGCTCTCGCCGAGAAATGAGCCATAAATATCTGCCAGTTTGTTTTTGGTTTCCTCAACCTGAAACGCGCCCGACAGCCGTATTTTTTCGATGTGACCCTCAAGCCACTTCACAGATTCTTTGTTGTAGCCGAAATCCACCCCGCTAATGGGACGCAATTCTTGAATGACCAGTTCAGCGTTGGCCTTGATTTGCTCTCTCGTTTCCATTTCGTTACATATCTAAAATGATTTGTGGAACTGGCGAAAGGTTAAATTGAAGATTGACGCCACCGATTGCCGAAATAAAATCCAAAAAAAAGGATGAGCTCACGCCGTTGCCGACCTCGGTGGGCGTCTCGGCGACCGGCCTGCTGTAATTCGCGCCTTGCGAGAACGTGAACGCATTTCATCGACTTATGAAACCCGAAGATAAAATCATCATCGACGACAAACCGGTCAATCTCCTTGAGGCGGTGCAAATGTGCAATAAATTGGCCGCCGATGCGCAAGCCAACGGCGATATCAGCGGTGCCGGAGCCAGCTTCCTCAACGCCGCGAACTTGCTGCTCCGCGCAGACTTTGACGATCAGGCGCAAGTGTCAGTCATGCGGGCTGAGGCGCGGGCGCGTGAAGCATTAGATTTTGAATTGCTCGCGTCGTGCCTGGGGGTGAAGGCCAAGCTCCTTTCCCGGGCAAAGCGTTATCAAGCGGCCCTTGAAGCGTTGCGGGAAGCCGAAAATCTCGACCGCGAAAATCAGAGCACCAAGATCGAAATGACACTTGAGCAGCAGTTTGCCATCCTCGAAGAACTTTCAGACGTGGAGGGCATGTGTCTCACCGCCGAAAAATTCTTTGCCGTAGCGACTGACGCGGAAGCCATTTGGCGCATGCGGCGACACCTCGCGCACTTTGGAATTGCCGCCGGAGAAAATGCCGCGGCGGAGCATCCTTACGACCTGGGAGCGGCGATAGGCGACCATGTCTCACAAGTGGATGGTCAGCGTGCCGCTCTGGTCAAGCAATTGGTTGATCAGGCCTCGGAGATGCAAAATAAATGTGATTTGGCCGGAGCATTGTCTTGCGCGACTCAGGCAACGGCAGTTCCCGGCTGCGGGGCGCGGGTATGGAAAATGCGGGCGATGCTCGAACTGCGGCTCAACCGGGTTGACGAATGCACTCGTTCGATCAACCGAGCCTTGGCGTTAGATGACCGCGATCCGCAGGCGTGGTGGTTCAAGGGACACTTGTTATCACATACGAGGCATTATGAAGAAGAGATCGTGTGTTGTGACCGTGCGTTGACGCTTAAGCCCGATTACGTCGAAGCCCTGTCGATGAAAGCAGCGGCACTTATCGCACTCGCGCGCTATATGGAAGCCGCCGAATGCTGCAAGGCCGCGCTGATGATCCGCGGGGATCTCGCATCTGTGCACATGAACATGGCAGCAGCAATGATGGGGCTCAAACATTACGATGTCGCCAGTCGAGCATTCAATGCCGCAGCACGACTCGGAGAACCACGCGCACATCAAGGTGCAGCGGCATGCGCGCAACTAGCGCGTGAGGGCAGGTAGAGGCCACGGGTTTGAGTGCTGGAATACTGCCAAGTTCACGATACAGAACACCCACGACTATTATGTGGACAAAAATTCGATGTTAATCTCTGCCTTAATCACCGATCCCAAGAGCGGAATCACGGGCATCCTTGTTAGCAATAACCTTTACGCCTTACTTTGTTACAAAACAAGCGGAAATCAAGACGAGATTTTTATCAATGTAATAGCTAATAATTTAGAATCAGCCAGTGAAATAAGTGGCAATCATCACCCGTAAAAATCAAAAAATTGAACCTCCTGTTACATTCCTTCATTCTTTATATCAGGGTATATCCGTTCATCATTGTGTCGTCCCTCAAATTCTGGAAAAAAATGATAGCATATCTGACGCAACGGCCAGAAACCGTAGAATTCAATGTTTTCAACCACTGGATTGTCGCTGTAATACCAATACGCCATATTTGCTGCTGGCTTACGCAAGGTTCCAGATCGGTGAACAACTATAAAAGCGGTTACATACGCAACCAGCAAAATTAAAATTGCCAAAATTGCCAGTTTAATTTTTTTTTTGCTTTCTTAAATATTTTAGGATTTTCCATGTCGTAGCAGTTAGGGTTGATATTGATACGGCACATATTGACAGTCAAGCAGCGACGTAAAATTGTCTGAATCCAATTCTCGATTCCACCTCCTATATGAGGGCTTCATCACCAGTTGCGCTTTACTCAGGATCAGCACTTAACCGAGACAGAAAGACCTGAAGGCAGTGACGTGACTTCACTTTTTCGGGCCACCTGATGTGTTAGTCTGGGACGCAAGAAAGGACCAGACGAATGAAAGGCAAACGATACACGACGGAAGAGAAGATTCGGATATTGCGCGAAGCGGATCGT
>Ga0302265_1000562_pt1 | contig 24356 bp, 20 predicted proteins | sample III_Bog_E1_1_FD_194556 | JGI IMG/M metagenome (GOLD analysis project Ga0302265, IMG submission 194556) | Peat permafrost microbial communities from Stordalen Mire near Abisko, Sweden - III_Bog_E1_1 | ecosystem: Environmental > Terrestrial > Soil > Wetlands > Peat | place: Sweden: Abisko...
AGGTTTGAAAGGTTTGAAGTTTGAAGAGTTTGAAAGGTTTGAAGAGTTTGAGGTTATGGGATTGTCGCCCTCCCACTTGGTGTTGGTTGCAGAATGATTGTGCCCTGGATGTGGGAGTGCGACTAAAAGGGTTGAGGAGTTCCGGGTTTCACGCAGTAAACCTCAAAACGTACGAAATACTTTTGAGCGTTTTCCTGTTCTATCTTATGTCTTTTGTCTTATGTCTTATGTCTTAGCTCTCGGTTCTTAGCTCCTATTTCTTCTTCTCCAGTTGTTTCTGAATCTTCTTAATCGCCGATTCAATTGATTTCTCAGGTTCAATAACATTGTAATCGCCCCAGAATTGATGATCGGTAAAGCCTGTTGCCTGGTCACTGATAATAACGGATGGTTTTAGTCTCTCTTTGAAATCGACAGCGTTGGCTTCTGAACCTTTACCCCAATCGGTTATTGCCATTTCTACAGTGGAAAAATAATTTGTATTGAATAATCTTTTCTTCCAGATAATTTTCAACCCAAGTTCAATACGGCTGTACGAATAATACCATTTCCCATCTTTTTCAAGATAGTCTATTCTGTATTTCGTTTCAGTCGGATATACTCTGGCATTGAACGGCTTTTTCATGATAAAAAAACTTGCTGCTTCCTCTTTATTGGTTATATTCAGACTGAAAACAGCACTTTTTAACGCTAAACTCTGAGCATCAATATAAAGTTTCCCAAAATACAGAGGCTCAGAATCGTTTGCTCTTTGTTTAAAATCGAGCACATAAATCAGCTTGTTATCGGCATGGGTAGAGCGGTCAAAAGTGAATTCGTAATTTTTAAATATCTCATCTGTGAAAAGATAATCGGGATTTTTCATGATGTCAAGGTACAATGAGTTGAAAGGACCACCCTGCAATTTAAATGTCAGCGTATCCAGTTTTGAATAATCTGCTTTTTTACGTGCTTTGTAAAGCCTCACTGCGTCTGCTTTTGACGAAGTGTAAGGCTGTTTTTTTATTTCAACAACAGCTTCGGATAACGATACATACTTTCTGTTTTTCTTAATCGTTTCTCTGTAGAAGGCGGTCATTAGGGTTTGGGTGTTAAAATAGTTATGGCCTTTTTTCTCCAGTACAGCCCTCATCAGCACTTCAGCATCTTTCGAAATGACATTTAATTCGGGCAATTCAATTGCAGTCGGTTCCATACTGATTTTTGATTTCCCGGATTTTAAATCAGTCAATGAAACGGTTTTATTTTTAAATCCAATAAAGCTTACTACAATACTTGGATTGGGGAGATCGGTTGGTATTTTAAGTGAAAATTCTCCTTCACTGTTCGAAATGGTGGAGATATTCATTCCGGATACAATGAGACTGGCATATGGCAATGCATTCCCTGATTTCTTATCGACAATTTTACCCTTGTATTCTGTAAAGTGTTCAGATTCGGTATTTGTTGTTACCGGTAAGTTCGAAAGAGTATTCGCTGTGACGGGCATCACTGTTACTATAAGGACAAACAAACAGATTGACATTATTTTGTCAAATGCAATGTGGGTTTGAGTTTTCATATTCAACAGATTTAAATGTTAGAACCTCCAAAAATAACAAAAAATGTCCGAATATAAAATAGAGATTGATGTTTAATTGATACTTAAGATATTATAACAATCGAATTGGTTAATTGGTTCCGTGTTCCGCGTTCCGCGTTCCGTGTTCCGTGTTCCGTGTTTGACGTTCCGCGTTCCGCGTTGAAGATGAAAAGTCAATAAATTAGTTGAATGTTTGAATGGTTGATCCCGTAAACGGGCCGTTACTTGTTCCGTTGGTTAACTGGTTGATTGATTAATATGTTAGTTCAATGGTAAATAGAAAATCCTTCTATTGTGTTCTCTGTAGTTAAAATGTATAGATATAGGCGCTTAAGCAGCTCAAATTAAATGATTGATTGTGAACTGTATAATAAAATTTAGGACCTCTTTTATGGGCGCTATTCATCAAATATTACCGACTATTGTTACTAATTTTCAATTGCCTCCAGCTTTAGCTGGAGTATGATTATGCATTAAATATTGGCTTTAGCCGAATATATTATTTTACAATCTATTTAATATCAGTTGATATGAATTTGGCTAAAGCCTCAATCACTATTTAAATTTCAAATCCTCCAGCTAAAGCAGGAGTCAATTGATGAAGAAAAACGGGCGGTCTAAGCGCCTAAACCTAAAAATGTAATTTCGTTGAAGTTAAATATGAATATTCAGTTGGGGAATAAAACAAATATATTTATTTTTGCAGTACAAAATTTCCACTGTAAAGTTGTACACTTTCGTTCAGAATAAACGTACACTTTCCAGTTTTTCCCAATCAGATTCCCAACTCCGTAATTTTACCGATAGGCACCCTGATTTGCTTTTAATCTGTTTCAGACATTACGGTCTGCATCCTGCGACACTCCCATCACATTCCATATATATCACAGTGATGTCACAGTGATGTCACAGTAATAACACAGTGATATTACAGTCCTATATAGGACTGTGATATATCTGTGAAATATCTGAATTATTCCTGAATTAGTAGAATGTATTTTAAGGAATGTGATGGGAATGTCACGGGAATGAGCAAGGAGTAAGAGGGAATGAGCAAGGAGTAAGAGGTAAGAGGTAAGGAGCAAGGAGTAAGAGGTAAGAGGGAAGGAGCAAGGAGTAAGAGGTAAGAAGCAAGGAGTAAGACAAAAGACAAAGGACAAAGGTAAGGGGTAAGGACATAAAAAAATAAAATAAAGAAACTGATGGTCAATGGCTTTGCCCTTCTCCTTGGGAGAGGGGGCAGGGGGAGAGGTCGGTATTTGTATGGAGTAAGAGATAAGGAGTAAAAGGTAAGGAGTAAGGAGTAAGAGGTTAGGAGCAAGATGCAAAGTAGACAATAGTAGGTAGTATGTAGTGCAATAAAAATCAGAACATGACACAAATTAACCCATTTGATTTAAATCAGGATACAACAAAAATGAGGGTCGTTTCAATTAAAGAACCGGAACGACCCGCATTATGAAAAAGGATTTAATTATTCTATTCTTAGTATCGGAATCAATATATGATTTTATAAGTTTTGACTTCCTGGTTTTGTTTCACCTGCAATAAATAAATTCCTTTCTGAGATAGATTCAATTTTATTTCAGAAGATGAATTTTGAACTGATTGCAGTTGTTTACCTACTATATCCAGCACTAGAATATTGCTGTTCGTTGGTAAATTCCAGACAGATATTCCCGTGGCATTTACTGTCCATTTTAGTTTGTTATTTGTCAGATCGGTCACACCACTTGAAAGTTGTAATGTATGAACAGTAATCTGATCCGATTCTATGGTGCTGTTTCCTTCGGGAGTTATTTTATAGAAATAGGTAGAATCGGGTTGAAGATCTGTAACTGAATAACTCAATACATTTCCTACCGACACCGGATATCCGTTCACTGACACAGGTACCTGTGGAGAGCCCTGAGTGGCCAGTTTCACATAATCGACATAGACCCTGTGGCCTGATCCGGCAGCTGCATATAGGGAAATAGTTGACGTACTAGTCTTAACCGGAACATTTACAGTGTAAGTCTGGTAATTAATACCGGTAATCCAGGTTGCCAGGGTGTCGGAATTTACAAGAACAGAAAGTTTTGCCCCTGCATCATTGTTATATTGTTTCGCAATGACTGTCAAAACAGTAGGGAATGTTGACAGGTCGAGGGCAGGAGATGTAATTTCTCCATAATTAGATCCTGACGAAAATTTAATGGCACTTGCCAGAGAATTATCAGTATAACCTTTACTTGTCCATCCTGTAGGCAATCCGGTTAAAAAATCTTCTTCCAATATGGATGTTGGTCCGGTACTGCCGTTTCCTGCCAAAGTATAAACATTCAGATTGTATCCTGTAGCCAGGGCGGATGAAGTCCAGTTAGCGGTAAAGCCGTTAGTGGTAATATCGCTTGCCCGGATTGCTTTAAAGCCATCGATACAGGTTGCATTTAAGGTGATCGGGGTAGTTGCAATTCCACCTCCTGAAATGGTGAGCAGGGCTGTTTGATTCCCTAAACTCTGTGCCGAATAATTGATGACAAGTCTGAAACCGGCCTCTGCATTTACTTGTGGTATTGTAGCAGCAGGGATAGTAAATGCTGATGGGTTCGTTCCGCTTAATGAAAGCGTTAAATCACCGGATAGATGAAAGCCTTTAATAAACACCGACATTGTATCGGTCGTTTGAAAGACTACCGTTCCGAAATCTGCTGTTGAACCGATAGTAGGAGCACCCAGGTAAGTAGGTTGAACATTGGTTGACGTAAATGTTTCTGTTGTTTTATTCCCCCAGATATATTCTTCCAGGCCGGGATTATCAATGAAAGGATTTCTGTTGTTTTGAATGCCGTAAACAGCGTTATTCCGAAGAATCTCTTTTGCACTAACAGGATCTTCCCTGCTCCATTTCAGGAACAGATTCATGGCATAAGGAGTAAATCCCAAATCAGCCGAACTATACACCACTTCGGCACCGGCACTCCAGCTTTCGCATAAACCTGCATAACGGGTAGCCATATAGAAATAGGTCCGGGCAATATCACCTTTATATTCGTCAACCGGTTCAAATACAATTCCCGTGTAGCCGGCAAAACCGGATGTGCCCAGTTTACTCCCGTTTGCCGAAGTGTAAGTTGTCGTTCCAACTTCACCATAGGGATAATTATTCCGCTCCCCGTTTACTTTCCCATCAGTGGGATAGACATTAAACAGGTCGCTTACCATGGGCGACGCTGAGGCAAACCAACTTTGGGGCGAAGTATGTTCCCTGTTATAACAATCACATTCATTTGAATAAATCCCACATTGTTGGGCTCCTAAGTTAAATGTACAATTGGAGTACATATCCCATATTTTACCTGATGAATTTTCGTCAGTCGATTTATAGGCAGTCCATAAGCCATCATAGGTGGTTACACTTTGTCCGTTTGTAATAATTGCCTGGATGGCTGTGCGTAAATCAGTTGTGTTTTTACCTGTCGCGGTATCGTAATACCCTTTTGAAGGTTGAGAAAAAACTGAAAGAGAAAGCGAAAGGAGGAGAAAAGTAAATAGTTTATTCATAAAAATTCTTTGAAAAGTCTAATAAATACAGTTTCTGATGACAACAAATGTAGGTATATAGTTTCGTATATTTATTCAAAATCATATTTTTATAAGTTTTTGAATAAATATTTTACACGATTGTAATATAAACACCCGCTTTTTTTGTTAATACATCAAACATATTTGAATTTCATGAAGAATCGTTCTGAAAAGACGTATTTCAGATTCGTTTTTCAATACCGAAAGATTGGTCTACTTTTGTAATCAGAATAAAAAACGTTTTTCAGAAGAGAAAACTAACATTAACTATTTCGATTATGACAATAGATTTAAAGAACAATATAGAGCCCGACAATATGAAATTTCAAACTCCGCCAGACAGCATTATGCAGTTGGCTGATTATGAACGTGCACCTTCAGTGTCGATTGATACGAAAAAAGAATATATGTTACTGAGTTATCACAGCACCTATAAATCGCTGGATGATTTGAATCAACAGGAGATGAGTATGGGCGGATTACGAATTAACCCGGTTACGAACATTGGTTCATCGGTTAATTATATAAGTAACCTGAAGGTAAGAAAGGTAAGTGAAACAGAACCTGTTCAGGTGTCTGGCCTTCCCGAATATCCACGTATCGCTTTTGTAACCTGGTCGCCTGATGAGACGAAGATTGCATTTACAAATACTGTTAGACCTGGGGTTGAACTCTGGGTACTTGATGTGGCAACAGCAACAGCTATATGCCTGACACAGCCCGTTGTCAATGCCAATCTGGGTAATCCACTGAACTGGTACCGTAACAGCCGGCAATTGTTAGTCCGTTTATTACCAAAAGATCGTCCGGCATTGATTGACCCCGCGACAAAATTGCCGAATGGACCGACTGTATCGGTGAGTAACGGGTCGGTATCTCAAAACCGCACCTATCCCGATCTGTTGAAAAACGCATCGGATGAAATTAATTTTGTAACACTTACTTCCTCCGAATTGTATAAAATTGATTTAAACGGTACAACAGAATTGTTTAAAGAAGCAGACATGTATGCCGGCGAATCATTTTCGGCAGATGGAAAATGTCTCCTGGTTACAACATTGCGTAAACCCTTTACCTATATTGTACCGCTAAACCGCTTTCCACAGCTTTCGGTTGTCTACGATCTGGCGGGAAATGAAGTGAAAACCGTGAATGAAGTGCCACTTTCGGAGGTATTGCCTAAAGGATTTATGTCAGTACGCAAAGGAAAACGCGGGCTGAGCTGGCGCCCTGACCAACCTGCCACACTTTATTTTGTCGAGGCGTTGGATGGGGGTGACCCGGAACAAAAAGTCGAATACAGGGATGCCCTTTACCAATGGAAAGCTCCTTTTAGGGAAGCACCTGCTTTCATTTCGAAAACAATATCCAGGTTTTCGCATGTGATCTGGGGAAATGATTCGGTAGCAGTCATCCAGGACGAATGGTATGATACCCGGAATGAAAAGACGTATCTGATTAATCCGGCTACCTCGGATGAGAATCCAAGAATCATCAACGACCGTAATTTCCAGGATGTGTATTCCGATCCCGGAATCTTTGAAACTGAAAAAAATGAATATGGTAAATATGTGCTTGCCATCGAAAACAATAACTTATACAGCGTTGGTGAAGGACATACCCCGACAGGGCAATTCCCTTTTATTGATGAATTTAACCTGAAAACGTTGAAATCAAAACGTATCTATCAATCGGCTTACACCGATAAAATGGAAGAAATTATTGATGTGGAGGATTATAAAAGAGGGGAAGCATTGGTACGGATTCAATCGAGGAATGAATATCCGAATTATTATTTCCGCAACTTTAAGAAAAAAAATTCACTGACGCAAATCACCCATTTCCCGAATCCATTTGAAAGCATTAAGGATGTCTATAAAGAAGTGATTAAGTATCAAAGAGCCGATGGTGTGGAACTTTCGGGAACTTTATATCTGCCGGCGGATTATGACAGGACAAAAAAGGAAAAGCTTCCGCTCCTTATCTGGGCATATCCTACCGAATATATTGATAAGAACAGTGCCGGACAAAGCACAGCGAACTCCAATGAGTTCACATTCCCGTATTACGGTTCGTTTGTGTATTGGGTGACACGCGGGTATGCAGTGCTTGATGATGCCGCTTTCCCGATTATAGGTGAAGGAAGCGCCGAACCCAATGATACATTTATCGAACAACTGATTTCGAATGCCAAAGCGGCCATCGATGCAGTAGATACGCTGGGATATATCGACCGCAAAAAAGTAGCGGTTGGCGGACATTCATACGGCGCATTTATGACAGCAAATCTGTTGACCCATTGTGACCTGTTCGCGTGCGGGATTGCCCGTAGCGGGGCTTATAACCGTACAATGACCCCCTTTGGCTTCCAGAGTGAGCAACGCAATTACTGGGATGCCCCGGAAGTATACAATGCGATGTCACCGTTTATGAATGCCGATAAAATGAAGACCCCCTTACTCCTTGTTCATGGGGAAGAGGACAACAATCCGGGTACATTTACCCTTCAAACCGAACGTTACTTCCAGGCTCTAAAGGGACTCGGAGCTCCTGTACGCATGCTGATCCTTCCAAAGGAAGCCCATAACTATGTGGCCCGTGAAAATATCATGCATCTGCTTTGGGAACAGGATCGGTTCCTCGAAGAAAACCTAAAATAATTCATAATTCATAATGCACAATTCATAATTAAAGGCTCCGGATGATTCTATTCATTCGGGGCTTTTTTTTGTTTTACCTGACAACCACAAGAGGACACAAAATACATAACCACAAAAGAAAGAACACAATAAATACAAAACACATAACCATCCCGATAGCTATCGGGAGACACAATTCCGAAATCGGAATCTGCGATAGTCACAATAGAAGAACACAATAGTTTATTTACGATTTATTCATTTACTCCCGATAGCTATCGGGATTACAATTGAATACCAATTAACTACAATAGAATTTACAATTTAGTCATTTTGACTTTGTGGCAAGAAAATATTAAATGACTATCAGCTTTTGCAACCATAGTTCGTTTTTTATTCTTTTTGTAATGATTTTATCAATGAATTTTTATTGAAATAAATCTTTTATAGTTATTTACTCCGTAGGAGTATTCAGTAAATATGGTACATTCCGACAAGTCGGAATGTACCATATTCGAAATTACACCTACGGTGTAAATTGTCTCTTCATATTTGATTTAACTGCAAATTCAGAACAAATTTTAAAGTAATTGAAAGTTGAGTGTAAAAGCCGATAGTCACTTTTTCAAGTAGTCAGAAAGACTGAATTCACCTTATTATTAACACCTTTCCGATAAACCGGAATGTATCCTATTTTTGTTTTTGCCCCCTTAGTAGAAAAGCAAACATCCCCAAAACCCACCCTTATTCGCTTATTTTACAAACTGTCACTCAATACTCGTTGCTCATCAGTGAGGGCTCATATCTTTGAACTTCAAATTTTTGCTGAAATTGCCGGGAAGTTGCCGGAAAATTACACTGACATTACGCGGAAATTCCACCCGAATTATGGATATATAACGGTAATGTAACGGTAATATAACGGTAATATTACGACTCTATATAGGATCGTTATATATCCGTTATAGTACCGTATACTTTTCGTACTATTTTTTTATTCCGGGTGTAACGTGAGCGGAATATCAGCGGAATTTTTGTGTGATTCCAGGATTGAAAAAATTTAAGCTTTAATAATTAACAGTTAAAAAATTATCAGAGTGATGAAATCTAAGCTTTTGTAGTTGAACAATTTGTTCGTTCAATATCTATGAATCCTTACCTTCATAGTCCAGGTATAGGAGACGAAAGTAACTTTAGTTCAAGTTTGAGTGAAGCACAACTTGGACTGGAAACAAAATAAGTTTTTAACGTCAATTAAAACCAGTTATAAATGGCACATGTGATTTATCGGTGCTGCACTGGTTTTGAGCACAATCCCGATGGCTATCGGGACGCTTCGCTCAAACTTGCGCTATCCACTGACTGCAAGTTTTCAAACTTGAACCAAACAGTGGGGCTTCACTTCTTTTGACATTAAATTTTTGCTAAAATTGCCGGAAAATTACACTGACATTGCGCGGACATTGCGCCCGAAACAAAGAGATAATTAATAGATAAACAAGTAATAAACAAGACATAATTAAACCCTATATAGGATTTAATTATGTCTTGTTTATGAGTTTATTTATTCTTAATTTTTTTATTAATCCGGGTGTAATGTGAGCGGAATGCCGGCGGAATTTTTGTGTAATACCCGGATTGAAATGAATTAAAAATTAATAATTATAGGCTGCTGTAATTTAAGCTTTTGTAGATGAACAAAATGTTCGTTCAATTTCTATGAATCCTAATCTGTCAACATCACTGAAAAAAGATACGATTATTGCAGAAAACTGTAAAATTTATTTTGTTGATATGGTGCAACATATTGAATTTCGTTTAAAGTGGTTTTACTGCTAGCTAATTGAGATCCGTACTGATTTTCATATTGTAACGCTTCTTTCCGGTTCATTTATTCAGTTCTTTTACGTTTATTTAAAATAAATGCATAAAATGTTGCAGCTGTTAAATAGAGTTCGTACTTTTGGAATGGATTTGGAGGTAAGGGGTTGCAAATAGAGAGAATAGAAGAGTTAGAATTAGAAATTACAATTACAGGAATGAGCGATTGTACAACTAAATAGTGTTGTAACTATCCTGAGTAATCTGTGAATCCATTAATTCAAAAAACAATTCTAAAACGCAAACAATGTTTAAAAAAATATATCTATTAAGCATGTTAGCAGGTGTAATTTTCACAGTTGCGTCTTGTAAAGATGATACCAATAAGAACGACTGCGGATGTGATAGTAAAAACAAAACCTTTGTCTCCGATCAAACAGGCATCTTGAAAAAGGATTCGCTAAGTGGTTCATTTTATATATATAAGCTTGAGCCCGGCCCAATGTATGTTTTTGATATAATATGCAATCAGGAAAAAGTAAACATTATTACACCCGGGAGTAATGTGATTTACAGTGGATATCGATCCGCATATTGTGACAGTACTCAGTTTAGCTTTGGCCAAACATTTAAAAGCAATATTACTATTTCTCAAATCCTGGTCACCCAATGAAAACATTGTTATTTCTTTTATTTTGTTATTCTTTTCCATCTCATTAATGGAACAAATAATGATTGGATAAAAAATAAATGGAAAGTAACATTAAGTAATTCAATGTTATAATTACTTTATTATTTTTAGAAAATTTTTTATAATTCATAATATCTTTAAATATGGCAATCCCTTTTTAGTCCAAGTATAGGAGACGAAAGGATCTTTAGTTCAAGTTTGAGAGAAGCATTACCTGGACCGGAAACAAAATAAGTTTTTAACTTCAATTGGAGTAATTACAAACTGCACTGGTTTTGAGCACACTAGTCCCGATTTTTTAGGGAAGTTGTGCTTCGCTCAAACTCTCTATCCACAGACTGCAAGTTATCAAACAGGGGAGGAGTATGATTGACTGGCAAGGATATTAATAAAATGACATAGCTTATATTGATTAAGATGAATGATGGCAAGATTAACATAACCCAAGCAGATAAATTGTTTAAGAAAGCATATGAATTAGCCTATGAGTCAAGAGAGAAGATAAAACCCTGGGATGAGATTTTCAATTTGTGGTTTAGAGCCGCATCAAATGGACATATTCGAGCTCAATTTTACACAGGAGTATGTTATGATCATGGTTTAGGCGTTGAGAAAGACATACATAAAGCATTTGATTGGTATTTGCAAGCTGCGAATAACGGTAAAATGGAAGCTCAATTTAATATCGGATTCTTTTATTTTAATGGAGAACTGGTAAAACAGGATTTTGAAAAAGCTATTCATTGGTATACACTTGCAGCAAAAAAAGGAGACACCGAAGCTCAACGGGATTTAGGTCGTTGTTATATTTATGGAGAAGGAATAAAACAGGATTATGCAAAAGCGATTTATTGGTATAAAAAAGCTGCAGCAAAAGATGATAAGAAAGCATTATATAATCTTGGACTTTGTTATGAATTTGGAGATGGAGTGAATCAATCAATTCGATGGGCAAAGTATTATTTTGAAAAAGCAAGTACCTTAAAACATAGAAAAGCAACATATAAGCTGAAAAAATTAAACATGAAATAAATATTGGTGATCTCAAATTATGGGCAGTTGGTGGCTGATGCATTCGGCAGTCCCGATTGCTATCTTTGATTGCTCCCTCATTCACTGTCGCAGAGCGACAGTGAACGCTACCGGAATCCATAAAGCCCATAGCTTAGGTATTTAGCGATTATTATAAAAAAAATAACGACACATAACAATAATGAAAATTAAAGTTCTACCGATTACTCTTTTACTGCTATACAGCACATTTGTTTCGTCGCAAACAGAAGCTCAAAAAGCATCTTTTCAAATTTTCAGAGATAGTTGTAATAAAGAACTTGATAAACAATTTAAAAAGCAAGACTATGATAGTGCATTAAGAACGATTGATGTGGCTCAAAAACGATATGACAACCTGGATAATAAATTAAAAAAGGAATTGAACCTTGAAGATAAATTGTTTTATGCCAGAGCGTCAATTTATGCAGATATAAATGACATAGAATTGTCTGAAAAATACTTGATAAGAACAGCGCAAAGTGGATATAAAGACATTGGATGGTTATATTATACTTACGCAGGGATTTATGTCAGCAAAAATGATGAAAAATCAGCAGTCTATTTCATGAATAAAGCAGTTAAAGCAGGCTATAATGGTTTGTGTTCCTGGCAAAATCTAATATATATTCCTGGAAAAGAAAATATAGATTTCAATAATGAACTTATAAAACTTGGAGAATTAAAAAGGCTCAGTTCTCCAAATGAAATGCCACTACCATGGCACCTTACCGACATAAAAACCCAACTAAAAAAGGATGTAAGACTTGAAAAACTTGAAATCGATTTCTCTGTTTTAAGTGACATTCCTAATGATTTGAATTTATACATTGCTCCATTGGGATATGGATTTATTAATAGTCACGGATATTACGGAGGCATTCAAACTAAAGTGGATGGTATAGGAAAAAGTGGATTAATATTTTCAAGATGGGATGAAAGAGATACAGCTGCTATCCGGACAGACTCAGTAGGTTATAAATGTAGTAGTGGTAATGAAGGAGACTTTATCAGTGTTCGCAGAAAATTTGAATGGACTAAAGGCCAGTATAAAATAAGTCTTACAGCTGACCCGGATACTATAATGCTAAGAGGTCAAGTACACAGATGGGTAACCATGAGCATTTATTCTTACAATACCAAACAGGAAGTAATAAACGGTTCACTGGCCTTTCCAGGAGACACCTTGATGTTAAATAAAGAACTTTGGATTTTTGTAGAAATATATAGCGATGGTTTTAAATCAAATATAGCATTAAAGGACATCCCCGTAATGCAATTCTCGTTCGACAAGTTTGTGGTAAACGGACAAGAACAGGTACAATCAGGAGAGGCGAATTATTGGATAGAATATCCAAAATATGCAGATGCTACTTATAAAGATGGAAAGATATTTCTGACTACTGGTAAAAAATATCCACGAATAAATCCAATTTTAAAGCAAGGACAGTATGTAGAACCACTATTCGACGATAAAAACAGATAATATGTACTGTAATTGTATCCTTAACTGCAACAAGAAACATGAATGGGGAAAAAGAAATAACAAACTCCTTCTTAGTCCAGGTATAGGAGATGAAAGGATCTTTAGTTCAAGTTTGAGTGAATCATAACCTGGACTGGAAACAAAATAAGTTTTTAACGTCAATTGAATTAGTTATAAAATGCACTGGTTTTGAGCACACTTGTCCCGATTTTTCTTCGGGAAGTTGTGCATCGCTCGAACTCGCTATCCTCTGATTGCAAGTTTTCAAACTTGGATCAAACAGGGGCAGAGTATTTAAAAAGTATGAAGAGAATAAATAAAGATCATTTAATGCTGGTGCGGATTTGTAATCCGTGCCAAACTGATAATTATTAAATGGCACAGGTCGCAGACCTTCGCCAGCGAGGGTTTATGCAAGTTTGCAGATAGCCAAGATAACGGAGAAGCCGAAAGCCGAAAGTGGAGGCATAATTTTTAAATAAATAAAATATGTTTTGTCCAAATTGCGGAGCTGAAGTCTCTGAAAAAGCGGTAGTCTGTGTAAAATGTGGAGTTGGTTTAACCAGTGCAACACAACGAAATGTTGGAAATCAACCACTGCCCAAAACGTGGCTGGTTGAATCTATTTTAGTAACACTTTTCTGTTGTTTGCCATTTGGCATTGCCGGGATTGTTAATGCAGCAAATGTAAGTTCGAAGTTTGGTGCCGGTGATTTTGAAGGGGCCGAAAGAGCCTCACTACAGGCAGGGAAATGGACTAAATGGGCATTTTGGATAGGTATAATAGGCGTTATTATTTACATTATTGTAATGGTGGCTTTAGGTGGCTTTGCTGCAATGATGAACAGGTAATGTTGGGAACAAAGAAAATAGTTCTTTTTTGTTTAGTTATTATCCTATTTGTTCTACTGGTACTGATTTATAGCAGGTTTAATCCTGAAAACTCACATTTTTACCCTAAATGTCCGTTTAGGATGCTGACAGGTTATGAGTGTCCCGGTTGTGGTTCTCAACGAGCCGTACACTATTTGTTAAATGGCAAAATTAATAGTGCAATTCAAGCGAATGCACTATTGGTTTTCTCTATTCCGTATATTTTATTTTTGTTTCTTGCTGAATTGTTGAAATCAAAAAGCAGATTTTTTATGCGTTTATACAAAACACTTTTCAGCAGGATAGCAATCTGGATTGTATTCGTGATTATAATAATCTGGTGGGTTGCCCGCAATTTATGACAATGTTCCCGCTGGTGCGGATTTGTAATCCATGCCAAACTGATAATTATTAAATGGCAGAGGGTGCAGACCTGCGGCAGCGTACGAAATGCGTCATTTTAAGAAAAAAAACTGACAGAATGAGTTTCCTTTTTTGGAAGTCTGACAATTGATTATTATGAAAGAACTTACATTATCAACATATAGAATTTTAAAAGAAAAAGCTTGTAATGCTGACATTGATGAGAGTTGGGCAGAATGGGCAATAGAAATGATGCAAGTAGGTTATGAAGTTGACAGTTTATACCAACTTGCAGGAATTTCAAAACCATATAATCAATTTGAACTCCAAGACTTGACAAACAAAGTATTGGAAGACTTACAACTTGACTATTCAGACAAAAGAAAAACCACAAAAAACTATATTTACTATTTAATTATTTCAAACATTGACAAACCAAACAATTATTCCGAAGTATTGAAAGAATTTACAGATATTTACTATGAGTTTAATATGGACAGTGAATTTCAAGATTTAGCACTTTTATATTGGGCAAAAGACGATTTAATATATGAGGACCATCAACATTATTGGGACGGTGCGAATCGTTCAAATATTGACAAAATAATTAAAGCACAATTTGAACTTTACATCAAGGAATTTGACAACGAAAAACAAAAAACGAACATATAAACTAACAAATAAAAGAAGCATGGTTTGCAGATGAGTAAAAGAACGGTAACATGGCTTTACCTTTTAAGACTAATGAATATTTTATCATTATGATTGAAGAACTTAAAGATTTCATACTCCCTATTGCATTAATAATATTAGGCATTTGGTTGAAAAAAGAGCTTTTACCTAATACAGACAATCGTGGGAAACTCTGGTTGTTGTTAATAGTAACGGGTTGAATTGGAATTCTGGTAAGAATAATTTCACTTCTTATACGACATTCATCATGAGACAACTAACTTTCAAATTGACTTGAATTTATTGATTATAATTTTGAATGTTTTTTACCTCGCTTGCGCGGATTTATAATCCATGCCAAACTGATAACTTTTAAATGGCACAGGTCTAAGACCTGCGGCAGCGTTCGGATTAAACAAAGTGGAGTCTGGATACCACTATAATAAACAGGGCAATACCCTAAAGCCAAATTTTAGGGTAAATAACAACAAATTTATCATGAAAAAACAAACATTAGGAGTACTGATTCTATTTTTTCTCGTATTTCAGCATTCTTTCGCTCAGTTTCCGGCTAAGAATACTGATGTCTCTCCATTATTAATTAGTGAATTTATACCTGATACAACAATTGTTGCAGCAGATGGAACCAAACAGTCAACAAAAAACATTTTTAGCAATAAACCAACAGTTCTGATATTTTATCGGGGTGGTTGGTGTCCATATTGCAATTTGCATTTGGTGGAAATACAGAAAGTTGAGAAAGATATTGTTTCAATGGGATTTCAGATTATAGCAGTAAGTACGGATTCACCTAAAAATCTAAACCTGACTACAGCTAAAGATTCCCTAAAATATAGCCTTTACTCGGATAGTAATGGTGCATTGGCAAAATCAATAGGAATTGCCTATAAAGCCCCAAAAAATTATGAAACCATACTGAAAACAGGATCTGAAGGTGTGAATCCCGGATTTTTACCAGTGCCATCACTTTTTGTTGTTGATACCAGTGGTAAAATAGTCTTTGAATACATAAGTTTAGATATAAAAAACAGAATTAGTGCCGAACTGGTATTATCCGTTTTGAAATCACTTAAATCAAAGAAATTAAACACTACTGAACGATAAAAAAAGGACAAATAATCATCTGGCACCCCTGACGCAGATTTGTAATCCGTGGCAATCTGATAACTTTTAAATAGTAGACCTAACAGGTTTCAAAAATCTGTCAGGTCTATGAGAGGTGAAAACGACATATTGTATTTATTGGTGATTTAAAAATGGGACAGTTCGCAGATTTTTTCCAGAGTGCAGGAAGAGAAAGATAAGAAAATCATTCAACTATGAAATTTAAGAAAATCAGTTTGTGGATACTTAAAATTTTGGGGGCATTTCTCCTCCTGATCATTCTTTATTTTGTATCAGCATTCGGACTTTCTTCCATAACAGTAAATTCAGGCTTTAAACAATATGAAAAGAAAGATGTAGAAATTCATATTCTGACAAATGGCGTTCACACGGACTTAGTTCTCCCTTTCCGGAATCAATATATGGACTGGAGTAAATATGTAAAGCCCTCAGATACCAGGTCGAAGAAACCGTCAGCTGTAAATGTTGCATTTGGTTGGGGCGACAAAGGGTTTTATCTTGATACTAAAACATGGGCCGATCTGAAATTCAGTACTGCCTTTAATGCCATGTTTTATTTAAGCAGTTCTGCCATGCATGTGACCTTTTACAACGGGCTCGGGGAGTCAGAATCGTGCAGAAAAATATGTATCAGCAAGGAAAACTATCTCAGGTTAACGAATTATATCCTTGAAAGTTTCAGCCCGGACAGTTTAGGTGTACCCCGGCAAATTACCGGAGCTTCCTATTCGGACAATGACTCATTTTATGAAGCAAAGGGAAAATATGGTTTGTTTTTTACCTGTAACACCTGGGCAAACAAGGGTCTTAAGAAAGCAAATCTAAAAGCATGTTTGTGGACACCGTTTGACAGCGGAATATTTAAAAAGTATAAAGAGAATAAATAATGATCACTTAATGCTTGCGCGAATTTGTAATCCATGCAAAACAATAGCTAAGGTAGCAGATCTCCGGTAGTGTGTGCACTTACTATGTAGCTAGTTGCCTGAATCAGAATTTTCAGAATAATAGGATATACAAATAAGAAAAGAGAAATAAAACTACTAAGTCTCCCACGATCAGAGATCGAACATCAATAAAAATAACTACGATAGGCTGAAAATGCATTTAAGGGAATAAGGGTGGGGTTATGGTAGTCAGGCTTTCTACTAAGTCCCCACGATCAGAAATCGAACAACAATTGAGATAACTGTGAAGGGCTCAAAAATGCATTTAATAAGGGAATAAGGGTGGGGTTGTGGTAGTTAGGTTTTCTACGAAGTCCCCCACGATCAGAGATCGAACATCAAGATAGATAACTGTAAAGTGCCGAAAAAGGCTATTTGCTAATCCCTGATTAGCAACACTTTGCGAAGAGTTATATAGTAGGGTAAAAAAAAGAAGAAAAATAAGGTTTTTTGATATAACACAATAAGCAGATAATTAGGTACTTGCAATTAGTTATATAGTAGGGTAAAAAAAGGGGAAATATGGTACATTCCGGTTTATCGGAAAGGTTTTTTAATATAACACAATAGATTGATAATTAGGTAATCGTAATTAGTTATATAGTAGTACTAGAATGAAAATAATGTTCTATTCTTTTGAATTTAAAATAAGACATTTAATTGTTCCGATTACTTAAAGTCGAGAGTGGTCATTAACCCGTACGTTAGCAAACATAAAAACATGAAAAATCTGAAAGTAATTCTTTTTTTTATCATCTACAGTAGTGCGATTCAGGCACAAGAGACTATTGATTTCAAGTATTCAAGGGATTATGCTAAAATTCTTGCATTGTCTAAAAAAGATACTTCCGGATTATTTTTTCCGGACTTATACAAACGATTTGCTGCTGCAGATACTACATTGACCAACTATGAAGTATTAGCCCTTCAGATTGGGTATACAGACAATGATAACTATTGGCCATATCAGGATATTGAAATGGAAAGAGTCATATGGGGTTTGAATGAACAAAAGAAATATAAGGAAGCTATACTGACTTGTGACACACTGTTACGAAAAAATCCCTTCAACCTTTTAGCCTGCAGAGAAAAAGGATATGGATTAGTCAAACTTGGACAGAAAGATAGCGCCGATTACTATTTCTATAAGTTTGATAAAATCGTCACTTGTGATTTCAGTACCGGTGATGGATCATCCTATGAAACATCGTGGTTTGTTATTTCACCGGCAGATGGACAATGGATAATTAAACTGGCGCTTCAGGGAAGTATTTGTTTTATGGGCTCAGGTAGGGATAAAGACAGTAATTTTCATGACATTTTAGGGTATCATCCTGATGACGATGAACAGAAATCTGAGAAAAAAGAAAACAGTTCTGATTGCATGCACTTGTATTTTAATATTCAACATGCTGCAAAAAGGATGTTTGGCAAAGGAGGTAGAATACCGGTTGGAAAAGAAGCCATAGACTCCATAAGCGTTTCTACAGTCAGGTGAAACGAACCAGAATGTATCTTGCTTCCATCCTTTATGAAATGCCCGTAAATAAGCTAAAGGATTGTTGATTGTTGGGATTTGTATACAAGAGTGGTCGGAGAATTATAAATCAAAGTAACAGATGGAGTTTTTATATATTGAATGATTTTATCCTGCAGAAAAGAAGAAATCGTTATCAAAGAATAAATCTATAAATTAAAAAAATTATGAAAACACAGACTAAAAACTTAAATGTCATTACGGTACTGTATCTGATTTTATTTTTAAATGGTACATCTTCATTATTCGCCCAACAGGCAGGATTACCTGCAAGTGATTTATTTGGAAGGAAATACAAGGAAGGCGAAATTTATCGCTACAGGCTTACCATGGAAGAATTGCACGATGGGAAATTTGACCACAAAAACATTGCTGTTTGCGAGTTAAAAGTGATTAAGGACAGCCTTGGGGTTTATTATGATGAAGTACACTGGGTTTCTCGGAAAACAATCAATGTAAAGGACACCATTGATGCAACAAAAGACGCACTTATGGTAAAACCGTACCAGATTTCGTTAGACCCAAAGGGTAAAATTGACATTCCAAAAATTGAGGTTCCTGAAATGACAGAACCCATACAGGATTTTAATACTTTTTTTGTTGCCGCAAGTTCCATGGTCGGGGCAACAAAACTAACGAACAAAGGGGACAGTCTTACCCTGAATAAAAATGGTGTTATAGCTGATTTTTCAAACGGTTCTTATATTTTAAAGGGCGAAGATTGCATTGCATTTTCTGTCAGGATGACGGATAATACCAATGATCAGGTAATGATCCGGACAACATTTTTTCCACCGGCCAAATCCTGCCTTACCTTTTTAACTCCCGATATGAACACACCTGTTGTTCCGAATACAATTAATAATTTTCAAATGGTCATGCAAACTGCACCTGATAAATATCTGGTACAATATGGCAGGGAGTTTTTCTACGTCAACAGTACCATCCAAAAGTCGGACGGGAAAATCATCCATGCAACCATGTTCAACCAACTCAATCTTAAAATGAAAATCAATTGCGACAAAGATTATCAGAACAGCCAGTTTGAGATGCCATTCTCGGAAGTGCGTAATCTGATACTGGAATTATTATAAAAAGATAACCACATAGAACACACAAAATACATAACCACAAAAGGACAAAACAAAATACAGAACCACATAGAAAACTATAGAAGAAAAAAAATACAGAACCACAATAGACACATAGAACACAATAGAAGAACACAATAATTATTTTCAATTTACAATTTAAGACCAATAAACCACAATTGTTATTTGCAATTTCAAAGAACAAACATACGAGTTATAGAACACAATAGAAGAAAACAAAACACATAACCACATAGAACACAATAGAAGAACACAAAATACATAACCATATAGAACACAATATAAGAACACAATGAAGTAATCCTCTTCAATTTCAAATTATGCTGACATGTCTTCGAAGATGTCAGGTTACGGGACAAAAACCTGACATTGTTGAATTCATACAGCGTTTAAAATAAAAACTGGTACACTATTTTTTTTGAGAAAACTTAAGAAAATATGAAACTGAAATTTATTCTTTTTATTCTATTTCTTACTATTGTTCAATCATGTATGCGGAGACTTCCCGACGAAGAACTTACAATTGCAAGAAAACCATACACTGGTAAAGAAATCAGAATAGATGGTTATTATTCAGGTAAATCTTATCAGTCAGGCAATACTACCTACATAACCTATATTTTTTTCTTTTCTAATGGAGTTGTTTATACTTCAACCGGGTATGATAGTAAAATTAAAGATATTAATGAAATTATCAAAGATTTGGATAGAGAAAGAAATTCTAAGGATTATTGGTCAGTCTTTCAAATTGAAAACGATACTATTCATGAACAAGGCTGGACAAATTCAGCTGATGGTTTTATTGGTGATTATCGAATGTATAGTTTAAAAGACGATTATTACAAAATAATAAATGACACTACATTACTTTTTGAAAGAACAACCGGATATATTACAAGTAGTCATAATGATTATTACTATTTCAAGGAATTTAGTCCTAAACCCGACAGTACAAATTTTGTTATAAAGTAATTGTAGTTTTACACTGTCCTTTTGGATATATGGTTAAGTCTGTCAAAGATGGTGCTGGATGTTGGGATTTTTAATCCATATTGTATTTATAATGAGGATTATAAATCCGAAATAAATATATCTGTTTTACAAACGGATATATAACTGGATTAAAAATCCAAAGAATTCAAGAACTGGATTACAAATACAACTATCAGACCGATGTTTTATACATTTAATGAGCATATCCGGAAATTGGAATAAAACAAGGAATCTAAAAACTGATAATCATCAATCATATAGATCAATAACTTAAAAAACAGCTTATATGAAATTCACAGTAGAAATTGGCGAAAATGAAAAACAAGTAATTTTCTTTCGCTTCAATAAATTTTGGGGAAATCTAAGAATCTCAGTCAATGGAAAGACAATTCTAAAAGACGTAAGAATGTTTTCAGTCAATCTTGTAAAGCAATACGAATTCAAAGTAGGACAAACTGAAATCCACAACATTAGAATAGAGAAAATCAGACCTCTTATTTTTGCCGTTTTTAGAACTAATGACTATAAAATTTACGTTGACGGAAACTTGTATAAAGAATTTAAAGATTGAGTCATAACCCTTGTTCTTCAGGATTTATACTAAGTAAGCAAAAGAATATGCCGGTTGCGGGAATTATATACATGAGTGGTCGGAAGTTTACAAATCGCTATAACTGACCTGAGTTTTTTAAATATTTAATGAACATATTCCTATTCAATTAAAGGTATATGTTTTCGACGATGTCAGGTTGAGGTACAAAAACCTGACATCGTGGTAGACATATAGCGTTTAAAATAAAACTGATACCTTTTCCTACCGGATATATGATTACATAAGCAAAAAGGGATATGGTTGTTTGGATTTATAATTACGAGTAACAAACCGGAGCTTTTTATGCCTCTAATGTGCATATCCGGGACGATGGTGACGACTCCACCTGTCTACGTAAGGTTATTAATGCTTTTCGTATTCATCCTCTAAAATTGACGCTTATTAACTGCAATCGGATGAACTTTTTTTTGTGAAATTTGTATCATAACAAAATCAATTCTGAAAAAGTTTTAAAGTATAAATTTTTGAAAGGAGAAAAAGACATGAGAAAAATAATTGTTCTGTCATTTATTACATTGGATGGAGTTATGCAGGCACCCGGTGGACCTGAAGAAGATACGTCGGGCGGGTTTAACTTTGGCGGTTGGGTTGCGCCTTATTTTGACGAAGCCGGAGGTAAGATCATGGAAAAGCAGATGAAACCTGCAGACCTCCTTCTGGGCAGAAAGACATTTGAGATTTTTGCTTCCTACTGGCCTGAACATGCAGACATTTGGCCGGGAATCAATGATGTTACAAAATACGTCCTGTCCGGGACCGTGAAAAAGTCAGACCCGTTAGCTATCGGGTGGAAAAACTCAGTATTTCTCAAAAACCTGACAGATATCGAAAAGCTCAAAAATTCAAATGGTTCTGACATTCAGGTTCACGGCAGTGGTGAGCTTATTCAGCTCCTGCTTAAGAATGATTTAGTGGACGAACTATGGCTTAAAATTTACCCGGTGACACTCGGTAAAGGGAAAAAGTTGTTTGACAAAGGAACGATTCCTGCAGCCTTTACATTAACCAAGAGTACTATTACACCAAGTGGAGTTATTATTGCCAATTACCGGCGGGATGGTAATGTCAGGACAGGTACTGTCGGATCTTAAGCTGAAATATAATGAGAAAACTACTTGCAGCCATCAATATGTCACTTGACGGTTTTTGCGACCACACGGCGATGATGGCAGTTGATGAAATACATCAACATTACAATGAGCTGTTAAGTAACGCAGACACCATTTTATTCGGAAGGATAACCTATCAACTAATGGAAAGCTATTGGTCAACTGTAGTCAAAAATCCTACAGGCAATAAACCATCGGATGAATTTGCAGTTCTGATAGACAACATTTTCAAAATTGTTTATTCCCACACGCTGGAAAATGTTGTGTGGAAAAACACAAAGTTGAAAACAGAAGTCATTAAGGAAGAAATTTTAGAACTCAAGCAACAAACGGGTAAGAACATTTTAGTTGGCAGCCCGGGTTTAATAGCAGCGTTTACGCAACTTGACTTAATCGATGAATACCAGCTTACCATTCAGCCGATTGTTTTAGGGAGTGGCTTACCATTATTTAAAAACATTAAGGATAGTGTTCATCTTAAACTCTTAAAAACCAAAACGTTTGGTTGTGGTGCTGTAACTCTTTACTATAAGCCGGCAAAAAATAACTGAAACGACATGTCTTCTGACGAAGAGTAAAACATGCTTATAACACAATGCTTAAGAAATATGGACTCTGGACAAAGTAAAGGATATTTCTTTTAAAATACGATTTTGCAATGGGGAAAGTGACTCTTATTCTCGTTACAGCCTTGTCCTTCCGGATATTCCGGTTAAAATAGTAAATATGATGCAGGTTGTTTGGATTTGTCATCATTTTATAAATTCAGACTCCCTGACTTCCCGCAAATATTGTTGTTGTTATTTATTTCTATTATTAGAGCTAATATATTTTAAGAAATAAGCGAATAAGGGTGGGGTGTGGGGTGTTTGCACTTCTACTAAGGGTGAAAAAACAAAAATATGGTACATTCCGGTTTATCGGAAAGGTTTTGAAAATAAGGTAAATTCAGACTTACTGACTTCCCGAAAATTTTGTGATCGTTATTTCTTTCTATTATTAGAGCTAATATATTTTAAGAAATAAGCGAATAAGGGTGGGGTGTGGGGTGTTTGCTCTTCTACTAAGGGTGAAAAAAATAAAAACATGGTACATTCCGGTTTATCGGAAAGGTTTTGAAAATAAGGTAAATTCAGACTTCATGACTACTAGAAAATCTGGTTATCGTTATTTATTTCTAATACAAAACGAACCTTATTTAAGCTTTTAAAGATCAAAAAATTACAGATAAAATAAATTTACGGTATGTGCGACAGTCAAATTTGCGATATGTACATTGTAAATCCTGATATCTATCATGGAGTCAGGAAATCTGGAATTATTATTTTTGTTACTTCTACTTTACCAGATTAAAAGATTAACCATCCCGATAGCTGTCGGGAGTCACAATAGATTAACTTGCCAGGCTTAAATTCTTAAAAATACCGTCAGGTATTTATCTATTGTGTTCTTTTTTATTTTTTTTTGTGTCCTATTGTGGTTAAAAGTTTTTCTTGTTTTTTATATTAGTAAAGTAGAATTAAAGGTATTAATATCACACTAACTTAAAGAAGGAACATTATGCCAATCAACCCTTTTCGTATTCAAATTAAGCAGGAAGTTCTTGATGATCTGAAGTACAGACTGGATCATTTCCGGTGGCCGGATCAGATCAAAGATTCAGGTTGGGAACGTGGTACTGAAAAAGAATATTTGCAATCGCTGGTATCATACTGGCGGAATCAATACGACTGGCGTAAAGAAGAGTACGAATTAAACCGTCTTTCCCAGTTTCACTGTGATGTGGATGGAATTGATATTCACTTTGTACACGAACGCGGTAAAGGGCCAGATCCGATGCCAGTTATCCTTACCCACGGTTGGCCTGACAGTTTTATCCGCTACCAAAAGATAATTCCTCTTCTTACCGATCCGGCACGTTATGGTGGCAACCCGAATGACTCTTTTGATGTGATAGTCCCTTCAGTGCCGGGCTTTGGTTTTTCCGGTCACCCGGATCGGAGTGGTGTCAATAATTCCCGGATCTCTGAACTCTGGACCAAACTAATGACAGAAAAGCTCGGCTACAGCAAATTTGCTGCCGGAGGAGGAGATATAGGATCCGGTGTCACCCGGTACCTGGCATTTAACCATCCTGAACTTTTAACCGGAATCC
>Ga0302265_1000568_pt1 | contig 24152 bp, 21 predicted proteins | sample III_Bog_E1_1_FD_194556 | JGI IMG/M metagenome (GOLD analysis project Ga0302265, IMG submission 194556) | Peat permafrost microbial communities from Stordalen Mire near Abisko, Sweden - III_Bog_E1_1 | ecosystem: Environmental > Terrestrial > Soil > Wetlands > Peat | place: Sweden: Abisko...
GGCTCGCGACTACGAAAGACTGGCCGAAACCCTCGCCGCACTCCATTACCTCGCATTCGCCATACTCATGCTGGCAAACCTCGCTCGACAACTCGCGCAAAGTTAATAACAGGCTCTAGTAGAAACCGTAAGCGCAGTGCTCATTGAACTATTGATTGAAACTAGACCCTGCTCGGGACTGAAGGCGCAGGTTGGAATGTCATCGGCAGTGCCGTACCCCTGATGAGTCACCTTGCATGTCAGGGCAACGGTTCCGCTGAACCCAAACTCCGACTAAGCCTGCATGGTATCCGCTGCCGATCTTCCTGGAGATGCGCTAGTGAGGGAACTGGGAGACGCAATTAGATTCACGGAGCCGGAGGTCCCTTTCAATGTCACGGTCTGTGGTGAGCCAGCGACGTTGTCCGTGATCGTCAAAGAGCCAAGCTGACTGCCGGGAAATCCAGGTACAAAAGTGAGCGGAAATTGTGCAGTTTCCGCTCACCGCAATGCCCCGAAAAAACTGCTTCTCGTCGAGCATTGCCGTGAGTTTTGATTGCCTTCAGTCCATAGCAATCACTATTTTTGAGAAATGAGCTGGATTCTCGCTCCATGCACGAAACATGCCCGGTCCTTCATCAAGACTCACAACGCTGCTAATTGCATCCTCCACTGGAAACTTGTGCATCTCCAGCATTTGAATAACTTGCTGAAAATCTTCCGGTAGCGCATTACGCGATCCCCGAATGTCAAGCTCCTTCTGCACGAATAACCGTGTCTCGTAACACACGGGATCCTTCGCGTAACCAATGTAGACGACGCGACCCGTAAATGCGACCTCCTCGACGGCCGCGCGGAAAGTATCTGGAAGGCCGATGGCTTCAATAATCAAATCCGGCCCTCGGCCGTTTGTCAATTCTGCAAGCGTTTTATGCAGGTCTTCTCGCATGGAATTGATTGAATGAGTTGCACCAGCCTTAAGTGCCAGCTGCAACTTCGCGTCGTCGACATCGATTGCAATTGTTTTTGCCCCGCGAAATCCCGCAGCAGCGACTGAGCCAAGACCAACACCGCCGCAACCAATCACGGCGACTGTGTCCTCGGCTGAAACCTGTCCGCGACCGACTGCATGAAACCCGACCGTGAGTGGCTCAACGAGACATATCTCTTTCAGCGTAAGGTGAGCTGGATACAGCCTCTCGGCAGGAACCGATATGTATTCCCGGAGCGCGCCATCTCTCTGCACCCCCAGAGTTTCATTGAACTGGCACGCATTTGGCCTGCTCCGCTTGCAGGATGGACACTCGCCGCACGACGTATAGGGAGACAGCGTAACTATCGTGCCTTCCTCCAGAAAGGGATGAGCCGAAGATCCTTGAACGACGGTAGCGGCAACTTCATGGCCAAGGATGCGCGGATAGGTGACCATTGGATTCTTGCCTCGATAGGAGTTGAGGTCACTTCCACAAAGGCCAACCAACCGCACCTTGAGAAGAATATCCTTCCCATTCACGACGGGATCATGCACCTTCTCCACTACCAACTCGCCAGGTTGTTTCAATAAGAGTGCTCTCATGCTTCTCCATTCAAGTTCGCGATGTTCATCTTAGGCCATACACCTCAATCGCCGTGCCGCCCAGGATTCTCTCCTGTTCTGTGGCGGACAAATGCCGAATCCAGCCGCGAGCGACTTCAAACCATTTCTCATAGCTCGATGCAACAAGGCAGACTGGCCAATCCGATCCGAACATGAGCCGTCCCGGCGTAAATGCATGGAGCACGCAGTCCCAATAGGGTGTGAGGTCGTCCTCTTTCCAGGTTGCCCAGGACGCCTCGGTCACCATGCCGGAGACTTTGCAGTAGACATTCTCTCGTTCTGCAAGCCTGGCGATATTGGATTGCCACGGGTCGTAAGTCTTCTCCATGATTGCCGGCTTGCCAATGTGGTCGAGAACGAACAGCTGATTTGGATGGCGGTCAACGAAGTCGATGGCTTGTGGTAGATGCCGTTCCAGGATCAGAATGTCAAAGACCAGCCCGATTTTGGTGAGAACGGAAATTCCTCTATTAAAGTCTTCCCTCAAGATGTAGTTCTCGTCAGGCTCCGCCTGGATCACATGCCGCAATCCCTTGAGTGCTCGATTGCTTGCAAGCCGCTCCAGTTCCTTTTCAAATGAAGTGCCAGAGACCGGCGCCCATCCGACCACGCCTCGAATTGTTGCGCATTCCGCGGCCACTCTAAGCAGCCAATTCGTCTCTTCAAGAGACTGGCGGGCCTGCACGACAACGGTGCCATCGATGCTTTGTGGCGTGAGCAATGCCTCCAGATCTGAGGGGAGAAAGTCGCGCTGGAGACACTTCATACGGTCGTCGATCCAATCGAACTCGGCGTCGTTGTATCGCCACAGGTGGTGATGCGAGTCGATTCGCTCAGTCATGGTTCTCCGGTCTTCCGGAAGGCCAAACATAATTGAAGACAGGCTTGAACAGCGCGTGCAACTCCTCCAGGAGTTCCGGATCTCTCGTTGCCGTCAGAGCCTTCAAGCATTCCTGCACATGCGCGATCGTCGACACTCCCACGAGAGTGCTCGAAACTCCTGTGTGATCAATCGCGAAACGAAGGGCCACTTCGGGAAGACTTGCGCCTCTGCTCTTGCACAGCCTTACTGCCTCCTGGCCAGCATCCCTGAGAGCCCTTGGGGCGGGATGCCAATCGGATGCGCCGCGCTCAGTCAGTATGCCCATGTTAAGCGCCGATGCGTTGATCAATCCGATGCCAAGCTCCTTTGCAACAGGAGTGAGCAGTTGATCCAGGTCCGTGATCATCAGGTTATAACGGCAATATGTAAGAATCGTATCTACCGGAACCGCGGTTGCGATTCGAGTCATCGCCTTCAGCGGGTATCCGGTAATTCCAATTGCGCGAACCTTACCCTGCTCCTGGAGCTTGCGTAGTTGGGGTATGGTCTCGTCGATGATTTGCTGAACATCGCCAAATTCCACGTCATGGACTTGCAGAAGATCCACGTAATCGGTCTTCAGCCGGCGCAGCGACTGTTCGAACTCGGCAGTGACTTGGTTGGCCGAGTAGTTGAACTCATTCACCCCGTACCTGCCGCATTTTGTTGCAAGGACAACCTTGTCACGGCGACCGGCCAAAGCTTCGCCGAGGCGCTCCTCCGCCAGGGTGATTCCGTAGTACGGAGAAACATCAAAAAGGTTGATGCCGTTCTCAACGGCGAAGTGGACAGCACGAAATCCCTCTCCTGGATCGGTTGCGCGAAAGACGTTGCCCAATGGCGCAGCGCCAAATCCAACCACAGACACGTTGATTCCGGTGTTCCCCAGTTGTCGGTATTCCATAACTTGAGTTCCTAAGCTGCCCATGACAGTTCACCCATCTGTTGACCGCTGCTTCAAGCGAGACGTTCGCGAGCGAAGGTTCCGCGCCAGTTCCCACCCATGTACTAGGTTCCCACCAAACTCACTTGTGTTGCGCTCTGCACCAACTCGACATATCGCCTTGCGTTTTCCGTAATGCTCCCCGGCCTTCCCGCATGAATAGCACTGCGGTCCGCCAGGTCCGCCCCGACACCCAGGGCAAACGATCCCGCATCGAGAAAGTCGCGCACCGTCGCCAACGAGACTCCCCCAGTCGGAATCATTTCGATGTTCGGAAATGGCGCCTTCAAGGCTCTGAGATACTTGGCTCCCCCCATGGCGCTACATGGAAATATCTTTACCGCGTCGGCGCCCGCCTCCCAGGCAGAAACCACCTCGCTTGGAGTAAGTGCTCCAGCAAACACCGGGACCGAATACCGGCGGCAAAGCCTCACCGTCTCGCAGTTGAGCGCCGGACTTACGATGAATAGTGCTCCGGCAAGGATGCAGGCGCGCGCGGTCTCGGAATCGAGCACAGTACCCGCGCCGATCAGCATATGATCCCCCTTCTCCTTGACCAGCCGGCGAATGACTTCCACCGCTCCAGGCACGGTCATGGTGACCTCTAATACTGAAATTCCACCCGCCTCAATCGCACAGGCCATCGCAACCGCTTCATCGACCGAATCGGCGCGCAAAACCGGAATCAGTCTTGATTCGCCGATTTGGCTCAACACTTGTTGCTTTGTCACCGTCCTGCTCCTCTAGCGAATGACGCGCGCGTTTTTTCCGGCCATCAGGTGTTCAACTTCTTTGAACGTCGCCATGCTCGTGTCTCCCGGCGTCGTCATGGCGAGCGCTCCGTGCGCTTGGCCGCAGTCAACGGCCCATTGCGGCCCCCTGCCTTCAAGGAATCCGTAAATCAACCCCGAGGCAAACGAGTCTCCCCCTCCGACTCTGTCGAAGATTTCAAGGCTCTGCATGGGTGAAGCCTCGAAGAAGTCGCCAGCGCAATAGCAAATCGCGCCCCAGTCATTCAACGTAGCGGTGCGCACATTGCGCAGTGTGGTGGCAACCACCCTGAAGTTGGGATATGCTGCCACGGCTCGCTCAATCATCCGCCGGAACTTGTGGGAGTCCAGGCTGGAAAGGTTCGCGTCGATACCTTCCACTTCCAGCCCAAGGCACGCAGTAAAATCTTCTTCGTTCCCAATCATTACATCCACCATAGGTGCAAGTTCGCGGTTGACCTCTTGCGCCCGTTCCTTGCCACCAACCGCCTTCCAGAGAGAATCGCGATAATTCAAGTCGTAAGAGACAATCACGCCATTCTTGCGCGCGACTTCCATTGCCTCGAGGGCAACAAGCGGAGTCGATTCGGACAAGGCGCAGAAGATCCCGCCTGTGTGAAACCACCGCGATCCAGCTTGCGCGAAGATCGCATTCCAATCGATCTGACCGGGCGTGAGCTGGGACACAGCAGTGTGTCCTCGATCGGAACAACCCAAAGCCGCGCGCACGCCAAACCCGCGCTCTGTGAAATTGAGGCCGTTTCTAGTCTGGCGCCCAACTCCGTCGTACGGAAGCCATTGCAGGCACGAGGCGTCGACACCTCCCTGCAAAATCAGATCTTCAACGAGCCGCCCAACCGGGTTATCGGCGAGCGCTGTAACAACTGTGGTGCGCAGGCCAAAGCATCGTCTCAATCCGCGGGCCACGTTGTATTCTCCACCGCCTTCGAACACCCGAAAACTGCGCGTTGTCGCAACTCGCATCTCTCCCGGATCAAGACGCAGCATGACTTCGCCGAGGCTCACGAGATCCCAGGCAACGCTTCCCTTCGCAGAAATCTCCAAGCCATCCGCAACTCGATCCGAATTCATCCCCGCACACCATTTGACAACTGCGGCTCCTAGCTAACTTCGGCCCTTCAGCAGTTAACGCCACTGGCAAGAAATCCACCATCTACGGCAAGAATCTGCCCGGTCACAAACGAAGAGGCGTCGGATGCAAGATAAACTGCCGCGCCTACCAATTCTTCCGTTTCTCCGAATCGCCCCATCGGTGTTCGCATCAGGAATTCGCGGCCGCGGTCTGTTTCATCCAGCATGTGGGCATTGATCTCGGTTCGGAACACGCCAGGTGCGATGGCATTCACAAGCACCCCGCGTTTTGACCACTCAACCGCCAGCGAGCGGGTCAGTGAGCCAACCGCGGCCTTACTGGCCCCGTAGGCCGCTACTTCGAAGAGGCCCACAAATGTAGATAAGGAAGCAATGTTGATAATTCGTCCATAGCCGCGCTCCAGCATAGGCTCACCAAATATCTGGCATGCGCGGAGCGTACCCGTCAGGTTGGTATCGAGAATTGCACTCCACTCTTCTTCCGCTAGGCTGATAGTCGGTGTACGCCTTGTCATGCCGGCGCAATTAATCAGAATGTCAACCGCGCCAAATTGGCTCAAGACAGCGTCTCTCAAGGCAATGAGGGACGCCCGGTTCACCACGTCCGAGGTAATCCTTAGCGTCCTCCTGCCCCGGTCTTCGATAGCGATTGCAATCTGATCTACCTGTTCCGCACGCCGCGAAGAAGCAACGACATTGGCGCCGAAATCTGCAAGTCCTAAGGAAAGAGCTCGCCCGATCCCTGTCGTGCCGCCAATTACTACGGCTACCTTCTGATCCAGATCGAATAGTGCCACCGGCTCTTTCCCCCCGCTCTGCCAATACACAATAACTTCACGCAACAGCACTTTGCAGAGTCTTACAAAGTTACTCCAGAAGCGATAAAGTAGAGGATATCGCATCACATATTCGTTGTCTATCCTATTCCTCGAACCGTCTTCGATTGCATGGACAACGCAGCTGAACCGGCCCGCATGAATAGATCAGCGAGGAAACATGTGTGTTGCGCGCTGCAATCCAAGTAACTCGTATTATGATGCGAGTGCGCGGAGATTGAAGATGAGACGATATCCAGACGAATGGACCCCGCAGCCAAGTGCGCTTGGTCGGGCTCTGAACAAATCCACCGCTCCGTCCTTACTGGAGACGCTATGAATCCTGGAGACGCTATGAATCGATTGGCCTTTGCCTCGGGGCAACCTGCCACGCTTACGCGGTGGATACATCGAGTTCGATTGCTCGCCGTGTTCATGCTCGGAGTTCCGGTTCTTTGTTTCGCAATTGTCCAGCCCGGCATTCAAGCCACTTCCGGGCAGGAATTCTTCGAGCAAGGCGAAGGGCTCGCACGCGAAGGCAGGCTCGCAGAGTCCGAAGTGGCATTGGACAAGGCGGCTCAACTGCTTCCCGAAGACCGGCAGGTTCTCGCGCTGCTCGGAAAGGTAAAGAGCCGACTCGGCGAGTTTCCTGAAGCGATCAAGCTCCTTCAACGCGTCGTCGATATCGACCCAAAGTCGGCGGATGCACATGTGGATCTTGCGATCGCACATTCTGACTCCGGAAATCTCAGACTCGCACTGGATGAAACGAGAAAGGCAATTGAGCTCGCTCCCAATCTCCCCTCGGCGCATTTGAACAGAGCGCGAATTCTAGACGATTTAAAGAGAGAAGCGGAGGCGGAGAATGAGTTCGCAATCGCAGGAAAGCTTGCTCCCGATGATCCGGCAGTGTATTTCTACTGGTCGTTTGTCGAGCGAGCAAACGGCAATTTCAGCAAGGAGACATCCCTGCTGCGAAGTGTCGTGGAATTGCAGCCAACCAATGGGAAAGCGTTTATCCTGCTGGCGAAGAGCCTGATGGAGCAGTCGAAGAATACCCAGGCCGAAGCCGCACTGCGACGCGCGCTGACCATCGATCCCGAATCGACGGATGCGACCTATCTGCTCTCAAGGGTACTCGTCAAGAGCAACCCCGCGGAATCGAAGCGCCTTGCTGATCGATTCTCCGAGTTGCGAAAACACAATGCCGAAGTGGTTCGAAGCAAGAACATCGGCAATGAGGCGTTTGGGGCAACTTTGGAGAAGGATTGGATGCGCGCTGTGAAACTCTACCGGGAAGCCCTCCAGGTCTGCGGGGATTGCGAGGCAGAGGAGGCTCTGCACCGTAACCTGGGCCTCACCCTTTGCAAGAGCGGCGATGTCACCGAGGGAGAACTTGAATTGCGGAAGGCAATTGCAATGAACCCAGACGATCGTGAAGCTGCTCAGGCGATTGAATTTCTTTCCCATAAGGACAGAAATTAATGAGCCAATTCAAAGGTTAGGAGAAGCCGATGGCAGGCACGCTCTCGCCTTTGAAAAGGGCGCGCAGGCATGTTGCGGTCCCAATGGCCGGTAGCCTTTCGATTCACTCCACGGGATCGAACCCTGGACGAGGAAGCGCCGAGGACATGTTCGTTGGGCAGGTTGAGGGCCTCGGCGCGTAACACGATAAGAAAAACGGCACGGAGAAGATTGCCCTCCTCCGTGCCGGTTGGGTTAGAAGGTAAATTTGCCGCTCATCTGGATGGTTCGTGGACCGCTGTAGGTGCTGGAAACCTGGCCAAAGGTGGAGGACCCGAACGCGCTGTTTGGTTGTCCCCAGACGGCCAGGTTGAGCGTGTTGAAGCTGTCAAAGGTGAACTTCGCGGCATATCGCTCCTTGAATCTGACTTCCTTGAAGATCGACATGTCGGTTCCCTTATAAAACTGGGTGCGAAGGTTGTTGCGTCCGGTTGTACCGTACGTATACTGCGCCGGATCGACGAAAGCGCTGGTGTTAAGCCAGTTCTGCGCAGTCTGATGGGCGGGCTTAACATTGCCAACGATGTTCGGCCGTTCATACGGCCACCACGAGACGCTGCCAATGTTGGCAATGTCAGCAGCATCTGTGACGTTGTAGGGATTACCACTATGGAACTTAGCAAACCCGCTGTACTGCCATCCCCCAACCAGCAGATCCAGAAGCCGATTGTCGACATTGAGCGCCTTGCCTCGTCCAACGGGAAATGCATAGTTCCATGTGAGTACAAGGCTCTGCGGCACATCGAAGGCTGAGACGCTGCGTTCCGCCTTGATGTTGTAAATCTGCTGGATGCTGCATCCCTCGGAGCCGAAGAATCCCGAGCAACCTTCGTCGATTGACTTCGACCAAGAGTAAGCTACAGTGGCGGCCAATCCCTTGGAAAAGCTTCTGGTCAGCTGCATCTGCAGAGCGTTGTAGTCTCCCTCTCCCTTGCTCAGGGAGTAGAAGGTGGGTGCGATTTTTGGGTAGGGACGCCGAAGTGCTGGATCGCCGGGGCCTGGTGTCAGCGCAGTGTTGTAGAAGTCGCCATAGTTCAAGCGGCGGTTGGCGGAACCCACATAGGTCGCCGAAACAACCGTAGCGGCATCCAACTGGCGCTGAACGCCGAAGTTCCATTGCAGCGAGTAGGCATCCTTTATATTTGGATCGACGAACCAGTTGAACTGATTGAATGGGGTCGGGTCGGGAAACGCCGTCAGCGCAGGAAGATTCTGGGTTGAATAGCCAGGGAACGCCGACGTTGCGTTCGGCAGATTGATGTTCGACTTTCCGATCTGTCCGACAGAAGGCCAATTACCGCTAACTCCACGAAGGTTCTGCACCAGGGCCGCGTAATTGTCGAACGCAACGCCGAAACCGCCGTGAAGCACTGTAGTGGGAGTGATGCGGAAGGCCGCGCCGAGGCGCGGCTGAAAGTTGTTGTATTGGTTCTCCAGGACTTTGCCATCCTTGCTTGCGACAACGTTCGCAGGTAGCGAACCGTCCGCAGTGGGAATGCAGGGAGCATTTCCCAGGGTCGCGCAGGAGCCGGGAACCTTGTAGACGACATAAGTTCCGTTGTTGAAGTCGAAGTTGCCGACGGCCTGGTTGTTGAGCGCCGGCGTGCCGTACTTGGGAATCAGGGCCAGATCGTAGCGGATGCCCACGTTGATGGTCAGCCTGGGCGTCATTTGGAACTGATCCTGGGCATAGTAACCCATGATGCCGCCGGGACTGAGCGATTCTCCCAGGTTGCGCTTCGTAAAGCTGTTGGGCGTCCCGATGACGAAAGACGCCACCCCGTTTCCGGATGTCGGATCTTGCAGGCTGTTCGTTTCGGCGTTGGAGAAATTCAGCTGCGACCACTCGATGGACTGGGATTCTCCTATACCGTTGTACTCGCCGCCGAACTTAAGCGTGTGTTTGCCGAGCAGGTGCGTATAGTCGCTCTTGACGGACCAGCTGTTGGCTGTTACTTCCGAGTTGTCGTCTTCTCCAATCTCGGATACACCGTTCTGAATGGCGATGCCGGGAATGATGTTCCCCAAGGTGAGAAAGCCGGTAACGAATCCGCTCGGAAACCCGGCTTTGGCGTCGATATCGGAAGGAACGCCGTTGTAGCGCCAAGTCTGTGGGCGAGACTCATAGGTTCTCCCAGCCTGGGCGTGCAGCACGCTGCGCGCGCTGAGGGTGCGCGTATAACTGCCGACGTACGAGTACGCGTTTGTTGCTTGCACGGCAGGCAATTGGGTGCGGCCGCTGGACTGATTCCCCTTCAGCGCCATATAGCGGAAGAACGTCGAGTTATTGCTCCCGATGTTCTCGTCGATGCGGGCATCGAAAGTGTAAAGATCCTGATTGTTGGGCGCATTCTGGAACGTGTTCGAGCCGGCTGGCGTCCCTGCCAGGCCTGCGGCCGGCCAAATGTGCTGCGCGTAGTAAACGTTGCCGGCGGCAATCCGATTGGGATTGATCATGTTCTTGACGCCGTTGTAGGAAAACTGCTGCCGGGTGCAACTCAGGTTGGCATCGCAGACGGTGGTCGCGGGATCGTAGATGGGAGCGTCTGCCGTGAAATCTCCCGAAAGTTCCGCCGCAGTGGGAACAATTGCGCTCCAGGTTCCAGGCCCCGAGTATCGGAGATCTTCGTAGCCGGCAAAGAAGAACGTTTTGTTCTTTCCATGGTAAAGCTTGGGAATAACCACCGGTCCGCCGATCGTTCCGCCCCACTGATTTTGCGTGAATGGGGTCTGCGGCGTCCCCTTGGGAGTGAAGTAGCCCTCTGCCTGTAGCGAAGGCGTCTTATTGTATTCCCATGCGGAACCATGCAGGGTATTGGTGCCCGACTTCGTGGAGACGTTGATGGTGCCGCCGGAACTGCCTCCGAACTCCGCCGAGTCGTTGTGAGATTCGAGTTTAATATTTTCGATATAGTCGATGCCGGGTTGGACCGCGTACGCATTTCCGAAGGTCTCAACGTCGAGAATACCGTCGACAATGAACAGATCGCTGCGGTTGCTCTGCCCGTTAAAGGAAGGAATCATCGAGGGGCCAATGGCGGTTGTGTAACTCATGGTCTGGCTGCCCCCGACAACAATAGGCGAAACACCGGGCGCCGCGATGAACAGTTCGGTAAAGTTCCGGCTGTCAAGGGGCAGATCGGCGATTTGCTTCGATTCAAGCGTCAGCGCAAGCTCGGTGGAGGAGGCTTCGATCTGGTTGCCCACGGCCTGGACCTGGACCACCGTGTCCACTGCGCCGACTGTCAGGGTGAAGTCGAGCGTACTACTCTGGTTCACGACGAGGTCGAAAGGCTTCAACTTGATCGCGGAAAAACCAAGGCGGGAAGCCTCAAGGGTGTAGGTCCCGGGGTTGATGTTCTGGAATAGATAATCCCCCGCAGAGTTGGTGACGGTCGCGGAAGTGACGCGCGTCTCCAAGTTCGTCAGCACCAGTTTGGCTCCTGACACCACTGCGTTTGTTGAGTCATGAACGTTGCCGCGCACCGTAGCCTGTGAGGTCTGGGCATGCGCCGATGTCAACGCGACGAAAAGGACAAGGCAAGGGAGAAGCTGTTGGAAAATGCGCACGCACAGCTTATGGATATCGTTTTGCCTCCGTCTCCGATTGAACGCATTCGTTTTCTGCTGAACAAGTCGCCGACTTCTCACTTTGGACCTCTTTCATTTTTGTGGTTGTGTCGTGCCATTCACTGGCCAGGTAAACGCTTTCTTAGACGGACCCCGCGATACCTAGGAAATTACTGACGCAGACAATAATCGAGAGTTGAAACGACTGTCAAGCAAAAACTAATACTTTATCGCTTTCGCTCTTCACTCCGGCGTCTGCGAATGCCTGGGAGCGCTGGGGTCTGACCCTTTATGGGACGGTTGAACCCTTCATCCTCGGCGCGGCTTTTCGCTTCACATGATTGAATCGAAATATCTTGCGCCGCTCAACGCGGGGACGAGTCCCCGGGGAAAACTGCCAAACTTTCCTTCCGGCCGCCATTGCAGAAGGCGAGCCCGAATTTTCCGCGCGGGGAGCAAAGGAGTGAAAAGCGAGGCCAGGAACTAAAAGAGATTGACGCCGCATCTTCTTGTCTCTATAGTTTTTTTGTCTACTTAAGCGGTTACTTGTTAACATCGTGGCCGCGGAGAAATGGAACCTCGCGAATGCAGATTGCCGGCGACGAAGATCGATTCCACCGCATGATCTCGGTTCTCTACACCCCTGTCATCGGAGATATTCTGGACGGACTGGGATACTCACACCAGTTTCTTCCCCAGCCGATCCAGCCCATTCAAGTTGAAATGCGGATCGTGGGCAGGGCGTTTCCTGTCCAGATCTCCGACGCATGGGGAAAGCAGGAAGCTCCCTTTGGGAGAATGACCGAGGCGCTGGACTCGATCCTCCCCGGCGAGATTTACGTCGCTACAGGAGGCTCCATGAATTGCGCTGCCTGGGGAGAAATTATGACGGCGACCGCGCGCACCGGCGGGGCCGCAGGCGCCATCATCGATGGCTTCCACCGCGACACCCCGCGCGTCCTCGAGCAACACTGGCCGGTGTTCAGCCGGGGAAGGTTTGCGCAGGACGCAGGCATCCGCTCGAAGGTTGTGGATTTTCGTTGCCGCATCGAAATCTGTTCAGTACAAATCTTGCCAGGTGACCTCGTATTCGGGGATCTCGATGGAGTGGTGGTAATTCCGCGAAATGTGGAGGATGAGGTAATCGAACTCGCCATTCAGAAAGCCACCGGCGAGAAAGTAGTGCGCAAGGCGATCGAAGCAGGCATGTCCAGCACTGAAGTCTTTCGCAAGTATGGAATCCTATGACAATCGAGCTGAATTCTGCCGCGCAACGCGCCGTTCGAATCAACGAATTGGACAATGTCGCTACCCTTCTGGACGATGTGGTTCCCGGCATCGTCATGATTCACGGGACACACCCTCCATCGGAGGTTCAGGCGCTTGAACCGATCGCGAGGGGCCACAAGATTGCATTGGAGGAACTTGCCTCCGGAGTGCCGATCGTGAAATTCGGCGTTCCCATCGGCCTGTCGACCACTCCGATTCGGCGCGGCCAATGGGTCCACCTTCACAATTGCCGCAGCCGGGTGGACGAGCGCTCAGGCACGCTTGACGTCAAGACCGGTGCCGCGAGGGACACTCCTTATGCATGATGCGCAATGGCAAGGGTATCTTCGTTCCGATGGTCGCAAAGGCATCCGGAACCTCATCGTTGTCATTTATACCGTGGAGTGTGCGAGCTTTGTTGCCCACGCCATCGGGGACAGGGAACAGGATGTACATGTGATCGGGTTCCCAGGCTGTTATGACAATGCCTATGCCATCCGCCAGATGCTGGCGTTGATTGCCCATCCCAATGTAGGCGCGTGTCTCGCGGTCGGACTTGGTTGCGAATACACGCAGCCCGCGAAACTGGCGGATGCCGCAATCGCATCAGGGCGGCCCGCGGAGTGGTTCTACATCCAGGATGCAGGCGGAACAGAGACTGGCATCGCCAAGGGTAAAGCGGCGTTGAACTCTCTCCGCGCGCACATCGCCGGCGTGGAAATGGTTCCCATGAGTTGGCCCGACTTGACAATCGGCGCCGAGTGCGGAGGATCGGATGGCACATCGGGGCTTGCCGGGAACCCCGTTGTAGGCAAATGCTTTGATTTGCTCGTTGAGCGCGGCGGCAGCGCCGTGTTCGAGGAGATTGTGGAGATGATCGGGCTGCGCGAGGTGATGCGTGCGCGAGCCGCCACTCCCCACGCAGCCCAGCAGTTGGAAGCGGCCTATGACAAGGCTGAAGCATATTGCAAGGCAGTTCGCCAATACTCGGTTTCGCCTGGTAACTTCGCCGGGGGCCTCACCACGATTGAAGAGAAGAGCATGGGTGCATTCGCAAAATCGGGAAGCCGGCCCATTGAGGGTGTAGTGCGTGTTTCCGAGCCCCTCCCGCACCCCGGGCTTTGGATTCTGGATTCCGTTCCCGATTCCCACTTCATGCAGTTTGGCTACACCAATCCAAATGACACGGAAGGCATCATGGATCTGATTTGCGCCGGAGCTCAGGTTGTCCTGTTCATCACCGGCCGCGGCAGCGTTATTGGTAGTCCGATTGCTCCGCTGCTCAAGGTCACAGGCAATTCGAACACCTTTTCCCGGATGCGCGGGGACATGGACTTTGACGCAGGGACAATTCTCGATGGCAGGCAAACCCTTGAGGAAGCCGGCCTCAGCTTGTTGAACCTGGTGCAGGAAGTGGCTGCGGGCAGTTGCTCCAAGCCGGAAGCCCTCGGCCACCGCGAGTATTTCTTGATGTATAAGCACCAGGACACGCCATCACTCGCCGCCGGTTGCCATGCGTAGGTCCAGGCAAACGCGTGGTCTCGACTTTAAAGCCGCTCTGGTCAATGTGTCGCACCGCAGAACAAATGCGGGAATCGACAGTCGACATACCCTGAATAGATTCGAAAGACCCGGATGAATATCTACATCGCGGCCAGCTCGGAAAAGGAGTCTTGATGCTGAACCCTATCTCCGTCCCAAATCGAGAAGAGCGCCAGGAACGCGATGCTCCCCTGTTTACGCGGGGCACTGTTGTCCCATTCATCCTGGTCACCGCGCTGTTCTTTCTTTGGGGGGTGCCCAACAACCTCAACGACATTTTGATTCGCCAGTTCATGAAGTCCTTTGCCATTACGCGCCTGCAGGCCGGCCTTGTGCAATCGGCGTTCTACATGGGCTACTTCCTCCTGGCGCTGCCCTCCGCGCTTTACATGAAGAAGGTCGGCTACAGGCTCGGTTTCGTGACCGGCCTCGTGCTGTTCGGGCTCGGCACTTTTCTGTTTTGGCCTGCGGCGATGGTTGGTCGCTATTCCTTCTTTCTGTTCGCCTTGTTTGTCATGGCAAGCGGCCTTGCATTTCTTGAAACCGCTTCGAATACATTCATAGCACTGTCCGGGCCGGCAGAATCTTCCGAACGCCGCCTTAACTTTTCCCAGGCGTTTAATCCGCTGGGCTCCATCACCGGCGCGTTCATTGGGACAGCCTTCATACTGTCCGGTGTTGAATTGAGTCCCGAAGCCGCAAGCCGTCTGCAGGCCAGCCATCAATACGAGGCATATCTGCACTCTGAAACTCTGCGCGTGGTCCAGCCGTACATCGTGCTCGGGCTTGTTTCCCTTGCTTTCGCATTCTTGATTTGGCGAACCCCCTTTCCGTCGATGAGAGATGAACCACTGCATCAGCAGGAGCGCCCTACCAGCGTCCTTGCGCTACTCCAGAACCGGCATCTTTGCTTCACTATCCTGGCTCAGTTCTTCTATGTTGGGGCGCAGGTGGGCACCTGGAGCTACTTCATCCAATACATTCAGGACTACACCGGGCAATCAGAAAAGGTGGCGGGTTACTTCCTTACGGGAACCCTCGCCATGTTTGGCATTGGGAGGTTTGCTTCGGCATCCCTCATGAAGCACATCCGGCCTGCAACCCTGATGGCAAGCTATTGCTTTGTGAATATCGCTCTTGTCTCGTTGGCCGTCTTTCATCCCGGCTGGATGGGCGTCTGGATGATCTTCACGACCAGCTTCTTTATGTCCCTGATGTATCCAACCATCTTTGCGCTTGGCCTGCAAGGGCTTGGCTCGGATAGCAAAGTGGGAGGATCGCTCATTGTCATGGCCATCATTGGCGGGGCGATACTTACGCCACTCATGGGAATCATCTCCGACTCCACCCGAAGCATCGCATTGGCATACTGTGTTCCTTTGATGGGGTACATTTGCATCGCCTGTTATTCGCTTTTTGGGCAGCGCCGCGCGCCCGCCGAAATTCGTCCCCCGGGCACACACCAGCGCCACACTGGGTGAAAACCCGGGCATTTTAATCCGCAATTCTGAATTGCGAGAAAGAGGTTGTAAGGATGAGATTCACGAGAAGAGAGTTTGTTGCCCTCGCGGGAGCCGCAAGCGTGGGTGCCCTGACGAAAGCCGAGACCTTGACAACTGATGCGACTTTTCTGCCAGAGCTAGATTCCCTTACGAAGTATCGGGCGCCTGACTGGTTTCGCGACGCCAAGCTCGGAATGTGGGCTTGCTGGGGACCGGAAGCGGTACCTGAAATGGGAGACTGGTACGCACGCAACATGTACATCCAGGGCCATGTGCAATACGAAGACCACCTCAAGCGCTATGGGCATCCGTCGAACGTTGGCTACAAAGACATGGTTCCCCTTTGGAAAGGCGAGAACTGGGATCCAGATCGCCTGATGAAGATGTATAAGAAGGCGGGCGCCAAATACTTCTGCGCCATCGCTCAGCATCACGACAACATCGATTGCTGGAACTCCCGCTTTCATAGCTGGAATTCGGTGAAGATGGGCCCACACAAGGACGTCATCGGCATTTGGGCTAAGACAGCCCGCGAGCATGGCCTCCGTTTCGGAGTCACTGAGCATCTTGGCGCAAGCTGGAATTGGTTCGGCGTGTCTAAACTTTCCGACGCAACCGGGCCTTTGGCTGGCGTGCCCTATGATGGCGCAAACCCTGCATACGACGAGCTCTATCACTCTGGAAATGCGCAGCCGAGTTTTCAGCCCTGGTACAGAAATGCGCCCGAGTCGTTCCAGGCGGAATGGTTCAACCGCATCAAGGACCTGGTCGATAGCTATCAGCCCGATCTTCTCTATAGCGATGGCAGCCTTCCATTCGGGAAGCACGGACGCGAATTGCTCGCTCACTTTTACAACTCCAATATGAAACGAAACGGAGGCCGGCTGGATGCGGTCTACAACTGCAAGAAGGCCGACGATGGCGGCCAGTTTGCCGACGGAATGTGTGTACGGGATATGGAGCGCGGCGTATTTGATGTCATTCGGGACGAGCCATGGCAAACAGATACCTGCGTCGGCGACTGGTATTACAAGCGGGATATCGTATACAAAACTCCAACCACAGTCATTCAGATGTTGGTCGATATCGTGAGCAAGAACGGAAACCTTTTGTTGAACTTTCCGGTTCGGGCGGATGGAACGCTGGACGCCGAGGAGGAGCGGATTCTCGCCAGCCTCGCGGATTGGATGTCAGCCAATGGAGAAGCGATCTACGGGACCAGGCCATGGAAGGTCTATGGAGAGGGCAGGCAAGGTCCAAGTGGAGCGATGTTCAACGAGGGGAAGCTTGAGTACAGCGCAGAGGATATCCGGTTCACTGTGAAAGGTGGGATACTGTACGCGTTCGCCCTTGCCTGGCCGGCTTCCGGCAAATTGCTCATTCGGTCATTGGCTGGCGCGAATGCTCAATCCGTCAGCCTCCTGCAAGGGGGCGACAGCCTCACATTCAAAAACGAACCAACTGGCCTGTCAATTCAGTTGCCGCCTCAACCAAGAGGCGACCATGCATTCACTTTGCGGATTCAAGGGGTGGCTTGATTCCGAATCCTGTTGAGAGGACACTGCATCGGACAGCGGTCTGGGACCTCGGCCAAGGGAGCGGGGTCCGGCACTTACTTACTTTCCCGCGTCAAGAGGAGCGCGGCATTGATATTCAACTCGCAGTGTACATGCCGCCTCTTAATCAGTATTGATTTGAGCAATGCGGCCTGAATTCTAGAACAGTGCGCCCTTCGAGTGGCTGCAAGTACTTCATGAACCCACGCAGCCATAGTATTCTACAGCGAAGAATCACAATGGAGGAAACCATGGCTGTACGAATGAAGGATATTGCCAAGGACCTTGGTGTCTCCATTGTCACCGTGTCCAAGGTTTTCAATAATCACAAAGACATCAGCCCTGCGACCAGGGAACGCGTCCTGCGCCGCATGAAGGAACTGAACTATCAGCCAAGCCTTCATGCGCAGGGCCTGGTTTCAGGCCAATCGTTCATGGTCGGACTCATCGTTCCGGATCTTGTCCATGCCTTCTTCTCTGAGGTGGCCAAGAGCATCTCCGCTATGGTGAGAAAGAAAGGCTTTGGCCTTGTGATTTCTTCATCGAATGACGATCCCCAACTCGAACAGGATGAGATTTCGCTGATGGTCCGGCATCGGATCGATGTGCTGGTTGTGGCTTCCTGCCAGGAGGACTCCAAGTCCCTTCGCGCAGTTGCCAAGGAAACCCCGCTCGTGCTGCTCGATCGTCGCTTCAGAAATTTCGATGCTAACTTCGTCGGCACCGACGATGTGCTCGTCGGGAAGATGGCAACCGAACACCTTATTGAGATGGGATACCGAAGAATTGCGCATATTGGAGGACGAAAAACGAGCACGTCGCTTGGTCGCATGGAAGGATACAAAAAAGCTCTTGCCCGCCATAGAATTGTCGTTCCCGATTCCTATGTGATCACCCGCAAGCGCTCCGATGAATCAGGAGATACCACTGGCCGTCAGGCGATGGAGAGTCTGCTCAAACTGAAGCCGCGGCCCAACGCCGTCTTCTGTTTTAACGATCCCGCGGCGATCGGCGCCATGAATGCGATCATCTCCGCCGGCCTCCGGATTCCGGAAGATATCGCCCTGATTGGAGCCGGCAACATTCGCTATGCGGAGTCTTTCCGGGTGCCTCTGTCGACGATCGATGTTTCCAGCAGCGCGCTCGGGGAATTCGCCGGGAGCCTGGCACTGCAACTTGCAGCACAGAAGCGTCCTGCGCAGCCAAAGACAATTGTGGTGCAACCGAAGCTGATTATTCGCGATTCAACGCGTGCGAAGAAGACTTAGTCGCCGGGCATCGAGTCATTCCATCCGGAATGGCGTTCAAGGATCACATGAATTGGTTACACTTCCCAGTAAATCCAATCGGATAGAGAGGAAAGGAACTTGTTGATCAACGGCATACTGAATCCCGCCATCAATTCTCTCTTAAGCCGGGTCCGTCATACAAACACTCTGGTCATTGCCGATCGCGGCTTTCCCTACTGGCCCGAAATCGAGACAGTGGATATCTCGCTGGTGGACGACCTTCCCCGCGTTCTCGATGTCCTGGCCGCGATCCGTGCCAACTTCAACATTGGCAGGGTATTCATGGCTGAAGAATTTCATGCGACCGCCACGCCTCAGGCAGCCTTCGCTTACGATCGCGGGCTCGAAGGAATCCCTGTGTCTTATGAAATCCATGAGGAGTTTAGGAGACGGGTTCCATCAGCCATTGGGTTGATCAGAACCGGGGATACGACGCCCTATGCCAACCTGATTCTCGAATCTGCTTGATTGCCAGGTGATTGCATTATTGATTCAGGTAACCCGCGATGCCGCAAGAACTCGACATTCTTAACGTTTGCATGGCATGTTCTTTCTTAAGACAACCCCAACTACACTTTTCTGAAACGCGTTTGCCGACCACTCAATCATGCCATCGAGATTTTGAATGATGCGGCTAAGTCGCTGATTGGCTGGAAATTCCCCTGCATTTCTATGCTTAGACCGGCCGGAGACTGCTTCCAGCCGATTTTTGCTCCGCTGCCGAGCAATTCCACATTGACTATCCTCCCCGGACTGGTTGCAACAGCGGATCCGAGAGCCTGCACCACAAAGGGTTCAGTTGGCCAACCCAGTGCAATGGCATACACCACCGTGTTGGCCTTGTTGCGCGTGAAGCGGATGTCTTTTGCGCCCAGTTTGCTCACGCTATCGCCCTGGAACTTGCCGCTCTTGACCATGTTCGGTCCCTCCCCGTAGATCTTCCATGGGCGGGTTTCGTAAATCGCTTCGCTGTTGGCCTCCATCCAGGCGGTGATTCCATCGATCACTGCAATCTCCTTGCTGTCGATGGTGCCATCCGGACGCCCGGGGATGTTGAGGATAAATGTGCCGTTTTTGCTGACCGTGTCGATCAGCCAGTGAATCACGTCGCGCGGAGACAGATACCCGCCGTATTGACCGGGCGCATCGAACAGGCTGCGCTTGTAATGCCAGTCTCCGATGCAGGTTTCCGATTGCCAGGGATAGGGCATGATGCCACTCGTCAAACCGCGCTCATAGTCAGCAACTAGCGCCTTGGCGATCCGGTCGGGAACATCCTTGCCGTTCAGCACTGCCTCCAGTTTTCCGCCGCGCTTCGCTAAATTGTGATTGTAAAAGTAGGCTCCGATGTTCATGCCCGCCCAGCCCAGCGGCAGAAGAGAGTTGTCGAAGTAAAGCAGGTCGGGGTCGTGCTGGTCGATTACGTCCCGCGTACGATCGTAGAAGTTTTTCACGTAGGAGATATCGGGCAGCGCATCGTATGGATGCTTGACGCCGTAGAGTCGCTGCGGATCGAATCCCTCCCACCACTCACTGGTCACGGCCGCCTCGCTCAGGTTGCCATCGTAAGAGGCACCGGCCATCGGGCCATTCCTGTCGGCTCCATGCGCGGTCTGGAACCACCACCAGTTGCGCGCCTGGTGCACCGTCACGCCGAAGCGGAGCCCCTGGTTGCGCGCCGCAATGGCCCAATCACCCAAAATATTTCGATGCGGGCCGATCGCCGTGGCGTTCCACGGCTGATGCTTCGAGTTCCAAGTATCAAATCCGTCATGATGATTCGCCACAGTTAGAAACAGCTTGGCTCCTGCCTTCTTGAAACGCGAGATCAGTTGGTCCGGGTCCCAGTTCAGCAGCGTCCATTGTGCGCAAAGCTCCTTATAGCCAAACCGCGAGGGGTGCCCATATTGCGCAAGCTGGTATTTGTACTGATCGGAGCCCTCCATGTACATGTTTCGCGCATACCAGTCACCGGCTTCGGGCACGCACTGCGGCGTCCAGTGGCACCAGATGCCGAACTTGGCGTCGCGATACCATTCCGGGGCCTCATACTGCATCAGTGAATCCCACGTCGGGCTGTACGGACCGTCGCCGCTCAAACCGGGAATGGGAGAAATCATTGGCACGCCGTCCCACGAACCGCTTGGAATTGGCAAGTCAGGTGGCTTGCCCCAGTCGGTGGCTTGCCAAGTTTTTTCCTCCAGTTTCGTTTCCACTACGCTGCCATTTTTGAGGGTGTAGTAAATTCTCTGGTTTGCAGGTATTGCGCAGAATTGTGCGTAATCCTGCGTCAGGTTATTGAAACCTTCAGGGAGCGCCGATTGGCCACCGTCCCCGGCTTGCCCAGGCGCCGGCATGGCATTGCTCGCCGCCGCGGCTACAATGAGCTTACAAAACTCTCTTCGACGCATCCACGCCCCCTTTTTCGATCGAATCGTTGGCGGAGCCGCGTACGTCCCTTCGGCCCTCGCCAAGAATATAGTGAACCACGCGAGTGGATGTCAAAGGTAACGTAATCGATAAAGCAAGGGGATATTGCCGTTTTTCGAATATATCGATCATTAAGGGAAGCTGGTCTGCACGACCTTCGACAAATGGCCAGTCAGCGTGGCTACGCCATCGTCAACGAATACACCGACCGGATCAGCGGCGCCAAGACCAGGCGGCCCGGCCTCGATCAGCGGATGAGCGATGCCCGTCGCGGCAAGTTCGATGTCGTTTTGGTCTGGGCCTCGTATCGGCTTGCCCGGTCGGTCAAGCACTTCCTTGATGTTCTGGACGAATTCAACCGGCTCAACATCGAGTCCCTCTCGTTCCGATCCGGCCGTGTCAAAAGGTGCGGGTTATGGCACGGGCAGAAACAGGAAATCTACCACAGGCAACCTCGCTGCGGAGACACCCTCTCCCCGCGAAGTTGGCCTCACGATGCAGGTCGAGATTTAACTCAGATCGAAGGGAGCACCAGGTGAAAGTTCAATCAATGCATTTCTCCATCACCCGGTTCATTAAGCTGCTTTCGGCTCTGGGACTCACGCCAGAAAATGATGATGTCGAGTGCGCGAGTCTCGGAGTTAAGGCGCATCCAAGACTCTCCGTCTTCATCGACATTGAAAACGTCAGCAATGATTTTTGCAATTCGCTCTGTATTTGAGAGCCTTGCTCCGCACTGGAACCCAACTTGCTGGCGCGCCAATGGTTCCGGTTTGGCGACTCACCTGCAACTCGATCACGATCTCGGCATCAACCCGATTGAGGTGTTTCACAACACGAGCGGGAAGAATGCCGCGAACATAGCGCTCGTGATCGACGTAATGGACGAATTGAGCCGTGGTCGCGGGGAAGGATTCTGTATCGACTCCGGGGACGGTGACTTCACCAGACTGGCGTTGACTCTACGCGAATGGGGCTTGCCAGTCCTGGTGTTCGGCACGGAGAGCACTCCGCATTCGTTGCGCTCCGCAAGCACTGAATTTCACTTGCTGTCGTCAGGGCCGATGCAGAATAGAGTGCCGGCGTGTATCCGTGCTCTTACACGGTTACGCCAAGCAATCTGGGCCTGGTGAATGGGGCTATTGATACCGCTCCGCCACCTCCAAGCGGTGCGTGCCCCAATGAAGGAACTGCAACCTCTTTTTCCATTGCGACCCAGGCCGCGCTGGAAGCTCGAACTGCTTACAACACGCTTCAGGGACTTCCGTCCACAGGCGTTCTGGCGGCAGAGTTAGGCGGCACCACGATTTACCCCGGCGTCTATACGAACGCGAGCTCAGTGAGCATAACGCTTGGGCCGCTCACCCTCGACGCTCAAGGAGACCCCAATGCGTCCTGGGTCTTCCAGATCGGGTCATCTCTCACGGTAGGGTCCGCCACCATTTCGCTATTCGCATCATTCAGGCCGAATACATGATGACCCGTTTCGAGAACCTGGACACGGGAACCAAAGCGATGCAGAACGATGTTCGCCTTTCCTCCGGAATCGTGTTTCGCTTCGGCGGAAACGCCGCTCCTCCGCTCCCGCCTCCCGCACCGCTCGCCTTTTCGTGCTCGGTCCAGCCTTCGTCGGTTTATCCCGGAGATACGATTGCGGTGTCCGGCACCGCTCTGAATTTGAACCCGGCGAAGACTGCCGTTTACGCCTGGTCCGCGGATGGCGGAACAGTCGCTGGAACGTCGAACACGGCGAGCATCGATACAAAGAACCTCGCTGCTGGTTCCTACACTCTCAAAGGCCACGTTTCCGAGGGAGACAAGCCTACCGAAAATGCCGACTGCTCAGCCTCCTACGTCGTGAAGCAATTTGAACCGCCGACTGTGAGTTGTACCGCGAATCCGGCGAATGTGATGTCAGGAGAACCCTCCACGATCACCGCAACCGGTGTCAGCCCTGAAGGTCGTCCTCTCACCTACAGCTATAGCTCAACCTCCGGATCAGTCAGCGGCAGCGGCACGACGGCAACCCTGTCTACCGCGGGAGCATCGACTGGTGCAATAGGCCTGACCTGCACTGTGGCCGATGACAAGGGCCAGACCGCCTCAGGCACTACTACAGTGACGGTCGCAGCTCCGGTCATCGCAGCAAAGCCCATGACGAGCGCGCTGTGCTCCATTCAGTTCGATCGGGACGTGCGCCGTCCGGCTCGGGTGGACAACGAGGCGAAGGCCTGCCTGGATGAGATCGCGCTCAATCTAGAGCGCAGTTCCGATGCGAAGGTTGCACTTGTGGGGCATGCAGCAGGCGGCGAGAAGGGTGCCGGCAAACTCGCCTCTGAGCGCGCCGTGAATACAAAGGCCTACCTAGAGCCTGTTATTAACTTTGCGCGAGTTGTCGAGCGAGGTTTGCCAGCATGAGTATGGCGAATGCGAGGTAATGGAGTGCGGCGAGGGTTTCGGCCAGTCTTTCGTAGTCGCGAGCCAGGCGGCGAAAGCGAGCGGCCCAGGCAAAGCTGCGCTCTACAACCCAACGTCGTGGCAGCAGCACAAAGCCTCGCTTGACCTCAGTGTGCTTGACCACCTCCAGTTGCACACCGTGTTTTTCCGCAGCCTGTGCGGCGTTTTCGCCGGTGTAGCCTTGATCGACGTATGCCAACTCAACGTTGTCCCCGGTGATTTGTTGCACCGCCTCTGCCAGGATTCCCACTTGGGCGCGATCCTGCTCATCGGCTGCGGTCACATGTAAGGCCAGCAGGTGGCCCAGCGTATCAACCGCGGCGTGCACCTTTGATCCCTTGCGGCGTTTGGCACCGTCGTAGGCACCGCGCGAACCAGATTCCGGCGTGGATTGCAGCGTCCGGCTATCCAGAATCATGGCCGTGGGCTGGCCCTTGCGCCCTGCAAACTCGCGCAACAGAATGCGCAGATCCTCCACCATCGTTTCGAAGCAGCGTGCATCGATCCAGCGCCGCATCTGTTGATAGACAACCGTCCAAGGGGGCAGATCGTTGGGCAGCATACGCCAATGGCAACCGGTTTTAGCTACATAGCGCATCGCGTTGAACACGTCTCGCAGAGGATAATCGCGCTGTTGCGCATCCTCGCGGCACAGTGCCAAATACGGCGCCACAAACGACCACTCCTCATCCGTCACATCGGTCTGATAGCCTCGACGATCACGATTTCCCATCCCTCTATCGTCTGAAACCCAGAAGAGTTGCTGCTATACAAAAGCAAACAAAGGGATAAAGTTAATAACAGGCTCTAGGAAATAACAACGCATATTGCCAAGACAACGCAACCGGCTGGTTCGACTGGAGTCTGTGTGACACCAATGCAGACATGCTGCGCTTCGTACGGCTGATGATTGATCTTCGCCTCCATTTCGACC
>Ga0302265_1000573_pt1 | contig 24123 bp, 31 predicted proteins | sample III_Bog_E1_1_FD_194556 | JGI IMG/M metagenome (GOLD analysis project Ga0302265, IMG submission 194556) | Peat permafrost microbial communities from Stordalen Mire near Abisko, Sweden - III_Bog_E1_1 | ecosystem: Environmental > Terrestrial > Soil > Wetlands > Peat | place: Sweden: Abisko...
CCGAAGAATATTTTAAAGTTGTACCAAATAATGCCAAGTGTTGTTTGGTCTTGGACATTCATATGCCGGTATTAAATGGATGGGATGCATTAAAAAGACTTACAGAAGCAGGATATAACCATCCAGTTATTGTGATTACGGCGGATAAGGGTGAAAATCTTAGGGACAAGGCCTTAAAAGCAGGTGCAGTGGGGTTTTTGCAAAAACCCTTTGCTGATCATTATTTGCTTCATATGGTTACACATGTTTTTAATAGACAGGAGAAAGAAATGAAAAAATTAAATGAGCAGGAAATAGAAGATACAAAGGCATTAGGAGCTTTAAAGGATAATTTTAGATTGAATACGACAGGGACAGATGATGATTTAGGTCTAGATATTCAAGATGCTATTGGCCAAGATGGCACTTTAACGCTGGTAGCTAACAATATCCAAGTCACTGTTGAAGATGGAATCGTGACGTTAGATGGTGACGTATATAGTGATCATGAAAAAATGACAGCCGGTGATCTCACAGCAGCATTGGCTGGAGAAGACAATGTAAATAATTATTTGCGCGTTGTACAAAGTGAAGATTAAGAATTGAAAGGTTTTGATATGACTAAAGAGAGTCCAAGGTTCAAAGAAATTGTCGAAGAAGCTATGCATGAATTTAAATCCGGGAAATTAAAAAGTGGTAGCAATGGCAAAATTGTAAAAGACAGAAAACAAGCCATTGCCATTGCTTTATCCGAAGCTCGACAAAATGGGGAATAATATGAAAAAACAAGCAAAGCAAGAAAGAAAAAGCAGACCATCAACACAGCAGCAAGGATTAAGGGGTTTGGGTGGACGTATTAAAGCTCGGAATCGTCCGGAAGAAAGAAAAATCGATTATAAGTGATTAAGGAGAAATTGGCATGCAGAAAGTTAAAGCTTTTGGAGTTTTAAAGGCCAAGGAAAAATTAGGCCCAATGCAAATTAGTCGTCGAGATGTGGGGACTAATGATGTAGCCATCGACATCGCTTATTGCGGTGTATGCCATTCTGATATCCATGAAGCGCGTAATGAATGGGATACTTCAATTTTTCCAATGGTTCCAGGACATGAAATAGTTGGGTTAGTAACGAATGTTGGTTCAGGAGTGAGAGGTTTCAAGGTTGGCGATAAAGTAGGCGTTGGTTGTCTTGTTGATTCTTGCCGCGATTGCTCTGAGTGTAAAGATAATTTAGAGCAGTTCTGTAAAGGCGCTGTATTTACATACAGTTGTCTTGAAAAAGACAAAAAGACTATAACCCAGGGTGGATATTCGACCAAGATCGTTGTGAATCAAGATTTTGTCCTTCGCATCCCTGATAATCTGCCTCTTGATAAGACGGCTCCATTATTGTGTGCCGGCATTACCACGTATTCACCATTACGTCATTGGAATACTGGACCAGGTAAAAAGGTGGCAATTATTGGATTAGGTGGTTTAGGCCATGTGGCCGTTAAGATCGCTCATGCCATGAAGGCAGAGGTTACTGTATTAACTAGAAGTTTGGATAAAAAGGATGATGCCATTCGTCTAGGTGCTGATCATGCTTATGAAACAAATGATCCTAAGACATTTGAGAAATTATCTAGTTATTTTGATCTGATCATTAACACCGTTCCTGCCAAAATAGATTGGGATAAATATTTAGAATTACTTAAAAGAGATGGTTCTATGGTGCTTTTAGGTATTCCAAGCGAAGCTCCCCAAGTTTACGCATTTACCTTAATTGGTGCTCGACGTAGTTTGGCTGGATCTTTAATTGGAGGAATAAAAGAAACTCAAGAGATGTTAAATTTTTGTGGTAAGCATAATATTACTGCGGATATCGAATTAATTTCCATAGACAAGATTAACGAAGCTTACGAACGCGTTGTTAAAGATGATGTCAAGTATCGTTTCGTGATTGATATTGCTACTTTATAAATGAAAGAAAGAGGCAAAAATGGCTAGAATAGCGGTTTTAATTGACAATAAATTTGAGGATTCAGAGTATAAGAAACCAGCTACAGCTTATAAAAAAGCAAAACATGAGCTTGTGATTATTGGTGTTAAAAAGGGGACGGTTACAGGAGAAAAAGCTGGCTTAAAGGTCAAAGTCGAAAAGGCTGTTACTGATGTGTCTGTTGTTTATTTTGATGCTCTTTTTATACCTGGTGGATATTCTCCGGATCAGCTGAGAAGCCATGATGAGGTTGTCACTTTTGTGAAACAATTCGCCGCAACAGGTAAGCCGATTTTCTTCATTTGTCATGGGGCTCAATTACTTATTACGGCGGATATTTTAAAAGGTCGCAAGGTTACGGGATGGAAGTCTCTTATCCAGGACATTAAAAATGCCGGGGCTGAGTATATCGATGCCGATGTGGTGGAAGATGGAAATTTAATTTCGAGCCGTTGCCCTGCAGATATTCCAGCATTTATTAAAGCTACATTGGATAAGCTTAAATAGTTATTACCTGATTACAGGAGAAAATTATTGATGAATACACTGCTTATAGATAAGAAAGAAAGTTTGAAAGAAATAGGTTTTGAAAACACCGGTCAGGTTTATTGGAATTTATCCACACCAGCCCTTTATGAGGAAGCGATAAGACGGCACGAAGGCATATTGGCCCATTTGGGCCCGTTTGTAATCAATACGGGACGCTATACCGGTCGCCTGCCTCAAGATAAATTTTTTGTTAAGGAGGCATCCTGTGAAGCGAAAATCTGGTGGGGGAAAGTTAATCGACCCATTGATCCTGCAAAATTTGATGCTTTAAAACAAAAGGTTTTAGCATATTTGAAGGGCAAGGACATCTTTATTGAAGATTGCCATGCTGGAGCAGATAGCAGTTACCAAATTCCGATACGTATTATAACGGAAAAAGCGTCCTATGCTTTGTTTGCCCGCAATATGTTTATCCGTGAGCTGGATACCGAGAATCTTGGGCCTCATATCCCTGAATTTACCGTTATTCATGCGCCCAATTTTCATGCAGAACCGGCAGTAGACGGTACACATTCGGAGGCCTTTATTCTTTTGAACTTTGCAAAGAAGTTGATTCTTATTGGAGGTACAGCATATGCCGGTGAAATCAAAAAATCTATTTTTACAGTGATGAATTACCTTCTTCCCCAAAAAGGTGTGATGGCAATGCATTCTTCAGCAAATTATGGGAAAGACGAGAATGATGTAGTCGTATTCTTTGGTTTGTCAGGAACTGGTAAGACTACTTTATCCGCAACACCAGATAGGACATTGATCGGTGATGATGAGCATGGTTGGAGTGATGATGGGGTTTTTAATTTTGAAGGCGGCTGCTATGCAAAGGTGATCCGGTTGTCTGAGGAAGATGAACCTGAAATTTATGAAACAACCAGACGTTTTGGAACGCTTCTTGAGAATGTCGTGATTGATCCACAAACACGCCACTTGAACCTTGATGATGCTTCATTAACAGAGAACACCCGTGCGGCCTATCCTATCTCGCATATTCCAAATATGACTTTGACAGGAAAAGGAGGGCATCCTAAGAATATTATTATGCTCACATGTGATGCCTTTGGTGTTTTGCCGCCAATTTCCAGGCTTACAACAGCGCAGGCCATGTATCATTTTCTTTCCGGCTATACTGCCAAGGTTGCTGGAACAGAAGCAGGCATAAAAGAGCCGCAAGCGACATTCAGTTCCTGTTTTGGTGCGCCATTTATGGCATTGCCCCCAACGACATATGCCAAACTTTTGGGAGAAAAGATTACCAAACATAAGGTGGATGTGTGGCTTGTCAATACAGGTTGGAGCGGGGGACCTTACGGGGAAGGCAAGCGGATGGACCTTTCATTAACGCGTGCGATGGTCTCTGCAGTTTTGTCTGGAGGATTAAAGGACATAAAAACTGAGGCAGATCCAATTTTTGGTTTAGGAATTCCTTTAAGCTGTCCAGGTGTCGCTGCACAAGTTCTTAATCCTCGTAAAACGTGGAAAGATCCTAATGCGTATGACAAAAAGGCGAGGGAATTGGCCAAAATGTTTAATGAAAATTTTAAAGAGTATGAAAAAGATACATTGAATGATGTTAAAGCAGCTGGTCCAAAAATTTGATATTAAACCGAACAGATAATGTTTTTTGAAAGAATGGAGAATTATATGGGAAAAGCAATTGGAATTGATTTAGGAACGTCTAACTCTGCAGCTGCCGTTATGGAAGGTGGTCGTCCGGTCATCATACCATCTGCTGAAGGTGCAGGGGTTTCTTCAGGCAAAGCATTCCCATCATTTGTGGCATTCACCAAGGACGGACAACGATTAGTCGGGGAGCCAGCCCGTCGCCAGGCACCAATCAACTCTGAAGGAACGATTTATGCGGCCAAACGCAAAATGGGTACTGATTTTAAATTTAAAGCTATGGGCAAGGAGTTTACTCCCCAACAGATCAGTGCTTTCATCCTCCAAAAGATTAAGGCAGATGCGGAGAAATATCTTGGTGAACCAATTGATTCAGCAGTCATTACAGTGCCAGCTTATTTTAATGATAATCAGCGACAGGCAACCAAGGATGCGGGTGAGATTGCGGGCTTAAAAGTGTTGCGTATTATCAATGAGCCGACGGCTGCATGCCTAGCATATGGCATTGATAAAGTAGGCAAAGAACAAAAGATCATGGTTTTTGATCTTGGCGGAGGGACGCTTGACGTTACCATTCTTGAAATGGGTTGGGATAAAGAACAAAAGGCTAGTACATTTGAAGTGTTAGCGACCTGTGGTGAAAACCAATTAGGCGGCACCGATATGGACAATGTGCTTATTGATTACATCATTAACGAATTTAAGAAAGAAACAGGCATAGACCTGAAGAATGACAAAATGGCATTTCAACGTCTTCGTGAAGCTGCGGAAAAAGCAAAGGTTGAGCTTTCAAGCACCATTTCGACAGACATCAATTTACCGTTTGTTACCGCTGATGCTAATGGCCCCAAGCATTTGACCTTGACCATTGACCGGGCAAAACTGGAAAGTTTAGTCGCTCCCATTATTGAACGTTGCCGGGTTCCCATTCGCCAGGCCATAAAGGATGCGAGTGCTAAACAAGGATCTGATATTAAAATTGACCGCGTCATATTGGTAGGTGGACCGACACGTATGCCTATTGTTCAACAATTCTTAGAGAAAGAAGTAGGTCAAAAGATTGAACGTGGCGTTGATCCCATGGAATGCGTTGCATTAGGTGCAGCCATTCAGGCAGGGATTATTAGCGGCGATGCTAAAGAAATACTGTTATTAGATGTGACACCTTTGTCGCTCGGCATAGAGACGATGGGTGGAGTTTTTACAAAATTGATAGACCGCAATACCACTATCCCAACCAAAAAGAGCCAGATTTTCTCAACAGCCGATGAAAATCAGTCTGCTGTTACAATTCGTGTCCTACAAGGCGAACGACAAATGGTTGACGATAATATCGAATTAGGCCGTTTTGACTTGGTCGGGATACCACCTGCACCACGTGGTAAGCCTCAGATCGAAGTCACCTTTGATATTGATACGAATGGTATTGTTCATGTGACCGCTAAAGATATGGGGACAGGCAAGGAACAGTCGATCAAGATCACGGCACCCACAAAACTGTCTAGTGACGATATTGAACGGATGGTCGATCAAGCAGAAAAATATGCAGAAGAAGATAAAAAGAAGAAGGAAGAAGTAGAGTTGGCAAATCAGGCCAACACGCTTGTTTATTCAACTGAGAGTTCACTTAAGGCATATGGGGATAAGATCTCCAATACTGATCGTGGGAACATAGAACAGGAATTGAACAGTCTGAAATTAGCTATTAAGGGTAAAGATGCTGATAAGATCAAGCGCGGTATGGAATCTTTGGAGAAAATGGCGCAGAAGTTAGCTGAAGAAGCCTATAAGGCAACAGCTCCAAAACAACAAGGTGCTTCTGAAGAGCCTTCTGACTTTGTTAATCCTGCGAATCAGGAAAAGAAGAAGGATAATAAAGACGATATTATTGACGCTGATTTTACGGCAGTGAATGAAAAAAAATAAGGTAGCAGCTTATCAAAGCTCGTGGTTCGTGATTCTTGAGATATTTTCTTGAGAATCAAAAGGTAACTTAAGTGACCTACAGATAAATTATTGAGGTCCTGCCACGTATCATTCCTACATTCTAAAAACTAATATGAAAATTAGAAAAGAGATTGCTCGATTCTTAATTGCATGTAAATGGTTTCCTTTGAGATTTATAGTAAGGGCTCTTGCACGCAGGCAGGGATTTTCGGACCCTATTAAATTTATTTCTCAGTTGCAGAATTTTGCGCAACCGTCTGAAGTGACAGCACCGATGGAATTGGTGCGCTCAGGAGTTGTCTTACATGCTCGTGGCTTGATAAATAGTTTAGCCATCCAGCATAATCTTGATTGGGTCTGGCCTTATTGGGTGGAATGTCAATATGATCCTCACAGCGCAGCATTTATCCCACGGTCCTTCTCGTTAACTCAAATTAATTTGACACATAGAAATTGGACAGCGTTGGGCGTGCCAGACGGTATCGAATTTCCTCTGGTAGATCCTCGTGGTCTTGTTACTCCATTTTATGATAGCTGGTCTATTGATGTTTGGATCATCCCGACCGATGGTAAGCCATTGATACCATCCCGTTTGTTAAAGGTATCACAAAGACTGGTCATGGATAAAAATATTTGTGTGATCACGGAATCCTCTCTGGATCAATTAAAACTCCAATTAAAAGCACAAGTTATTGGGTCAGCTAAAGATCCTATTTGCCAGGTTCAAATCACAGGATCTGCCGGTGTTAAAGCTCGGTTAGTCGTTTCTCTGAGACCATATAATCCAGAAGGCGTTAGTTTTGTCAGAAGTATTTCAAGCATTGTCCTGCTTACAGATTCGTTGGGCTGGCACGTCAATGGAGAAAATTTTGTTTATTTTAATAAGCCCCCAGATCAATGTATATTTTCAGATTATCAGCGAGGTGATGTTTATAGCCGCTTGTCATCAAAGGAAAATGAAACAGAAATTTCGTGTAAGGTCGGTATGGCGAGCGCTGCAGCGATATATTTATTTGAAGCTGGAAAATCACAAGAAGTGACAGTTTCGCTGCCTTTAACGAAAAACAAAATTGAAAAATCGTCCTATGTGGAATATGAAGAAACTGCTCAATTGGCGTGGAAGAAAAGTCTTCAAGGGGTATGTGCATTACAAATTCCTGATGAACAATTTCAGTTTCTTTACGAAGCGGCACTCCATACCATGATTTTGCATTCTCCCAAGGAAGTTTATCCGGGGCCCTATATTTACCGACGGTTTTGGTTTCGTGATGCTGCTTTTATATTGTATGCCATGTTATGTATCGGTTTAAAGGAACGTGTTCGACGGGCCTTGGATTGTTTCCGCTCCCGTCAAACAGCCCAAGGTTATTTTCTTTCTCAGGAAGGTGAATGGGATTCTAACGGTGAGGCTTTGTGGATTATGCGTCAGTATTGTGAGATGACGGGAAATGTCCCACCCAAAGAATGGACGGAATCAATCAAAAAGGGTGGAAGGTGGATCTGTAAAAAGCGTTTACCTAAGCATACTATGTTACCCCATGCGGGTTTATTGCCATCTGGATTTAGTGCTGAGCATTTGGGACCGAATGATTTTTATTATTGGGATGACTTTTGGGCTGTTTCGGGATTAAAAGCAGCGGCCTTTTTGTGCACTGCTTACAAGGATAAAGATGAAGCTGTTTATTTTGAAAAGGAATCACATTCATTGCTCGAGAGCATTAATCAAAGTTTAAGACAAGCGGATAAACGTTTAATAAGATCTGCAATACCAGCTTCTCCTTATCGCCGTTTGGATTCGGGAGCGATCGGCTCTTTGGTTGCCAGCTATCCTCTTCATATATTTGAACAGAACGACCCAAGGATTTTAGACACAGCTAATTTCTTAATGAATAATTGCCTAGTTCATGATGGATTTTTTCATGACATGACCCATTCAGGGATCAATCCTTACTTGACCTTGCATTTAGCTCAAGTTCTTTTACGTGCAGGTGACCCTAGGTATTTTGATTTGATGACTGCAGTGGCTCGTCTAGCTTCATCGACAGGGCAATGGCCTGAGTCAGTGCATCCTAATACAGGCGGCGGATGCATGGGGGATGGACAGCATGTGTGGGCAGCGGCAGAATGGGTTTTGATGATAAGAAATTGTTTTGTAAGAGAAGAAAATGAAGGGTTAATTTTTTGTTCAGGTATCCCTCAAATCTGGCTCGATAAAAAACAAACGATGGCCTTTGGTCCGGCACCTACAAAATTTGGGGATATTCAAATTTCCATAAAACCCCAAGAGAAGAGTATTCTTATCGAATGGCATGGGCAATGGTTCACAAAAGAACCACCGATTGATATTCAATTGCCTGGTTTCATAAAGTCGAGGGTTTCACCCACCACCAATTCTTTTGAATTGAAATATCAGGTGGATCAATGACAGAAGCTCTTACATCTGGATTTAAAGATTTTATCATATTAGATTCGGGGGAGAGAATTTACCCGGAAGAAATTGAGGAAGTTTATACAAAAATTGCTCCTGTCAAAGAGATGTGTGTTTTTACAGTCTCTGGAATGAAAGGTGCTGGTCAGTCGAAAGTTCTTTGGGCCATCATTCAACCGGATCTTAATAGTTTCAGAGAATTCGACGAAGTGAATCTGCGCTTCGTCATTAAGGAGAGATTTGATAATGCCTCGCAATTGCTCCCTCCGTATAAAAGGCTTAAAGGATTTACTATTACGCTTGAGGATCTACCCCATACCTTGTTAGGTAAGTTAAAAAGAGATACGATCAAGGAAATATACGAACCTCGTGTGATCGCAGGAAAAGAAGGGGCTCTTCCTGTGTCAGGAGAGCTTTCCCCAGATGATCTTTTGTTGGTCGAATCTGATAGTGGCATAAAAATTATGGAGTGTCTGAAGAAGCAAAGTGGTATTAAAACGCCGATCATACTTGAGGATTCTTTAGAGCTTGACCTTGGTATAGATTCATTAGGTAGGATAGAGCTTGCTTCGTGCCTTGAGTTATCGTTTAGTATTGCTATAAAAAGTGAGGTAATTGCGAGAGCCTTTAGTGTAAAAGACCTTATTTTGGGAATGACAAATGCTTTGCCTGGAGCTAAAGGTATTTCTCTGGAGGATCAAGAAATATCATTGGGACCAGACTATTGGAAAGAAATTTTACATGTGCTGCCGAAAAAAGAAACTTTGGCGATTCTCGAATTGGGTACGGGGTATTTTGCTTGGGCTTTTCGATTCATCATAACAGCCATAGATTGTTTGATATTTAAATTGTTTTTTCGTATTCAGGTAGAAGGAGCAGAGAACGTACCTGATAAAGGCGCATATATTTTATATGGCAACCATACGAGTTTTCTTGATGGACCAGCTATTGGTGCCAGTCTGCCGCGTAGACCAGTGTTTCAGATTTTTTATTTTGTTTTTGGGCCATATTTCTTTAGACCTTTTGTAAAGTCTCGTGTATTAAGGAATTTGGTGAAGATGGGAAGATTTATTCCTTTTGATTATTCAACATATTTTCTGGAAGCACTACGAAGTTCTTATTATGTATTACAACATGGTAAAGGTTTGTGTTTTTTTCCAGAAGGATTGCGTAGTACGACCGGAGAAATTGGAAAGTTTAAGAAAGGGTTCGGTGTCTTGGCTAAAGAGACGGGCGCAAAGCTTGTGCCTGTGGCCATAGAAGGAGCTCATGAAGCTTGGGCCCCTACCTCAAAGTATCCCAAATTTCACCCGATAAGAGTGAGATTTGGGTTACCTCTTCTGGTTGAAGATTTGGAAAAACAGGGTTTTGCAATGGGTTCAAAAAATAGTTACGACGCGATATGTGTCGCGGCTAGAAAAGCGCTCGTGGAATTAAAGGATAAACAATGAAGATTCTAATGATGACAAACACCTATGCGCCTATGGTTGGAGGAATAGAGGAATCCATTCGTTCTTTCACGGTTGAATTTGAAAAACTGGGCCATGAAGTCTTTATTGTTGCCCCTGAATGTGAGGGTGTGCCGCCCGATGAAGTCGGTGTAATACGCCTGCGGGCCATTGAGAAATTTAATCATTCTGATTTTTCAATCGCCCTTCCATTGTCGAGCCTTTTGCCAGAATTGATGAAAACCTTTATGCCGGATATTATTCATTGCCATCATCCATTTTGGATCGGAGACATTGCTTTAAGGCTTAGCAGTAAATACCATATACCATTGGTGTTTACATATCATACGATGTTTGAAAAACATATGCATTATCTGCCAATTCAGAATGATGGGATGAAGCGTTTTATCATTGATCTTTTTACGGGTTACGCGAATCTGGTAACTCAAGTGATCGTCCCAAGTGAAAGTGTTCGTGAGATACTGTTAGAACGCGGTGTCAAGACACCGATGACCGTCGTCCCAACAGGCATAGATCTACAAAAGTTCTTTAAAGGAGAAGGAAACGCAATCCGTCAACGTTTAGGGATTCCTTTAGATGATATTGTTATTGGCTATGTTGGTCGTCTCGCCATTGAAAAGAATTTAGAATTTTTGGGGCAAAGCGTTGCTGATTATTTAAAGAAAGATACTAAGGCGCATTTTTTGATAGGTGGTGATGGGCCTCTCAAAGATAGGATCAAAGAGATTTTTGACGAAAAGGGAGTTGGAAAACAATTGCATTTAGCTGGCGTGCTTAAGGATCAGGATTTAGTTGATTGTTATCATGCGATGGATGTTTTTGCTTTTGCCTCTTTAAGCGAGACGCAGGGACTTGTTTTAGTTGAAGCTATGTCTGCCGGTGTTCCGGTTGTGGCGGTGGATGCACCGGGTGTGCGTGAAGTTGTTAAAGATGGGTATAACGGAAGATTAATCTTTAAAGAAAATAAAAATAATTTCTCAGAAGCACTCTCGTGGTACTGTAAACAATCTCAAAGTAAAATCGAAAATATGAAGGCAAACGCCCTGGCAACGACTAAAGAATTTTCCATTGATCTTTGTGCTTATAGAATGCTTAAAGTATATCAAGATGTCAGTCTTAAAGAACTTGTCTGGTCTGATCACAAGAATACAGCATGGGACTCTCTGTCCGATCGTCTGAAAAGTGAGTGGGGTATGTTTAAGAATATGATGCATGCCGGAGGAGCAGCCATGTTTGTTCCTCAAGAAGTGAGTCGCTAAGGAATAGTTTTTTAATTATGAAATTATCGGGATGCCTTGTAACCTCAGATCACCAAAAAGTTTTTTATGACCTGTATAAGTTCGATCATAAAAAGGTCATCATTATTGCTCATGGGTTCTTAAATAGCAAACAGGCTATTCTCTTAAAACAACTGGGAGAATCGTTAAATAATGAATACGATTGTATATTGTTTGATTTTAGAGGTCACGGGCTAAGCTCAGGATTATTTTATTGGACTGCAAAAGAATATTTGGATCTTTTGAGTGTTGTTGAGTTTGCTCACAAGAGTTATGAGCGTATTGGATTGATTGGGTTTTCTTTAGGAGCTGCAACAAGTATTATCGCTGCCTCCAAGACAACGTTAATTAACAGCATTATTGCTATTAGCGGTCCCGTGGAATTCGCAAAGATTGATTATCATTTTTGGAATTTAAATGTTAAGAATGATTTATTTTATAATCTTTTGGGCGACGGAAAACAGGGAAAAGGGGTTCGACCAGGACCTTTCTGGTATAGAAAAGAGAAGCCTCTTGAGATAGTTAAGACAATAGAAACGCCAATTTTTTATATTCATGGCGATGCCGATTGGATTATTCGACCTTGGCATTCCGAGGAGCTTTATAAGAATACCATTGGTTTTAAGCGATTAAATATTATTAAAGGCGGCCCACATGCCGAGTATCTTTTTCTTGAACACAAAGATGAGATGCTGCGTTTAATTAGAGAATGGTTTCATGAAACTTTGAAATAGAGAAGATAGGAGAATGAATGCCAATAAGATCGCAAGCGAGATCTCATTTTTTACTCACAGTAGTTACAATTCTTTTTACTCTTTTTATGTATAGTATCGGGGTTGTGATTCTTGGCGTAGCAATCTTTCCGGCAGTATATGCTATTCATCAACTTTGGATTCATACGGCTAACTTATGTGGGGTTTTAAGGATTTTGTATTTTTGTTTTGGATTTGTAATTGGATATTTCTTTTCTGGTGTCATGCTCATGTTGCTTGTTAGCCTTGTTAGAGTCATTTTTCGATTAAAATTAAAAGAAGGAGAATTTGACATTGGTTCGCTTGAAATATTTAAATGGGTTTTAGTTAATGCGTTTTTTATGGTTGTAAAAGTTGCTTTTATGGATCTTATTTTGCTGACACCCTATTGTGTTTTATTTTATCGATTGATGGGGGCTAGAATCGGTAGGAATGCACTGATCAATTCAAAAAATGTAGGAGATCTTTCATTGTTAGAGATTGGTGATAACTGTACTATTGGGGGAAGTGCAACGATCATAGCCCATTCCTTTGAAAAAGGCGGTTTAATACTTAAAAAGGTCAAGATTGGAAGAAATGTTATTATCGGATTAAACTCAGTGATTTTGCCTGGAGTAGAAATTGGGGATAATGCCGTGATCGCCGCAGGAGCAATTGTTCCTAAAAATACGCATGTAGAAGCCAACACTGTTTTTGGGGAGCATACACTTAAATGATAAATAAGGGGCTCACCAGTGATGAAGTCCGCAGTCGAATAGAGAAATCAGGTCCAAACTCAGTGCCTGAAACGAGTGACCATCCATTAATTAGGGCACTTGGCAATTTTTGGGCGCCAGTTCCATGGATGCTAGAGGCTGCTGTAGTACTAGAACTTTGTTTAGGGAATTATAGTGGAGCTGGGATTATTGCAGTTCTTTTAGCATTCAACGCGATTCTTGGCTTCTTTCAAGAAGGGCGTGCCCAAGCGACTTTAGCCGCATTAAAATCACGACTTGCGTTGAATGCATCTGTTTTCCGTGACAATGTTTGGTCAATTATACCGGCTGTTGGACTTGTTCCTGGGGATATTGTTAAGTTGTCCCTAGGTGCTGTTGTTCCCGCAGACGTACGTTTGATCGAAGGCGAGATCCTTCTTGATCAGTCCCTGCTTACCGGTGAATCCATACCTATTGAAGCGGGAATCGGCCTTCAAACCTATGCAGGGGCTTTGGTACGGCGCGGGGAAGCTATTGCAGAGGTTACGGCGACCGGAACGAATACAAAATTTGGCCGCACCGCCCAGCTGGTTTCTAATGCTCACGTAGAAAGCTCCCAACAGAAGGCTGTTTTACGGGTGGTACGCAATCTGGCCATCTTCAATGGTGTTCTTATCGTGATGTTGGCGGGATATTCCTGTGTTCTTAAGCTACCCATCAGTGAAATAATTCCTTTAGTACTTACAGCCATTTTAGGATCAATTCCCGTCGCATTACCAGCTACTTTTACGCTGGCAGCGGCCCTTGGCGCGCAGGCTTTAGCACGTTTAGGTGTGCTTCCAACCAGACTGTCTGCGGTTGATGAAGCTGCGAGTATTGATGTATTGTGTGTGGATAAAACAGGTACCTTGACGGAAAACGAGTTGAAGGTGACTGTTGTGCGGCCAATGCCTGGATTTAATGAAGCACAAGTTTTAGGATTGGCTGCTCTTGCAAGTTCAGAAGGTGGTCAAGACCCTTTAGATGCGGCCATTCGTTTAGCTGCCGCAGGCACCGATGTCCTTAAATTATCGAAATTAATTAAATTTGTCCCTTTTAATCCCGCGACCAAAATGTCTGAAGCTTTTGTTATGGATCCCGGTGGCACTTCGGAACGAGTTGTTAAGGGTGCTTTTGCTGTAGTCTTAGGTCTAACGCAACCAGTACCTGATGCGTCAGCAATAGCAAATCAGTTGGAGAGCCAAGGCTTCCGTGTGCTTGCCGTAGGGGCAGGTCCACCATCAGCATTGAAGCTTGCGGGAATGATTGCCTTGAGTGATCCTCCCCGTGGTGATTCTTCTGAACTTATTTCTCAATTGCATACCTTAGGCGTTAGAGTTGTCATGCTTACAGGTGATGCACCTGTCACAGCGGGTATTGTGGCTCATGCTATTGGCCTTGATGGAAAGGTTTCTCCTGATGGCCCCATACCTGATGGGGTAAGACCTGAGGATTTCGCTGTCTATGCCAGTATTCTTCCCGAAGGCAAATACGATCTCGTTAAAGCCTTTCAGAAGAGTGGGCACATTGTTGGTATGTGCGGCGATGGTGCCAACGACGCGCCAGCTTTGCGTCAGGCTCAGATGGGGATTGCTGTATCAACGGCAACAGATGTTGCCAAGTCAGCCGCAGGCATCGTACTGACGAAACCTGGGCTTAGCGGCATTGTATTTTCGATAAGAGAAGGCAGAATAACGTTTCAACGTATCTTGACTTATACACTAAATTCGCTGACAAACAAAATTGGAAAGATGTTCTTTTTTGCCATAGGTTTGTTTATTACCGGACACGCTATCATGACTCCTATGCTGATGATCATTAGTATGCTCGGTGGAGACCTTCTTGGCATGTCTTTAACGACAGATAATGTGCAACCATCCCCGATACCCAATGCATGGCGTATAAGTTCATTGACTTACGCGGGAGTTTTTATGGGATTATCTGAGTTTGTTTTTTGCACTGTTATTCTTGTCTTTGGAAAATTTTATTTGGGTTTTGGAATCGAAAAGCTACAAACGCTATCATTTTTAGTTCTTGTTTTTGGTGGTCAAGCATGCACCTATTTGAATCGAGAACGCAAGCACCTGGGATCAAATCCCCCTAGTTTTTGGCTCGTCAGTTCATCAGTACTGGATCTGATAATAGCATCAACGCTTGCAGTCTTTGGAATTGCTATGTCATCTTTGTCAATATTTGTTGTAGGTGGAATACTTCTGTCTACGGTTATTTTTGCGTTAATCCTGAACGTTGCCAAGGTTCCTGTGTTTAATCGTCTCAAGATTGCATAGACTATTTTCATCCTATCAGTTGACGATATTTCGTTATACCTCAGTACAATTGATCAAGCCTATACATATATCTAACATATAACCATTGATCTTTAATCATAGTTGAAAGGAAAATAAAGAATGTCAAAACATACCCATCATGAAACAAATCAAGAACAAAGGACAAAGAAAGAGCATGGTGCGGCACCTTTCCATTACGATCCGTATCAGTCAAGCAGGGCCGTGAAGTCTCAAGATATTTCAACAAAAGCTGATGAGGATAATGGTGATATAAAGCTTCGGGCTTATCAGATTCATTTGGAAAAAGGTGGATCTGATTTAGATAATTGGTTGGAAGCAGAGCGAAGTTTAAAAGTGCTTAAATAAAAAGGATTAATTAATGTCTAATGAAACACTATTTTTAATTATTACAATTTTCCTGGTCATTATATCTCTTCCTACTTGGGGTTATAGCAAGTCTTGGGGGTACAAACCTACGGGTGTTTTGACAGTGATGTTAGTTCTCTTTCTTATCTGGGCTCTTATGGCAGGACGGCCACTTTTTAGGCATTCAGTGAGACAAGATATGAGATCAGCTAGCCATGATATGATGGAGACTCATTGAGATATGATTAGTGCTCGGCATAAGGAACAACATCGTACTAACAGAGTTGGTTGGTTACGTGCTTCGGTTCTGGGTGCTAATGACGGCATTTTATCGACTGCAAGTCTCATTGTGGGCGTTGCAGCGGCTCATTCCGCTCAAGGAGCGGTATTGATTGCAGGTGTCGCAGGTTTGGTGGCTGGGTCAATGTCAATGGCGGCAGGTGAGTATGTTTCGGTGAGTTCACAAGCGGATACTGAACGAGCAGATTTAGCTCGTGAGCGCAAAGAACTTAGTGACGATGATGAAAGTGAACATAAAGAACTGGCGTCAATTTATGTAGCGCGGGGATTAGATCCACTGCTCGCAAAACAGGTCGCCCAGCAATTAATGGCCAAGGATGCTTTGGGAGCACACGCACGGGATGAACTAGGTATTTCTGTTAATTTTATTGCTCGACCAGTACAAGCTGCATTGGCATCGGCAGTTTCATTTTCTTTTGGTGCCGCAATGCCGCTTATCATCGTTTTTATAGCTCCACAAACGAGACTGGTCGCAATAGTTTTTGGAACCACCCTTGTCTTTCTCGCAGGGTTGGGTACACTCGCAGCAATCATCGGAGGCGCTCCCATATTTAGAGCAGCTTTCCGTGTTACATTTTGGGGAGCACTTGCAATGGGAATAACTGCTTTAGTAGGCACCTTTTTTGGGAAAATTGTATAGATATGGAGAGTGTAGGGATGCCTAATTTATTCAGTCCTGTTCAGATAGGGGATTTAAATCTTCCTAATCGTATCATTATGTCGCCTTTAACTCGTTGCCGAGCTTCAGAAGGGCGTGTTCCTAATACGATGATGGCAGAGTATTATTCACAACGTGCTTCAGCAGGTCTAATAATAAGCGAAGCAACATCAGTCACCCCTATGGGTGTTGGCTATCCTGATACTCCTGGTATTTGGTCTAAAGATCAAGTAGAAGGTTGGAAATTTGTAACTCAGGCTGTTCATGCTGCAGGGGGTCGAATGCTCCTTCAGCTTTGGCATGTTGGAAGAATTTCTGATCCTGTGTATCTTGATGGTAGGCTTCCAGTGGCTCCAAGTGCGATAGCAGCAGCTGGTCATGTGAACCAGATTCGTCCTCTAAAACCTTTTGTCACGCCACGAGCCCTGGAATTAAGTGAAATTCCTGCAATCATTGAGGTTTATCGTAAGGGCGCGGAAAATGCAAAGGCTGCAGGTTTTGATGGCGTTGAAATTCATGGAGCCAACGGATACTTACTTGATCAGTTTTTGCAAGATGGAACCAATAAAAGAACAGACCGCTATGGTGGTTCAGTTGAAAACCGTGCACGACTTATGCTGGAGGTCACTGATGCTGTTTTATTAGTGTGGCCAGCCGGACGTGTTGGAATGCACTTAGCTCCCCGTGGGGATGCTCAAGACATGAAGGACTCTTATCCAAAGGTAACATTTGGGTATGTGGCAGAACAATTAGGCAAGAGGCATATAGCTTTTATCTGTACGCGAGAGCATCTTGGTGAAAATCGTCTAAGTCCTTCCTTGAAGAAAATATTTGGAGGGGCACTTATTGCCAATGAGGGTTTTAATCAAAAAACAGCAGAGGCAGAAATTGCTTGTGGACAAGCTGATGCTGTTGCTTTTGGAAAACTTTTCATTGCTAATCCCGATCTTCCTGCCCGGTTTGCTTCGAATGCACCTCTTAACGCGCCTGTTCCAGAGACTTTTTATGGATCGGGGCCTCATGGTTATACTGATTATCCATTTCTTACAGCTCAGGTATTGTATGGCAAAAATTGAACTCCCAAAATATCAAGTCATACAAAATTTCAAGTCAATTGAAGTGAGGCAATATGATCCTATGATTGTTGCAGAAGTTGAGGTTCAAGGGGATCGAGGAACTGCCATTAATACCGGTTTTCGTATTTTGGCAGGTTATATTTTTGGCAAGAATTTACCCAGAAGACCGATCGCGATGACATCGCCAGTTCTTCAACAGAAAGGTATGCAGATTGCAATGACCTCTCCTGTGACCCAGATTAAAGATGGATCTCTATGGAAGGTGCAATTTATAATGCCTTCTGCCTATACACTAGATACTTTGCCGAGGCCAGATAGCCCTATGGTTAAGCTTAAATCTATATCTGGCTACAAGATCGCTACTATTCGCTTCTCTGGATGTTGGAATGATCAAAATTTACAAAAATATTCAAAAATTCTAAGTACTTTTATTAAAGACAATAACTTAAGCATAAAGGGAGAAGCTGTTTATGCTTTCTACAACCCTCCTTGGACTATTCCATTTTTTAGACGTAATGAAGTGAGCTATATTCTAAAAGAGTAATATGAATCTCAAATGAAATTTTAATTAGACAGCGAAGTTAAAGTTGTAAACTCGATAAGGGGAGAGTATGAATGATGATTTGAATTGGCGTTATGCCACCAAGAAATTTGACCCTCTCAAGAAAATTCCAAAGCAGGAATTTGCAGAACTTATGGAAACCCTACGGTTATCTCCCTCTTCATACGGCTTGCAGCCTTGGAAATTTCTTGTAGTCCAGAATCCAGTTTTAAGGAATAAATTGAGACCCCACGCAAGAAACCAGTCTCAGATTACAGATGCAGACACCCTCATTGTTTTTTGCGCTTTGAAATCTATGGATGAAGAATACGTCAAACATTACGTAGATCGGATTGCCCAAGTTCGTGGTGTGACGAAAGAATCGATATTAGGTTACGAGCAAACGATGGTGGACTCACTTAAGGGCAAGAGCCCTGATGCAATTTCGCAATGGATGAAGAAACAAGTATATATTGCCTTAGGATTTTTTCTTAATGAATGTGCGCATCGAAAAATTGATGCTTGTCCTATGGAAGGTTTCGATCCTCAGAAATTTGATGAAGTTTTAGAACTATCTAAAGAAGGTCTTGAGTCAGTGGTGCTTTGCACCATCGGTTATCGCGCCGTTGATGATCATTACGCTGAACTTCAGAAAGTTCGTTTCAATGAAAACGAAATTATTATAAGAAAATCATAAACGACTATTCATCCACCTAAGTTTGATTTATTTCAATTATACCTCAGTACAATTGATTCATTTAAGCCTCTCCCTAGAATGCCTTTATGAAGTTAACGTTGTAGCGTAGCAATAAAAAAGGAGTTTTATATGAATTCATGTGATACAAAAACAGGCACTTGTGAAACATCACAAGCACCCCAATCTCATTGTGAAAACAAATGCCCTTGTGGTTGCGGCGCTGAACATGCGTGTCCAATGCATATGTGGATGTGTTCGTTCCATGAGGCAAAGAAGTCTGTACAGGTTGATATCCTCAAAGCCAAGATTCAAAAGGCATGGGGTCCCAAACTAGAGAAAGAAGCTACTGCTGTTTTTGAGGCCATGGAGGCCAAATGGAAGTCGATGCAGGCAGTAGGGCAGATTAAGGATCAATTGAAGGAAAAATTTGAACAAATATGTAAAGAAAGCAAATAATCAGAATTGAGAAAGCCGTTTTTCTAATATAGACGTTAGAAGAACGGCATCTCTCTTTTGATACTGTTTTGAAACAATAAATATTTATTGAAGGAGAAAATCATGAATGAGAATAATTCTGTTGTAGCAATTTATGCATCCCATACTAATGCCGAGGTGGCAGTTAAGGAACTTCAACGATCTGGTTTCGACATGAAGAAATTATCGATTGTTGGGCGTGATTATCAGACGGATGAGCAGGTTGTTGGTTATTACAATACAGGCGATCGGATGAAAGCTTGGGGTAAAACTGGCGCATTTTGGGGCGCATTTTGGGGATTTTTATTTGGTTCTGCTTTCTTTTGGGTCCCAGGAATAGGCCCACTTTTTGTAGGGGGACCATTGGTTAGTTGGATCGTTGGTGCCTTAGAGGGGGGCGTTATTGTTGGAGGTTTAAGCGCTATTGCGGGAGGTTTGTGCAGTATAGGAATCCCTAAGGACAGCATTTTACAATATGAAACTGCCATCAAGAATGGCAAGTTTGTTCTAATTGCCCATGGTACCATCGAAGATACTAATCGTGCCAAGAAAATTCTAGACCGTTCAAAGCCTGAGGTTTTAAATCAGCATCTTTTAGAAGAAACATCACAGGTAACCTATTAAATAGGAGCAATCATATGAAAACTTTAGAAAAAACTGATTCAGAAATTAAAACTGATGTGCTTTTAGAGCTCAAATATGAGCCAAGCGTAAAGGCAACTGATATCGGTGTCATAGTAAAAGACGGAACAGTTACACTTAATGGCTATGCAACTAGCTATGGTGAAAAATGGGATGCGGTTAATGCGGCCAAACGTGTTAGAGGGGTGAATGCTGTTGCTGATGAGATTAAAGTTAAATTGACGTATTCCTATGACCGAACTGACGGGGATATTGCGACCAATGCAGTCAATCAAATCAAGTGGTCAACGACGATCCCAGAAAATAGTGTTCAGATAACCGTTCGGGATGGTTGGATTACTTTGGAAGGTGAAGTGGAATGGAGATATCAATATACCGCAGCCCAAGATGTCATGCAGTATTTAGCAGGCGTCAAGGGAGTGAGTAATTTGATCACAATCAAGCCTAAACTTGCTCCAGTGGATATCTCAATTGCCATAAAAGCTGCTTTTGAACGAAATGCCCAATTGGAAGCTGATAGTATCGAAGTGGATACTCTTGGAAATAACGTGATACTTCGTGGAAAAGTTGGCAACTATGCTGAACGTGAAGAAGCCGAACGCGTTGCCTGGGCTGCTCCAGGAGTTTACTCAGTTGATAATCAATTGACCTATTCATGGACATCTGATTATGCGGAATGATAAATAAGTAATTAACCTTCTAATCAATCCGTCATTTTAATAAAGATAGGAGCAGGCAAGTGCAAAATAGAATAGTAGCCATTATTGATGATAATCAGGATTCCCTGAGAGAACTTGAGAAAATTCTGAAAATGGCCGGATATACACCTGTACTAGTTGACGATGTTTTGGGAAACGTAGATAAGGTTCTGAATAATAAACCAGATGTTATTCTAATGGAATTAAAAATGCCTCATAAAAATGGATTTGCACTTGCTGACGCGGTGAATCGAGTTTTTGGAACTAAGGAAATTCCGATCGTCGCGATGTCAAATATTTTTAAAGACGAATTTAAATGGCTTATGGATTTTTCTGGCATAAAAAGATGGATTAAAAAACCATTCCTTCCTTTGGATGTGATTTGGGCGGTAGAAAATGAAATGCCGGAAGATAATAATTTGAATATGGAAAAAGAATTAGCTCACGTAGAAAGCATGGCATAGGGCAAAGATACTATCAACAATAAAACTAAAAAATCAGGAGAAAGTAATGTCAAAACACAAGATTGAAAACGTAGCAGAGCAAATCGCTAACAAAGGACACGGTTCTGAAGCATTGCATAACAATAAAAAGCCTAACCAAGTTAATAAGGCAACGAAGTCGGAAAATATTTCGACAAAGAAATCTGATGAAAACAGTTCCATACAGCTTAGGGCTTATCAAATTCATCAAGAAAAAGGTGGCTCTGATATAGATAATTGGCTGGAAGCTGAACGAATATTAGGAAATAATTGTCAGGCCGTTTCTAGACTTATAAATGAAGGTGATCCAAACACACAGAAATTAAACAAAGTTGGTTAAAAAAAGAGGCGAATATGAGCATTGGAATATATTTAGTATTTATTATCTGTTTTATTGTCATTACTGGGATCAGGATCGTTCAGCAGTATCAAACAGGTGTTGTTTTCCAGTTGGGAAAGTATTCCAGGACGTTGAAACCTGGACTTAATCTCATTATTCCTTTGGTTGAGACCGCAATGATCATTGATATGAGGGTAATGACCATCGATATTCCAAAACAGTTGGCAATTACCAAAGATAATGTACCGGTAACAATTAATGGGGTAGTTTATTTCCAGGTCATTGATGCGCAATCAGCTGTGATTAAGGTCCAGAATTATTTGTATGCGGTATCCCAATATGCCCAAGGCGCCTTGCGAGATGTGGTTGGAGGGATAAGCTTTGATGATCTATTGTCGGAACGCAAGAAAATAGGTGATGATATTGAAGTCATCATTCAAAAACAGGCAGCGAACTGGGGTTTGAATGTATCAGCGATCAAGATTTTAGACGTGGACGTTCCGAAGGAACTCAAGGAAATGATGTCACGACAGGCTTCAGCAGAACGGGAAAAACGTGCCACCATCACCAAGGCTGAAGGGGACAGATTAGCTTCAGTCAATCTTGCGGCAGCGGCAAAGATAATGGCCGAATCGCCTGGGGCCATGCAGTTAAGAACGCTTCAAACTATTGATGGTCTGGGGCCTTCAGCATCTAATACGGTCATTCTTGGGGTTCCTATAGATATCTTGGAATCGTTTAGGGGCCTGACAGCCAAACTCACAGAAAAGAACTAGGAATAAATATGGGGTATGATTTAGGACATTGGTTGTGGTTTTTTCTTGTTGGTGGAGGAACAGGGTTGATGGCGGGACTCATCGCTCGTGAATGGGGATTTGGGATTACCGCAGACATCATAATCGGATGTGTCGGAGCTATTCTGGGTGGATGGGTATCTGGGATGTTGAGGATATATAGTTCACTTGATATCTTTTTAATATCTTTTATTGGAGCAGCGGTTTTAGTGAGCTTGACACGTTTAATAAAGCGGGCCGTTAAAAATCCACGGAGGATCAAATGAATAAAAAAACATATTTTCTTATCTCAGGTTTAGTCTTTGCCATAGTTGCGGTAGTGCATTTATTACGGATTATATATCAGTCACCAGTAGTTCTTGGAACTTGGGTTATACCAATGTCAGTGTCAGAGATAGGTTTTATTGTTGCTGGGATATTAAGTTATTGCGGTTTTACATTAATGTGTAAAGAAAAGGTAATTTAATAAAAAGCATAACAGGAGTCAATTAGGAGAACTAAATGCATTGTCCAAAATGTATAGGAAAACTTGAAGAACATTATATCGATAAAATATATCCTGTGGAAGTATGTTTTGTTTGTCATGGGGTATGGTTCGACAAAGACGAATTGGAAAAAATAATCGAAGATGGAAATAAAGCCCTTAGTGATGATGTGGATATGGATTCGGATTACCAAGTACCCGAAGATATTAAAGACTTGCTCAAAGGCTTTAGTGAAAAGAGAGCCCAATGCCCAAAATGTCAAGATACTGTTATGAAAAAAGAAAGTCATTATGGAGTAATGATTGATGCTTGTCCTAAATGTGGCGGTGTTTGGTTAGATAGTGGAGAAATTCTTACTGTTAGGCACCATGAATGGAAAGATTTTTTTCGTAATGCTAAATTCTTCTTGGAGATTGCAAAACAATCTTTTCATAAAAACAAAACCCCAATAAGTATGAAACAACAATGATCGGAATTGAGGTACGGTACAGGAAGGTGTAAATGAATAAATTAAATCTCAAAGCATTAGGATTAACCTTTGGTATTGTTTGGGCTAGTGGGATATTCCTTGTTGGACTTGCGTCCATATTTACAAATTGGGGACTGGATTTTGTTGCTTTAATGGGATCCATGTATATTGGTTATACAAATACATTTAGTGGGATATTTATTGGAACTATTTGGGGGTTTTGTGATGGAGCTATTTGTGGGGTGTTGATTGCGTGGATTTATAATAAGCTCTGCAAATAAAGGAGGATAGTATGTTTATTTGGGCAACTACATTTTTTGTGATCGCTATAATTGCGGCTGTATTAGGATTTACGAGCATAATGGGACCAGGAATTAACGTTGCTAAAATTTCGTTCATTATATTCTTGGTTTTAGCTGATCTCTTTCTTATTTTTGGGAGAAGGAAATTAGTAAAATCTTAACACTGCCAATTTCGATAGCTGTCATAATCGCCTTTTGTTATACCTCAGTACAATTGTTTCAATTTTCGATGCCTTCATAATATTTATCGTGTAATCATTCGATCATAGTTTAAATAAGCAGAATTCCATGAATAAAGCGAACGGCCCTGTTAACCAAATTAAAATAGCATTGTTGATTGGGTTATTGGTATCCATGACAGGTTGTTCAACGTACGGGGGCGGACCTTTTTATGACAAAGCAATAGTGAAATTAAAGCCCAATCAATATATTAGGGAGTCTTAGTTTCTGAAAAGAAGTTAATTAAATGAAAGGAAAAAATCATGGAACATCATACTTTAAGACATTTGGTTTTTTATCTTCTCATCGGAGGTTTGATCGGATGGTTGGCAGGACTCATTACCAGAGGTCGTGGTTTTGGGATTCCCGGTGACATCGTGATCGGCATTATAGGAGCTCTGCTTGGTGGAGGGGTAGCCATGGGACTTGGATTATATGTCAATGGTTTTGCTGCTGAATTCCTGCTTGCGATATTTGGTGCAGTGGTTTTAGTGGGTTTGACACGTTTTGTTGTAAGGAACGTAGGGATGGCAGGTCACGTTTAAGAATACCAATCTGTTT
>Ga0302265_1000586_pt1 | contig 23864 bp, 19 predicted proteins | sample III_Bog_E1_1_FD_194556 | JGI IMG/M metagenome (GOLD analysis project Ga0302265, IMG submission 194556) | Peat permafrost microbial communities from Stordalen Mire near Abisko, Sweden - III_Bog_E1_1 | ecosystem: Environmental > Terrestrial > Soil > Wetlands > Peat | place: Sweden: Abisko...
GCTGGCGCAAGCTGCCGTGCGTCCTGATGGTCATAGGCGGAATCTTGTCGTTGGCCGGCGTGGCATTGAGCTGTCGCCACAACGGCCTCCGCGAATTCGGCTTCTCCTGGCTGCTGGCGTTCATGTTTTATTACAGCATCGCGCTCGGCGCGCTGTTTCTGGTGATGGTTCATCACCTGACGGACGCCGGTTGGTCGGTCGGCATCCGCCGTTTCTGCGAACACCTCGCGTCGCTGCTGTTCCCGTGGCTGGCGATTTTGTTTCTGCCCGTCGGCCTGCTCGGCACCAAGATTTACAAATGGATGACGCTGGATTCCGCCACGAACAACCTGGTCGCCGCCAAGCTGCCCGTGTTCACCACGCCCGGTTTCTGGGTCGCTTCGGCGGTCTTCTTCGGTATCTGGTGGCTGCTCACGTCACGCTTGTGCTCGCTCTCGCTGGAACAGGACAAAACCGGCGCGGCTGAATGCACGCGCAAGCTGCGTTTCCATTCCGGCTGGGGCATTGTTGCCTTCGCGCTGACGCTGACGTTTTCCGGCGTGCTCTGGATGAAGGCCACGTCCTACCAGTTTTTCTCCTGCATCTACGGCGTCTATTTCTTCTCTGACTGCGCGTGGATTGGTTTGGCCACGGTTTACGTTATCGCGGCGATCTTGCTCCGGCAGCGGATTATCGCGCCGGTGATGAAACAAAATTATTTCTACTTTATCGGCGTGCTGCTGCTCGGCTTCACGCTGTTCTCGGCCTACACCGAGTTCGCGCAATACTTCGTTGTCTGGAACGCCAACATGCCGGAGGAGACCTTCTGGTATCTCATCCGCGAGCGCGGCAACTGGTGGACGTTGAGTTTGATTCTCATTTTCGGAAAATGCTTCATTCCGTTCTTCATCCTGCTGCCGGAGAAGATCAAGATGAATTTCAAGGTCATCATTCCCGTCTGCCTGTGGATCTGGCTGATGCACGCGCTGGATCTGGCGTTCAATATTTTTCCGGCGCTGCACCCCAACGGCTATCCGCTCCGCTGGCTCTGGCTGCCGCTGGGCTGCCTGATGTTCATGGGCGGGTTTTTGGCGAAAATTTTCCTGTGCAAATTCAATTCCCATCCGCCGTATCCGCAGCGCGACCCGCGCCTGCTCGAAGCGATGGGCGTGAGCCAAAACACCGTCCGAGACCTCACCGAAGCCAGCGCCGGAGGTGCTAAATGAATTACCAAGTTATCAACCGCGCGTCCGCCGCCGGCATCGGAATCATTCTCGCCGGCGTGCTGTTTGCCGGTGTGACCATCGGCGTGAAACTGCTCGCGCCCGTGCCGGCCATTGACGCCGACCGCGCCGCCGAACGCAGCAAGGCGCTCGTCGAAATTCGCGCGGCGGAAGAAATTTCCCTGAACCACGCGGCGGTGATTGACGCCAAGCGCGGCATCATCCGCCTGCCGATTGAAACCGCCATGGCGCTCGCCGCGCAGAAGTGGCAAGACCCGGCCGCCGCGCGCGCCGACTTGAACAGCCGCGCCGAAAAGGCCGTCGCCCCCGTCAAAACCGAATCGTTTGAATGAACCCGACCGAGAACAAAACTTCCTGCGACCGCGAGCTCAATGACTCGTTGCGCGTGCCGCTGCTCGCGCTGTTCGGCGGCGCGGCGGTGTGGCTGGTCGTCGGGCTGGTGCTCGGCCTCATCGCCGGCATCAAGTTCCACGCGCCGGAATTTCTCGGCGGATGCCCTTTGATGACTTACGGCCGCGTGGCTCCGGCGGCGAACGACGCCATTCTCTACGGCTTTTGCATTCCGGCCGCGCTCGGCGTGATGCTCTGGATTTTGGCGCGGTTGAGCCGGCAACCGCTGGCGCTGCCGCTCGTGCCGGTTGTCGCGGCGAATCTCTGGCATCTCGGCGTCTTCATCGGCACGGCCGGAATTCTGCTCGGTGCCAGCACCGGGCACACCTGGCTGGAATACCCGCGCGCGGCGTCAGTGATTTTATTCGCCGCGTTCCTGCTCATCGCCGTTTCGGCGGCGGCCACGTTCGGCTGGCGCAGTGAAAAATCCCTTTATCCGTCGCACTGGTTTCTGTTCGCGGCGCTGTTGTGGTTCCCGTGGATTTATTCGACAGCCAATCTGTTGCTCAATTCGAACCAGGTGCCGCGCGGCGTGGTGCAGCCGATCATCGGCTGGTGGTTTGCGAACAACCTCGTTTTCGTCTGGCTCGCGCTCGTCGGCGTCGGCATCGCCTTTTATTTCCTGCCGAAAATTGCCGGTCGTCCGCTCGCCAGTTCCGGCTACGCGCTGTTCGGTTTTCTGACGCTGACCTTTTTCGGGACCTGGTGCGGCATTCCGCAGGGCGCGCCGGTGCCGGCGTGGCTGCCGACGTTGAGCAGCGTGGCGGCGGCGCTGACGCTCGTGCCGCTGCTGGCGATTTTGATTGTCACCGCCAAAACGGTCTGCGGCGCCCGCGTTTCGTGCATGGGCGGATCGTTCTGCTACATCAAATTCGGGATGATGAGCTTCATCGTTTCGGGAATTCTTTATGTGTCCGCCGCGTGTCCGCAATACAGCCGCATCCTGGACTACACCTGGTTCGGCGCGGCGCAGACGCAACTGCAACTGCTCGGTTTCGCGGCGATGATTTTGTTCGGCGCGATCTATGAGCTGCTGCCGTCAGTGATGGGCAAGCCGCTGCCGCTGCCGAAGTTTGCCAAGGCGCATTTCTTTCTCACCATGATCGGCGTGCTGTTGTTCGTCGTGCCGCTGGTGATCGCCGGAGTCGTGCAAGGCGAGAAACTGGCTGACCCCAGCATTGCCTTTGCCGATGCGAATTCCGCCGCACTGAAATTCCTGCGCGTCAGCACCACCGGCCAGTTGCTCGTGCTGCTCGGTGCGATTTTATTTGCCGCGAACATTTTCATCATGACGATCCAGTGGAAACTCGGCATCGCCAAAACCGTGATTGCCTACCTCAAGTCGCCGCTTGAAACCTTGGAGGTGAAACCGTGAAGACCGGCGTCTCCGTTTTCATTGCCGCCTTCGTCGCGCTCGGCGCTTCTTGGTGCGGATTTGTCCTCGCGCCGGTATTGCAGCTCGGCGGCGCAAAGCAGACCGTCGTTTTGCAATCCACCGACAACTGGCCGCTCCAACGCATCGGCGAGGCGACGCTTGGCTTGCAGGTCTATCGCGCGTATGGCTGCGCCGCGTGCCACTCCGAACAGGTGCGCCAGACCGGAGCCGCCTTTGAAGTCACGTTGACCAGCCTCGGCGTCCAGAAACCGTCCGACTTCGTTGATTTCATGAAGTCGCTGTTTGTGCTGCCGGAACTGGCGGATTACACGAACGCCATCGCCACGAGCCTCAACGGCTGGAAAGGCGGCTTGCCCAAGACGCTGCTGACCTGCACCGACAAAGACATCGCCACCGAAATGGCCGACCGGCTCAAGGCCGTCGGCGTCAAGTCCGAGACCGGCATCATCGCCACCGGCGCGGACATCGCGCGCGGCTGGGGTTCCCGGTTGAGCGTCGCGGCGGACTATCTTTACGACCAGCCGGTGCAGCTCGGCAGCCTGCGCGCCGGCCCCGACCTCGCGAACATCGGCGTCCGCGCGCCGGATGCGAACTGGCAGTTGCAACATCTTTACGCGCCGAAATCCGTCACGCCGACCTCGACGATGCCGTCGTTCAAGTTTCTTTTTGAAGTCCGTAAAATTGGCGCGACGCCGTCGCCGGACGCGTTGAACCTGCCAAAAGAATTTGCTGCCGCCGATGGTTATGAAATCGTGCCGAAGCCGGAGGCAAAGCAGTTGGCCGCCTATCTTTTGAGCCTCAAGGCCAACGTGCCGCTTTACGAGGCACCGTTCACTCCTGCCGCAAAATAATGAGCGACGAATGCCCAGCCTGTTCCGTCCCCACCGCCGGCGAGCCGGCCGCGACGCGTTCCGCCGCGCCGATGTGGATCATTGTGGTGACGCTGGTGCTGCTGTTCCTCGGCGGCATTTATTTTGACCGGCACAGCGGCTGGTTTGACGCCAAGGTTTATGCGCCTTACAACAGCACGGAAAATCTGGGCGCCTACCAGCCGCAATCCGGCGCGGCGGCCGAGCTGGCGCGCGGCAAAAAAACTTACGAGGCGGTCTGCGGCATTTGTCACGGCCCGGACGGATTGGGCAAGCCCGGCCAGGCGCCGCCGTTGGCTGGTTCCGAATGGGTGGTTGCCAAGGGGGTGAACCGGCTCGCGCACATCCCGCTGGCGGGGCTGGCCGGGCCGATCCAGGTCGCCGGCAAGGAATGGAGTCTGAACATGGCCGCGATGGGTGCGGCGCTGCCGGATGACAGCTTGGCCGCCGTGCTAACCTACATCCGCAGTTCCTGGGGCAACCAGGCTCCGCCAGTCACGGGCGACGACATCAAGAAAATCCGCGCCGCCGTGGGCGCGGGCGGCCAGCCGGCGACTTCCGAGGTTTTGCTGAAGCTGCCGGAGTAAAATCCATTTCGCCTTCAACGGCCGTCCCGCGATTCCTAAAAAGTCGGGGCGGTTTTTTATTGCCCCGGCGGCGCGGCGTTCTCGTCCAGTTCCAGGCGCAGGTAGTCGTAGATGATGCCGTTCATCAGCCCGCCGGCGGGAACGGTGAGAGCCAGGACGTTCTTTCCTTGTTTCATCCGTGACGCATCAAATACGAGATCGTGTTCCGACCAGTAGCCGCCGATGCCGTCGCGATTGATGGTGGCGTTGTAAGTAAGGTTGTTGACCGTGCCGATGGGCTGGTCGTTCAGGTCCGCCGCGAGGCTGCGCGTGCCGACGCCGCAAATCGCCAGCCGCAAGGTCGCCCGGCCGTGCGGCGCTTCCGGCAGGTCGAACGTGACTGTCCAAGTCGTCGCGCTGCCGCGCCCGGAGCCGGTGACGTTGTGGGAGTTGTCGTTGTAAGGCACCTGTTCGAAAAACCAGTCCTTGCGGAAATCACTTTGGCCGATGACATACTTCACATCATACGGGAACAGCTTCGGGTATTGCAGATACCAGCCCCAGTGGAAGTAGTCGTCGCCCTTGAAAAATTCCGCGCCGGTGCGGTTGGGGATGCCGATGTCCCAAAGCTGTTTGCCAAAACGCACCGGCCGCCAGTCAATGCTTGCGAGCGACAAATCTTTTCCCGCGCGAACGACAATGTTCGTGACCGTCAAATCGCCCAGCACGCCATCGGCGATGGCGTGGAGCGAATAATTTCCCGCACGCACATTCGGGATGGTGAAACTGCCGTCGCTGTTGGCGCGCACCCAGAACTCGTAGTTCTTCGCATCGTTCTGCCAGTCCACAATGCGCGGCAATCCGCCGGACCCGCCGCCGCCGCGCGGACGGTTTTGGCGCAGGCGCGCCGCGCCGGTGCCGGTGACATTCTCATTCGTGCCGCCGCTGGCCAAAATATTCTGGTTCGTCATCGCGGCCTCGTCGTCACCGCCGCCGGCCAGGCCGAATCCGCCGCCGCCGCTCCGGCCGGCGCGCGGGCCGCGCGGAATGATCGCCGGCGCATAATCCGGCGCCGTGAGGCCGACCAGCAGGTTGGACATCACCAGACCTGGTGCCGCCGGATCGTCGAGGACAATTTTTCCGCTGACCGTCGCGCGCTCGGGTTTGTGCGGATAATCCACGCCGCCGACCCAATCAAACGGCCACGCGCCAGCCTCCTTGTCCGCCTGCGCGAGCGCGTCGTGCCACAGCGCGTCGTGGTCGCCGCCGGCATTGCAATAAATTAGGAACGGTCCGATGACCTTGGTCCACGCGTCCGTCGCGGCAAGGTTGCAGATGCTGCCGCCGTAATGGCTGCCGCGCCAGTAGTTCAGCAGCGTCGGCGGCGCGGGCGCCCTGAAGTTGTTGGTATTAAAAGTTGCGTCCCGGTGCGACGACAGCTCGAACTTCGTCGGCCCGCCGCTCAGGTATTCCACGCTCGGGTTCACGAGCCAGAGGCCGATGTGTTTGGCGCTGCTCGACCAGCCCCATGCGCGCACGTCAAACTGGTTCGCGGAATAGTCGTATTTGTGTTCGACCTGGCCTTTATAGATGCCCGTGTTCATGCGCCGACCTTCCTTGAAATTCATCTGCGTGCCGTGATTCCAATCGTAAGCGGTAATCATCTCCATGTTCCGGTTCGCGTCCACCGTCATCCAGTCGAACAGACCGTCATTGAGCTTCAGGCAAAAACGCGCCTCACCGATGGACGTGGCGGGATAATTCGTCGGGTGCGTAAAAATGGCATAGGTATAAACGCCCGAATCGCCGCGCCCGAGCGCGTAGCGGATTTCAATGTCCGCCACCACGCTGCCGCCGGGACCGCCGCCCAGCGGCTGGCCGCCGGAAATGCCCTTGATGGAAACTTCGCCGCGCTCGCCGCCGTTGGTTTGCTGGTCAATCGTGATCCGGTCCACCGGCTGGCCGCGCGCGGCGTTGTGCGACCAGTAGCCGGGCTGGCGCGTCCCCGGATCGAGCATTTCGAGATCTTTATATTTGAGCGAAATCAGATCGCCGGAGCGCCTGGCGATGCGCGCGGCCACAATGCCGTTGTCGAGGACGAAGGAATTGCCATCCTCGGCCACGGTGACGGCCGGGTTCGTCGCGGCGGGAGCTGGTGACGCCAGCCAAAGCGCCAGCGCGAACACCGCCAGTTTGTAAAAATTCATAAATGGATTCAGGGCGGACGGGACGCGCGGTTAGACGCCGCCGCCGATCCCTCAGTTACACGTGGTTCGGGGTCGTGCGCGGCTTTTTCCAGGGCGGGCCGGGCGGTGGCGTCGCCGACGTTGCCGAGCGCCACGCAGACGTTGCGCTAAATCCCCCGGCGCTTGGTCCGCAGCAGCGGCGTGCCGGCAAAACGCGCCTTGAAGCCGGCGGCGTCCAGTTGCCGCAGCTCAATCAAATCCGGCGCGGCCAAATCTTGCCGCGCGTGCGCTTTCATCAAATTTCCCGCGTGCGCAAACTTGTTCCACGGACAAACCGCCAGGCAGTCGTCGTCGCCGTAGATGCGGTGGCCGCGTTGTTTGCTTTCCATCGGTGTTTCATCTGTGCCAATCTGTGGCCTGAATTTATGCCTGAAAAGCCGATTGTCATCTGCACGCGCGGCAGCGCGCTCGCCCTCGCGCAGTCCAACCTGATTGCCGCGATGTGCCGTGCGGCGTTTCCCAAGCTGCGCTTCGAACTGAAGATCATCAAGACCACCGGCGACAAATTGCAGAAAGCCTCGATGGCCAAGACCGATCCCAGTTTGCCGAAAGGTCTCTTCACGAAGGAACTCGAAGTGGCGCTGGTCAACGGCCAGGCGGATCTCGCGGTGCACAGTCTGAAAGATTTGCCCACCGAACTGCCCGCCGGCCTGATCCTCGCCGCCACGCCCCAGCGCGAGGACGTGCGCGATGTGCTGATCTATCGCGACGCGGCGTTTCTCGCGAAGTTAAAGCCGGGCGCCGCCGGAGAGAAGGCACTGCGCGGTTTTAAGCCCAACCTGAAGCTGAAGGATTTTCCCAAGGGCGCGACCATCGCCACGAGCAGCACGCGGCGCAAAATGTCGCTGCTGGCCGCGCGGCCGGATTTGAACATCGTTGAGATTCGCGGCAACGTGGCGACGCGTATGCAGAAGGTCGCCGAGCGCGGCGAACTGGACGCCACCATCCTCGCGCTCGCGGGCATGACGCGGCTCAATTTCAAGATCAACGCCGACGGCACCATCACGGGCGAGGCCGTGCCGGACGGCCTGCTGGCGACGGTGCTCGACCTTGACGTGATGCTGCCGTGCGTGGGGCAGGGCGCCATTGGCATCGAGATTCGCGCGGACGACGAGCGCATCGCGAAGATTGTGGAGCGACTGAATCATTTCAACACGTTCCACGCGGTGACGGCGGAGCGCGCGTTCCTGCGCGGCATGGGCGGCGGCTGCCAGAGCCCCGTCGGCGCGCACGCGGAGATTGTCGGCACCAAGATTTCGCTCAAGGCGGTTTCCTTCCGCGACGAGACGGTGAAGCGTGCGGACGCCAAACGCCCGATTGCCGAGGCCGCGCTGCTCGGCGAGCAGATCGCGGCGGAGCTGAAGTAATTGTGCGGCCTTTGCTCGGCGGAATGTCGGCATTTGGTTTTAAGTTTTGCGGACGAAACTGTTTTCAAGAATCATGACGACAATCGAAAAACTTGATAGGCCACAAAAACTGGGGTCTGATTATTAGGCGGCTTGGACACCATGAGACTCAGAAGCTACATTTTGCTGTTGCTGCCGGCGTTGTTTATTGGTTTTGGAATGTTGGCGCACAATATTCCGATTCTGACACTCGGCATTTTGGTTCCAGCGAGTTTTATTTGCGCCATTTTGTGCCTGTTTCGCGGCATCAAGATTTTCAAGAGCCAGATTTGGTCTGGTCTGGTTTTTATTTCGGTTTCGGTTTTATATTTGGCCGTTCTGATTTTGCTACTTATGCCAGCTCATGCGGATGTTTGATTTATGACGCCGCCTGACAGCTTGGTGGGCTGCAAAGGTTGAATTGATTTGCCAAAAGAAAAACGGCGCGGACTTCAGGTTCGCGCCGTTCGCGTTTCAGCAAATTCATCTAAAGCGGCAGATTGCGGAAAGCTAAAAGTTTTGCGATAGTGCGGTGAAACATTCACCAAAGGCAAATTATGGCACAGGCAATCATGGAACCGGAAAAGGTGCGGCGGTTCGCCGAGGAACTGCAGCGCTTCAACAGCGACCTCGAAAACCGGCTGACGCTGCTGCACGCGCGGTTCGCGGCGCTCGGCGACACCTGGTCGGATCAGGAGCACGAGAAGTTTGCCGAGGAGTTCAAGCAGACGATGAAGGCGCTGAAGAAATTTGTGGAGATGTCGAAGGAGCACACGCCGTATCTGCTCCGCAAGGCGCAACGCATCGAGGAGTATCTCAACCAGCGATAAAAAATGGGAACACCGAACACTCAACATTCAACGCCCAACATCCAAGGGATGATCTGCGGTTACGCTGGCGGTTCGATGTTGAACGTTGAATGTTTTTTTTGAGTTCACCATGTCTGGCAAAGCCCAAATCACGTCGGTCGAGGCGCTCGAAACTTTTCGGGCGCAGCTCATCGTGTTCCTCGGCCAGGCGCGGCCGGTGATGGAGGAGGTCGGCAACGAGATGTCGCGCATGCGGCTGTGGCTGCAGCACGACCAGCGGATGTTTTGGGAACAGGAGTTGCGCCGGCGCGAACGGCGCTTGGAGGAGGCGAAGCAGGAACTGTTCAACGCGACCATTTCCAGCATCCCCACCGGCACTTCCGCGATCTTGCAGATGGCGGTGCAGCGGACGCAGCGCGCCGTCCACGAGGCGGAAACCAAGCTGAAACTTTTGAAACGCTGGGACAACGAGCTGGACAACCGTTCCGCGCCGCTGATGAAACAGATCGAGCAACTGCACGGTTTTCTCGCCAGCGACATGGCGCGCGCCGTCGCGTATCTTGACCAGACGCTCAAGGCGCTGGATGCTTACCAGAATGTCGGCGCACCAAGCGGCGGTAAAACGGTTGCCGCCGAACCGGTGAAAGTGGAGGAGCCGAAATGAATTTAAGCGGCAACAAAGGCCGGTTGATCGGGCTGACGCGCGAGCTGTCGCTCCAGTGGGACGAGACGAAAAATTTCTGGCGCGACGCGAAGAGCGACGAGTTCGAGCGCAAATACATGGTGGAGCTTTCCGCGCACGTCAACCGCGCGACCGTGGTGCTGGAACAACTGGAGGAACTTTTGAAAAAGGTAAGGAGCGAATGTGAATAGCCAGCCCGGTGTCAACGAAATGCTCGCGCTGCTGGACGCGTTGAAAGGTGCCGTCCGCGATTTTGTCGCGCGCGAGGAAAAATTGGAGAGCGATTTCCGCGTCCAGTCCGCCGCCGCCGCCAGCGCCTTGGAGGCGCAGAACCAGGCGCAGGAAACGGCGGCGTTTGAGTTGGAATCGAATGCGGATGACGCTATGGAGGCGGAGAAAAGCCGGCTCCAGTCGCGGTTTGAACAGCGCAAGGCGCGCATCAGCCATGCCCATACCGCCGTCAGCCAGCGCGTGACCGGCGCCATCACCGAGTGCGACGCCATCTGGAAGGAACGCACGCAGCAGGGCGTGGCGGCGGCGGAAATTCATCGCGACGAGGCGCTCGTCAACGCCACGACGGACTATAATAATTTTCAGCAAAACCTTGCCGCCGCCGGCGAGGAACTGGCGCGGCTCGAAGCGGCGGCGCGCAGCAAGTTTTACGGCTATGGAAAATTCCGCCGGCTGCTCGCGCCCGGGCGCGCGTGGCCGGAGCCGGATTTGAAGCCAGATCACAATGCGCTTTTCAGCGAGCTCCAGAAACTGCATGAAAAGACCGACGGCAACCTGAAACGCTTTGGCAAATTTCCGCTGCCGGTCATTTTCAAGTTCCTTCCGGTCTGGCTGCTGTCGGTATTATTGCTCGGCGTCGCGGCGGCGAATCCGGTGCTGGCACATTTTCACCGGAACGACATTTCGCGTTTGGAAGCCGGACTTGCGCTGGGCGGATTTTTTCTCGTCGTGATTTTTTATTTTCTCGGTGGCCGCGCCGCCGCGCCGCTGGCCACGAGCATCGCCGGTGACGTGGCCAAAATGCGCCGGCTGTTTGACGCCTGTATTGAAAAATCCGCCGTGCATCTGGGGTTGGAACAGGCGCGGATCAAAAACGAATTTGAAACCGCCAAGCAGACGTTCAACCTGGAATGGCGGCAGGCCGTGCGCGACATCAGCCAGTCCCGCAGCACCAACGCGACGGTCATCAGCGAGAAGGCGTCGCGGCTCGTGCAAAAAAACCAGCAGTGGCGGCACGCGGAGCTGGAGCAAATCCAACAGCGCCACGCTGGGGTCTTGGCGCGGTTGAAGGCGGAGGATGCCGCGCAAGTCCGTAAAACTGCCGATGCGCACCAGACCAAAATGGCGCAGGTCGAGGCCGTCCACCAGCATCGCTGGTCGGAACTGGAGGCGGACTGGAAAAACCAAATCACGCCGCTATGTGAGCAGTTGCGCGCCGCCAACGCGGCGGCGGAAAAAGTGTTTCCGCCGTGGAGCGACGCGGTCTGGAAAACCTGGACGCCGCCGGCGGAGTTTCAAAACGCCGCGAAGTTTGCACGGCTGGAGGCGTGCGTGGAAAAACTGTTCGAGGCGCTGCCGCGCGATTCGCGCCTGAAATGGCCGGGGCTGGCGACGGTTTCCGTGCCGTTATCATTGGTGTTTCCAGCGCAAGGCTCCATTTTATTTGAAACCGGCAAGGCCAGCGGCGACGAGGCTTTTGGCGCGATCAACAACATCATTTTCCGCCTGCTGGCCACCACGCCGCCGGGCAAATTGAGCTTTACGATTTTTGATCCGGTCGGCCTCGGCCAGAATTTTTCTGCGCTAATGCACCTAGCGGATTATGAGTCGAGCAGCATCAACAGCCGCATCTGGACGCAGACGGCGCAGTTCGAGGAGAAGCTCGCGGAGTTGAACGAGCACATGGAAAAAATCATCCAGATGTATTTGCGCAACGAATACGCGACCATCGCGGAATACAACGCGCAGGCTGGCAGCGTGGCGGAGAAATATCACTTCCTCGTCATCGCGTCGTTCCCGGTGAATTTCAGCGACACGGCGGCCAAGCGGCTCCGCAACATCGCCGCGAGCGGCGCGCGGTGCGGCGTCTTCACCCTCATTCATTGGGACCAGCGGAGCGCGCTGCCGCAGGATTTCGTGCCGGACGAGCTGCGCAAAAGCAGCGTCTGCCTCGTCCGCAACGAACGCGGCTTTGAACTGGCCAACTGGCGTTCGCCGGGCGTGCAACTGGTTTTCGACCCGCCGCCGCCGCCGGAGTTCGCGACGGATTTTCTCCAGCGCATCGGCGAGGACAGCAAGGACGCCAACCGCGTCGAGGTGCCGTTCGAGCAGATTGCGCCGGCGGAAGCGGACATTTGGAAGGAAGAAACCACCGAGCTGTTGCGTGTTCCGATTGGCCGTTCCGGAGCGACGAAACTGCAATATCTTGAAATCGGCAGCGGCACGCGGCAGCACGCGCTCATCGCGGGCAAAACGGGTTCCGGCAAATCCACTTTGTTCCACGTCATCATTACGAACCTCGCGCTGCGGTGCAGCCCGGATGAGGTGGAATTTTATCTCGTGGATTTTAAAAAAGGCGTCGAGTTCAAATGCTACGGCAGCCGCCGGCTACCGCATGCGCGTGTCGTCGCCATCGAGAGCGACCGCGAATTCGGCTTGAGCGTCTTGCAGCGTGTGGATGATGAACTGCGCCGGCGCGGAGATCTGTTCCGCAAAGTCGGCGCGCAGGATTTGGCCGGCTACAAGCGCAACGGTGGCACGGAAGCCATGCCGCGCACGCTGCTGCTGATTGACGAGTTCCAGGAATTTTTTACCGAAGAAGACCGCATCTCGCAGGGTGCGGCGGTGCTGATGGATCGCATCGTCCGGCAAGGCCGCGCGTTTGGCATTCATGTGCTGCTTGGTTCGCAGACGCTTGGCGGCGCTTACACGCTCGCCCGCGCAACCATCGGGCAAATGGTCATCCGCATCGCGCTGCAATGCAACGAGGCCGATGCTTACTTGATCATGGACCAGGATAATCCCGCTCCGCGTTTGCTGTCGCGACCGGGCGAAGGCATTTACAACGACGCTGCGGGCGCGCTGGAAGGCAACAGCCCGTTCCAGGCCGTTTGGCTGTCCGACAAAACGCGCGACGGCTATCTGGCGAAAATCCGCGAGCGCGCGGATGAAAATGCGGAGCAGTATCCCGGCCCGATTGTGTTTGAGGGCAACGCGCCGGCGGATGTGCAGGAAAATATCCCGCTGCGTCTCGCATTGCAAAAAACCGCGCCGCAAATTCCCGCGCAGGCCGGTGTCTGGCTCGGTGCGCCCAATTCCATCAAAGGCCCGACGGAGGCGGTTTTCCGCCGGCAGAGCGGCGGCAATTTGCTCGTCGTCGGCCAGAGCGAGGAGCGCACCACGACGATTCTTGCGGTGTCGTTGGTGTCGCTTGCGGCGCAGTTTCCAAAAGCTGGCGCGCGATTTGTGGTGTTCGACAGCACGCCGCCGGGATTTCCGCAGCGGGAGTTTTTAGAACGGATCGTCAAGACGGTCCCGCATGAGACCGTTCAAGGCAGCAACAGCAATCTCGCGGAAGTGATGACCAGTCTGGCGGAGGAATTGAAACGCCGTGCGGAAAACGAGTCGGCCGGCCCGGAGATTTTTGTGCTCATCCAGGGTTTGCAGAATTTCAAGAAGCTGCGGCAGGAAGACGAATTTAGTTTTTCCAGCAGCAGCGGCGATGCGCCCACGCCGGCGGCAATTTTGCTGAACCTCATCACTGAAGGCTCGGCGCGCGGCATCCACGTCATCGTCACCTGCGACACTTACAACAACGTGAGCCGCTATCTCGGCCGGAAAACCTTGAGCGAATTTGAAATGCGCGTGGTGTTCCAGATGAGCGCGAGCGATTCGGCCAGCCTGATTGACTCGCCGAACGCCGCCACGCTCGGCCTGAACCGCGCGCTGTTTTACAACGACCGCGAGGGCAGCCTCGAAACTTTCCGGCCTTACGCGCAGCCGGACGGTGGGTGGATTGAAAGCTTGGCGCGGTCGCCGGCGTTTCGCTGAATTTTTCTCACGGCTGCGCGACGCGAAGCATGATTTCGTTCCGCCGCCAGAACGGCAGCGTCCATGGCGGGTCGAAATACGCGAACACCGGTTCGCCCGTCGTTGAAATTTTTTCCCGCGCCAGCCACGCCGTCAATTGGGCGAGTGCCTCGGCCGAATTTTTCTCGCTGCGCCAGCCGGAAAAATGCAGGACAGCGAAGCGGCCGGCGGGAACCCGCTTCACGACCACGCCGGATTCGGTCGGCTGCGGCACGCCGTTGGTGCCGAGTTTTTCCGGCATGACAAAGGCCATCGCCGCATTGGTGCCGCCGGCGTGGCTGATGAACACCGGTGTGGTCATGGCGATTTTTTGCTGCGTCGCATTTTTGCCGCCGATGAAATGGAACAGCCGCATGAACGCGTTGTCCGCCCCGCGCATCGGCGTCTCGGCCACGGTGAGAACGGGATAGTCGCGCAGCTCAAATTTTCCGTCCGTGCGGACGACCTTATAGGGCGCGGTGGCGTAGCCGGCGCGGGCGGTGGTGCCGCCGGCCTTCAGCCACGCGAGCAGAATGGTGACGAGCAAAAAGGTGAGGATGATTTTCATAAGAATTTAGTTTTTCACGCCGAAATGTTTTTTCAGCGCCCCGGTGCGAAAGGCAAAAATCTTTTCCACGTCGCGGCGGACGAACAGCCGGTTCACCAGCGCGCCGCCGGGCACGGCATAAACCACTTCGTCGCGGCAGAGCGTGCCGCCGTCCTTCTCATCGAACGTGTGCGTGTGTCGCCAAAGGCGATACGGCCCGCGCCGCTGTTCGTCGCAGAAGCTGAAGGGCGGGTTCCAGCCGGTGATTTCCGTGCGCCAGCAAACGGGAAAACCGTGGATGCGGATCTGGTAATCAATCAGCGCGCCGACGCGCATCGGGATTTCGCCGGGGGTGAGGATCTTGAAGTTCAGCCACGGCGGCGTGATGGTTTCCAGATTGCGCGCGTCGGCGAAAAACGGGAACACTTTCGCGCGCGGCACGGGCAGCCAGAGTTCGGTTTGGCAAACGTGCGTCGTCAATTGGCTCACACACTAGCCTAAAATTTCCGCCGCGCAAACCGGTTCGCGCTTGAACCCGCCCGCGCGCGACCCTAGTATCTTCAAAATTTTGATGAAAGCAATTTTAGCCCTCGAAGACGGTTCGGTTTTTCACGGCACTGGTTTCGGCGCGAAAGCGTCGGCCTGCGGCGAAGTCTGTTTCAATACGTCCATGACGGGCTACCAGGAAATTCTCACCGACCCGTCGTATCGCGGCCAGATCGTGACGATGACTTATCCGCTCATCGGCAATTACGGCGTCAACGCGCAGGACATCGAGTCGTGGCGGCCGCACGCGGCGGGCTTTGTCATCCGCGAACTGTCGCCGGTGGTCAGCAATTGGCGCGCGGACTGGTCACTCGGCGATTATCTAGAGAGGAACGGCATTCCCGGAATTCAGGGAATTGACACGCGTTCGCTTACCAAAAAACTTCGCGTGCGCGGCGCGCTGAACGGGTTTATTTCCACCGAGGAAATCTCCGACGCTGAGGCGGTGAACCGCGCGAAGGAATTTGTTTTCGTCGGCGTGGATTACGTCAAGGAAGTTACGCACAAGCAGGCGTTCAAGTGGGACGAAAAAGATGAGCAAAGCGCGGCGTTCGATTTGGTGCGCGGCCTCAAAGCCGCTGATGCGCGGAATGTCCGCAAGCCGATGCCGGCGGCGGACATCCCGATTGTCGCGTTTGATTACGGCATGAAATACAACATCCTGCGCCGGCTGCGGCAGCACGGATTCAGCGTGCAGGTTCTGCCCGCCACGGCTACCGCCGCCGACGCGCTCAAATACAAGCCCGCCGGAATTTTTCTTTCAAATGGTCCCGGCGATCCGGCGGCGCTTGGCTATATTGTTCGCGAAGTGAAGAGTCTGCTAGACAGCGGCATTCCCATTTTCGGCATCTGCCTCGGACACCAGATTCTCGGTCAGGCGCTGGGTGGAAAAACTTTCAAACTCAAGTTCGGCCATCGCGGCGGCAACCAGCCGGTGAAAGATTTGGAATCCGGCCGGGTGGAAATCACCTCGCAGAACCACGGTTTTGCCGTGGACGCAAAATCATTGCCGTCCGATGTCGCCGTGCATCGCATCAATTTGAACGACCAGACCGTCGAGGGTTTGCGGCACAAGACCAAGCCGGTGTTCTGTGTGCAATACCATCCCGAAGCCTCGCCCGGCCCGCATGATTCCACGCCGTTATTTTCCGAATTTCGCCAACTGATTGAAAAACGCGGTTGAGCGGAACCAGATTTGCGTTTGACTTGAAAGACGCCGCGCCCATAATCATTTCAAAGAATCTATGGCCAAACTTGTTATCCTGAACCAAGGCATGACCGGTCGCACGTTCGACTTGAACGTGGAGCGCACCACCGTCGGCCGGATCGAGGAGAATACGTTTCAGATTGCCGACGCCTCCGTTTCCAGCCGCCACGCCGAGATATTGCTACACGGCACCGAACTGCTCGTTCGCGACCTTAATTCCACCAACGGCACCTTCATCAACGGCGAAAAAATTTCCGAGGCCGTCCTCAAGCCCGGCCAGACGCTCCGGTTCGGGCAGGTGGAACTGAAAATTGACGACGGCCTGCCCCTCCCCGCGACGATTGTCGCGCCGGTGGCAGCTCCGGTCCACGCGCGCGGGCCGGACGCCGCCGCACCCCAAAAGACCATTGATGCCACGATGATCATCCCGCGCGGCGTCAGCCTGGAACAACTCGAGCAGGGCGGTGGCCGGCCGGCTGGCTTCGACACCAACACCGCCTTCTCCAAGAAATCCAACAAGACCAACCGTTACTTTCTGATCATCGGCATCCTCGTCGGGTTGGTCATCATCGGGCTGATCATTTACGCGCTCAATCAGGCCGGGCCTAACAAGTAAATTTTCTTCGCGGTCGCCGGCAGAACGGACTTACGCTGTCCGCGCCTTAAAACTTCTCCACCATTTCACCGGCAGCATTCCCAGCGCGATGAAGGCCAGTTGGCTCGCCACAAACAGCACCAGCCATTTGAAAGCCGCCTCCGTAAAGCCGTAGCTGTGCAGGCCGATGCCGAGCATGTTCACGCCGAACCACGACCACGCCGTGACGACGTTGCCGAAGATGGCGCAGCAGACGAGGCCGCGTTCCCGGATGAGGCCGCCCCAGCGCAAATGCAGGATGAGCGCATTCCACAGGACGATGATGAGCGCGCCGTTCTCCTTGGGGTCCCAGCCCCAGAATCTTCCCCACGATTGATCCGCCCAGATGCCGCCGAGCACGGTTCCAACAAAGCTGAACAGCGTGGCGAAACAGACGATGCCGTAGATCATGCGGGCAAGGGATTTGCCGGTGGCCTCATCCAGCGTTTTGGTGAAGAACCCGCGCACGATGTAAATCAGCGCGAGAAAACCCGCCACGAAGGTGCTCGCATAGCCGACGGTCACGGCCACGACGTGCGTGGCCAGCCAGAAATTCGTGTCCAGGACGGCGCGCATCATTTCCATCGTGTCGCCTTCCAGCGCGAGGTGATGGGCGATGATGAGGGTGATGAAGCCGATGCCGGAAGCGACAACCAGGCCGATGCCGTTCTTATGAAACCGTTCCAAGATAATTCCCAGCAGGCACGCGCCCCAGCCGATGAAGATGGCGGAGGAATAAAGATTCGTTACCGGCGGCCGGCCTTCCAGCACCATGCGATAAACCAAGCCCACCGTGTGGATCACAAACGCCAGGCAGACCAGCCACATGGCCGAGCGGCGCAAAGTTTCCGACAGATTAAACCACGAAAACACCGCCAGCAGTCCGGCGAGGAGGTAGATGACCATCGCGTTGTAGAATGGCTCCATCTGGTTGAAGAACACTTCCGCCCGCGCCTTGGCCATCGCCGCTGACTGCGTCGGGACGAGCTGCGAACGTAAATCGCGCAAAGCGGCATTGAAATTCTCCGGCTGATTGGCCGCGAGCGCTCCAGCCAGTTGCGCCCAATCGCGGACGGCATTGTCAATCGCGAGCCCGTTCGGCCGCGGCGCATCCAGCAAAGCGTCGCCCATGCGCCGCCATTCGCGCGCGCCGTTGGGCGGCAAAATGAGCGGCGGCTCCAAGTTGGCCATGAACTGAAAAGCATTGATGTAGGTGATGAAGAGATTGAAATTCGTCTTGTCGTAGGGCATCCCGGCCTGCTGCGCACGGATCGCGGTGACGCCGGCGGGAATCAGGCGCTCATAGCTGGTGAGCTGCGCCGGCCAGTCCGTCGTGTTGGCGGGTTCCACGGCGTTCTTCAACTGCGCATAGAGCGTCAGCCGGTCGTGCATTTTGGCAATGGCATTCTCGTAGGCGGAACGGTTGGCGGCCTCCAGCTTCTGCACTCTTTCGTTTTCTTTCTCGAACGTGTCAATATTCGCCGAGATCTGGTTCCACGAATAGTGCTTGCCGTCGGAATGTTTCGCCGCGTCCTTGTCTGGCAGCTTCAGCAGCGAAATCAAATCGGGATTGTCCACGCGGAAGACCGGCCAGTCGTCGGCGACGGCCTGATTCATCATCACATACGCCAGCCACTCCGTGGCGGGGATGATCTTGGGGTTTTCATTCCACGCTTTCCACGGCTCGGTGTTGAGCGTCTGTTTCTCGCGAATGGCGAGCAGGGAATTGCGCGCCAGCGAATCCAGCGGCACGATGCGTCCGTTGGACGTGATGGGCAACTGCCCAAATTCCGAGAACGCAAAATCCTTGTCCTTCGGTGCCGACAAATTGCCGAAGAACCACAGCGCCATGGCCAGCATCAGGAATGGCGGGAACCATTTTTGAAAAGTTGTTCTCATATCAAGCGGGGGAACATCCAACATTCAACTACCAACACCCAACAGCCAATGTAACGCCCGCCCAACCAGCCATTGGATGTTCGATGTTGAATGTTGGTTGTTCGATGTTTTGGTTCATTTGCCTTTGCGTTTGGAAACGAAGCCGGCGAGGTGATACAGAAACTGGATCAACAGGCCCGCGCCCACCATCGCGCAGCCGACGTAGGGTGTCAACCAGCCCGGATTGCGCACCACCGACAGCACGGAGGTCGGCGCGCGGCCGGCCATCTGCGCAGCCTGGCCGGCGTCCATCTGGTATTGATAATAAGTGTAGCCGCCGTAACGCAGTGGATGGTTCATGGAAATCTCCACCTCGCGCTTCTCGCCAGTCTCCGGATTGTCAATGCGGACGCGGCTGCGAAAATCTTTCGGGATGTCCGTGCCCGGATAAGTGGTATGAGTCGCCTTGAGCAGTGTGAGCGAGAAGGCATGCCGGACGCGCGCCGGCCGCATCATGAACGTGAAACTCTTGCCGTCCGCCACAATCGTCTGCGGCGTGACGAGCTGACCGGCGATTTTCTGCGCCATGCCTGCGCCCATCTGCGCGTAGCCGTTCCGCACCGCCTCCACCAGCGCCGGATCGCCCGCCCAGTCGCTGGCGACCCACATTCCCAACGAGCCGGCGGGCGTGAGAAATTCCAGCACTGCCGTCGGCACGTTTTTCTCGTCCATGGTTTTCACGTCGTCCAGTCTTCGGAAATCAAAGTTCAGCGCGATGCCGTTGGACGCCAGCGGCGGGGCGTTTTGCATCATCGGCGCGCGGAAATTCATGTCCGAGTTGTGCCAGAATTCCTGCACGCGGATGGTGAACGGCAGATTTTCAATCTTCAGTTCGCCGCCCGGCTTGAGCAGTTTGTTCGGGATGGCCGTGACTTCGCCGCCAGAGACGAAGATGAGCTCGTAGTCTGTCGCGCTCTCGGAATAGTTCAGCGTCTGGCCCTCGGCGAAGTGCATCTGCATTTCGCGCGCCAGCATATCGGTCGAAAGCTGGCCGACGAGCAAAACGATGACGCCCGCGTGTGCGAGCTGGATGCCGAGTTTTTTTGTCGTGAGTTGGAAGCGGTAGATGTGTGCCGCAATCAAATTTACCAACAGCAGCACGCCGAGGAGATAGCCGCCGGGTAGGATCAGCGGAACTTTGTGCCCGAACAGATGCGCGCCGATCACAATCCACTGCTTGAAATAATGCGCCTGTGCGCCGTAAAGCCCCTCGTCCGCCTGCGCCAGCGTGCCGACGAACACGAGCACAATCGAAAACGCCAGCAGCGTGACCGTGAGCTTGAGCGACGTGAAAAAGCCGACAATTTTATTGATGAGCATCGGGGTATTTGGCCGACTGGACAAATTTTGTGAACGCGTCTTGTTGCTGCGCCACGATGCCCGCGTCGCCCATGAGTTTGTAAAACCACGTCTGACCGCCGAGCGGCACAATCACGCCGACGAGCCGCGCCGGCTTGCCGGAACGCGCATCGGTGCCGGAAATGTCCACCAGCGTCGCCTTGACGCCGGTAGCATCAACCGTCGGCAACGTGGCGATGTCCGCGTCCGTCACCGGCGGCTGGCCGAGCTGGCCGCGCCAGCGGTTGATGTTGGGCAATAAGCCGCCGCCGTCGCCGGCGAGCGAACTGACATTAACCGCCGCCGTGGCGTCGCCGCTGCCGATGATAAATTTTGCGATGAGAAATTGCGCCAGCGGGCCTTCTTTCCAGTCCGCCGGAACTGTCCAAGTCGGTTTGCCGGCGGCGTCAGCGGCGGACGCGGTTTGGGCGGTTGAATCCATTCCCGGAATCGCCGGATGCGACGGCGGCAACTGGCTCAAATCCATCGCGGCCGGCGCGGCGGCTTGGTTGAATTCCACCGATTTCAAAAACGCGATGAAGTTCGCCTTTTGATTTTCCACCAAGTCGGGATCGCCGGTCATCTTGAAAAACCATGTCGCGTCGTCGCCGTGCAAAATGGCGGCAAGAATCCGCTCCGCTTCGCCGCTGCCGGGGCTCGTGCCGGTGATGTCATACAATCCGCTCGGCTTGCCGGTGATGGTAACGCTCTCTGCCGACTTGGCGAGGTCGTCGTCCGTGATTGGCGGCTGGCCGACCTGTCCGCGCCAGCGGTTCACGTTAGCCAGATCGCCGCCGGCCATGCTGCCGAGCGGAATCACGCTGATGTCGGCAGTTTTTCCGTTTGCAGAAACTTCAAAGCTCGCCACGCGCAACTGCGTCAGCGGTTTTTCCTTCCAGCCGTCCGGCAAATTGTATTTCAACTTCGGCTGGCCGGAATTGTCCGGCACGGGCAGGCCATCGGGCATCGTTGACGGCATCGCCGCCGGGGCGGCGGCGGGTGGCGGCGTCACCGGCGCATCGCTGGCATCCGCCTTATAGACTTTGACGTTGTCGCGGCCGCAGCCGGTTGCCAGGAAAGCCAGCGTGGCGGTCACAGTGGCCAGATAAGCTAGATGTTTCATTTCAATATCTATTAAATAGCCGGTTTGAGCGGGTGTGGCGAAACCTTCGTTGGCTTTCACTAACCATATCTTGCCATGCCAATGCCAAAAAAAGAAGACCCGTCGCCAAGCACATCTTCAGCTAATGGCCATGTTCAGCAGGAATTCGATATTGCTGCCGGTCTTTTTCAGCTTGCCCAGCAGCAGATCCATCGCCTCGACCGGCGGCACGCCCGTGAGCGCGCGGCGCAGGATGGCGACGCGGCTGCCTTCGTCGGGATGATAGAGCAGCTCTTCCTTGCGCGTGCCGGAACGCTCGATGTTGATGCTCGGAAAAATCCGGCGGTCCACCAGCGCGCGGTCGAGATGAACTTCCATGTTGCCGGTGCCCTTGAACTCTTCAAAGATGACTTCATCCATGCGGCTGCCGGTGTCCACGAGCGCCGTCGCCATGATGGTGAGCGAACCGCCTTCCTCAATGTTGCGCGCCGCGCCGAAAAACCGTTTCGGCTTGTGCAACGCATTCGCGTCCACGCCGCCGGAAAGAATCTTGCCAGAGTGCGGTTGCACCGTGTTGTAGGCGCGGGCGAGGCGCGTGATGGAATCCAGTAGAATGATGACATCGCGTTTCTGCTCGACCATGCGCCGGGCTTTTTCAATGACCATTTCCGCGACCTGCACATGGCGTTCCGGCGGTTCGTCGAACGTGGACGAAATCACTTCCGCGCCTTTGCAGGAGCGTTCCATGTCCGTCACTTCTTCCGGCCGCTCGTCAATCAGCAGGATGAACAGATACGTCTCCGGATTGTTTTTCAACACCGCGTTGGCCATCTTCTGCATCAACACCGTTTTGCCGGTGCGCGGCGGCGCGACGATGAGTCCGCGCGTGCCTTTGCCAATGGGGCAGACCAAATCCAGAACGCGCGTGCTTAATTCATCCGCCGCCGTCTCCAGGATGAACCGCTTGTTGGGAAACAGCGGCGTGAGATTTTCAAAATGAGTCTTATCCTTCGCCTTGTCCGGTTCTTCGCCGTCCACGGCTTCGACTTTCAGCAGCGCAAAAAACTTTTCCTTTTCCTTCGGCGGCCGGATTTGCCCGGTGATCAGATTGCCCGTCTGCAAATCAAACCGGCGGATTTGCGACGGCGAAACGTAGATGTCCTCCGGGCAGGGGAGATAATTGAAACTCTGTGAACGCAGGAAGCCAAAACCTTCCGGTAGCACCTCGATAACGCCCTCGGAAAACAGCACGCCGGCGCGCTCGGCATTTTTGGAGAGGATGTGGTAGATGACCTCGTGCTTGCGCATCGTGCCGAAATTTTCCACACCATAATCCTTCGCCATCTTGTTCAGCTCCGTCATGTTCATCGCCTGCAGCTTGGCGATGTTCAGCGAGGTGGCGATGCGGTCGCGCTGGAAGCCGCCGACGCGCCGGTCGGGATAGCGCGTCTCTTCGCCGGTCGGTTCGACCGGTGCGGACGGGGGGCGCAGGTCGCCCGAGGATTCGGAGGCGAAGCGGAAATTATCTTTCTTCGCGTCTTCCGTCGCGGACGCCGTGATGCTGTCCACCGTGCGTTCCGCCGGCAGTTCGGCCTCGGCGGGCGTGGGCGGTTCAAACATTGGCTCCGGTGCTGCCGGGGCGGCGGTGGCGGGCGTTTCCGCCACGGGCGCGTCGGCGACGGCCTCCTTGGCGGGCTTTTTGCTGATTCTCTTGGTGGGAACTTTGGCCATAAAATTTGTTTGTTGGGCTGACCGGAGACTCCGCTGGCGGCCGTCAATGCTTCAGGCTGGTTTGTCCCGCATTGGACGGGCTGCGTCGGGAAAAGTTCAATTTGAATTTACCGGCCGATTGGATTTCTATTTTTTCCTCAAATCGGCAAGGGGAATTTCGCAGTCAACGACCGCCATCATCGCGCACCCGGCCGGCCAAGTCAAACCTGATTTTGGTCGCCCACGCCCGGCGATCCGTTCCGGTCGGCGCTTGAAACTTAGGAAATACATTGAAACCAATTGGAATCCGTGGCGTCATTATCCCCATGAATTCGCGCCGCGCGTTCACCCTCATCGAATTGCTGGTCGTCATCGCCATCATCGCCATCCTGGCGGCGATGCTGCTGCCGACGTTGAGCCGCGCCAAGGAGGCCGGCCGGCGCATCGCGTGCCTTAACAATTTAAAACAGTTGAGCCTCGCCGCACATATATATGTGGACGACAACCAGGGCGCCTATCCGCCGCGCAACAACGTGGATCGCTGGCCGGATCATTTTTACAACAACTACGGCAAAAATGCCAAGCTCCTCCTTTGCCCGACGGATGCCGCCCTGCCGACCAGCCCGGTTTCGGTCGGTTCATCCTCGTCCAATAATATTGCCGACGCCTCGCCGCGCAGCTATCTGATCAACGGCTGGAACGACTATTTTGCCGACCAGTTTGGCACGACCAACTGGGGCACGCTCGAATCGGACATGGCCGCCCTGCCAACCAGTATCAAGGAAAACGCCATCATCCATGTCAGCGACACCATCATCCTTGGGGAAAAGACCCATACCGCCGGCGATTTTTACATGGACTATTTGGAAGGCTACGGCAACGACGCCGACGGCATTGTTGAACAGGGTCAGCATGATAACCGGGGCGCGACCAGCGCAGCCAGCACCGGCAGTTCCGGAGGCTCCAATTACGCGATGTCCGATGGTAGCGCGCGGTTCATCAAGTTTCCCCAATCCGTTGACCCCTTGAGCCTGTGGGCCATCAGCGACAGCAACCGTCTGGCCTACGTCATGAGCTATTGAATCAGTTTGCCCTCCGTTACGGTGCGATGTCTTGCTGGTGAAGAAATTATTTTTCGGGCTTGGATATTTCCTTTTGCGCCCGCGTCAGGATGTCTCCCAAATCAATTTCAATCG
>Ga0302265_1000587_pt1 | contig 23858 bp, 17 predicted proteins | sample III_Bog_E1_1_FD_194556 | JGI IMG/M metagenome (GOLD analysis project Ga0302265, IMG submission 194556) | Peat permafrost microbial communities from Stordalen Mire near Abisko, Sweden - III_Bog_E1_1 | ecosystem: Environmental > Terrestrial > Soil > Wetlands > Peat | place: Sweden: Abisko...
CTACGCGCTTCGGCGATTGAGCAAGTCGCCGGGCTTCGCGGTGACTGCTGTGCTCACGCTGGCGCTCGGCATTGGAGCGCTCACCACGGTAGCAACCTGGACCAACGCCATTGCGTACAATCCCTGGCCGCAGGTTGCTGCCTCGCGCGACATCCGCTTTGTCTCCGCGACTGTGCTCGGGTCCGACGGCTACTCCATTCACTATGATCAGTTTCGCTTTGTGCGCGAACAAGGACATTCTTTCAGCGATGCGATTGCTTTTGATCTGAGCAAGGTGAACCTGGCTGGCCCGCATCTGGAGGCGCGGGCAATCGCCGCCGGCACCGTCTCTTCAAATTATTTTCAATTCCTTGGCATTCAGCCTCAGGTCGGCCGCTTCTTCCAGCCCATCACGAACGAGCGCGAATATGGCGCACACGACGAGGTGGTGCTCTCCGATGGATTGTGGCGCGAGGCCTTCGCTGCAGATCCAAACATCGCCGGCCGCCCCGTTGAAATCAATCACCATCTGTTCATTGTGATTGGTGTCGCCCCGGCGGAGTTTACGGGGATTTATGGCGGTCTTGCCGAGGCCGCGTGGCTTCCACTGTCTGCCGTTCGGGATCTTGCCTCAGACTCCCCGCCTGACCCTCTGCTCCATTACGGTCTGCAGATGGCAGTCCGCCTGCGTCCCGGCGTCAAAGACCAGAATGCGGCAAGCGAACTGCACACGCTGGCGCGCACTTTCGCGCTCGAACAGCACAGTGCGAAATACAGCGGTTGGGATCTCAATCTGCACGACTCCGCTCACTTCCCACGCGGCCTGTTCTCGTCCATCGGAGAAATGATTCCGATACTCTTCGGTGCTTCCATCCTGCTCATGTTGTTGGTATGCATCAACATTGCCTCTCTGCTCAGCCAGCATGCGGCCCAGCGCCGCCGCGAGGTCGCGATTCGCACCGCACTCGGCGCTACGCCCGGCCGCATCGCCGCGCAGGTCCTGGCGGAAACAGGAATCCTTGCGCTGGTTGGATCCCTCACAGGCTGGGCCGCAAGCATTGGCATCTCCCGCGCACTCTATGTGCTTTTGCCCAACTTTGGAATTCCCCTGGTCTTCAACCTTCACGCGGATGTGCGCATCCTCTGCTTCGTCGTGGCGGTCACAGTCCTGGTTACGGTGGCCTGCGGCTTGTATCCAGTCCGTCAGTCGCTGCGCATCTCGCAGAACGAGGCGCTCCATGAGGGCGGCGCTGCCGTAGCCGGTGGCTCGCGTAGAAAACTCGGCCAGCGCATTGTGCTCGGCCTGCAACTTGGTGTCTGCTTCGTCGCGTTGGTCGGCTGCGGGCTTCTCACCCGAACCGCATTCAACGTCTTCAACAGGGACACAGGTTTCGACCGCGCCAATACCCTCACCGCGAGCCTGAATCTGTCCCGTTCGGGATACACAAAGGAACGCGGCCTGGCCTTCGAGGCCGCTCTGCTCGACAAACTTCGCAATGCGCCCGGAGTCGCCCGCGCCACGCTCACAACGCATCTTCCCATGGGCGACAGCGGATCTGGCAATACCCAGGATTTCAAGATTTCCGGCTATGTCCCCGCCAAGGGCGAAGAGATGGCAGTGGTCACCGATTTCGAGGGCCCCGATTTCTTTCACGTCATGGGCATTCAGATGCGCGAGGGCCGTGACTTCGACGCGCATGACAATGCATCTTCTCCCGACGTCGCCATCATCAACGAACCCATGGCTAAGCGCTACTGGCCCAAGGGAGATGCCATCGGGCATAGCGTGGTGGTTGGAGACAAACCCCGTCAGATCGTCGGTATCATTCGCGACTATGCCTACAGCGACCCGCAGAATACTGACCCGGAGTCATTGCTCTACCTCCCCGTAGCGCAGCATTATGAGAGCGGTATTTTCATCGCAGCTCGTTCGCGTACAACAACAGCGGCAATAGCCAACGAGTTTCGTCAGGCCGTCGCAAGCCTCGACGGTTCATTGCCGATTGAAGACATGCAATCTCTTGAGGAAGTTACCGGCATTCGATATCAGGTTGCTCGCCTTCCTGCGGAATTGCTCGCGGTATACGCAGTGTGCAGCGTTTCGGTGGCGATGCTCGGCTTGTATGCAGTCATGGCCTATGCGGTCATCGAGCGCAGACGCGAGTTTGCCTTGCGCATGGCTCTCGGTTCAACGCGCGCCGCTATCTTTTACCTGGTGCTCGCCGGCAGCGCATGGACTGCCGCGGTTGGTCTGCTGATCGGCGGCCTCGGCTCCATTGCCGCCGTGCGCCTGCTGCGCGCTGCGTTATTCGGCGTGGCGCCCTTCGATCCCATCAGCTATTGCGCTGCCGCGGTCTTTCTGATCATTACTGTATTTGTCGCCGGCCTTGCACCGGCTCGCCGCGCCGCTTCAATTGAACCCATGCAGGCACTGCGCACGGAGTAGATCTGCTCAAGGAGACTTATGATGAACAAGCTGCTTCAAGACATGCGCTTCGCACTGCGCCAGTTGCGCAAGTCTCCGGCATTCACGCTGACGGTGATCGTCACGCTCGCGCTCGGCATCGGCGCCAACGCCGCCGTCTTCACGCTCTTCGACCAGGTTCTGCTGCGCATGCTGCCCGTCAATCGGCCGCAGGAACTTGTCCGCTTCGAGTGGACCGGCAGCTTCTCCGGCTCCGCGAGCAGCTTCGGCGGCGACGCGCATAACTATTTTTCCTATCCCATGTACAAGGACCTGCGCGACCAGAACCAGGTTTTTTCCGGCATGATCGCCGCCGACCGAACCTCGGTCGGCGTGAGCTGGCATAACCAGGCCGACGATAAGGAAACCGAACTCGTCTCCGGCAACTACTTTCAGGTACTCGGACTCAAGCCCGCGGAGGGGCGCCTTCTAACCCCGCAGGACGATACTGCGAAGAACGCCAACCCAGTGCTGGTGCTCGGCTACGACTACTGGAAATCGCGCTTCGCCTCATCGCGCGACGTGATCGGCCAGGCCGTGCTGATCAATGGACATCCCTTCACCGTGCTCGGCGTAGCGCCTCAGAACTTCAGTTCGGCGATCGGCGGCTACCGCCCCGGCGTGTTCATTCCCATCAGCATGGTCGAGGTCGCCATACCGTGGAGGGCCACGCACGACGACTTGACCAACCATCAATCCGTATGGCTCACGATCGTTGCGCGAATGAAGCCCGGTGTATCCATGTCGCAGGCGGAGGCGAGTCTCGGTCCGCTATGGCATTCGCTCCGCGCGTACGAACTCACTCTGTATAAGTCAAGGTCCGAGCGCTTCAAACAAGGCTTTCTCGACAATTCGCGCCTCAAGGTCAAGGACGATTCCACAGGCTTTTCTCCGGGTCGCATGCAGTTGAAGACGCCGCTGATCATTCTCATGAGCATGGCCGGCCTGCTGGTGGCCATGTGCGCCATCAACGTAGCCACGCTGCTGTTGCTGCGCGCTTCAGGCCGCGCACGGGAGATGTCGATGCGCTACGCGCTTGGCGCAAAGCGTTCGCGCATCATCTCGCAATTGTTTGTGGAGGGCGGCTTGCTCGGCATCGCCGGCGCGGCCGCGGGCCTTGGTCTTGCACCGCTGGTGGCCACGACGCTGGTGCGCTGGATGACCAATGCCGATCCGGGCAACGAGCCGTATTCCACTTCGATGGACGCACGCGTCCTGCTGTTCACCCTCGGCGTTTCAATCCTCGCCAGCCTGCTGTTCAGCATCGCGCCTGTGCTTCATTTCATCCGGCCCGATCTCGCCACTTCGTTGCGGCAGAATTCTGGTACCGCATCGAAAGCGTCGCAGCGCTTCCGCAAGGTGGCCGTGGGCGCTCAGATCGCGCTCAGCGTCCTCCTCCTGGGTGGGGCAGGATTGTTCGTCCGCACGCTCGACAATCTTCGCCATCAGCCCGTCGGTTTTGAAACCGCCAACCTTGTAACTTTCAATCTCGATCCCACCAGTTCCGGCTACGGTGAAGAGCGCACGCCGCAGATTGTCACCAACGCGCTTGAAGCAGTCTCCCGGATTCCCGGCGTGGCCCAGGCCGCAGGTAACACCGATCCTGACCTGACCGGCAGCGGAACCTCTTCCAACTTCACGGTCGAAGGTCACAAGGCGACCGAAGACGAAAATATGGACTTCCAAATACCGTTCGTCACGCCTGGGTTTTTTGCCACCGTGAAGCAGCCTCTCCTCGTAGGCCGTGAGTTTACGCCCGCGGATACCAAGGGCGCTCCAAAGGTTGCGGTGATCAATCTGACCGCGGCCAAGCGCTTCTTCGGTTCGGCGCAGAATGCGTTGGGCCGCCTGATTGCCGAGGGCGGTGGCGACAGCATCAAGCTCGATACCACCGTTGTCGGCGTGGTTGGCGATGTGAAGCACCAGGACCTGCGCACCGACATGGGGCCTGCAGCCTATCGTCCGTATGCGCAAATGGAACATCCTATTGGCGTGCAGATTTACGCGCGCTCCGAAGGTCCGCCGGAGACGATTGAGCCCGCCATTCGCGTAGCGATGCATCAACTCGATTCCACACTCGTGGTCGATGGTCTGCGCACCATGCAGGCACAGGTCGATTCAAGCGCTTCCGATGAACGCGCGCTCGCATTTCTCGCCATAGGTTTCTCTGTGCTCGCCATGGTGCTGGCCGCCGTGGGGCTTTACGGCGTGCTTGCCTACTCCACCGAGCAGCGCACCCGCGAAATCGGCGTGCGCCTCGCGCTCGGGTCGCAGCGATCCCAGGTTGTCTTCCTGGTAGTGCGCGAGATGGCTTTGATTGCCGGCATCGCTACCGTCATCGCACTGCCTTCGGTCGTGGCCCTGGCGCGCCTGTTCCGCAGTCAACTCTATGGCATTACCACCTTCGATCCAGTCACACTCTCAGCCGCCGTTCTTCTCACAGCCGGCATGGTCACTATCGCCGCAGCGCTACCCGCGCGCCGCGCCGCAACCGTCGAACCCATGAAGGCGCTACGCACCGAATAGCTTTCGCATGAGGAGATGCCAACGATGATCGCACTGCTTCAAGACGCACGCTACATACTTCGCCAAATCAGGCGATCGCCCGGCTTTGCGCTCACAGTCATTCTCACGCTCGCCCTTGGCATTGGCGCGTCTACCGTGGTCTTCAGCATTGTGGACGCAGTCCTGCTCAAGCCGCTCCCGTTCCCACACCCGGACCGGCTGGTTGAAGTCCAGAGCCTCGAGGGAATGAGCGGCGGCGCGGCGCGGGTCAACGAGACTTCGTATCCCAACTTTTTTGACTGGCGTCAGCTCTCGAAGAGCTTTCAGTCCATCGCCGCCTACAAGTCGAGCGGATTCACGCTCTCCGGCCACGGCGACACGCCGGCAACGCGTATCAGCGGCATCATGGTTACCTCGGACTTCTTCTCCACCGTCGGCGTCATGCCCGAGCTTGGGCGCGCCTTCCGCCGCGACGAGGAGCAGCCCGGAAATCGCTCTGTGATCATCGGCAGCGACCTGGCGCAGCAGGAGTTCGGCGGCTCGCGCAATGTTCTGGGCAAGACCATCCGCCTCGACGACGAGAATTACACCGTCATCGGGGTTATGCCGCGGGGCTTCCTCTTTCCAGTCGACGTGCCCGATGCACAACTCTGGGTGACCACGGCCCATGACGCAGAGGGCCCGAATGCCTCTTCAACACAACGCGGCTATAACCAACTGGATGTGGTGGCGCGGCTGCGCGACGGGGTCACTCTTCAGCAGGCGCAGGCTGAGTTGAATACCGTGCAGCAGGGCCTCGCACTGCGCTATCCCGATGACGACCGGGATATGACCAGCGTCTCGCTGACAGGCGAAATGGAGTCTGTCGTTGGCGATGTGCGCCAGCCTCTGCGCATTCTCTTCGCCGCTGTTGGCGTTCTGCTGCTCATCGCCTGCGCCAATGCGGCCGGGCTCTTCCTCACCCGCTCAAGCAACCGCATCGCTGAGCTTTCCATTCGGGCCGCGCTTGGAGCAAGCCGCAGGGTGCTCGCGCGCCATCTCCTCATTGAAGCGCTCTCGCTCGCTCTGTGTGGAGGCCTTTGCGGAGCGGGACTCGCAGCTCTGGTGTTGCAACAGGCGCCCCGGTTCCTCCCGGCGAATCTGGTTCGTACCCAGGCCATCGCCGTGAACGGCGGCGTACTTGGCTTCGCGCTCCTGGCAGCCCTGATCACCGGCCTGGTATTTGGACTCATGCCCGCGTGGCGTCTTTCCCACGTTGACCCGATGCTTGCCATGAATGAGGGCCGCCGCGGCACCACGGGCAGCCGCACGCAACATTCCCTCCATGGCGCTCTGGTCATCGGGCAAACCGCTCTCAGCCTTGTCCTTCTCGTTGGCGCAGGCCTTCTGATGCGCAGTTTCGATCGCATCATGAAAGTCGATGCAGGCTTTGAGCCGCAGCACATGCTCAACTTCCGCGTGGCTGCGCCGGAGAAGCGTTACAGCAATGAACAGCGCGTCGCTCTCTTCAATAGGATTCTCGACCGCCTTCGTGCTATACCCGGCGTCCAGTCAGCCACTGCCGCATTCCCACTGCCGCTGACCGGAGGGGACATCCACATTTCCTTTTCCATCGACGGCCAGCCGGTCGAACACGGGAATGAGCCCAGCGCGCGCTTGAGCCTGGTCGCTCCCAACTTTTTTGAGACCATGCGGATTGCTCTGAAACACGGCCGGTTCTTTCGTGCAGAAGAGCAGAATATGTACGGGCAGCCCGTCGTCATCGTGAATGGGGCCTTCGCGAAAAAGTTCTTCGGCGATGCCGATGCGGTGGGCCGGCGCATGACCTCCGGCGTTGGTGTCGGCGACGAATCCCCCAGCCGCGAAATCGTCGGTGTGGTAGCAGATGTGAAGCGCGGCAATCTGATGGAAGCCGATCAGCCGGAGTACTACATTCCCATTGAACAGGGCCCGTTGGCGCCACCCGCCATTGCTTTGCGTGTAGCAGGCAATCCCGCAAGCTACGAAAGCGCCGTGCGCGCCGCGGTTGTCGAGATCGATCGCGGGCTGCCTGTCTATCGTTTCCATCCCTACACCGACGATCTGGCGCGCACCACGGCGCAGCAGCGATTCCAGACGGTCCTCATCGGCGCCTTCGCAGCCATCGCAATGATCCTTGCGGCCATCGGCCTCTACGCGCTGCTCAGCTACATGGTCGTTCTTCGGACGCCTGAGCTCGGCCTGCGTATCGCGCTCGGCGCGCAGAGATCGAACGTGCTCACATTGATCCTCCGCCGCGGTATGATTCTCTCGGCTTTGGGACTGGCCATGGGACTGGTGGTCGCCACAGCGCTTACTCGCTTTCTTGCCGGCATGCTCTTCGGCATCAAACCACTCGATCTCTTTACCTTCGCCTCGGTTTCACTGGTGCTGCTGCTCGCCGCATTGATTGCCAGCCTGCTGCCTGCCTGGCGCGCCTACAGGCTTGATCCGATTGAAACCCTGCGTTCGACGTAAGAAATGAAACGCATTGCAGAGGATGCATCACAGATTTTCTAAAAAGATTGTTCGGAACAACAAGATGGGAGTCGCACAAACGCCATGATCGAACTGAAAAATGTAGAACGCAGTTACAAAACCGGCCACACTGAAACCTGGGTGCTTCGCCGCGTCGGGCTCACGATCAAAGAAGGCGAGTTCGTCACGGTGATGGGTCCATCCGGAGCAGGGAAGTCGTCGCTGCTGAACGTGCTTGCCCTGCTCGATGACAGTTGGCTTGGCGAGTACTGGTTCGGCGAAACCCCGGCCCACAAACTCAATCGCAAGCAGCGCGCCGACCTGGCCCGTCAGCGCATCGGCATGGTCTTCCAGAGTTATCACTTACTGGACGATCTCACCGTCGCCGAAAACATCGATCTGCCGCTGAGTTACAAGAATCTTCCCGCCAAAGAGCGCCAAGGCATGGTTGCCGATATTCTCGACCGCTTCAATATCGTCGCCAAGAAGGATCTGTTTCCCTCGCAGCTCTCCGGCGGGCAGCAGCAACTGGTGGGCATCGCGCGCGCCGTGGTGCATGCGCCCGCATTGTTGCTGGCCGACGAGCCCACAGGCAATCTTCACTCCACGCAGGCCCGCGAGATCATGGAACTCTTCTGCCAACTCAATCGCGCGGGCACAACCATCGTGCAGGTCACGCACTCCGAGGAGAATGCGCGCTACGGCAAGCGCATCCTCGAGTTGCGCGACGGCTGGCTTACTCGCGATGAATTTCTTGAACCAAGAGCAGCGGAGGTTAGTGCCCAGTGAATTATTCCAAGTCCAATTCGGCACGCTGCATCAAGTCCGCAGTTGCCATTCTTCTCTTGCAGGTGAACCTCGTTCTCGCCGCCCAGCCGGCAGCGCAACAGGCCGCGCCTTCCTCCGCGCAGCAGCCGGCGCCGACCGCTGCCCAGCCGCAAACGCCGGATGCTCCAGTTCCAACCCCCGCCGCTCCGGCCCCGACGCTCGCCCAGCAGATGCAACAGGCACAGCAGCCGCCACTGTTTGCTCCGCCCACACCCTTTCGAGTGACAATGCCTCATTCGCATAATCCGCTCGCGCCGTACCGCGCCAGCACCGCGCCTGAGCTGGATCTCAGCAACTCGCCGCGCCTGGAGAACCTCATCCGTGACGGCAAAATCTATCTTTCGCTGAAGGACGCAATCGCGGTGGCCATCGAGAACAATCTCGATCTGGCCTCTTTCCGCTATAACTTTCCCATCGCTCAGACCGATATCCTGCGCACCAAAGCAGGCAGCACTGCCAACGGCGTCAACACCGCCATCGTTCAGGGCACCCAGGGTGGTTTTTCCGCTTCTTCCAGCGGTGGAAGCGGCTCCTCGGGACCGGGATTCTCTGCCGGTAACGGCGGCATCGTTACTTCCACTTTGGGCGCGGGTACGAGCGTTCCGTCCTTCGATCCCTATCTCACTTTCAGAGGCTTTGTCGATCACACCACCACCCAGGAGGCCAACGAGATAGTCAGCGGCGTGCCGACCCTGAAGACCAACACCATCGAGGTCCTGTCGAGCTTCTCGCAGTCATTCCCCATCGGCACCAACCTCTCCATCAGCTATCAGGGCGAGCGTGTTGCCCAGAACACCCCTTATAACCTCATCAATCCCGAGCTGTATTCCAATTTCGCGCTGCAAATCTCCCAGCCCCTTCTGGCCGGCTTCGGCATCGCCACCAACGAGCGGTATATCCGCATCGCCAAGCGGGGCGCTCAGATCACCGACCTCGCTTTCAAGGCACAGGTAATCGCCACCGTGACGCAGGTGCAAAATATCTATTGGGACCTGGTGAATGCATACGACAGCGAGCAGATCAGCGAGCGGTCTCTCGGCTTCGCCAACAAGAATTTATCTGACGACCAGAAGCAGCTCGAACTCCAGGCCATTCCCGCCATGCAGGTGATGACGGATCAGTCTGCCGTGGCCACCGCCGAAGGCAACCTCACGGTGGCGCGTGCCAGCCTGCGGCTGAATGAGTTGCTGATGAAGAATGCGCTCACCAAGGTCGACAATCCCGCGATCGACGAGATGCCGGTCATTCCCCTTGATCTACAGGGAGAAAACGACCCGAACGCCGACAAAAACATCGATGACCTCATCGCCACGGCCGAGAAGAAGCGGCCCGAGGTAGCCATCTACAAGATGGAGGCCGAAGTACATAAACAGTCCCTCAAGGACATCAACAGCGAGCTCTTGCCCACGCTCAACATGTATGGCCTCTACGCCGGATCGGGCACCGCGGGACCTACCAACCCCTTGTGCAACCCCAAGACGCAGGATTGCACCACAACTCTGCCCACAGGTTTTCCCGCCATGTTCGCGAACACATTCAATTACTCGTCGCCGGAATACCAGGTCGGCATGACGCTCTCCATCAATCTGCGCAACCGCCAGGCCAAGGCCGATCAATTCCGCGCCGTATTGGAATACCGCCAGAGCCAGATCTCTTCTGAGCAGCAGCAGAAAACCATTCTCTTCGACGTGCGCAACTCAAAGTTTGCTCTTGAACAGGCCCAGGCCCACGTTCAAGCAGCACAGAAAGCGCACGATCTTGCCGAGAAAACCTTTGGCATCACCAAACAGGAGCAGGCGCTCGGTGCGAAATCCGGCCTTGATACGCTGAACGCGGAAATAGCACTCGCCGTGGCCGAGTCCGCTTTGGATGCTGCACAAACGGCCTACGAAAAGGCAAAGGTAGACATCGACCGCGCCACCGGGGAAACGCTGGAGCGGACTGGGGTCTCCATCGACGACGCGAAATTGGGCGTCGTGAATCAGTAGCCTTAGAATCAGGGAAGGGAACCATGCTCGCGATCTCAATCGACGGCCCCAAGACAGGCATTGTGGAGGCAGACAATTCCCACTAAGCAAGAACGAATCCGGGTTCTGGTTGCCGACGATCAACCGCACATCCTTGAGGCCGTCGAGTTGCTGCTGGCCCCGAAGGGGATCGACGTGGACTGCGTCCGTTCGCCTGGCTTGCTGCTTGAATCTCTCGGCCTGCGCGACTACGACGTGCTGCTCATCGACCTCAACTACACGCGCGACACCACGTCCGGCCAGGAGGGCCTCGATCTGCTGGCGCGCATTCAGGAGTTCGACGCGCGCCTGCCGGTGATCGTGATGACCGCGTGGGGCAACATCGATCTGGCCGTCGAATCCATCAAGCGCGGCGCGCGCGACTTTGTGCAGAAACCGTGGGAGAACGAGCGCCTGGTCTCGCTGATTCGCGTTCACGCCGAGTTGCATCATGCTCTGCGCCGCGCACGGCAACTGGAGCTTGAGAATCGCCTGCTGCGCGCCGAAGGCATGCCGGAGTTTGTGGCCGGAGCGCCGTCGATGCAGCCGGTTCTTGAGCTGATTGCGCAGGTTGGCCCGTCGGACGCCAACGTGCTCATCACCGGCGAGCACGGCACCGGCAAGGAGATTGTCGCCAAGCTGCTTCACGCAGCTTCACCCCGTTCCAGCAGGCCGCTGGTTGCCGTGAATGCGGGGGGGCTGCCCGAGGGCACCTTCGAGAGCGAAATCTTCGGACATGTGAAGGGCGCATTTACGGATGCGCGCACCGACCGCGTGGGCCGCTTTGAGCTGGCCAATGGCGGCACGCTTTTCCTTGACGAAATTGCCAACGTTCCGCTGCGCCAGCAGGCCAAGCTGCTTCGCGTGTTGGAGACCGGAGAACTGGAGCGCGTCGGCTCCTCGCAAACCCGTCGTGTCGATGTGCGCATTCTCTCCGCCACCAATGCGCTTTTGCACGATGAGGCCAAGGCTGGGAACTTCCGCGAAGATCTGCTGTTTCGCATCAACACGGTCGAGATCCACCTGCCCGCGCTGCGCGATCGTCGCGAAGACATTCCGCTGCTGGCCGCGCACTTCCTCGGCCGCAACCGCACACGCTATCGCAAGCAGGTCATCGAGTTTTCTCCAGCCGCCATGCAGCAGATGATGCAATATGCATGGCCGGGCAACGTGCGCGAGCTCGAACACACCGTGGAGCGCGCGGTGCTGCTCTGCCGCGGCGAGGAGATTGAGCCCGCCAACCTGGCGATCGCCGCCGCCAAGTCTTCTCCTCAGTCGTTTGAAAACATGAGCATCGACGAGGTCGAAGCGCTGCTCATCCGCAAGGTGCTGCGCCGCTGCGACGGCAACATCTCGCAGGCTGCCGAATCTCTCGGGTTGAGCCGCGCCGCGCTCTATCGCCGCATTGAAAAATATGGTCTATGACAAGCAAGTGCACCGGCGCTGGCGCTCGGCTGTTCGCCGGGCGTGGCTCTATTGCCTGCTTCTCGGATCGCCCACGCTGATCTTCGCCGGCATTCTGATTTACCAGCAGCGAATCACTCTTGCGCCCATGCTGCTGCTGCTCGGCTGCCTGCTGCTTTACCTGGTCCTGGTGGCGGCTGCACTGATTGAATCCATGATTCGCCCCTTGCAGACGCTCTCCAACGTTGTCTCATCGCTACGCGAGGGCGACTACTCCTTCCGTGCCCGCGGAGCCGGCGCGCACGACGCATTCGGCGAACTGGCATCGGAGGTGAACGCGCTTGCCGATCTGCTGCAAAAACAGCGCGTGCGCTCTCTTGAGGCTACGGCATTGCTGGCGCGCATTCTCGAAGTGATGCACGCGCCGCTGTTTGCCTTCGATCGAGAAAACCTGCTGCAACTTGTGAATAACGCAGGCGTCAAGCTGCTTGGGCTGTCGTACGCCCGCTGCTTTGGCCGCTCCGCGCGTGAACTGGGTCTGGAAGAACTGCTTGCCGCGCCCGACCAGAGCATTCACTCTTTCCGGATGAGTTCAACGTTCACCTCGGCTTCCACGCGCTGGCTGCTGCGCAAGACGACATTCCGCCAGGACGGCAAACCGCACACGCTGCTCTTGCTGGCCGACGTAAGCCTGCCGCTGCAGGAAGAAGAACAGATTGCGTGGAAGCGGCTGATTCGCGTGCTCGGCCATGAGCTTTCGAATTCGCTGGCGCCTATCAAGTCCATCGCAGGTAGTCTGCTTGCGCGCGTTGACCACATGGCCGGCGAAGAATCTACGCTGCACGATTTCCGCCGCGGCCTGAGCGTGGTGGAGAGCCGCGCGGATGCGCTGCATCGCTTTGTGCAGTCTTACCGGCTGCTGGCACAGCTTCCGCCGCCGCACCTGAAGCGCATTCAAGCTGGACCGCTGCTGGAGCGCGTGGTTCTGCTCGAACAGCGTCTTCCGGTCGAGTTCGAGCCCGGACCGCCCGCGCTGCTTGACGCCGATCCCGATCAGCTTGAGCAGATGTTCATCAACCTGCTGGCCAATGCCGTGGATGCGTCGCTCGCCAACGGTTCTCATCCGGTGCGCGCAAGCTGGCGGCTCAACGACGCCAGCCTGCTGGTCACCATTGAAGACCGCGGCCTGGGCATTGCGAACTCCGATAATTTATTTGTCCCGTTCTATACGACCAAGCCTTCCGGAAGCGGCGTGGGCCTTGCGCTGGCTCAGCAGATCGCGCGCGCCCACGGCGGAGAAATCACCCTAGTGAATCGTGAAGACAGCGAAGGCGCACGCGCGACGATCCGACTGCCACTCGCACAGCAATCATCCCTTTAGATTGTCGTTCCGCCGGAACGTCCTGCCAGCCCAATCTCAGAAGCCATGACGCAGTTGCGCCCGTTGTTCTTGGCGCGATAGAGCGAGGCGTCGGCGGCGTGAATCATGGCCTCGTAGTCCTCAGGGAATCCTGAAGCCACCCCGAAGCTGGCTGTCACCTGGATTGCGGTTTCGCCGTGATGAATGTGCGCCGCCTGAATGGCCATGCGGAACTGCTCGGCGCGCAGACGCGCTCCCACAAAACTCAAGCCCGGCAGAATCAGCAGGAACTCCTCGCCGCCGTAACGGCCCACTGAGTCGTAGGCCCGCACCGCACGCTGGAAGATCGCGCTGATCTCCTGCAGCACCTTGTCCCCGGCCTGGTGGCCGTAGGTGTCGTTGATGTTCTTGAAGTGATCCAGATCCGCCAGGATGATGCTCAGCGGCACGCCGTCGCGGCGCGAGCGATCCATCTCCTGGTGCAGGCGTTCAATCACGATGCGGTGATTCCAAAGGCCGGTCAGATCGTCATGTTCCGCATACTGACGCATCTTTTCTTCCGCGCGTTGCAGTTCGGCTTTCTCGCGCTCCAGGTCTTCGGTGCGGTTGTGCACCGCGATCTCCAGCCGCCGCTTCTGTTCCACCAGGTGATGGACGCGCCACTGCCACACCAGCACCACAACAATGCTGATGAGCAGGATCAGTCCCAGGCGCAGGGGCCCGCTCTGCCACCAGCGTGGAGTGATGCGAAACGCGATCTCACTCACGGCAGATACGGCGCCGCTCATGCGGTCCACCGTTTGAGCTTGAAAGCGATACGTGCCCGGATCGAGGCGCGGATAGCGAACAATCTTGTCTCCCGTCTCCACCCACTCCGATTCCAGGCCCAGCAGGCGATAGCGGATGCGGATTTGGCGCGCATCGCGAAAACCGATCGCTTCCATTGAGATGGCGAGCGGATTGCCCGTCCAGGGAAACTCCGTTCCGCTGGCGACGGCCGCGCCGCCGATGGCGATTCCCGAAAACACGGGAGCCTGCGGCGTTAGCGGCGGGCCGGATTGCGGCTGCAGCAGATGCGAAACTCCTCCGGAGGTGCCGATCCACATGCTGCCGTCCCGGTCCTCGTAGAGCGCGTAGCTGTCCGTGTCTTTCCAGATCAGGCCGTCGTCCTGGATGAAGCCCCTCCACGATCGGCCGTTGTAGACCGTCAGCCCGTTGTCCTGGCCCACCCACACCCATCCGCGGCGATCCACGGCCAGTGAAACCACCTGGTCCGACAAAAGCTGGGGGCGCGTGATCCGTTCCGACTCGACGACCTTGTCCCCGGTGATCTTCAGCCGCCGAATGCCGGCAAATGCGCCGGATGCCCAGAGGTTTCCTCGCTGGTCGGCCGCGATCTCAAGCGGGTTGATGGCGGAGAGCCCAGGATCGATGCGATGCCAGCCGCTCGCATCCAGACGAAAGAGCCCCTGGTCGGATGCGGCCCAAAGTGCCTTGTTCGGATCCAGGCAAAGATCGGTGAAGCGTTTCTTTGGATCGGGGATGGCCGGATCTTCCACCAGTTGGGGAGCGCGGCTGCCTGATGCGACATCCACGGCGTACAGTCCGCCCGTGGTGGCAATCCACAGCCGGTGTCCGCCATCGCTCAGCGCGCGGTAGACCTCCGGTAATTTCCATTGCGTCGCAGCCAGCGTTCCAGGGTCGATCCGCACCAGGTTGCCCACGGCGCTGCCCATCCAGATAGCGCCGTCTGTGCTCTCGGCCATTGAGACCGCGCGCCCCGTCTCAATTCCCGGCGCCTGCCACGTTTTCGGCGTATCACCGCCGGCGGGAATATAGTCCACGCCGCTCTCGGTGCCGATCCATAGCCGCCCGCTCTTGTCGCGCAGGGTAGACCAGACAACGTCGTCGCTTAATCCATCCGCGGCGGTGTATCCTTCCCAGCGGTCCTGGCCCACCCAGCGCATCAGGCCGTGGCCCACCATCGCCATCCAGATGGAACCCTCGCGGTCAACAAACACAGCGGAAATGTCGTTGTGGGTGAGGCCATTGCGGGCCGTCACCATGCGCCATTGGCCCTTTTCCAAAAGTCCCAGGTCAGGGCCTCGCGAGACAAGAATGTGCCCGCTTGCATCTTCGGCCAGGGCGCCATAGGGAACTTCGTCCGAGTGGCCGGGAAGTTCATGCGATTCGATGCGGTTCTCAGCGGTAAACACTTCAACCACGTGTGAAAAACCGCGTATCCACAGGTGGCCTTCGCGGTCGAAGAGCAGGTGCAGCCACCGGTCTTCAGGAAGATGCAGCAGCGCGCCCATGTGGGTCGTTTTTCCGTCGACACGGCGGCAGAGGTCCTGGTCGCAGCCATACCAAAGAACGCTCCCGCGGGGTGGGGTGCCCGGCCCCGCAATCACACTCCAGATCTTCGTCCCGTCCAGGTGCATGGGCGCGGCGGCCCAGCGGTCGGTCTCAACGTGCTCCAGCAGGAATGCTCCGTTTCGGTCCGCTACAGCCACCTGGTCCGGCGAAATCGCGGTAAACACGCTCCCGATCCGTTGCGAGAACTGCTTCACCGTTCCCGGCGGGTTGATCTCGGCGAAGTTGCCGTTCTTGAGCTCGAAGTAGATGCCGCTCGTGGTGCCCACGAACAGCGTTCCGTCCAGGCCCACAAACAGGCTCTGGACGGTGTGGCCGCCCAGGCCCTCCGCCGCCCCATATTGCTTGAAGCTGCTTCCGTCGTAGCGATAAAGGCCGTTCTCGGTGCCGATCCAGAGGTAGCCCGTGCGATCCTCTGCAATGCAGTTGATGTTGAGGTTGCCCAGTCCCTCGGTAACCGTCGCAAAGCTGTAGCGCTGGGCAGGGCAGAAGGGCGCAAAGAGGCTGACTGCGGCCAAGCCGCACATCCATGCCAGCAATTTCTTTTTCAGCGTTCGCGCCACGGGCCCTCAGGCGAGCCTACCAAATAGATTGAGTCCACTATATACCCATGATTCTGGAGCGCAATGACTCGAAAGAGTGGGGGAAAACGGAGGGTTGCCGCAGTTCAGAAGCTGCGCGTTGCGGCCTGCTCCTAATCGCAAACGAGCGCGGATTCGGGGAAGCCCTCGACCGCCTCTTCCTCGGTCATCCGTCCAGCGGTTTCGGCGGCCAGATCTTCCGCTGCACGCGCGGTGAAAAACAGCTCCACCTGGGCCAGCACTTCGGCCCCGGTGCGTGCGTGGTAGATGGCCGCGCGCAGTTTGGCTCCCCCCGGCACGCCGTGCGTGAACCACGTCGCAAACTGCTTCATCTTGCCGGCGGTTTCCCCCATCCGATCGCTGCGCGGGAGATCTTTTGTGGCCTCCGCCTCGTCCAGCAGCATCTGGAAATACGCACGGATCATCCGGTAGCGGTCTTCCACGGTCGGCCGGTCGTACATGCCAGTTGCCGTGTACTGGGCAATCTGCCTGAAGATCCACGGGTTGGCCGGCGCCGCACGCCCAATCATCACCGCGTCGCAACCGGTCTGCGCCACCATGGCCGCCGCGTCCTCGGGGGTGCGAATGTCGCCGTTGCCGATCACCGGAATGCGCACCGCCTGCTTGATGGCGGCAATCCACTCCCATTGCGCCTGGCCGCTATAACCTTGTTCTCGCGTTCGCGCATGCAGCGCCACGGCGTTCAATCCCTCGGCCTCCGCCATCCGCGCCAACTCCACGCACACAATCTGCTTCTCGTTCCAGCCCATGCGGAACTTGACGGTGAAGGGAATCGTCACCGCCTTGCGCACCGTGCGAAAAATCTCGCCGATTTTGGGCAGGTCGCGCAACAGGCCCGAACCTCCGTTGCAGCCCACCACGCGCTTGGCCGGGCAGCCCAGGTTCAGGTCGACGGTGTCGAAGCCGGTCTCCTCCACAATGCGCGCCGCTTCGGCCAGCGTCTCGGCGTTGGAGCCGAACAGTTGCGCGCCGATGGGATGCTCGTCGTCGTAAAAGGTGAGATAGCGCCGCCGCTTCGACTCGCGCATGCGCGCCAGCCCGTCCGCCGAGGTGAACTCGGTCATCAGCAGCCCGCAGCCGGACTGGGAATTAGTCACGGTGCTCTCAATTGTCTCTGTTGGATGCTCCTCCCTCGCCACGTCTTTGTTGTTGTGGCTAGGGCGGGTCTCGTCAACTGCGGTCGTTGAAAACAAACTTGCGTGGCGAATGAAGCGGCGGAAGACCGTGTCGGTGACGCCGGCCATGGGAGCCAGCACGGTAGCCGGAGAAACCAGCACCGTCCCCACGCGCACCTCGGCCGGCACCCGCGTCCCGGCGGGCATCTGGTGCTCCTTGGGGTTGTCCCAATCCTTCTTCACCGTAAAGCCCTTGCCCGCCATGAAATCCGTTCTCCAGATCAACTCGGCAACTCAGCTATTTCGCACACGAACGGCTTGCCGCGCGATTCCGGGTCCCAGCCGGCCGCCATCGCTTCGCGAATGTGGCCGGCAACCTTGGCGGCTGAGATCGGCGGCCGCACGGTGAGCGCGGGCGCAGCCTGTCCATTCGACTGTTTACGAACCGCCGGATACTCGAGATAAAGTTCTCTCCGCACCGGTCCCACCACCTGCACATGAATCGCCAGGCCGGTCGGATTCTGGTCATCGCTCCAATTCTGCTCGCGGTGCAGCCGCCAGATCAGCGGCACGCCGTCAATCGTCACCGCGGATTGAATGGAGCGCTTGGTGTTTCGCATGGCCATCGTGTTCCCTGCATTGCAACGGTTCGTTCCGCAACGCCGCATTCATCGGCAAGTACAAGCTAAGAGATAGAAGCTAAAGGCTAGAAGCTAGCTCTTAACGCAACTAGGCCCCCGCCGCGGCGGAGGCCCAATCGTCCAGTCCGATTGAATTCGGCGTCCGTTACTTGGCCGCCGAAACCTCGGAGGCCTTGGCGTACTTGCGGCGGAAGCGCTCCACGCGTCCCGCCGTGTCTACCAGGCGCTGTTTGCCGGTAAAGAACGGGTGGCAGTTCGAGCAGATTTCCACGTGAATTTCGCCCTTGTGGGTCGAACGGGTTTCAAAGTTGTTCCCGCAGGCGCATACAACTTTCACCGCGGCGTAATTGGGATGAATCTTTTCCTTGGGCATCGCTAGAGACAGACCTTTCCTACACTCTTCCTCATCTATTGTAGGGGGATTTCGACGGATTAGCAATCGGATGAACAAAGGGACTAGGGGACTAGGGACTGAGGGACTAGGAAGAACCGAGGCTGAATCGGTCATTCAACGCCTCCGATCCAAGCTGGAAAGGTTCGTCAAGGATCGCTGGTCCCAGTCTCTAGCCTCTCAGTCCCTTAGTGCCTAGTCCCTTAATCCCTGCTTTATTTGAGCGCCTTCACAATCCCCGCCTGCGCCAGTGGCGCCATCATCGCGTAGCCGGCCGGCAATGGGTGCACGCCGTCGTTACTGAGGGCGGCGGGCAGGCCCTCGCGGCTGTCCTTCATCGCGGTGTGAAAGTCCACGTAGATGTCGCCATGCTGGGCTGCGTAAGCCTTCATCCACGCGTTGATGGCCAGGATCTTGGGCGCAGGCGTCAGGCCCGGCTTCCAGGGGTAGTCGAACGCGGGAAGGATGGAGCACAGCACCACACGAATATGATTTGCGTGGGCCAGTTCGCTCATCGATGCGATATAGCCCTCGATCTCCTCGATGGTCTCGGGTCCGGTGTTGCCGGCAATGTCGTTGGTCCCGGCGAGGATGACGACGACCTTGGGCTTGAGGTCAATCACGTCCTGGCGGAAGCGAAGCACCATCTGCGGGGCGGTCTGGCCGCTGATGCCGCGATTGATGTAGGGCTTGCCGGGGAACGATTGGTCAATGTGCCAGCCCTCGGTGATGGAGTCCCCCATGAATACGACGCGCTTTTCGCCGGGCGCGGGCGCTCCCAGTTTCACGTCGTCCTCCTTGAATCTGGCCAGCCAGGGAAAATCGTTCCTGAGCTGTAACTCGTACTTGCTCCGCCAGTCTTCCGCGGGAGGTGCGGGCTTGGCAGCCGGCGCCACCTGGGTTGGAGCAGGCGCCTTGGTCTCCGGCAGGCTGGCAGGCTCCTGCGCCTTGAGCAGATTCGACGGCAGCGTTGCGGTAAGAAGGACGGCGGCAAAGAAGGTGGCGCGTGTAGCAATTCGTGTCACGTGAATGTTCTCCTTGACCAGACTGCTGAAAGCCCTAGTTCCTATTCCCTAGTCCCTGATTTTAACCACCGGCGCGCTGCTTTTCCACATTCGGGCACCGGACCTGCACTGCGCGGCCACCATGCCGGTTCCGATAAGCTGGGAACAGATGAGTGTTTGCCCAATTTGCGATGGAGTCGGCCTGGTCCGGGTGGTGGATGAGAGCGGCCACTGGGTCTCGCGTGCGTGCGAGTGTCAGGAGATGGCGCGGGAAGAGCGCCGCCTGGCCGCCGCGCACATTCCCGAGCGCTACCGCCATTACACCCTCGACGGCTACGAGACCGCCTTTCGGGGCGCCGACTCCTCGCTGGGCCGCGCGCATCTGACCGCCCGCCGCTTTGTTGAGGCGTACCCGGTCGACACAGCAGGGAAGGGGCTGCTCTTCACCGGCTCCATTGGCGTGGGCAAAACCCACCTGGCCGTTGGCGTGCTGCGCCGCCTGGTGCAGGAGCGCGGCGTCAAGGGGCTCTTCTGCGACTATCGCGAGCTGCTCAAGAGCATCCAGAACAGCTACAACCCGCTGGTCAACACCACCGAGCTCGAACTGCTCAAGCCGGTCTTTGCCGCCGAGGTGCTGGTGCTGGACGACCTGGGCGCGCAGAAGCCGAATGAATGGGTATGGGACACGGTCGCGCTGATCCTCAACACCCGCTACAACGACAAGCAGACCACCATCATCACCACCAACTACCCGGACCAGCCGCCGGGCGCGGGAGCGCAGACTGAGGCCGAGCGCGCCGCCCGCGAGCAGACCCTCGGCGACCGCATCGGCGAACGCATGCGCTCCCGCCTGGCCGAGATGTGCGTGTGCATCGATATGACGGGCAAGGATTTTCGCCAGACAGTCAAGAAAGCCACCTTCGGTTGAGCTCCTGGCACCCCCGGTGCGGCAGACGCCGTTGAGGGATGCCCAGCTGCATCGCCGCACGGTGTATTGTTTCCGGTGAGACTAATCTGCGGAGAAGACGGATGCGCAAGGCATTGGAAGTGATTGGAGCCGCGGCCCTTGCGGCCATGTTCTGGATGACGTGGAGCGCTCTGACCGGCCCAAATCATCTGCGGGACAAGATTCCCACCCACTTCGATGTTGCTGGCCGGCCAAACGCCTGGGGATCGTCGATCACGCTGTTTCTGCTGCCGGTTGTAGGGTCGCTGATTTATCTCAGCATCACCGTGGTCTCGCAGTTTCCCTCGGCCTTCAACTACCCGGTGCGCGTAACCCCGGAGAACCGTCCCCGGCTGGAGGCGCTTGCGATTCGCATGATCACCTGGCTGAAGGTGGAACTGATCTGCCTGTTCCTGTGGATTCAATCCTCCACGATCGATGCAGCGCGGCACCAGACCCTGGGCTTGCCCCTGTTGCTGATGCCGGTGTCGCTGCTGGCCGTCTTCGGCACCATGAGCTGGTACATTGTGGCCATGCGCCGCGCGGCAAAACCACAGTAACGGTCGAAACGAGCAAACCGCTTCAAATGTTCATGCGCATGTCCAGCGATTGAGGGGTCAGAAGGCCCACAGGCTGCCCAGAAGCAACAGGGCTGCGGCGATGGTGATGGCCTGGTAGATCAGGTCTTCCGCGCTGCGGGTCTGCGCGGCGCCTAGCGAAGGCGAGGCGCTGCATGCGGCTTGCGAGTTGGTCTGCATCGTGTTCCTGCCTATCCTTGTTGGTTGCGCCGGGCTCTTAGGTCCGGTTTGGGGGGAGGGTGAAGGTTCGGTTTGAATCGCGTTTTGAGAGAGGTACGCGCGCCCACTCGCAAGGGAGTCTCTAATGAGAGTCCACAAATCAAAAAAAAGATTCATGAGCGCCGATTAAACTATCGCCAATTCACTTATCGACTGACCGGGGAAAATCCCTGCGCCTACCTATCAAAACGCGGAAGCCTGGAGTATTCCTTCGGTAACAGGTGTAGAATCCGCTCGTGAGCACACCTTCCAACCCCGTCCCGCCCTCCTTTGCTCCCCGTGAGGAGCCGCGTGAACGCAACTGGCTGCCGCTGGCCGTGGCTGCCGCCGTGGTGCTGGTTGTCGCGGCGGCTCTTATGCTGATTTTGCCGCATGGCAGGCCTGCGGTCAGCGTTACACCCATCTCCACCGCTCTGGACGGATACGCAGCCAGCCTGCCCATCACCGGGCTGGTCATGAGCGAGTCGTCCAACCTGGCCGGCGGCAAAGTGACCTACGTCGACGGCCACATTGCCAACACCGGCGGCCGCACCGTCACCGGCGTCACCGTGCAGGTGCTATTTCGCAGCTACACCCATGAGGTGGCGCAGAACGAGACCCAGCCGCTCAAACTGATCCGTACGCGCGATCCCTATGTCGACCTCGAATCGGTCTCGGCCGCTCCGCTGAAGCCCGGCGATGCGCACGACTTCCGGCTGATCTTTGACGCCGTCTCGCCCGACTGGGACGGAGCGTATCCCCAGATTCGCGTGATCCACGTCGAAGCCCAATAGCCTTGGCTTCCCGACTTTACTCGGTAAAAATTACACGATGTTGAAAAAACTACACGTTCTTGAGCCTCTCAATTCACTTTTTTCAGCCTGCTGCGTCACAAAGAGAATCCTATAAACCACACATTATCAATCGCCTATAGGATCGCGCTGGGGGGCTGCCCAGTTTGGCATCGGCCTTGCTATTAGTGAGGGCGAGCAGACAGTGAAGCTCACCCCGCGGAGTATCTCCTGCTGCGGAACCCACAGTTGAGGATGGTTCACACCATGAGATCGAATGCAATACTTTCGAGCCCGTTCCCCCGCCAGATCGCTCTCCTTGTGCTGGCATCTGCAGTAGCATATCCCGCGCTGGCTCAGCAGAATCAGCCCTCCGGGACTCCTCAGAGCACTCCTCCTTCGGCGACACAGCCCTCCCCGGCAGCATCGTCAATGAACACGCCGAAGGAGGGGTTCTGGGGACGCGTCAATCCCTTCGCCCGCAAGAAGTGGGTAAAGAAGCAGACTGACCCCATCAACGACCGGCTCACCGAACTGGACGGCATCAACGCCAGGAACGCCAACGACATCAAGGACGTGGATAGCCGCGCACAGGCCGGCATTCACCAGGCGCAGTCCACAGCCGATGCGGCCAACCAGGTGGCAACCGCGGCTGGAACCCAGGCGCAGAACGCCAACGGCATCGCGCAGGGCGCATCCGGGCATGTGGACCAGTTGAACTCGACCGTCAAGGGCCTGGACCAGTATCGCCAGACCACGGAAGCAGAAGTCGCATTTCGGGGCGGCCAGCCGATTCTTACGACGGCAGCCAAGAAACAACTCGACGACCTGGCTGCCAGCGTGACCGGCAAGCAGGGTTACATCCTTGAAGTGGAAGGGCATTCGCCCCTCGCCGGCAGCGCCGGTATCCAGAGTTCCGAGCGTTTGACCGAAGCGGTCAAGCGGTATTTCGTAACCGAACACGAAATTCCCGTCTACCGCCTCCATGCAGTGGCTCTGGGTAACGCACACGGCCAGTCCGATGACGACGACAAGCCGGTGCGCACCAGCAGCGTGCATGTGCGGTTGATGGAAAACAGTTTGGCGGCCCAGGGAGCATCACCACCCCATGAGGATGCTTCCTCGACAGGTGCGGAGCGGCCGTAAAGCCGCAGCCACCCCCCCGAGGCTCCTTTCCGCGCAGACGGCTACCCCGCCGTAGGCCGCCAAAAAAGCTCTCGACAAACGAGAGAACCAAGGCAACTTGGCCCCCGTTAATGACGGGGGCCGTTTTTTTTGTGTTTTCCAGTTGCGCCGATCCTGTGCACGATGCCCGGTTTTTCGCGTTCCAATGTCTATAAGGATATCTATCTCTTTGGAGGACGCGATGGGGCCATGCAGTTTCCGGCGCAGCGTATCGGCTTGGGTTGCATTCACTTTGTTTCTGGGCATCGGATCGGGTTTCGGGCAGGGCTCCCCTGAGCCCAAGCCAAATGTCAGCGATCAACCGCTGGCCGCTGAACAACTCGCCGTCTACAGCGTCATTCTCCAAGGCTGGGGGGATGACGGGAAGGCTACCGTCAATCTTTCAATCCAAACAGTGCCGCTTCAAACCAGCGGGCCGATGGGAGATGAGGGGTGCGCGAAAGGCCTGGACCTCGAAACCGCTTCGCCTGGGGTGGTGCATCGCTTCCGCAAACAGGATCTTCCTCAATTGGGATCGGGCAAGATCCGCTTGGTCGATCCGCAGGCTCAGAGCGGTGAAATTAGGAAGAACGACCCCTCGAACACGATGCGCCAAGGTGTCTCGGTCGAAGACGCAGTCCGTAACGCGTTCGCGCACGGCCTGGTTATCCTCAGCGAAATTCAGTTAGACAAGGGGCACCTGCACGCCATCGTTTCGTACGGATTTGTTTGCGGCGGCCTTTGTGGTGACGGCGGAACGGCGGTAATGGAAAAGACCAACGGCATATGGAAGGTCAAGAGCCGTTGCCATGACTGGATTTCGTAGTCCTGAACTTGTGTGATCAATGTCGCTCAATAATGCGCAAGCGCCCGTTAAAATCGATAAATGGACTCCATTCAACCAAAACCTACCGTTCTTGAGACGGCGCCCGACACCATTCTTGACGGAAGCCGCTTTGTGCGCGCCTGTCTGCGCCGCCCCGTCGATCGAACGCCCGTCTGGTTCCTTCGCC
>Ga0302265_1000596_pt1 | contig 23734 bp, 20 predicted proteins | sample III_Bog_E1_1_FD_194556 | JGI IMG/M metagenome (GOLD analysis project Ga0302265, IMG submission 194556) | Peat permafrost microbial communities from Stordalen Mire near Abisko, Sweden - III_Bog_E1_1 | ecosystem: Environmental > Terrestrial > Soil > Wetlands > Peat | place: Sweden: Abisko...
AGTTCCTTTGAAGGTCAGCTAGGCCGAGGGCATGATGTGACAAAAAGATCATCGTATGACCAGCGCACCTGAAGCCTTACAAACTGTCACGGCACAACCCGTGCCAGCGACCGAGTCGGTCATTCACGAATTTGCGGGAGCCGATTCTAAAACAGGCGTTATATGCAATGTGGCCGGCGGCAAAGCCTTTTGTGAAGAATTTTTTACTCCGCACACTCCCATCATGGCTGTTTTTGGTGGTGATCGTTTGCATACATGCAGGTTACACGGCTCATGGGATTTGGATCGAATGGTAACGGATTGTGCCGATGCCTTGTTTCGCTCCATCCGCAAACTTCCTTCCAAGGATGCCAAAGAACCCAAAAAGGAATGGGATGATCTGACCTTTCAATTTGGCCCCCGGAGTTTTGTTTACGCCGATGCAAGCCGAATAGTTAGCTTCGCATCCACTCCGGTTGAAGCAGATCGCCTGGTGGCGCAGTTTGGCAAGAAATACAGCAAACCCAAGCCCGCCGCCGCCGCCGGCGGAATTTTTCACCTTATCCAGTTTGACGGGGATAATATCAGGACGAAGGAGGTTGCTTTATCCAACGACACAATTCTCAAGCCTGAAGCAATCAGTCTCCACTACGGGAGCGGCGGTAGCGAGTGGCATCAGAAATTCGTAAAAAAGCTCCATGATAAAAACAATGGGTTATCCATTCTTGAAGGCAATCCCGGCACGGGCAAAACCTGTTACCTACGTCACCTTATGGGTGAACTGAAAGAGACGCACCGGTTTTATTTCATTCCGACCGCATCCATGGGCATTCTTTCTAAACCGGAGTTTATTGGTTTTTGGACCGATCAGCGTTCACATTATTCCGACAAAAAATTTGCAGTAATTCTGGAGGACTCTGATGGAGCATTGATGACGCGAGGCACTGACAATCGGGATCAGGTCAGCGCTCTGCTGAATCTCACCGACGGAATGCTGGCCGATTTCATTCGACTACAGATTATTTGCACAATCAACTGTTCCGCCGCGGACATTGACCAGGCATTGCTGCGCCCTGGCCGTCTTATTTGCCATAGAGTATTTGGCCGGCTCGATTATACCCAAGCCTCCCGCCTTGCCGAGAGTCTTGGCCGGAAATTGCCGCAAACCCGTGATTATTCTCTCGCGGAAATTTTTGCCGGGAATGACACCGATGAAATCCCTCGCCCGCGCATGGGGTTTGCGGCCTGATAGGAATAATTTGGTGCTATGTCCAAAACCCCTGAATCCAACCTCGCCGTTAAAGCGATGAAGTATCGCACGGCTGCCGAACAGGGGGACGCATACGCGCAATTCAGCCTCGGTGAGTGTTACTATTATGGCGACGGCGTTCCGCAAGATTTCATCGAAGCCGAGAAATGGTATCAAATGTCCGCCAAGCAGGGGTATATCGGGGCGCAATATCGGCTGGGAGATTTCTACTTTTTTGGCAACGGTGTGGCGCAGGATTTGGGCAAATCGCTGGAATGGTATCGCAAAGCCGCTTTGCAGGGATATGAAATGGATTTGTCGCGACGCAATTAAATCTAAAAAATGAAAACCTCGAAGTCAGGAATTGTCGAAGCAATGAAGAAAGAAAATAAAGCATTGCTGGCAGAAGCCAGGCGGGCGTTGAAAGAAGATTACATCAATGGTGGGCCGAAACCGGGAGCGAAGTTATCCGGTTTGCCGCTGGAACCGAATATCTACCTGTTTCAGAAATGGGCATACCGGGTCGGCAAAGGGTGGTATGGGTTTGATTTAAGTGCCATTCCGGATGTCTGGGTCTATATGTTGGACGCCTTTCTAGCCTGGGTGGAATCGCAATGCCCGTATTTTAGAATATTACAAATCAAGACGAAGTTTGGTGGCCTTCGTTTTTATATCGACACCCATTGCCAGGATGCCGGTGTGAACGAAGTCGTCCGCTCTGAAATCGCCAAGCTGGAAAAGTTGATGTTCCATAAAAACCTAATCTTCGGCAATGTCAGACCGCCTTATCGGCTAAAGCTAAAGCGGCGCAAGGCGAAATAATTCATAAATTATATGCGACTCCAAGTGTTCAGCGATCTCCATCTCGAATTTTGCCCCATTGAGCCGGTGCAAAAAAAGGCCGACATAGTGGTGCTGGCGGGCGACATCCATCAGGGAACGGCGGGGGTAAAATGGGCCAAGCAGCACTGGCGGGATTGTCCAGTGATCTATGTCTTGGGGAATCATGAGTTCTACAACCATTGCATCCCGGATTTGATTCAGGATCTCCGGCGCGAGGCCAAGGGCAGCAATGTGCATGTGCTGGAAAATAATGCCGTTGAAGTCGGCGGCTTTGTCTTTCTTGGATGCTCGCTCTGGACGGATTTTCAGCTCTGGCCCAATGCCCGCGAGGCCATGATGTTTGCCAATCAGGAAATGTCAGATTTCTGGCTAATCAAAAAACCCGACATCAACAAGTTGTATTCCGCCGAAGACTCGGCAAAACGTCATGCTGCGTCCGTCAGGTGGCTGACACGGCGGTTGTCCCGCCACGATCCGACGCGGACGATTGTCGTGACCCACCATGCGCCGAGTCACCGATCTATTTCCCCGCAAAACACCGGCAACATGTTTAGCGCCGCGTTTGCTTCGGATTTAGATTCGTTGATTCGGGCCAGTCGGATTCCGCTTTGGATTCACGGTCATACGCATTACAACGTGGACTATAAAATCGGGGCAACCCGGATTTACAGCAATCAGCGCGGTTATCCCAACGCGAAGTTGCGGGGATTTGAACCCGGAACAATAATCGAGATTTTATGACCCAGACAAAGATTACCAGCTTGGACTTTGAAACCGCCAATCCCTCGCGCGTGAGCATTTGCGCTGCCGGTTTGGCTGTCTTTGAAGATGGCCAACTTACAGAAACCCCGTATTGGCTGGTGCGACCGCCCAAAGGCCACGGCTGGTTTGACGAGGACTTCATTGAATGTCACGGCCTGACGCATCTGGATGTTCTGGACGCCCCGGAGTTTCCCGGCATTGCGTCGGCTTTGATTGCCCGGTTGACCGGTGCAGATCTCGTGATTGCGCACAACGCCCACTTCGACTTTGGCCATTTGGGCGAGACTTTGGATCATTTTGGCCTGCCCCGTCCGAAGTTTGATTATGTTTGCACCTGCCTGCTTGCCCGACGCGTCTGGCCAGAATTGCCAAATCATCAGCTTTCTACCTTGGCGGCGCACATCGGTCACTCATTTAACCATCATCATGCTCAAGCCGATGCCGAAGCAGCAGGGCGCGTGCTGCTGGCGATGATGAAACAGGTCAACGCCACCACGCCGAGCGAGTTGCTACAAAAGACGGGCATGGAGCCGAAGCGTTTTTGCCAATAAAAAATGAACAGGGACAAATTCAAATGAAAATTATTCCAATCAGAATCACCACGGCGGCAGCGGTGGTATTCATATTTTCAGAACTTGCCGCTGAGGTGTTGGGGTATCCCGTCAATTATGGGCCGTTCTCAACGGGGCATGAACCAACCGCCATTTCGCTTACCCAGTGCAAGCTGGAGCGGGAAGTCAAATCGGCCGGGGACGAAATTGACGGAGCCGTCAGGCTATACCGTCTTCCGGTCGCCGGGACAGCCCAGAAGCAAACCACACTGGCGTTACGCGGCACAACCAACGGCTGGGAAATCAACATCCGTGACGCTCTAGACAAGAGCTTGATGCGTGTGCCCTTCACGAACAGCATGACCAGTTCCTTGGTAGAGGTGTATTCCTCCGATTTGAACGGCGATAGCCAGCCTGATTTCATTGTCAACATCTGGTCCGGGGGCTGCGGACTGGCAGCGGAGGGCAGCGAAGTGACTTTTCTACTCTCGGGAAAGGATGGCTACCGCGCGACATCGTTTTACCTGTATGACTTTGGCAAACTTGATCTGGTTCGATTTCAGCACCAAGGGCCGGTATATTTCATTTTCAACGACCTGGTCGGTAATGACGGTGAAAAAACCCTGGACGGGAGAGACCACAACTACTGGGTCTATAATCTGCACCGCATTTACGGGAGCCGATTTATTCCGGCAGACGCGGATCAACCCGGATTCCCCAAGTGGATTTGGTTTAGAAATCAGGCCAATCACGAGGAAACAACGCAATTGTCTCAAGAAGAAAAAAATAGATTGCTAATGAAAAGAAAAAACAACAATGCTCACCAATAATAAACAAGAAAAACACCATGAAATACTATTGTAAATACTGCGGCACCAGTGCTCAAAACCTCCCAACATTGACAGGTAATTTCTGTCAACGTCATCCCCTGGGACCCGGCAAAGGTAAGCACGCTTTATATGAAGGCGGTGAAAAAGCCCGCTACGAATGCAAGTTTTGTGGCACCAGTGCGGCCAACCTTCCGACGCTGACAGGCAATTTCTGTCAACGCCATCCGCTGGGGCCAGGCAAAGGCAAACACGAGCCAGCGTTGTAAACTCCGCCGGGTATTGCTCGTTTGTCCTTTCCACGAATGGCGGAGCGCCAACTTGACTTGGCACGCGTATGCAAATCTGTTTTCCATCGTTTTAGCCGAATCATGGATGAAAATAAGAATATGCTGAAGCATGAAGATGAGGATAAACCGGGATTGCTTGAGGCGCTGGCAACCAAGTGGAAAACCACCAGTGGCGCCAAGAAGGTGATGTGGCTTGCAATCGCCTTGCTGGCTGTATATTTGGTGTATCAATTCAAAAAGAATTGGGACGAAACCCGAGCAGAGCAAAAGCGCAATTCAAATAATTGACTTAACGATTATGAATACAAACTTAAACGATGTGACCTTGCCTGAACTTTACAATGATATATTTACCACAGTTTCCGGTCGCCCCTTTGAACCAAACTCAATTCTGCTATGCAAGACCCGAAAGACATTCCAGAAGTCTTGAAGAAAAGGATGGAAGCATGGCGTGACAAGCCTAGGCGAGACCCAAAACGGATTACCGGCCTGTTGAAGGTGCTGGAAGAAACGTGGCGCGAGGAGCCGGACTTGCGTCTTGGGCAGATAATCGTGTCGGCAGCAATTCTCAGCGGTAGAAAGTTTGTGTGCCCGGAAATATTCAATCTCGAAGATGAAGATATGCTGAAGGGCATCGAGGAGTTGGCCAAGAGGAAATGAAGTAAAAAGCGGCGATGGAAACGGGCAAATAAGGCCGTTATTTTTTGAATTCCGCGCGCAGCCGACTGATGCGTTTGGGGCTGGTGCGAACATCCCAGCCCAGTCCACGGCAGATGAACTCATGCTTATTGTCGCCTTTCAAGCCAAGGCGGCGAACTTCCTGGTCAAGTTGGCGGAGTTCTTTGGCGTTTTGAATTCTTTCGGCAACACCTTCGGCCAAGGCGGAACCTTGGCGGCCGTGGACGCGGGTGCGATGAAGTCTGGCAATGGCATCCCACCGAATATCACGCTTGGGATCAAAAGACCAATAGGCCGGAATGTGAATCATCGTTCCGTAGGGGGTGAGATTCACGGCGAGTTTGAGCAGGAGCGGTTCGTCATGCTGCATGCCATAGAGATTCCACCGCAGACAAAACGCATCGAACGCTGCATGAAATACCTCCGCCGGCCGACGAAGGTTCACGGAGAACGAAGGACGAAGGTTGCGTTCGGCGGTCATCGTTCGACGAATCACGCCCTTGTGGTCGCAGTGGACTTTAACATCGAAGGCGGCTTTTATGCTGTCCCATTGCCGGCGCAAATCCGGGTCGTTCCGATTGGCGAGTTCATTCTGGTTATATTTGGCCTGGGTTTTGACCAGATTCTCGTAGGTTCCCTTTTGAACCTGAAATTCATGTCCCGTCACGGCGGTGCAGATGGCTTCATCTGGAGGTTCCGGCAACAGTTCAATGATGAGCCGGTGCCGGGAGTTCAGGCGTTTGCCCTTTTCCAGAACAGAGAGGCAATCATCGAGAACATCCTGGATGTTAAACGGCCAGAGTGTGGTCGGGACAAACATCCAATCGTAAAGCGCACGGAGCGTTTTTAGGGTTGAGGCATCCAGCTTTGCCGCCACCGCATGATACCGCCGAATGCATTGATCCGCCCAATCAGCCCGGTCAAAGGCTTGTGTTTGGATTTTCTCTAGGTCTTGGTCGAGGGCGGTGGGCATGGTTCAAGGATGTTTATCTGAACGGGTTTGCCAGTCTGCTTCCTTCACGGCCTGAGTTGATTCGTCTGGAATGGGAATATGATCCTTGGCGTTGTAACGAAACCAGAGGAGCTTTGAGCATTGCCGCCTCATCAGGAAGGTGGACTTGGAGGGACCTAGAGGGCGGGTTACGGCCATATCAAAATCCTGTTTTGCCTCCCTATATCGAACGCTTTGACCAGCCATACATTTTTCCGGCCAAAATCATGCTTGTGTCGAACATATCCTTGGTCCTGAGAAATTCACATTTGTTTGCCTTTACCTTTGGTGCGTTATCCTGATGGGATAATATCCGCCGCAGGATGGGAAGGACTTTGGAACTCGCCATCTGGCGGAGGTAATCATTGAACTCCCAAGGCTTTTTCAAATCCCCTGCGTATCGTTCCATTAGCTGAGGCAGGTTCGGATCATTGAAGACACCTTGTAAAAGCAAAGCCCAACATAAATTGCGGGCTTTCGCGAACGCAGGGATCCACTTCTCGGGCAATTTTTCTTCCATACGCGCAAGAGCGGGTCGCAACGAAAGATGAACTTTGTAAGCGAGGATAATCCGCCGAACGTTTGCATTGAGATAACTCTCACGGAAAGTAGCTTCGTATTGGCGCTGCACCTCGAAGACGTCTGGCAACTTGGACATCCTGAGAACCTCACCCTGCATCGCGAGAAACGTCTGTGCCAATGGCCGAATCCTAATGGCGCGCGATATGTCAACGCCCATGGCTTCGAGCTCATCCTCAGAAAAATTCGCCATGGCATTTTCCTGGCGTTCATACATCACATGGCCTTGATTCTGGAGCTTGTCCTCCAAATCGCACTGGATCAGGTCATTGGCCCTCAAGTTCCAAGGCTCGACTGGATTCTGGCGGTTATTGCATATAGTGACATTCGTTATGAACGGGCTATTGGGATCGTGCTCGATGATTTTCGCAAGAACCCTGATTGCATCCAATCTGCCGCCGTGATTTTTTAGCGCTTTAGCATTCTGCTCTCGGTCGAGAAATGCCTTTAGGCTCGAAATAGTCTGGGCTCCGTTCAACAATCTTGGGCAGTATAGGTGCATTTGGCCACCGTCCACGATTTCAACCTTCTGGGCGGCCAATGCCACACCATTATGATTGAAGGGGAATATGTCCGGCGATTCAGTGCCCTTGATAACGATCGCCGTCAACGCTTCCCGGATTTTCCGGTTCGGCTCATTTTCGGGAGAAAGTCCAAAACGAATGTTTCGGCTGAGGAACTTAGCCCCCAATTCCTCGTAAATCGCGTGAAGATCCATCAGCGGGACAAAGCCAACATACATGCGGATGCCATCGCTTGAAGACGTTATCACATGCTGCTCAAATCGGACCTGTCCCACGTCAGGAGCTACTGGTTGGGAGGGAACCCGGTGTTGAGAAAGGAACTCAACCTGCACCGTTGTTTCAGGGTCATCGAAGAAATCCTGGACAAGGTGGGCTTGTTTCTCCAACGTTTCTTTCCTGAATTCCAGCCCCTTGCTATTCTCCGCTTTCTCCCGGTCCCCCATGAAGACGAAGTGAATGAGAACCCGTTTAATCTTTGGCTGCTCGTTGAGCTCGGCTTTCAAATGGTTCAGCATCTCGTCCTTATTCGGGACGACGGACTCTTTCCCGAAAACTAGCCGCATCCCGTCATTGTTCAGTCGGTCCATGGATTCTTTGAAAAGGTCGTAATCCTCGGACCATTTGAATTGATAGAGATAGAGGTTGCAACTGTGCCGGTCGAGAAAGTAGGCATCCAAACCGAAATCATTCTTGCCGCCAAAAGCAACCTGATTCCCCACATCTCCAGTATGACAATTAAACTTTCGCACGAGATATTGCAGAGCAAAGTAATCTTCCAGCCGACCGCCAAAGCGTTCGCAATGGGCCTCGAAAAACTTCTTCAGTTCCCGTTTATCTTCATGTGTGATTGCCATAGATTTTTTCCTTCAATTGCATTTTACAATTTCAAGTAGGTGATTTCGGCGCCACGCGTCAGTCTGGCTTCCTGTATGGCTTGCTCCAATGAGAACGGGCCGGATTCGTATTTCTGGAAAATGTCCAAGCCGCGGTCAATCGTGATTTTCCAGCCGGTGTCGGTCGTCAGGTTGCGGGCGTGGAAATTGGGGCTTTGATCATCCTCCCAGGTAAAGGCCACGCGCGAGCCCGTAAATGATTCGGCGATCTGATTTAGATTCTCCGCCTGTTTCACGCAGGTGTCGGGGTCGGACTGGGTTTTCAGGTGGACGGCGACTTCATCGCCTTCCGGCACCAAGTCATGGATCATCTGAAGCAGTTCCATGAGGTTGCGGGCCTGAAAAAACATCCGGACGTAGGGATCATTGATGGTGATGGTGCGTGCGCCGGTGAGATGTTTCGCAAACAAACGGTGGTAGCTCCAGCCTTTGGTGTTCTCTGGTATTACCACATGGCCGGTCTGCGGCTGATCTGATTTCACTTCCGCCGGTTTGGCTGCCGCCGGCTCGGCAGACGCTTCGTGCGACGTTTCACCTTCGGCCGCCGACTGAATGCGCGGCCCGGCAAAGGTGGGATACTGGAGTTCCTCTGGCGTGAGCACCGTGACGGATTTACCGCCGCCGACCGGCTGGTAAATGAAGTCGTGACGCTTGAAGGTATCGTCAATCCGCAGGATGTGCTCGCGCACGCGTCGCCGGGCTTCCATGGCAAACGCGAGCAGTTCCTCCATTTCCTTCGGCGTGGCCTTGCCGTCGGGAAAAAGAATTTTCATCAGGCCGGAGAAGGTCTTTTCAAAACCCGTCTGGTCGCGCGTGGAAACCTCGGATGTGATTTCAAAATATTGCTTGTAGGCACTGGTGAAATCTTCTGTCCGCAGGTGTTTTAAGACTTCGGCGATGTAATCCACGACAAAGCCATATCCATTGGTGAATAGTTCGTGGCGGATCGGCGCAACTTCCCAGCCGGGATTGTAGGCGTGGAGGCGATCCAGGAAGGCGGAATCAATGTATTTGTCCGGCAGCGGCTCAAAGAAGTGCGAGTGCTTGAGCATGTAGGCCACTGATTTCTTGGTGTTGCCCATGAAGACCATGGACGCCTCGGCCGTGAGCTGCTCGATACCCCGCGAGAACGTCCGGTTGGCCATGTAATTTTTCATGATGTCCACCAGCGTCTTGTCCACCTTCTTGTCCTTGCCGGCGAACTCATCGAAGCAGACACAATCCCAAAAACCGACGAGGCCGATTTTGCCATTGGACGTATTGCTGACGAACAGTTTGGGCGCGGTCACTTCCGAGCCGGAGATGAGCATCCCGTGTGGCGAGAACTCTGCGTAGATGTGGGATTTGCCGGTCCCCTTCGGCCCAAGCTCAAGTAGGTTGTAATTGCGCTCGCAATATGGAATGAGGCGGATCAACGTCAGCAGCTTGGCTCGCCGGCCGAACATTTCAGGATTGAAACCCATGCTCTGCATCAGCACGTCCATCCACTCCTCGGTGGTGAACTCCGCCCGCGCTTTAAGAAACTGCTCGTAGTCCACGCCGGCCACCTGGATGGGCTTCAACGTGTCAATCTGCCACGGGCTGACTTTGGAATCTTCGTGCACCTCGTAAGTGACATCGGTGATGCACCAGATTCCGCCCACCAATAACTTGGGAAACCGCCGCACGAAATCATCTGATACGGGCACCTTCTTGATGCCCAGATTGGTGAACTCGGCTTCGTAGAAACCGCCTTTGTCATTTAATTCCACCGTGAGTTTATCAATGACCTTGTGGCGTCCCTTTTCCTTGATGGTGGATTTGACCAACTGCGCCTGATTGCGATGGACGTAATGTTTGGCGAGAATTTTCTGAACCGATTCCAGCCCAGCCTTGATGACGTCGTTGTCATCGGTGGCGCAGTGCTGGCCAAGGAGGTATTCCAGCACATAAGTCGGGACGACCGCGTTTTGCTTCAGTCCCTTGGTTAGGTCTTTGCGCACGACGAGTCCGGGAAAGTGCTTGAGGATTTTTTGATCCAGCGGACTCAACTGGCGGGGCGCGGCGACAAATGGCTCCGTGGTTTCAACTGGCGCGTCAACGGGCACCGGGTCGGGAGTAGGTTCGGTATTCATTCGAAATCCGTGGTGAATGGTTTCTGGAGTTTAACGCTGTGCGTCTTGTAGGTTACGATCTGGGTGGTGCCGGGCACCATTTCTTCGAGGCGAAGATCCACCTCGCGGCTGTTGAATGCATCCGCGGCCGGAGACAGCACGATGAGCACGGTGGTTTCGCGCTGACGCGCTTCGGTCTCTTTGGAATCAAACGTCAGCGTCTTGATTTCGGATAGGCTGGTGCCGTCTTTGGCGAAAACGCCCACGCGGAGTGTCCGGGGTAGAACCTTGTCCAGCGCTGGCCGATCTTGGAAAAGCGCGATGGATAATTGGCCCGTGGTGATCTTGGCGGGCACGCGCAGCAACTCTACTTCCACCCGGCCGGTGTCGTCCGTGCGGGCCTTGTGGATTTTCACCACGGGCACGACCACTTCCTGAAGGCTGATGCCGCCGTGAACGTAGCGCATCCCCGAACCTTGGAGCGGAAACCGACCGAGCGAGTGAGGGAACGCCGCAGACCAGTCACCGCTCACCCCGAGGGCGGCGCTGTCAAAGATTTTCACCTTGGCAGCGGCCGGGATGCCGCGACCGAAAGAGAACCGCCGGTTACGGAACGTCCATTCGCGGGCGGCGGGCAGCGCCGTGGCATCATCTTCCGCAACATCGTCCTGCTGGAAAAGAAAGCCGTGATCCGCAGTGAGTAGCATGTTGCTTCCGTTGATGTTCGCCACCTTCTTAATGATCAGGTCCAACTCCTCAAAAGCCTGCTCCACGGCATCGAACGATTTCCCTTCCGTGCCGGGCGCATCGCCGGTTTTATCAATGACGTTGTGGAAAATGTAAATGACCTCATGATCGCGCATGAGTGCGCGGCCATCGGTCTTGGTGTTCAGCTCCAGAAAATCTTCGGCTTGAATGGCCGTCCCCTTGCCGCCGCAGGCGAGACTCAAAATCTTTGCCCGGTTTTCGGTGCCGGTGGCGCTTTGACCATCCACCGTGACGGTCGCCGTCGTGGCGTCCACGGCCAACTGCTTGCCGGGCAAGAGCGCCGCCATGCCGAGTTGGGTATAAGACGGGAGCACGCCAAAGACCGCGTCCACTTCGGCGGTCCAGCGATTGGCGGAACGCAGTCGCTGGGCGAAATCCGCCGCCGCCTCGTAACGCAAGGCATCGGAGATGATGACGAACACTTTTTGGTTCTTGGCCAGAAATGGCTGCACGTATTGGGTGAAAAACTGCCTTTGCCCCAGCACGCCGGGACATTCCCAAGCTGCCAGCTCACGCACCTGATCACTCCAGCGGTCACCCAGGGGCAGCAGAAAATTGTTCACGTAGGATTTCTCGACCCATTGCGTGATCTGCTCCATCAACTTCACCTGGCCGTAGCGGCGGAGATTCCAATGACTGCGCCGGTAGGCCTGATCTATCCGCCACCAACTGGCCACATATCGGTTGAAGCCGCCAGTCACGGAATCCACCGTGAGTTCGGCGGAGGCCAGCAACTCACGCAGTTCGACGGCCTGCTCCAGCGCGGCGTAACCATGCTGATGCTGCGGCTGCCAGAACGAAGCGCGCCGCGATTGCACCACCGCCCGCAAATCGGGGGCGGAGGCACCGCCGGCAAATGACTGGCAGAGCTGGTGCAAAGTAAACTTCTCGAAGATCTCGAAGGTATCGCAATCTCCCAACGACTTCCGGTCATCCATTGCGCCGAGCGCGGTGGCGATTTGCAGTTCCGACTCCATCTGGTGCGACCATTGGCGAAATGAAACGCTGTGAGCCTGGCTGTCCTTCCATCGTTGTAAAAATACCTTGGCGTGCGGATGTAGCGTGACTTGGCCGTCCAACGGATTCGCCCCGCGAAAGAGTGACACGGCAAAATCCCGGAGCGATGGCGTTGCGGAGTTGTAGCCAAACAGGCGGTCCACTTCCTTCCAGAATGGTTCCACCAAGGCGGCGGTGCCGAAGCACTCCGTCACGGGATCGAGCAATTGCCCCTGCGGAATATTTCCTAGAAAATGCAAGAGCAGTGCATCCACTTCCACCGCCGTCGTGCCCGCGAGCACGGCCATCATCTTGAGCCGGATTTCCGGGCTTTGATCGTCATTGTGGATCAGCTCCCGCAGGGCATCCACCCGCTTGACGTTGGTGAAATACGGCGCGTGGTCTTCCGCCAGATGGAGGAAGTCATGGGGCAAGCCGACGTCCTGCAATGCGAGAGACGCCTTGTCGGCCTTGTATTCGTAGCCTTGCAGCAGCAGGTCCAGCAGCCAATTGTCGGCATCCACCGGGCGGGCCGTGGGCACATAGATCAGAAATTTCGCCTCCGGGTTTGCGTCGCGCACGATGCGCACCTTGGTGCCGAACTCATTTCCCGCCACCGAAAGTTTGGTCACGGCGGCATCTGGATAACCCTTGAATGTCTCGGCCCATTCGCCGGTGGCGTCATACCAAAACACCAGGCGATGGCGCTGGAACACTCGCTGGAGGCTGTCGTGGATGCGTTTCATTGAATTTTCTTCTTCTCCACGTATTCTCGCGTTTCGTGGGTGTCGCGTGGGCGTTGTCCGTTGATGGGATAAACGATCTTACCTTGGTCATCCAGCGCGATGAAATGAGCGGTCGCACGTTCTATCAAATCGCCTTCTTTAATAATCCGCGTGCGCCAGTTGGGCGTATTTGGGGCTGGCACATATTCCGCGATCAACTGCAGACAGGTTTTGCCGATCAACTCCAGGACAAAAGATTTTAGATACTCCCGCGCTTGCCGGTTGGGCTCTGTGAATTTTCGGAATTCATTATAGTTCTCAATCAGGCAGTATTTGGGCAGGTTCAATGTGTAGAACGTTGAACTCCAATAGCGAAAGAAGTTTCCGTCGCCGATGGTGAAGAAGGCACGGCGGATTTCTTGGGTTATGCCATTTCCGAACTCGTGCTCAATCACATCTGCAACGTTAGCAAGGCGGGTGAAATCGAACTCATTGGGATTCGGGTCGTCGTTTACGCAATCCAAAGCAAAGGAGATCCGGCCTTGGAGAAAAGCCGTGTCCTCAAGCCGGTGCAGAAGCATCTTTTGCACCGGATGTTTAACGAGCAATCGTGCTTTGCGTTGCTCTTCTTCCACTTGATTGCTCGCGAAACCAGACTTAATCGGATCTTTCGCGAGGAAGTCGTAGATCGACTCCAATCCTGTCGCCAGCTCGTCTAGTAGGCGGATTCCGCCAATGAAGCTCTCCGGGCTCTCGATCTCCGTATTCGCAAAAACATTGCGCACTACCCGTCGCCAATCGTTCATCTTCTCCTCGGGGATCGCTGCCCCCGCCTCGTGCAGCTTCATCTGCGCATAGAGGATCAGCCGCGGCTTGTATTGCGGTCCTTGTCCCAGGATCACCTCCTCCATCATCGATTTGCCCGGCGACTTCGCCTCGTCGGCAAATTCCCAGAGCCCGCGCACCTCACCCGTTACTGCCTTTGGTTTCTCGCAGAGCCGCTCCAGTCGCGCCCTCAGTTCCTCGTAGTAAGGTTGCGCGAAATTCTTGGCCTCCATCTGCTCTGGATCGTTCAGCAGATCTTGCACGGCATCCGCAATCATTTTTGCCGGCGAGTCGCCCCTGGCCATCGAGCAGACGAGCGAATGCACGAAGAAGGAAAGGAACGCCCCGTCGATCTTTTTCAGCCCGGACTCCTCGGCTGGACAAAGTTCCCAGAAAACGTCGGTCCACCGAGTATCAACCAGAATCGCAAACTGCGCTTTTATGTTGATGTCGTGTTCCCAACCCTGATCGACGACCCGCTTGCCGAGTAATGCCTTGAAGCTTTCGAACGCGGTGAGCGGCTTCCCGCGGGCATTCATTTTGATGTAAAGATCATCGGAAAGACCGAATTTCTCCAACTCCACCAACAGGAAACGAATGGGCGAAGCATCCCCGAACGTAAGGCGCTCCCAGAGATTGTCTGGCCATTCCAATTCAGCGATTTTATCCAAAACAGCCAGCATGCCGGCTACCGTCGGGTCAAACTTCCACGCCCCCACAAACCATCGGCAATCCATGATTCGTTGGCTCAAGGTATCCTGTTTAGACACTCCATCAACCGAAATGCTTTCCTTGACCAACTTTTGGCAGAAATCGCGGGAACTGATGCGAGTAGCATAGGAAAATCTGCTGAGGGCTGGACCGTAAGAATCGACGGGCAACTTAGCTTTCCTCGCTGCGAACCAATGCAATAGAAAAAGAGTTGTGAGGCGTTGCTGTCCGTCCAATGGACGAAAAAAGCCACCCTTCACATCACCAAAAATGAAATCTAACTCCACCGGATTCCCGGCAACTGCGGATTTGAGGGCGTCCAAGAACTTATTGATGACTTTTGTTTTGCTTTCCCTCCCCTGAGCATAATCTCTTTGGATAACCGGGATCTGAACGGGATGACGTTTTAGTAGCTCCCAGAAGGAAAGTCTTTCGAAATGTGAGGCGGGCGCGCTCATGGCATGTGTCCTTTCTTTCCGGCGAAAAATATTTCCAGAGTGTTTTGTATGGCCTCAAAATAAGCCTGGCGGTCGGCCTCGGACCAGAAAGTGAATTCCTGAACCGAGGCTGAGTAATATTTCATGAAAGCGTTTTTGGTTGCGACGGGGACGAACGTTCCCTCGCGCTCTTTTTCGATGATTTTGGCCCGTTTTGCGGGAAATACCGCATTCCCATATCCGCGATTTGTGCCGCTATCCAGCAAAGCAAGGTTACTCAAATCGTTAATGTTTTCCGGTTTGCCGCTTTTAGAAAAGTAGCCCAGCATCTTTTGGTAGGTCGCCTGGAATTCGTTTTCCGACCAACTCTTACGCTTCAGGAAATCTGCGACTTCTTTAGCGAGTTCTTCATCTCTTAGATGCAGGGCGGCATCTCTCAGCCATTCCTGCTGATGAGTCTCGGATTCGGGTGGTCGTTCCGCGACGGAGTGAATGTGCTCCACATCCCAGCCCCTCTCCTGTTTATAACGATTGAGTGGGAAACGATAATGCCGATCGCGGCTTTCCAAGGTCGTCAAGACGTTATGGAGAAGCAAAACATTTTTAACGGCCCCTTGGCCATATTCCAGTTTTTCAAGGTCTTCAGGTATGGACGCTTTAATGCGACTCCTTACCCCGGCAAGAAACCTAGATTTTCCAACATCGATGGATTCACACCATAGATCACTCAAAGAGGTGCCGGCTGCAATCAGGTAGCCGATTAAATGGTAAAGCTCCCAGTCCAGATACCAATCTTGGAGTTGTTGAAAGCAGCCTTTGACTTCCTGCCATTTCTCCAAAACAAAATCCACATCCGCTTCTTTTGGAAAATTCTTAGCGTATGCACGAAAGAGTGCGTAACTGTCGTCGTCTTTTCCCGTTATCAGACGGAAAATCAGGTCAATTCGCGTTTCCGCAGGATCCTTTGGTCCGGTTAAGAAATACCAGAACTTATCGTCGTGCAAGGCAGCTTCGATTCGATCCCACTCTCCTGAGATTTCCATTTGTTGAATCTGTGCAGATTTCGTTTCCTCCGAGGAGGCACCGGCCTTTATGAAGTTGGAACTTTTCAGGAACAAGCCGCGAATGAGTTCGGCATTGGTCAGGGGTATTTTGCCGCGATTGATTCGGGTGAAAATCTGCACGCTTTCGGAACCTGGCGGTTCATACCAGATCACTCGAACTTGGAAACGAAAGGCACTCGCAAACCGGTCCTTATCCAAGCCGCTGCCCGGTTTGTTCCACCACTCGTCGATGGTCTGATAAGCCTTCGAGATATGAGCGAAATCAATGTGGTCATCGTTGAAAGCGACCGTGCCGTCGCCTCTTACCGCGAGGCTATCCAAAAACTCTTTGGTTCTCTCTCTTGAGCCGTATTGTAGCTTGAGCACAGAATTTTTGTCTCGGCCTCGCCACATTTCGTTGATGTAGCGGGTAATCAGATAAATGGTGGTCAAGCGTTGCTGCCCATCAATCACCTCCCATTGCCCGGAATTCATGAGACGAACCACCAAAGGTTGGAGACAGTAAAATTCCTCCGGGTCGCCTGACTTTTGGACGGAAAACTGCCGAATATCATTCAGCAGATCCAGCACTTCGTCCGGAGTCCAGCGATAGCCCCTTTGATAATCCGGCACGAAGAAACTTCGTTGGCTCAAGGTCTCGACAGATGGGGTCTGATCTTCAATTTCGGTTTTCATTCGTCCTCCTTGGCAGCCAGCCCGGCGATGGGGGTTCCATACCAAAGCACCAAGCGATGACGCTGGAACACTCTATGAAGGATATCGTGAATGCGTTTCATTTGGTCTTGGCCGGGGTGGCAACCGGAATGTTTTCAGAACCTGGCCACTCATCCGGAACTAGCGCCGGTGGTTTAGTCCATGGAACTTCCACGATGGAATCCTGAAACCATTGGTCGCGGAGATTGGCGTGCTCTGTAACGATGATTTGGAAGCCGGGAACTTCCTTGGCGGCAAAATTATGAAGCATCAAAAACAGTTTCCGGACTTTTTCCAAATCGGAGTCCCGTTCTGTTTCCATGACTGAACCGGAGGCGGACTTGTAAACCTGTTCAGATGGGAAATAGACTTGAGTCGGTTGGTCCAGAAAGAGGAAAGATGGCATCGGTTTGCGATTCTTCGAGGCAAAGTGATGCAAAGCGAGCAGCGCCCCTAAATGGTAGGCCAAATGGTTTGCGCCACCCCCGGTCTTGTTCATCGGAACCGGCCGCTCCGGACGATCCGCGACCACTGTGAGTTGACTAAAGTCGAGCCGGAATGGAAATTCTGAAAACTCCGCTTCCAGTTCTTTGACGTAGCGGCCGATCTGATTGGAAATGATGTTTAGCACGGAAGCGAGGCGTTCCGCGCTATCGTCGGCACCGGAGGCTTTTTCCAACTGCTCAACCAGAGCCTGCAACTCCTCCACGCGTTTTCTTAATCTCGCGACGTCATCATCCGGACGGTAAGTTTCCAGGAACCAACTGACGCGACCGACAATTTTAGCTGCGGCGGCGTTGCGGTTGCCCATTTCCGCAATGGCGGCATTGGCGGCAATGGCCGCCGCTAGCGCTTCCTCCTTGCTGCGCAATTGCTGATTTATTGCACCAATCTGAGTTTGAAGTTTTAATGTGTATTCCTCCAAATGCGGGCGCTCACCGACCACCGCTTTGAGTTCCCGATCCAAAGACTGAAGCTCTTGTATGAGGGATTTGCCGATGGGCGTTTCGAGACCGAGATTCTCGGGGGCAAACGGCCATTGCCACTTGCCCGTCTCAGGATGCTTGGGCAGGGCTTCGATCGACTCCAGGCGACTCTTTTGCTCCTGAGCTTCGTTGGTAAATCCATCCTCTTTCTCCGCAAATAGACTCGTCGCGCGAAGCGTCTCATTGGCCGTCGCCCGTTCTTTACGGATGGCGGCGATTTCGTCTTCCAATCCGGCGATTCTCCGCACGTCCTCTTCTGGAATCGCTGCCGGTTTCCATTTAGTGATGGCAGTCAACGTTTCCAAGGCCTCCTTGTTTTCGGTAGGGACCGGGCCCCGGGCAAGAATTCCGACCTGCTGGGCTTCGGACATCAGGCCGATGGCCCGAACACCTAGCTGTTCACTGAACTGCTGAGCCTCGGACCATTGCTTCTGCGCGATTTTCAAATCACGACGGGCGCCCCGAAGCTTAAAGTCGCTTTCCAAACGGTCATCGGGCGCAATGCCTAGAAGGATCGGCAAGGTGTCTTTTATGGCCTGCGGCATAAACGGCTCGTTCTGCCGATAAAAGAGCTGCTCCTTGTTGGCGATCAGCCCCTGTTTCTGGAACAAATAAAAGTAGGTGTGTTTGATGGTGGCGGCAAAGGAATTGCGGCTTTGCTTTTCCGACACCTCCGTGCGATTGGCTGGAATGCCCAGCAACCCAGACAGGATGGAGGTGACCGCATCATCATCTGCATTCTGGCGTAGATCGGCAAATGGCGGCGGTTCCACAGTTGCGCCGCGCCGAATCATGGCCCGGGAGCAACTCGCCGCATTGGCCGCCGGCGCTGGTTTGGCAATCATCACCTGTTCGCCGACGAATTGAAAAATGACGGCATACCAGGAAACCTTGTCACGAATGGGCCCCTCGGGGATGTTGAATTCGCTCTGACCCATACAATACTCAACAATGTCCGAGAGCGCTGACTTGCCGGTTGAAGATCGCCCCGTGACGATATTGAGGCCATTGACCTTGAGGGAAATCCGCCTCATTTCGCCCGTGTGGCTGTAAATTATTATATCCCGAATATTCATGGTCTAATTCCTAGTGTTGTGTAAATGGTTACCCGGTCATTCAGCAGGGCCAGTTTCTTGCCGAGGGAACGGGCGACTGTTTGACAATCCTTAGTGTCCTGTGAGCCGGTTATGCTTTTGCGCACACCTTCCTGTGTCAGCCCAATCGCACCCGTCCCATCAACGGCTATCGCGCCACAGGCCATGAGGTAGCCAAAGGCCTCCATGGTGTAGGGTAAAAGGCCGCGCGCCCGCTGAGCCAAATCAACCCGAATTTCCGGATGTTCCTCCAGAATATTCGAGAGGTAGGAACGGTTGGCCTCCTTTAATTGGTCTCGCGTCCGCTTGTGCAAGCACAGGGGCAGGATCAATAAGGTGAGTGAAAACGGCATAGGCCGATTGGCCGCTTCCGTGAACCCTTCCACGCCCCGGGCTAAAACCAGGCCGCAGAACGCGGGGTTGAATAGGTTACGGACTTCACGGGGGCGTTGGCTCCACGGCTTCATGCGCTCCTCCCGTGAAGAATTTCTGCCATCCGCTCAGTGAAGCGGGGATGCCAGTGGACGCGCGGGACTTCCTCATTCGCAAGCATGTGGAAACTGCCCATGACGACATAAGTCGCCGTCACATCAGCGCGGATGCGAAGATTGGGATGATCTCTGGTTGAAAGGTCATTCAGCAGCTTGCGGCCAGTTGCTTGAAGGATTTCTTCCGAACTGTCTGCCTTCAATTCTTCAAACACGATTTCACGAATTCGCGCCCATTCATCGACGAGCCGGTCATCGTATTCTCCAATCTCACCAGTCAAGGTGACGTTTTCGCGCTGCCATTTCCCTCGCTGCTCAAAGGCCCGGTAATAGTCCAAAATGGCCCGCCGGAGACGATCAGACCGGAGCCCAATCGCCCGCAACTGTTTTACAAAAAAGCGATCATCGGAATCCGGATTCACACCTTGTTCCGGTTCGGCATCTTCAAAATCAATGGGAAGATTATCCTCCCGGAATTGCTCGGTGATGGAACTGAGCATCTCCGAGACTTCCGAGCTGCGGAAGGGATCCTGGCGGCGGCCCGTCAGCAGTTCGATGCACTCGTTGGTCCACCAGCCTTCCAGACGCTCATACACCGGACGACGGAATTGCGGACGCACCGTCCGCAGCTTTTCGGTGATGATCAACTCGGGAATATCTTGGATTCGTTCCAAGCAGTCGTAGATGGTGATCCGGCGAAAGAAGTCGGTCCATTGGTCTTGTGGCAGGGTGGCCAAGAGATCGGTGGTCTTTTTTATTGTCTTCGATTCCGAACCACCCAGCACGCTGGTTATGCGCGCCGGAAGATTTTCACCCAACGAGGCATCGGGCAGAAAGGCAGTCAAGAATGACCCCACCTGCACTTTTCCCGTGGTGCAGAGGATATATTTGGCTGATGAAGGTTTTTTTGTCTCGTTGAGATAGTTGGTAAGCCAGATGCGAACCGACTTCCAGAAATCTGGCGACAGATCAGTCAACGTGTCGCCTGGCGCTTTATGTTTGAGTGATGCCAGAATGCGGCCCTCGTCCGCGTCCGTGAAATCAATGTCGTCATCCTTTTCAATGAAACAGGTGGTTTCCTCCGGAAGCCGGAGGATTTGCAGCAACGCGTAGCGGAGTTGATACAGATAACCCAGAGCCGGTTCCGAGGCTGAAAATTGAGAGGCGTCGTCAGGCATAGATCAACCTTCCTCCTTGGCCGCCAGCCCGGCGATGGGGGCGAGGGCTTCGCCGAGTTTCAGATAATTGGTTTTCACGCCGTCATCGAGATCGAGTTCGATGCGGGCTTGGGCCAGCGGCAACATGGTTTGCCGTTCCCACTCGTCACACTCGGCCAGGATCTTGGTCAGTTTTTCGGCTTCTCGACGAGCTTCGGTTTTTTCGCGAGCCGTGGCGGCGGTGACCTGCAACTCAGTGACGCGGGTCAGGCGATTGCGCAACTTGACCTGATAATCCCGCAGGTAACGGTTCAGCACCAAGTTCATCGTGTCCTTGGTGTAGCGATGCAAGTAGATGAGGACGCTGAAACCTTTCTTGGGACTCTGCACCAGCCAATAAATGGGGCGCTTCTTGTAGGTCTGGAGATGATCCTTGTAGAAATCGTTGAGAAAATATTTTCGCAAATCTTTGCCGAGGGAATCCTCGATGAATCGGAGATTTTCGCGCAACGTGGCTTCGCTGAAGGTGGCGCGGAGAAAATCGCGGGTGCGGGCTACGATGTCGTCTTCGAACCATTCACCTTCGAGCACGGGAATGATGCCGTCTTCGTCGGGAACGAAGGCGAGTTTGTCCAGCGGACGATTCACTTTGGCCAGATATTCTTTCACGGTGTCGCCGGCATTCGACAGGATCAATCCCGGCGCGTCGAGGGAATAGCGGCCCATCATGCAGCCGACGGCGTAGGAGAGGAACGCGGCCACGTCCTTCCTGGCATCGGCACGGGCGAGGGTGATTTGATCTTCGGGCACTTCGGGCTTGAGTTCGTCCTGCAAGCCGTAGGCGGCGATGAAGAGCCGGTTGTTCTCTGTCTCCAAATCCTGCATCCGGCGGATGGCGGCTTGGCAATGGGCTTCCCAACTCTGCCAACTCGCCGCGAGTGTCGCGCCCTTCAGCCTCGGCCGCATCAACGGCTGGTCGCGGAAGTCCCACGAGGTTTCGAAGTTGTCCCAGTCGGCGCGGGCGAGCTTAATAAGCTCTGGAATGACGTTCTGAATTTCGGCTTTGATGCTTTTGACGTTCTTATGAACGGGGAGTTTTAGAATGTTCTCTACTTGGTAGTTGAGCGTTGGGTTTTGGCAGTCTAGGAAAAATTTCCCAAGTTTTGAACACATCAACCCGAGTATTACTGCGGTGTCGTCTTCACGTTTCGGAAAAACACTTGAACCCGCGACATCCCATAAAAATCCAGTGTCGCAATGACGAGCAGCAAAATAGGCTGTGCTGATGAATGTCCATGTCACACATGGTTTCAGATAAAAATCTACGTTTTGCGTTCGGGATCGGACCAAATCCCGTCCCTCGTTTCGCCAGTTTAGAACATAATCATTGTTGCCATACCATTTCCGAACGTCTCCTCCTTTATTGTAAGGAATCCAATATTGCTCTGTAAGTTTGATCGCAGATATGGTGCTGCAACCGGTGGCGATTTTGCATCTGGAAAGTTCAGGCCAATATCTAAGAAACACATTATTGTTTCCAGTTATCATCCCTTGCATTGAAATTCCGATGTCTGTAAGCAGACTGCTCTCGTCGAATACCCGCGTTAGTGCAGCGATTTGCCAGTATGCAATCGGAATTCCTGGGACTCGTAAAAAAGATTCAGTCGTGGCGTAGTAGTTCGGAAAGGTGCCAACATTAAAAAAATTCTGCTCCAGCTCTTCGTTACTGAAAACCTCACCTTGACGAAGAAACAATCGTTTATAGACGCCCTTAACAGTGTCGGAATGGCTATTTCCAAGAACAAACGCACAACTGCCAAAATCCGATCCCCAAACTCCTCTGCCGATATGGACAAGGGACGAAATATTTTTCTGCTTTAAGAGAATGCGTCGATGCGATTCAAATGAACTAAGAAACATCCAGTTCGGAATCGTGATCATGCCTGCAAGTCCATTTTCAGAGGCTAAAGACAGACATCTTTGCATAAAACAGGCATAGAGGTCAGCTTTAGCATCAAGGTATTGAGCTTCAACGAAAGCCTTCATCCGCGCATTGTAAAACTTACTCCCCATATATGGCGGGTTGGCCACGACGACGTGATACCGCTGGGTGAGTGCCTCGGCTTGTTCGAGCACGCGGAGGACTTTGATGTGAATCGCACTAACCATCAGATCGGTATTAGCCGATGGGAGATGGGAGATTGCAGATCGGGCGGCTTGGATTTCTGATTCAGTCAGGCATGGCTGAATCAACGAGCCGAAATTCTTGGCTTCCTCGAACTGGTGCAGTAGCCGGTTCAATTCCGGGTGAATGGCCGAGGGTTGGACGCCCAGTGCTTTGAAATACGCCGACAGTTCACCGTCGCCAAAATTCACTTCGCGCAGTTCGATAATGTTGGGCCGGACAAGGTGTTCCGACTGGAAGAAGCGCCGGGACTTTTCCCGCGCCTTGAACACCAGCGCCAGTTCCGCCAACTGGGCCGCGCGCGGACATATATCCAAACCGCAAAGATTGTGCCGCAGGATGAGGCCGGGAATGTCGTTGGGCGCGTAGCCTTCCTCCTCGTAAATTTGCGCCAGCAGGTCAAAAGCGTAGGTGAGCATGTGGCCGCTGCCACCGGCGGGATCGAGCAGCCGGATTTCTTCCGGCTTGGTAATCTTGAGAAAATACTTCTCGACTTCCCCCTCAATATAATACGGCATGTGCTCGCGCAGTTTGGAGCCGGGATGATTCAGCAGCCAGAGCCGTCCAAGAGAGTTCTCGACGAGGTAGCGAACAATCCAGTGCGGGGTGAACAACTGAGTGACGGCGGGAATATCTTCCGTGGGCACGGCACTCTTGCGGGCCATGACCTGATCTTTTTTTTCCGAGATGTAAAACTGGTAGAGCCAGCCGAGCAGTTCCACCTCGCCGCAATCTTCATCGCTGATCTCGGTGCGGAAGCCGTGGACTATGGAATGTTCGGTCAGCAGATCATCCGGCAGGAGCAACTCGGTTTCGTCATCGAGCTTCTCAAAAATATCCGGCAGCAAGGCGTGATAGAAATGACAGGCCGCCAGCACGAGGCTGCGATAAACTTCGCCCTGCGCATCCGGCGAGGGAATCTTGCCATCAAGGAGATCATTGAGCCGCTGAGGATTCGTGTGCGACTGGAGTTCCGCTGGCAGAGCGCCCGTGCGCGTGAGCTTGAGCAGTTCCGGTTGGGTTTCCGTGGCGCTGGCCGGTGTGAGCACGCGGGAGCGAAAAGGATGCCAGCCACGCGCGTCCATGAAACGAAGTGCGGCCAAGCGGTTGAACCAGGTGTAGGCAACGCGTTCAATGAGGCCGGTGCGATCCGCCGACTCAAGCTTGCGTAGCGCTGCGACCTGCGGCGCGTAGGTGGTCAGAAAATCCGGCGTCTTGGCGGAGAGCGCGAAGTCGAGCTTGCGCGTGACCGCCTCCATGAGCTGGCGGCGGACGGCTGGGGCGAAAGTCTTTAGGGCGGCTGTGTTCATGCGGCGGGCAGTCGGAAATAAGTTTGGATGGCTGAC
>Ga0302265_1000630_pt1 | contig 22995 bp, 9 predicted proteins | sample III_Bog_E1_1_FD_194556 | JGI IMG/M metagenome (GOLD analysis project Ga0302265, IMG submission 194556) | Peat permafrost microbial communities from Stordalen Mire near Abisko, Sweden - III_Bog_E1_1 | ecosystem: Environmental > Terrestrial > Soil > Wetlands > Peat | place: Sweden: Abisko...
AAAGAAAGAGCCAATATGACTGCATATTGGCTCTTTCTTTATAAAGTATAAAAATTAAATTCAACTATTTCGCAGTCCTGTTTTTTCTGTTTATTGTTTTTGCAAATACCAGTTCGTACGGATTAACAGTTTTGCTTTTATAGCTTCCTGGTTATCAGTATATTTTGCTGAAACTATATTTGCCAGATAGGAGTTATCATCTCTACGAATAGCAATGCGCATCAAATCCTGAAAACGGTTTCCTTCGAATGCCGATTCCAGTGCCAGTTCCTGTTGAATCAGGTTTTCGACATAAATCACCGAATCCTGCAAAGCCGCTAATTTAGGGATCACATAGTAGGTAGTATCGAGATTTACATTCCCACAGCCCCGCATTCTGATCCCTATATTCATATCAAAGCGAATATCACTAAAGTTCATATAGTTGGGAAGGGGTGTTGCCAGTTCACTTTGAGGAATAATCTTTTTATTATTCATGGTGACCCTGTTCAACCCGTTTTTAAGTACCGCCATGGCCAGGTTCGGTTTGCCAATGCGATTTACCGCCTCTGCATACCGCAGGTACAACAAAGGAACACGATAAGGCATTATCTGCTTGTTCGTATTCTTGGTTGTTGAAATTGGATTCATCATAAGTATTTTATAGATATAATTCGTTGATGTTGTGGTTGGGGTTACATAATTGGTGAATGTATTCGAATTTTGATTATTGGACACTGAGTATACCGAGGAAAGTAATCTCGTATCACCCAACGTATCCAGGGTAGCAGAAAAATAATACATTTGCTTCTGCCAGTAACTTATCGATAAGGTTGATGGTGCAATCATATGATTTAGATTTAAACTGTCCAGTTGAAAAACGATACCATATTGATTCGTGGCTGCAATGCTTGTTACATTTTCGGTGGTTAAAATTGGCAATGAATAAACCGTGGTATTGCCTGTAAAAGCATTATTTATTACTTCGCGTGTATTTTTATAATAAGAACTTATAGTATAACTATTGGTATACATCAGATCCCTGTATTCGTTGGCTGCATTCTCATACTGACCGGTCCAAAGGTATAAATCCCCCAGTAAAAAGCGGATAGGAAAATAGGAATTATTCAGGTTTTGAGAATAAATAAAGCCCAGAGAGGGGTTAACCACATCTTTCCATGGGCTAATATCACTGATCAGAATTGGTGCCAGATCTGTCAGAGTCAGTGCCGGTTGTTTTTGGATGTTTTGAGCATCCTGCACCGTAAGAATGGGTTTATCATAGTAAATGGCGGAACCGAAATTCAGAGCTATCTGCATGTATGTCCAGGCACGGATAGCTTTGCAGGCAGCATATTCTTTGTACATGACTTTTACACCTCCGGCTACTACCGAAGTATCGATGTTATGAATAACGTAATTACAATTATTGATCACCGAATAATAATCCTTAATATTATTGGTGTACGGGTTATTACTATCTGAATTATCAAAGTTGCTTATTTCCTGCAGGTATAAATTCGAAGTAGGAGTTACAGTCATTAAATCACCACGCAATTCACCCAGAAGCACATAACTGTCGGCAAGTTTCTCCATTTGGGAGAAGATGCCGAACATGGAATAAAGGGTATCATTTGCCCCGGTCATTTTATACTCATTCGGGAAAACCAGCCTGCTTGAATCCACATCCAACAGGTTATTGCAACCCTCAAAGGTGAAAACAGAAAGAAACAGGAATAGCATTATTTTGCTGATTTTTTTCATATCATATTTTTTTTATCATTTTATTGAAACGAGAATTAGAGTCAGAGAATTAAGTGACTACCGGATCCTACTTTACATCCGGAATTAACCCGGGTGAGGTAGAGGGCGTGTGCGTTTTTCTCTTTTATGCTTTTACAAATTTAATTTAATTCCAAGATAATAGCTTCTGGTTAAAGGGATCAATCCGTTATCCACCCCCTGAAAGTAAACAGAGTTGTTGGCCGAAACCTCAGGATCCGTTCCCAAATAATGAGTCATGGTAATCAGATTACTGGCAGAGACCCAAAGACTGATTCCTTCTATGAAATTACTTTTTATAGGAAGTTCATACGACAAGGATACGGTTTTCAAACGGATATAAGAGCCATCCTCTATCCATCTGTCTGAGAAACGGGAGTTGCCCATCGGGTCGCCATACGTGGCCTGGGGGATATCGGTGAGCTGTCCTTCAGCAGTCCAACGTCTCAACATAGCCGTTGTCTGATTGCTGAAATCGCTCCCTGCCTCCAACTGGCTGCGTTGGTAATCATAAATATCGTTCCCTAATGAATACGTAAACAACGCATTGAGGGTAAATCTTTTATATGAAAATTTACTGTTAAATACCCCATAAAAATTCGGGTTTGGATTGCCAATCACTTGTTCATCTTTCGAGTCTATAATTCCGTCTTTGTTTTTATCCACGAAAATCACATCACCGGCACCAAAAGTGCTGTAGGTTCCATTGGCATTTAAAATTTTAAGGTTGGCGGCCTGTGCCTGTGCGGTGGTTGCAAAAACCCCGTTGGTTTTATAGCCGTAGAATACTCCGGCAGGCTCACCAACTGCGGTAAGCACTTCCCCGGCATAAACGGATGTTGTATAACTACCATTGGGCAATGAAGTGATCATGTTTTGGTAATGTCCCACACTCATACCGAGTTCCCATTTCAGTTTCTTAAAATTAAGCACTTTCAGGTTGGCAGAAATTTCATATCCCTTATTCGTCATTGTTCCTCCATTGTCCCAGTAAGCACCTAAACCCGATACATCAGGCATGTCTTTCATCACCAGAAGATGGGTTGTATTGCTTGAGAAACAGTCAAAACTCAACGACAACCGGTTGTTGAATAATCCTAAATCAACACCGATATTTGCTTTCCCGGTTTGTTCCCACTGGATGCTCGAATTTGCCAGATTTGTTATCACCAATCCATTTGCCACATCCATAAATTTTGTGGAAGTAAAAAAGGCCAATGACTGATAGTCTTTAATTCCATCATTACCCGTAACACCGTATCCACCTCTGATTTTAAAGAAATTTACCACACGAATGTTTTTCATAAACTTTTCTGATGATACCAGCCAGGCGGCGTTAGCGGCCGGGAAGATCCCCCAGCTACGGCCAAAGAGTGACACACCGCCCTGTGTTTCGCTCCCGAACCGGGAAGAATTATCCATTGCCACCGTACCGGTTATGAAATAACGGTTATCAAAATCATAATCAGCATTCAGATAATTCGAAATGGAATTGGTTTGATTGTTGATCCCTGCAACTTGCAGGTCGCTATAAGTACCCGTAATTGTTGTATTATTGTTTGACCCTGAATTATGTTCTTCTGCATAATCCGATTCGTAATAATTATCAATATACCTCCAGCCTAAAATAGCTTTCAGATGATTATTATCATCAAATTTCTTTTCAAAGGTCAATCTGGTTTCATCAAAATAAGCAGTATTACGCATCACCTGGCTGCTTATTTCGTCTTGTGAATACCCAAAATTCGGAATATATTCTTCCGGGGTATAAAACATTGGGATAAAACTTCCCTCAATGGTTTTATCCAGACTATAATCAAACTGGGAGCTCAGATTTAACTCTTTTGTAATCTGAATAGATGGAAGAATACCTATATTGAACCTGTATTTCTTTAAATTATCTACTGAATTCTTTATAATGGCAGCAGGATTTCCAATGCCAAAACTGTCTGTTCGGGCATAATCGGTGGTAATCTGACCTGTTGATGTAAATGAATAGGGGCTTAGGAAGGGGGACTTTATTTTACTGATCCACGTTGGTGAAGAATAATCATCCACCCCATCATTGAGCAATGTCCGTTCAACACGTGTATAGCCGATATTTAAACCCATTGTAAATGCGTTTGTCAACTTTAAATCAGCATTACAGCGAAAATTTATCCGTTGCATGTCGGTTGTCTGAACCACTCCTTTATTGTCGGTCATCCCTAATGAAAAATAATACAAGGCTTTCTCATCACCTCCGGTAGCATTTATCGCATAACTATTCGTTTGACCTGTCTGATAGACCTGATTTGCCCAATCCGTAGTATTGTGATTGGCATTGTAACTTTGTTTTTGAGATGGATCAATTCCTAAAAATTCATATTTTGATATGTCGTTTCCACTTACTCCTTTTGAACTTAATAAATCACTGGCATATACCCTGTAATCATCTCCGTTCATCATAGGGGCCGTACCCGGTTGAAGGGTCATGCCTGTGAAATAGTTCAAACTGATTTTTGTTACCATAGATTTTGCTCTTTTGGTCTTAATCAGGATAACTCCGTTCGAAGCCTTACTCCCGTAAATAGATGTCCCATCTTTAATCACTGTGATATTTTCTATATCATTCACATCGATATTATCAAGTGGATTTGAGAAAAAACCTTCGTGAATAGATTGCACATCATATAAATTATCCCAAATCACCCCATCCACCACAAACAACGGTTGTGCATTGGCATTTAAGGAATTAATCCCCCGGATAAATAAGGCCGCACCTTCCCCTGAAACCCCTGAACGGGTTACCGAACGAACATCACCACCCAAAGTAGATTGTAGAACTTCGTCTGCTGAAATGGCACTTGATTTACTTACATCATCCACACTTTTTGCAGAAGAAGTGATTGAAGAGTTATTTGCCGTACCTGTAACTACTTCTGTATTTTTGAAATAATTGCTGAATTGATTCGAATAAAGTTCTATCACAACTGAATCTCTTCCTCTGATGGCAACTTCAGTGGCATTGTAATCATACGCTGAAACATGGAGTACATCTTTCAACGAGGAGATTTTTAATGTGAAATGCCCTTTTTCGTCCGTTACAGCGGATAAATTCTTGTTCGGTATTGAAATCTGTGCTGCACTCACCGGCTTTTTTGTGTGAGCATCACGAACAATTCCTTTTAATACTATCTCATGCGTTGTTCCTGTTACTTTATTTTCAGACATGACCGCAGAGGCAGAGAATAAGAAGGATACGATGGCTATCGCACTGAGGAGTTTAAAACAGAATGTATTCCTGACCATGCTTAATATATTTATATAAGTTTTCTTTTTCATACTAAATAATTTATTCACTCAATATTATTGAACAGGTTCCAGAATAATACAATCAATTCGCAAAGTCCTATTAAAATTCGCTAATTCCGAAGATGTGACCCCCGCTGCATTTTGAACTTTAAGAGTAACTGTTGAAAGCAGACTTGAAATATAATCCTTTCTATTAACCAGATTACAATATGGAAATTGAAATCCGGATACTACCAACATCTTTTGCGGCTGCGATGAAGGAGTAGTAGTAAAGGTATAGCTTGTCTTTGTTGGTAGCTGAACTGTATTATTTACATCAACTGAAGCATTTGCTACCGGAACTCCCGCACTGTTTATATAAGATAAATAAAACTGTACTTTATACGGTCGATGATCAGTAGTATCTACGATACTTGCCGGAACAAATACGCAATAAATATTGTATTTAGCTGAGAGTGTGTTTGAAATCGGAAAACTCACAAACAACTTGGAAATACTGCTCTGAGTAGTTGGATCAAGCCTTAAATAATAACCCTTTGATATATTATAACCTGTTCCAATACTCGAAACAGAAGTGGCTGCATAATTTGAAGTCAGCCTGCCTATATGTGCGTTTTCGGCTTCAACTCGGATTTCTGTAAACCACGACTCGGTAGCACTGTTTTGCAACTGAGGGGTAACATAACTTAGTCCATTACTCATTTCAGTTACCTGAGCACCGGTAAAGAGTCGGTTCGGATTTGCAAAACCATGACCATAGGTCGAGAACAAGGTGTCTGCTACTATGGGAAGCGTTTGTTTCCCTTTGAAAAACAAATCCTGAATTAAGGTCCATTTTGTATTGGCTATTTGTGTGGAGGAACCCCCATCTTTGCTCAGTGTATTGTAATATGGAAGTATGCGATTATAGGCTTCAACCCAGGCACCATTATCAGGAAAAATAGCTGTATACGTACTGTCTTCGGTTTTAAACTGACCTAAATAAGTCAAGGCCTTATTGGTCTGTTTATAAACCGTACTGACAAAAATACCATCTTTAAAGCTTGCTGCCGTATCGATCTGATTGACTGTTAATGAATTGATATATGCCCGGACTGAATCAATACCTGTTGCATTGTTTAGAAACTCCCAGATATTCATTTGATACGGTGCGTAATCACTTAATATATAAATTATGCCGTTTGTTGTGGCCAAATCTGACTTTACAATTGGTTTTCCTCCAAAAGTGTACCCTCCGGCACCTTGTGCAAACAACAGGAGTTTGTTATCCAACATCAGGATGGTCTTACTGATAACTCCGGAGGAGGGGTGCGAAAAACGGGTGATATGATTCATCACAATTTTACGAACTGAAGCAGTATCCGTTAAGTCAACATTTATCAGCGCCTGGTCATTTGGAGCCCAGACTGTAAAAGTCTGCGATTTATTAAGTATCGTATCATACCCTGTACTTTTTAACATCCTGGTGAAAATACTGAGCTCAGTCTGCGATTGAATATATTGATACAAATTCAATTTGCTTTTATTCGCTGCAACAGCATAATAGTGATTGTCCCAGTCATCTCTGCAAGAGGCTACCAATACTGTGAATAGCAGGATGGCAAACAGGGGAATTCCATAATATCTTAATCTCATAATATAAAATATTTAAAGCTAATTCTTACATATACGTTAATAAATATCTTCACTCTCTATAGCACTCGTTGGAATAAATTCCAAATAGTCTAACATAAACTCACCTCCACTTAATCCGCTCACACCAAGCACATGATTTCCGGCTGTTTTAAACGTATACGTTCCCAGAATTTTACGTAATGCATCATTACAATAACGGGCATTCTCACCATAAGTCCAACCGGTTGTCGGAACTTTAAAATCGGCCGGGCCTTTCATATAGCCTCTGTTACTCATCATCTTATCATTTAGGAAACCGAACGGATCGGATGGATCAGACCCGGGAGTTTCATACCCGATTGATGGATCAGATGCATCAGTATTTAAATTTAAAGGGACTCCGCATGGTGCATTATCCAGATAAAGTTGTGCAACTCCACGTTTCCCATTAGTCAGATAACCAAATCTTACTTCGTAAGTGCCTGCAGGAACAGGAGGTGTAACAACAGAAAAACTATACAGATTACCGGAAGTTGATGCTAAGTACAGTTCATCTCCTTCATAATCCTGATACATATAATAAGGCGTTAAATAGCACACCACGGTTTGTTCGGAACTCGTAATCCTGTCAACATAACCCCTCGGCAAACAAAATTGCAAGTTTGGTAGCGTTTCTCCCAAACCTCTCATATTGTTGTTCGTTAATTCAGGGAAAAAACTTGATGCTTCAAAACGCAGGCGTTTACTTGATAGTTCGGCATCTACATTTTTATCATAAACTAACATACCATCAATTTCATGAAATACACCGTTCGTAGCATCGTTATCATAGTTCGATGTAATATGAATAGCTTTACCAGATTCAGTTAAATAGTTAATGATATTTGTTTGTCCTAATAACCGGTCTTTTTTTATTTCAATCAATGTATTTGGACACATAGGTTCAAGATATTCATACATATTACAGGTCTTTATCATATGATCCGTATCATATGCATCTATAAATTTCGTATAACTTAATTGCTTATTGATCATATGATAGGCAATAAACCTATTTAAGCTGTTGCTGCGATTGGTAATATCGGTGATATTGGCATCAGCCGGATACATTTGATTGTAAACATTTGCAGCATAAGCTTTCATACTTGCCAAACCGGTAATGCCATTCGCATTCATCGTGGTATTACTTTCCATCAACAATGTATAACCATAATTTCTCGTAGCAGGGACTTGTTGATAATACCATTGAGCAGCATCAAGGGGTACAGTCACTAAAGAAGCATAAAGGGCCGGGTCATACGAAGGATCATTGGTTTTCAGAAGTGAATCGGCTAATCCGGTCGCAATTAAAGCCTGATAAAACAAAGTAAATGTCGAATCTTTTGAAACCGCTTCCACTATCCCTGCCCGGGTAGGATTCAGCACCTGGCTTATTTTATGGATCACACCATTGTGTACTAAAATATCCTTTTGTATTATTTGTGAAGTTGTATTAACAAATGCAACACCTGTATTTGAAAATGAGATGGAAAAATACCTGTTGCTCATTGATTGTTCAGGTAATCGTCCGACAATAAAGTTTGAATACATCACCACAGCTCCGTTGATGAGATGGTCGTAAGCGATTATTTTTAATGTATCAAGTGTAAAGTCTTTGAGTGATTTTTTTCCTTTTAATGCGTAAAACGTTTTCATTGCCTCATTGGATGGAGCAAAGCAGGTATAAGCACCGTACGAATTTAACAGGCCCATCACTTTTGTTGTGTCAAGTAAGGTTGTAAATTCGGAAAAATCAGCTGAGTCTTTCAGGTATTGACCCATCATTTTATCTGTAAATGTATACAGGTTCCCACCAACATCATCCGAATTACAGGATGAAAAAATCCCTATTGCAGATAACAACACAACCATAAAGGATATTATATGCTTTCTAAAGGGTATTTTTGAATTATATTCTTTCATTTTCATTTATATTTACTGGGTTATTTAGATATTGAAGTCGATTGCTGGTAATACGAATTTTGTATCAGGTTCGGGTTCGCTTGTAATTCGGATGTCGCAATTGGCATATACATAGCATCCATTACCGGCGCTCCTAATGAGGCTGAACTACCCGAAGATTTATGATTTATATAACTATTGAGCGTTGATGTTGAATTCTCGCGTCGCGCCACCCGTAATAAGTCAAACCAACGTTTTCCTTCAAAAAGCAATTCCCTTTGACGCTCCCGCAAGACTAAAGTTTCCATTTCTCCTTGTGTGGGATAATTGGCTATTCGAAGCGAATCCTGTTCCGGATTGGATCGTAAGTATGTCTGATTGACCAAAGAGAGGGCATTATTAAAATTGGTTGCACCATCTAATTCAACCAAAGCTTCCGCTTTCATCAACATAACATCAGAGAGCCTGTATATGATCCAGTTTGCCGTATTGCTTCGGTATTCATAAGTTGGTTCCATTCCGGCAACTGTACTCTGAATCAATTGTATGCCGGCATATTTAAATATGAAATAATTCCCTCCGTATAACCTGTAAAAATCGCTTGCCCGGATATCGTTCGCACTTTCTATTACGGATGTTGAAACCTTATAATCGAAAGGACTGTTTATTCCGGCAACTCCGGCAACCGGATCGTACGCTAATGTGGTTGGAAAGCCCAAATCTCCTAATGGGACATTACTTGATCCATATAAAGCTGCTACCGGATCATTGAATTGAACATTCTGTGAAAACTGCAATTCAAAGATACTTTCGGTTGAATTCCCAAGATAAAAAACCTGGGTAAACATATTACTGCCTTCAACAAGTTTCAGACTGTTATCTGCAAGTACCAAATCACAGGTTTGAGAACATAAATCGTATTGTTGATTCCATAAATACACATCAGCCAACAATGAATTTACCGCATCAAGTGTTATCCTTCCTTTATTATAATCCGTCCGCCCATAATCTGTCACTGCATATTTCTGTGCTGTCTTCAAATCGGTTATGATATGAGAGATAATTGTATCTTCAGAAGCTTTTGGCTTGTTATAATCTTGTGTATTGTCAATGCTGGCATCCACAATATAGGGAACTTCGTGAAAAGTCCTTACCAGATAAAAATAACAAAGGGCACGTAATGTCAATGCCTCTGCCTGTACTCTCTGCAAATGAACCTGTGTGAAATTAACATCCTTTGATGTTACCTGAGGTGCATAATACAAAAGAGTATTGCAGTAATTGATCACCGTATAAAAAGAGCCCCATGAACAATAGGCATTATCGGGGGTTAGATTTCCATTCAGTATCTTTTGCATATCATACAAAGCTGTCGGGAAACCCGCACCAGTAATCATGTTGTCCGAACGTAATTCGCCCCAGACAATCATTCGGTATACATTATCGTCAACTGTTAATTGGCGATAACAAGCAGCCAATACAGCATCAACATCACTTTCCGATTTCCAGTAATCAGCCAAAACAATTTGACTTTCAGGTTTTATGGTTAACCAATCGGTACAACTGGTCATTCCACTAAGTATCAGCACCGACAGACCTAATATAGTAATTTTAATTTTCATCATATTGTTAACTTTTATAATCCTACTGAGATACCAAGTGTGAAATCATTTGTACGCGGGGTAGCTGAACCATCAACGCACAACCCATTATTTTGTGTTAAAGTCCCATATCCTACTTCCGGATCTACACCGGTATATTTTGTCCAAACAAATAAATTATCAAACGTCAGGTAAAAATTCAATCTGCTTATACTATATTGTTTCAGTAATTTTGCCGGCACGGAATAATTAAATGTCAGGTATTTAAATCGTAAAAATGATCCGTCCTCCACATAACGGTCGCTTCCCAGCCAGTTAAAACCTGTTTCATACAAAGCCCTGGGCATATCAGTAATGTCACCATCCTTCCTCCAACGCCAGTTCACTGCTATGCTTTGGTTGTTATCATAGTACATATTCTCCGCTTCCATCCGGGCCATATTGATAATCTTATTCCCGTATCTGAAATTAAAAAACATTTTACACGTAAAGTCTTTATAATGGAATGTCGGTCCAAATCCGCCGTTTAACAGGGGATTACTGTTCCCTAAATAAACTATATCCAGGGCATCAATGCTACCATCATGATTCACATCTTTATAGATCGCGTCACCTCCCCTGAATTTATATTGGGAAGTTGTGCCGTAGGCAAAATACATTGGGCGCGGATTGCCATTCTGATCCACAATAACATTTCCATTGGCATCTTTTGCTACCGGGGCATTGGGGTGATCCGGCGAATATTGGTCATATTGATAAACTCCTAAGTACTTGAATCCATAAATAGAACCAAAAGAGTTCCCTTGTTGTATCCTGGTTAAATAAGATCCGTTTTGATAATTAAAATCTCCATTAAAACTGGTCATCAAGGATGGATCTAACTGATCGATCGTGTTTTTATAATTCGATAAATTAAAGGTGAAATCCACACTGAAATCTTTCGTTTTTAATAACCGGGTGGCATAAAAATTCACTTCCCAACCATCGTTATCCATCGATCCTCCGTTTATATAAGGAACCGTGGAATAGCCTGATGAACTTGCAATAGCAACAGTAGGAAACAATAAATCAGTCGTGTGTTTTTGATAGACATTTACATCGAATACATATTTGTCATCAAAAAGCCCTAAATCCATACCTTCATTAAATGCAGAGGTTGTTTCCCATTTCAGGTTCTTGAGCTGTAGCGAAACCGGATCAACGGCTGTCATATCAATATATGAACCATTGGTGGTGTAACGGCTTAAATAGAGATACTCTGCATTGGGCTGATTCCCGCTGATTCCCCATGAAGGACGGAAAGCTAACATGCTTAACCATTTTTTGGTGTCTTTCATAAAAGGTTCATCCGAAATAATATATTTGAGTGATATTCCCGGAAAGTTACCGAATTTGTTCCCGTTACCAAACTTGGTACTCCCATCTCTGCGGAAGGTGCCATCGATGATATATCTTGATTCATAAGCATAGTGAGCACGCATCAAAAATGCTACCGACCGCCATTCTGAACTACTGGTGGATGCCCCCGAAAGATAACCGGAGCCGGAAGCATCTGTGGCTTGTCCTGAAGGCAGTGAATAGGCACTTATACTCTGGCTGGATGAATTTCCGGCATTAATCTGGAAAGATCCGTATAATAATAAACTGTTATCCGTATTCTCAAATTTTGGTTGCCAGGCCAGGTTCTCATCCGAATATATTGTGAAATCTTCCGTATCATAATTATCAGCTCGGTTTACAGCTGTATTATTCCATGCAAGATTCGATGCTTCCTGCGGTAAAAACATGTTTGTTTTATTATCGTTGATATCAAATGATACGTAAGAACTGAATCTCAGCATTTGTTTCTCGGGATCCATTAAATCGTATTGTAACCTGAAGGTCGGAGTGATACGGAATGACTTTAAATCGTTTGTTGCCAGGTTAGCTAAAGCCACCGGATTGACTAAGTATTTTTGATTTGAACTTAAGGTGGAAGTGGCAGGAATATTAAAATAAGCACCCGTGTTACTCCCATCACTATTCTGGGCATAGACACTGGCGTTAGGCATTTTTTGATACGCAATTGCCAATATTGATTTCTGCTGATTAGGATCGCCATCATTAAAATTATAAACATAATTTTGTTGATTATCTGCATTGGTCAACGATATTTCGGTAATGAATTTTATCCTGTCCGAAACGGCATACTCCAGATTGGCCCGCGATGAAAACCGGTTATATACCTGTCCGATGATCGTTCCATTCTGAGATAAATAGCCTCCTGACACCCGGTAATTCGCACGGTCACCACCACCGGATACCGTTAAATAATGGTCACTGATATTTCCAACCTGCGTTACTTGTTTTACCCAATTTGTGTTATTGTTAAAATCCTGATAATAGGGATTATTGGGATCATAATTGTACTCCGGTATATTGGTGGCATTATCATCCTGATTCGGATTTAAATAGGCCTGTTTCATTAACATACTAAAATCATCTCCATCCAGCATATTTAATCCTTTTGGCTGGACTGTCCGGGTATAGCGATACGTGTATTCTACTTTTGTGGGTCCCGAAATACCCTTTTTCGTGGTAATCATTATCACACCGTTTGCACCCTGTGAACCCCAGATGGCTGAGGAAGCGGCATCCTTTAATACCGATATTTCCAGAATATCATCCGGATTTAAACTTAACATATTGGCATATTGTTCCTGATTGGAATTGGCATAATCAAAATTCGGATCTATCTGAACCACAGAGGGGATACCATTTATTACGATTAATGGTTGACTATTCCCGTTTATGGAGGTCACCCCACGAATACGCATCGAGGTTCCACTGCCCGGATCACTCGAATTGGCCACAATATCCAGTCCGGCGATACGACCCTGTAAAGCCTCATCTACCGAAGAAACCTGCAACCCTTCAAACTCTTTTGCATTGATTGTCTGAATGGCAGTACCTATTTCACGGGTGGGAATACTGTAACCCCCCTGAGTGCTCTTTTTGCTTGCCACAATTTCAACCGATTTCAAATTCTGAGTGTTTTCTTCCATGACAATATTAACCACTCTTTTTTCATCGATCTTTAGTATCTTTTTTACGTAACCTACATAACTTATTGAAAGTCTGTTTTTCAAACTCTTTACCCGTAATACATAATGCCCGTTCACATCCGAAACGGTACCATTCACAATCCTGTTATTGGCATCCATCTCCGAGACATTCACCCCTATCAATGTTTCATTCCCTGACTTGACCTGGCCCTGAATAATTGTGCCCTCACCTGAGTTTTGACCTATGCTGGTAAATGGCAACATGAATGACACCATTAAAAGCAATCCTGTAATTGTTGATTTCATGTTTATTTTCATATTATTCAAAGGTCAGTACATTATCAATTTCGTGAATTACTGCGGAGGCTGATGTTACGATATTCGAAGTGCTAAATAAAGCACCACTGGCCGAACCCGTTCCATCAACATTTTTATACAAAGAGGGAAGTTTATCAAAAATGTAATCTTTTGCTATGATATTATACAATGGCGATCCGGTAAGAGGATCGGATGTTAATACGTTGGCGGTACGTAAGGGAGTGCCTGTTTTTGAATCCATAGTGATTGTGATTGAACTCCCGGTTGAAACTACTCCCAACTTAAAATACTTGTTTTTTGCAGTTCCCCAGTAAGTCATGCTTGTATCGTTTTTTATTGTTGCTGATTGATATTGATCATTTGAGGACTGGCCAAAGAAGACTGCATTATCCTGAAAATGGTATTTCAAAAATTGAATCATCGTGTTTATTGCTTTCCCTTTCGCAGGATTGGCCATGGCATAGATCGTTTCCCAGGGGGTTATTATCCCTGCGTCAAGCGCTTTTTGTATCGCCGGATTCGAGGGAACATACACCGTATATCTAAATGCATTAAAAAAGTTTATCCTGAAATCAACCCCCTGTTGTGCGAAAATCTGAGTGATACAGGTATCCGGAACTCCATTTAATAAATTGTAGAACATACTAAACTCGGGAGTTTCACTTAGTATTTTGTAAACCGATTTTAAGGAGGGGCTAATGGGTTTGTTTAAAAAATAGGTCTTACCATTGGATTGATTAAAAACATTCGTTACCCCGGCACTCGTATTATTGACTATATCCTGACCTCCCTGTACTGTCATAGAAGTTCCTGAACCGGATACTTTGATAAAATCATTGGCTTTGGTAATAAAATAACTATCCCCGGTTTCAACACTACCAACCACAATATGGCTGTCCAGTAAATCCCATAGCCGGTTTTGTACGAATGCAGGATTGGTTATCGAATCTATCGGGTTGGTACCAACTACTCCGGTGGTTTTATTGTACAGATAAACCAAAGCGGTTACCGAAGAGGTTTTTGTGTTGTACTTATATTTCAGGACTCCCTGTTTATCCTGGGCATAAGCTATGGGGTCAATGTAATTATTCATATACTCATCTGTGGGGATAAACAAACTGTAAGTACTTACTAATGAGTTTAAATATAATTTGTAAAATGCAAACTGGGTTCCATCGACACTCGTCTGTGAAATATTGATGGCCCAATTCATAATCTGCGAATCACTGCTTAGCAGAACCGGACTATAAACAGAGATGTAATCAACCGGAGGATACACGGCATTGGTTGTATAGACCTCGCCATTGACGGCTGTATAACTGCTTTGTATCTGACTTTTTGTTACCGGTAAACTGTAATTTTCTGCATCAACCATTTTACTGAACTGGCTTGGAACAGACTCTAACAGAGATGTCCTCATGTGCCTTTCTATAAAGGGAAGTGCAATCGCATCCGGTACATTATCCCAGGATCCAAAACGGGTTTTTAATATCGCTCCAATACCACTGTTGAAATAATTATTCATGGCATCATCCGTTGGAACAAACATTGCTGCCATATCGGCGGACAGAGATGAACCTGTGGCCATGTAGCTGTTCCAGCCCGGATCAAAAGGTAATAAATTGGCTGCCGGGACCCCAGATGGTAATCTGGTGGTTCCTCCGTTACTTGCAAAATAATGTTTCACAAAGATTGAATCCGTGAATTGAGGATGCAATGTCTTATATAAAATCGTATTAGCCGGATCGAATGTAGGTGCACAAAAACGATCCAATAACTTCGAAAAAATCGTTGTACTGGGATTGCTCTTTATGTATTGAGCCATATTGGTCGGGGGAACTAATACATTTTGCAATATATGAAGGTAACCGTTCTTACAAGTTATATCCGGCTTGATAACTTTATCGTTAAAAATAAATACATCACTGGAAGAGGGAGAGGGTACTCCTAAAAGCGTCGAAAAATCATCCGAGGTAAAGGCGTATTTTGTCATAAATGCCGGGGTAAAATAAACTATGGGCTGGGGAGTATTATCTTTTAAAATATAAATCCCTTTCCCCCGGTAATAGTCCCAATACATACTTGTTGGTACTTCGGTCCCAATATCAAATGGTATGCTATCGATGGCTGAAAGTGCCGTTGCCCTGCGCATGGCCGTCCCTTCATAAGAAGTTCCGTTGCTGTAGTAATTGGCAAGTGTCTCTAATAAATAAGCATTATTGATCATCGAAAAATTTAACAACATCTTCTTCTGAGCCAGCGTTAACCCTGAGTAATCTTTTACTCCCCAAACATTGTTCTTGTAAAATACGGTAAAAGCACTGTCGTTGGCGGCAAATAATGTCTTACTTCCTGTCAGGCTCAACACCTGGGTATACCCCAAATCATCTATTAACCTGACATAATTGGTAAAATGACCATCGGTCTTCATATAATCGTATATACTCGCGCCCAACCAGGTCGGCTCTTTTTTATCATAGTAATAGTCCGAATTACACGAGGACAAAATGGTAAGACCAAGTACCAGAATTATCAATATCTTTTCCGGTCGATAGAATGATTTTCTAAAATAATTTTTCATTTCTATATTCATATTTATTCAATTTCAATAGGTGCGTTTCTTATAGTATGCTCTTTTTTTCTGTTACTCTTAATGTTCCTGATATTCTCTTTTATTCTTTATCCTGATTATCTTACTGCCTGATAAACTTTGCTGATCCGTGCTGTAAGGTCCGTAAAATATAACACCCTGGCTGCAAATCGCTTACATCGATTTTATTTTCTGTCAAATTAATATTTTTTATTAATTCTCCAACCAGATTATAGATTTTCACATTAAAAGATTCTGTAATGTTATTCGTCAGATAAATATAATCTATTACCGGATTCGGATAAAAACCAAACTGTTCTACAGATGGATTATTTACGCTTTGAGGAGATAAACTGACAGGATTGATAACCATCCATCCGGCTGTTTCAGCAAGCGTAGCAGATACACCCGTGGATCTTTCTCTTTGCTTAACTACATTTGCATATTTACTCGAAATATACAAACAACGTAATGCCGCAGTTACAGTATCATCATTACAGGTTTGCATTTGAGATAAAAAAATCGGATTTGCAATGCTATCTCCATAATTGATTGTACAATAAATGGCACTAACCGCTTTATCAGGGGTTCTTCCTACAATAATTTTTTTGTTATCCAGCACTCCAATTCCCGGTTTGATAGCAAAATAAGAAACTGATTCAGAAGTAAGAGGATTCGTTACACCTGTCTCCTTTTGCAATTTGACGTCAAATCCTGTTTTCGAAACATTTCTAACCCTTACAGTAGTTGCATTAATCGAAGATGCAACTAATTGGTTTGCGAAAACGACAGGGATAGTATCAAATGGGACACTGAAAGTAATTGAACTCCAGACAGGAGAAGCAGTTACTTTTCCACATGTTGCAGGAAGACCACCAAAGTTATAATTACCCGGAGCTAATATTAAATATGGAACATTATCTTCTTTTGATAAAGTAGTTACTTTTTGATATGCCCATGGAGCAAGTTGTACATTAACACGAGTGGCAGCAATTATAAGTTTTGCCCTGGGAGTTAACAATACATTAGTGTTATTATTTGTTATTGCACCAAGAATAATGACAGGATAAATAACAGGATTACCGGTAAATGGGTTTTTAAAAAATACAGCATTCCATCCAACATTTGCAAAAGATAAAATTCCATACTGGATATCACTTCCATTCGTTACATCTAATCCTACTACATTCGAATAACCGGATAGCAGCGCTCCACTTGCCCCCCATTTTGAACGAACCCTATACCTCACTTTATTTCCTGCATTAAGATTTAATGTGTCTGTGCATGTTATTACGGTAGGAGAACTGGTATTAAAATACTCTGTAAAATCCCCATCATCAATTTGTTTTTCAACGATACATCCGGCATAATTTTCTAAATTTGGATCCGTAACAGTTAATGTCAGCCGGGAAGTGCCAAATGCAATTGCCAACGAAGGATTTGAATAGTTGAAAGTCGGTATTACTTCATAGCTCCTGTTAAAAGCCAAAGCCGGATTATCACTTGCATAATATTTCCCTGCCGGAGTTAAAGTATCGTTAAGCGTCATAGCACGTGCATCCTCTACCCAATTGTAAATGGAATATCGTTCAATAAAAGAAGCGGTATCAAAAACTTGCAAAATACCTTTTAAGTCACTGAGTTGTTTAGCTGCATTTGCCTTAGTCAACAAAAGGGGTCTTGTATTATCAGGCCATGACTCGCTGGTCCAGTTTGCACCGTTATTCCACTCTGTAATCCAGATGGGTCGACCTGTTTGATCATGAATGTACTTCAAATTGTTGTACCAGCTCTGAGGTGACATAGCTCCCCAATAGGCATGTACAGCAACATAATCTACACGGTAGTTTTTTGCATTGCAGGAATCCATAAAATTGTATAACCATGTAAAATCAGTACAAGCAGGAGAACCTATTCTTAATCCGGTCTGTAGCATCCCGGGCCATTGAGCAAGAGCCTGTGAAACGGTCAGGTTTGACTGTTCAGTATGATCCGGTTCATTAAATCCCAGGACATGTGTAACATATTGTAGTGCATTAATATCAGTAAAGGCTGGCCAACTACCGTTTTGACGAATAGGAACATATTCTGTAGATGGTGTAGTGGCACCACCTGCACTCCAATCGTAACGCCAGGTTGGTTGGATAAGACTCAGATCGTTTGGATCGGAACCTGCCCAACCTTTTTTGGATACAAATTCCCATTCAAGGACCCGAATAAATGAAATTTTATTATCCAACAAATCAGGTAAGGCAGGTAATTGCAGATCCTGATCAGTGGCAATATAGACACGGCTGTATCCGGTTCCATCAGAAGTAGTGGCCACTGTAGCCATATATCCTCTCTTTAATATGAAAGATCTGATTTTATTATCGAATTTTGTACCTAATGCATTATTGAAAGTAAAGAGTGAGTAAGATACTGAATCTCCGGTAAAGTTTTGACCGGTATACACTTTCAAGGGTTGAAATATTGAAGATTGAGGAATAACCACAGTCCCTTGTTTATATATTGAAACCCGAACATTCGTTTTAAGAACTGCAGGGTTATTGTTTATATAAATACTGTTTAAAAGGGAGTCGATGACAACCTGAGGCCTAATGTTGTCAAAGAAAAGCCAGGAATTGACCGAATTTAATTCTACAACACTATTATTTAATGAATTATATTTAGAGGTGACATGCAAGTCAGTCTGACTATTTAAAACTACCTCATCATCAGTATAGGAAGGTACTGTAACATTTTTATCAGTGATAGCTATTGTTGTTCTTGGGTTCTCCGGAAACGCTATAAAAGTATTGATAAAAAAAAGCAAAAGAATTGTATTTATTTTTCTCATAGGATAAAATATTAGACAGCAAAGGTTATTGTAAAAATGTACTTATTACTTCAAGTAAATTGAGTGTATTTATGGTACAAATATAATTATCAATATTCATTTCAAGGTGTAAAATCCATTCAAAAATGTAGAATGCAAAATTATTCCTTATTTTTAGTCACTTAGAGACTAATAAAGTAAAATATTAGTTGAATATATTCAAATATGACCTGATATTATACCTACAAAGAGCTAAATTATGTTCAATTATGCTGAAATGATTTCTGTATTTTTCAAACTAAGTCTCAAATTTTATAAATTACTGTTTTATATATACAAACAACTGAAAACATTTTATTTGATTTCATTCAACCCGGTTAGAATGATTCGCAGTTTTCGGGTATTATAAATTATCTGTTATAGGATTAAAATATTGTTAATTAATATTTTATCTGGATAATTTTCACATTTATATTACTCTCTAACCGACAGAAAAACAGAACGTTAAAAAATATCTTTGTATTCGAATTATCTTCACAATTTAAAAAAAGGGTGTTCAATATGAACACCCTTTAAAAAAATCAAACTTTTAACAGTTATTATCTGACAACAACTTTTGTGATATATTCATTTATACTGACAATATATACTCCGGCTTTTGCAGCTATATTAGCCGGGTCATTGATTATTAGTTGACGACCCGTAATGTCAAATACAGTTACTTTTTCATTTCCGTTCAAACCCTGTATTTGAATTTCGCCCACAGAAGAGAGTACTTTATACGGAGAATCAATTACTGATTTAACTGCACTTGGACTTTCTGCATATGCAGCATCCAAAGCATGAATCGTATTTCCAACATTTAATACCGAATTCATAATCTGGTCATCGGTTAATGCAGTTCTATATAGTCTAAAATCATACACCAATGATTTCCGTAAATAAACATCAGCTGCATAGCACGAACGTCCGATCCAGTTATAAAGTGTCCCTAACTGTCCTGGTTTTGGGAGGGTAGTCGAAGGTAAACTTGTTATTGTATCGCTTTTCATATTCATACCATCCAGATAAACGGTTCCTATATTTCCACTTTGGGTGTAAGCAAAATGATGCCAGCTTGACTTGAAAGCAGAATCAGTTAATAATACTGTTTGTTCAGTTGTCCAGTTATAAAAGGAAATAGTTGCAGCCTGGTTTCTTAAACTGGCAATTAAATAACCTTGTGGATTTGCCAGAATATCTTTGGAATTTGAAAAATTCCATAACATATTTCCGTTTTTACTTAATTGATTATAGGTTGAATCAATTCTGAAATAAGCTCCGACAGTAAAATCATTCAGATGATACAATATCTTTCCAATTTCAGTACCCATATCAAAATATCCGATACTATCTCCTAAATTCAATACATTATATTTAACTGTCGTTCCTATTGTACGAATGGATGCATTGTTTTTCAACATTCCGGTTAAATGTTGTTCTGCAACATCTGTTACAACTGAATCGGCAACAGAAGAAAAATCATATCTGACAAGTAAATCATTAGCAAACTGAGTTCCATCTTTTACTATTACAGTAGCAGGGAAAACTTTTGTTACTTTTTGCCCGTTTTTCGTCAATGAAGCTGTCAGAGTATCATTACAACTATAATAATTTGGACGTGTTACATTCCCGACTGAATCAATTAACTGAGGAAGACTTGCTTTCCATGTAATGGTAATAGTTGGATCCAATGTACCTTTTAAAGGCAATGTAATATTTGTTTTAACAGCACTCAGGTCGCCCAACGTAAGATTATTTAATTCAGCAGTTAATTCAGGCAAAACGTAATCAGAATCTTCGGCATAAGCTGTAGTTAAGTTATCCAGTATAGCAGACACTCCACTGACGTTCGCGAATCCCAGATTTATATCATCCGACGACAAAGCCACACCAAGAACTTGGAAATCATAAAGCAGTGTATTCTGTAAATACTGATCTGTAGTATAGGAAGAACGGCCAAGCCAGTTATAAAGAGTACCTGTTCTTCCGGCAATGGTAATTGCGGTAGAAGGTATATTTGTCATTAATGAATCTGCAGCTACTTTCACACCATCTACATATAAAGTACCTGTATCTCCTTTTTGAACAAAGGCCATCTGATGCCATGCCCCTTTGGGTGCAGGGGTATTCAGACCTACTTCCTGATCTCCGACAGACCAGTAATTTGTGGAACAAGCCTGATTCTGAGTTTTTAAACTACCAAAAATATACCCATTCTCATCAATGTCCGATTGATTTGAATTAGAGAAACACCAATAAAAGTTACCATTATTGGTAAGAGTCGTATTCGTTTTATTTATCCGGTAAAAGCCCATCATGGTATAGTCTTTCAACGAATAAATTGCTTTACCAATATCTGTTCCCATATCGAAATAACCTGTTCCGTTTCCTAAATCCAATACATTATATTGAGTACTTGTTCCAATAGTTCGGATTCGGGCATTATTTTTTAAAGTACCGACAAAACCGCTTTGTTCATCCTTTGCAGTAACAACTCCGTTGCTGCTTTCAGAAATAGTATTTTCTGCAAAGTCCCACTCGGCTAATTGGTCAGATGCAGCGCTATAAGCTTTTACGGTTACAACAAAGACCTTAGTCCAGGTAAACAAGATTCCATTAACAGTTTGTGTCATGGTAGCGGTCATTTTTACAGTAACATCATACTGTGAAGGACGGGTTACAGCACCATCATTTGTTATTACCAAGGGCAATGAAGATGTCCATACAACAGGGATATTGGCAGTTCCTGCTGTAGATGGTAAAGTTAGATTGCCGGTAATTGCTGAAACATCTCCAAGCGTAAGACTGTTAAATGCAGCAACCAGATCAGTAGGAATAGTAGCCGGGGTCAATGTAAACAGACCTCTTACAAGGGTTACGGCTTTATCACAATACAAATAAGAATTGTTGGTCGTTGCATCAGTCCCAAGGTATTTGCTATTTGCATTGAGCATTAAGCGAAAAAAGTTTGTACCGCTTGCATCATCGGTAATAGTCCATTCTGAATTTAAAAGATTTGTAGTGGTTTGGAAAATCATATCCCAGGTATCTGTCGTGTTGTGATTCATATACAATCCGTTATAGTTCTGGATATAATATGTATCCGCCATACCGTCTACAGGTATAAATTGAAATGCTTCATCCAAAGTATTTGCAAGTGTTTGTACAACAGGTTGTGTTGTATTTACGGATCCAATTACATTGTTATAGGGACTTTGAACGATGTTATAATAAACACCTGCAGTAGGAACAACATTTGCCGCCTGTAACGACAATGTGGATGTACATAAAACACATAAGAATAAGTAAAAGTTTTTTTTCATTTTCGTTTAATTTAAGAGTTAATAAAATTAGAGTGATGTAAAATGATTCGATATTTACATAAAAAATAATTTAATTTTCAATAATACAATATATTTTTTCTAATAACTAAATAGTTAACCCATATATATTAAGGATAATATTGCCTCATGCTGGTTTATAAGAGTATCTATTTTAAGGCACTGAGTAATTCCCATTAAAAAAGTCTAATCGAATATTAAAGCAAATATGTTAATTTTTATACACTTCTTGCAATTCAAGAAGAGATTTAGGCCTAATAATATTATTTATTGATTCCTGTTCCCGTCACTTTTTAATACAACTACCTCTATTTTTCAAATTAATCAGTAAAAATAGCTATTTTTTTATTATTCCAACCTATTTTAATTTATTTAACGACAAATATAAAATTTAATTCTAGTAGTAAAGGAGAAAAAAAGGTCAATAAAGATGTCAATAATACCAGATTCAATTGCTTTTCATTCATTAAAATGATAATATCACCATTTTTTCATAAAAATTAATATGAGTATCCGTTTGAGTACCTAAAAATATGTTATCTTTGTTGTTGTATAAACAACAAATAGTATGAATTTACTGAATTTTATATCTCAATTCCCTGATGAGGATAGTTGCAAACTTAAATTTAAA
>Ga0302265_1000637_pt1 | contig 22903 bp, 11 predicted proteins | sample III_Bog_E1_1_FD_194556 | JGI IMG/M metagenome (GOLD analysis project Ga0302265, IMG submission 194556) | Peat permafrost microbial communities from Stordalen Mire near Abisko, Sweden - III_Bog_E1_1 | ecosystem: Environmental > Terrestrial > Soil > Wetlands > Peat | place: Sweden: Abisko...
ACCGCATCAGCAATGGGCGCATGGAAGGCATCAACAACAAAATCAAGACGATCCTCCGCCAAACCTATGGCCTCCGCGACGAGCGCTTCTTCACACTCAAACTTTACAGCCTGCATCATTCAAGACTCACACTTCTCGGATGAACCAGATAAAGCTTATCACTGGTCCAGGCCGCATTGGTATCGGGCCAGAGCCGCCAACCGGCGCGCGCGAGATCTTCGGCAATTGTTTGGGGCGGTGCCAAGATGCCACACCAGCAAGCCAGCAAAAACATAACCGCTAGCCGGTTTTGGAGTTTATAAACTTTGAGGAATGACATAAAATGCCTGGTATGGGCATCTCTATCTCCAAGCGGATGCAGTTCAATTTTCTGCCCCTGCGGTTTCTGAGGATGACGGCCTTGGTGCTGTGGTGCCTGCCATTCCTGACCTTTCAATTTTTACTTGGCTTACCAGATACCAGCCATCTTTGACAGGTGCATCCATTGCTAGGTTTAGCGGTCGGTGCTGGTTATTAGGATCAATCAAGGCAACGGCCAGTGTGTAATCTCCGTTAGGCAAGCCGGCAGGAACCAGCATTTGCGTGGCGATGTCTAGTTCGCCGGGCAGCCACTCGCGTGGATCAGTATTGGCGACAGAAGTGGCGACCGTCTGCCCGGTGTTGTTGCGCAATGATAGCTGTAGCACATAAGGATGATAAAGTATTCCGACTCCCACATTAGCCCACTTCATTTCCACGTTCAAATTTGATCCGGCAGTTATGGATTTTTCATGCGACATCTCTTTCAAAGCAAAACGATAGCCGGCCAGACGCGTAAGTTTATCGAGCTGCGCCCTTGCTTTCGGAGGCACATACCCAATGTTGTCATTTATGAGGCTGACATGGTTACTGAGCATGAAACTCACCGCCGCGTCGAACGACCAACCTTTAGCTTCGAGATAGTCATAATTGCCATACCATTCAAAGACCACCGGAGCTTTTTTCCAGGTTTGTTTTATCGCTTGAAGTGTGACCAGGGGATAAAATGGATGTTTTTCGTCAGCCTCAGGCGTCCATCTGCTTTGAATACTGGGTGAGCCGATTCCGTCACACCGATAACCTCCGCCGTGAGCCAGTGTGTAGGCCAGGGCTTCCCCATCGTCAACCATGCCAACCAAAGGTGTCTTGTGGAAGGCGCGTAGATACATATCCACAATTTTTTGACGGACAGAAATGGACGCGGGATGCTCCGTATGCCATTCGCCCCAGATGCCGTAGGAACCGATGTCGAGAAATTCCACGTTCGGATTGCCGTCATAACGCTTCCCCAACGCGGCGATAAAGTTTCCCTGTTTGGCTAAGTAAATCGGGTCGGAATAATCCGGCTCAATGCGTGGTATGCGTCGACCGCCGCTGGTCGGATCATCGCCGCTGACGGTGTATTCAAATCCATGGCAATCGAGGTCAAAGAGCCATTTGGGCGAGCAGTAATAGCCTTGTGAGTGCGCGTCAGCCGTCATCGCACGCATTGCCACGGCGGCTCCGCGCAGTTTGCAGGCGGCAATTGCATCGTCAATATATTTCCAATTGTAGCGGCCTTCCTCCGGCTCAACGATTGCCCAATCGAAGCGAAGATAGACAACTAAGGAGGGGAAACGCTGGCTCATCCAGCCTTGGCCGGGATTGGCAAACAAAGTGTCCACCTCATGAAAACGAACCTGCTGCCAGTTGTTTTCGCTGGCACACATTAGCAACGGCAGCATCAGCAGCCCAATGAGGCAAGCAGGCCGTATCGTTTTCATAAACCTTGATTGGCTTTCGCGCAACAAATTGCAAACACCCAGTGAAATTCAGTGAATTTACCCGATTCGCCAAGTGTTTGGAATTTGGCAACAGGCGATAAAATCAATGCGGAACTTAAAATGTATTCAGACACGGATTGTTCTCCTAAAAATATTTGATAGCATCTAAAAGTGTTTTGCATGAAATCAGATGGCAAAATACTCAGGGCTGACGGTTGCCGCAACATCCCTAATCAGGTGAGCCTGCCCGTTTGGCTTGCCCATAATGTGAGGTAAAATAAGTGCTGGGCTGGCTAATCGGACATGTGTCGGTTAAAACTTAAAAGCTTGTCATTTTAGATTTCCTACCGAATAGTGGCGCAAAATAATGAAATCAAAAATCCTCAAACAGGACAAGCTGTTGAGACTGGTTGCTGCCCGGTTATTTTCTTTGTTCGTGCTCATTACAATTATGCAATCCGCATTGGGCGCAACCCTTCTGATTGAGCATTTTGACGAAAAAGTTCCGGATTACAGTCCCATTGGCAATGCTCCCGGCTGGCGCGTCTTGGTCGTGAAGGGCGGGGTGGTGTTCGATTGCACCACCAATTTGCCAGGGTTTATTTATGACTACCCCGCGCTTTCCTCAAGTTATGGGGGGGCCCGAAGTGGTCCTGGCCAATGGAGCGTTGGTTTTCTTACCCTGATTGGGAATGTGGTCAGCAATGCGCTGATCTGGGTGGAGGCACCGACGAATTTTCAAGGTCACGCCATCACCGGATTTAGCTATTATAGCCGGAATGATTCGGCTGCCTCTAGCACGCGGATTGTGGTGCGGGCGAATGGCCGGTGGTATGCTTCCACAACCAGTGTGCATGATTCCGGCGTGCCGGCGGACTGGGTTTTGAATACTTTAAGATTCACCACCTCCCCGGGAGCCTGGCAAGAACTCAACACCAACAACCTGACCTTGGGATCCAAATTATCCCAGCCCTTGCCGACAAATAACATTTCAGCGGTCGGATTTTATTGCCTAACTGCGGGGCGCAGCCGAATGCGGCTGGATGAATTTCGCGTTGTGACCGGTTCGGTATGGGATCAGGATTTTTCCGTCGGTTCATGGATCTGGGCGGAACAACGGATGGATCGGGTCACTTGCCGGCTCTGGAAGTTGATCGAGATACCCAGCGGTGTGCGGGTCAAGCGTGCGCAATTGCGGATGACCGCACATGATACATTTCGCGCCTTTCTTGACGGAACCGAATTTGGTCGGGGCTCGGATTGGGGGCGCTTGACGGAATATGATTTGACGCGAGTGCTTTCGCCCGGCCGCCATGTGCTCGCCGTCGAAGCATTCAACGAATATGAGTGGGCCGGCTTGGTAGCCGGCTTGGTGGTGGAATTGTCGGATGGAAAAGTAATGAAATTCCCGTCGGACGACACCTGGCGGATTGTCCCCGAAGATTCCAAGGGCTGGCTAACCGCCGATCTGCCGGAGAATAATTGGCCGGCTGCCACGTTGCTTTTTCCGTTTCGCGATGCGCCGGGCATCCCGGACTCACCCAAAGTTGACTCCTCATTGCCTTTGCAGCCGATTGTGATTCAGTTCTGGCAGACCGGCTGGTTTCAAGTGACACTGCTCTCATTTTGCGGGGTGGTGGTGGGAATTTGCCTACGGCTGCTGGCCAAGGTGACAATGCAGTCAAAAGAACAGCAGGTTCTTCAGCGGGAGCGCGCCCGGATTGCGCGCGACATTCATGATGATTTGGGCGCGGTGGTGACTCAGCTTGTGCTCCAAGGCGAAACCGCGCAAAGCGAACTCCCGGGCGAATCGGAAGCGCGCGCCAAATTCAAGCGGATTTCTGACACCGGGCGGCGGTTGGTTCAGTCCATCAATGAGGTGGTCTGGATGGTCAATTCCCAGCGTGACAGCCTGCAAGATTTTGAGAATTATGTCTGCCGCTACGCCGAAAACTTTTTGCGCGCCAGTTCCATCCGTTGCCGGCTGGACGTGGATGGCGAGATTCCCGAAGCCGCATTTGACCTGGCACGGCGGCGCAGTTTGTTTCTGGCCATCAAAGAAGCGCTGAACAACGCCGCCAAACATTCGGGCGCGACCGAAGTTTTGCTGAAGTTGCAAATCGAGAAGGACGACGTGAAAGTGACGGTGGAAGATAACGGCAGGGGATTTGATCCTGCCGCCAGAGATCGCACCCGAAATGGACTATCTAATATGGCTCAACGCATGACTGAGGTAGGTGGGAAATGCCAAATCGTGAGCAGGCCCGGTGCCGGCTGTCGCGTGGAACTGTCAGCCAAGGTGTCGCATTTGTCCGACCACCATAGCTCCTGGTGGCGATTGCGGGACCATTCGTCCTCGACTCTAGGAAAAAAGGAAATCCAGCCATGAGCCGCCCACCTGAAAAATCTGTTCTGACGGCGAAGACGCCTTCGGTGACCGTGGCCATGGTAGAGGACGAGCGCGAAATTCGGGAGAGTTGGGTAAAATTGCTGGGAACCTTTCCTGACTTTGCCTGTGTTTGCACCTGCGCCTCCGGGGAAGATGCGCTCAAACAACTCCCCTCCATTCGTCCGCAGATTGTGCTGATGGATATTTTCCTGCCCCGTATGTCCGGCATTGAATGCACCTCGAAGCTGAAGGAACTTCTACCGGATACGCACATCCTGATTCTAACCTCGGTGGCCGACGACGAACTCGTGTTCATGGCGTTGCAGGCGGGAGCCGATGGGTATCTGCTGAAATCAACGCAACCGGTGGAGCTGCAAGCAGCGTTGCGGGACTTGTTGCGCGGAGGTGCCCCGATGACAGGGGCGGTAGCGCGACGGGTGGTGCGCTATTTCCGGCAAAAGGAAAAGCCGAAGGATGCGGACTTGGGCCTGTCAGCCCGGGAGGAGGAGGTTTTGATTTTGCTGTCCAAGGGACATGGCAACAAGGAGATCGCCGCCCAGCTGAAATTAAGCCTGGATACGGTGAGCACCTACCTAAAACAGATTTACCGGAAGCTGCACGTCCATTCACGAACTGAAGCGGTTATGCGCTACTCGCAATCCAAGTTTAATTGACTGCCAGTAGTTGTAACACTGTCGGCCTAACAAGCGTGGCCAACAGCTTTTTCAGCAGCACATCGTAATTGTCCAACCCGGCGTGTCAGTTCAATCTCCAGTGACAGGAGATTGGCTGGAATCAACCACGCCATTCAGGTTGCTCATTGGGTCGAGCTGGCTCACCTGTTTAGGGGTATTGGCAATTAAGGTAGTCGTGCTATTTTTTCCAAAAGCTCCAGCCATTATAAAAACGTTCAAGAATCCGATTGTTTATGAAACATAAATATTTGTTGTTTGCTATCATTTGCTCGTTAGCCATCTATGCTCCAATATCCCGAGCCGATGTTTACACGGACGCAACAGGAGATCTTTTTACTGCCGGTGCACAGCAATTGGATATCACTTCTGTGGTGGTGACAAATGACAACTCAAACTTATATTTTACCATAATACTTGCGGGTAATCCGCAGGCGACGAATTGGGGGTCTTATGCAATCGCCTTGGTTACCGGCCCGGGTGGTGCCACCAACAGCACCGGCACGACAAATGCGATCAGCTTGACGGAGGGAATTAATTATTGGGTAAACTGCCTGGGCTGGGGCAACCCGCAACTGTGGCAATATAATACAAACACATTGACGTGGACCAACATCGGGGGAGCCATCTTTTCCAATAGTTCCAATTCAATATCACTTACAGTGCCCTACGCCAGTGTTGGCCTGACGAATGGATCGAGCTTTCAGTTTGACGCCTATACTTTCTCCGGAACCGGCGGCGCAGTAGATGATCTTGCCAACCCCGTTCAGGCTTCAGGTTATTGGTCAACTCCTTATACAAACAACCTTGTTGATATTTACCCCAACCCTACTCCAGGCTATATTTACTATGACAAAACGAATGATTTGTTCACCGCCGGTGCACAGCAATTGGACATTTCATCGGTGGCTGTTGCTGCGCCAAACAGTTCAGAATTGATGTTTACCATAAATCTTGTAGGAAACCCCCAAGCGACGAATTGGGGGTCTTATGCAATCGCCTTGGTTACCGGTCCTGGTGGTGCCACGAACGGCAACGGATCAGGGGCGGAAATCAATCTGACAGCAGGAATCAATTATTGGGTAACCTGCCTTGGTTGGGGTAATCCACAACTGTGGCAATATAATACAAACACCTTGACGTGGACGAACATCGGTGGCGCCATCTTTGCAAACAGCCCAAATTCAGTATCGCTGACCGTGCCGTATGTGAATGTGGGGCTTACGCCAGGAAAGCAATTCAAATTCGATGCGTATACGTTTTCTGGAACGGGCGGCGCAGTTGACGACCTTGCTAAGTCGGGTCAGGCTTCGAGTTATTATAATGTTCCATACACCAACAATCTGGTGGAGACATATCCAGTCGCAATATACAATGATGCTACGAACGACATTTGGCTTGAGTCCAGCAGACCGGAACTGGACATTGCCTCGGTGGGTGTGTGGAATGACAGCACCAATCTGTCCTTTATTTTAAATTTGTCCGGGAATCCAACAAATGTTGACGGGCTTGGCGAATTCGCGGTCGCCTTGGTAACTGGCCCGGGCGGTGCCACAAACAGCAATGGCTCAAATGTTGGGATTAGCCTGACTGAGGGGATGAATTATTGGTTAGTCAGTTACGGATATGGCAGTCCGCAACTATGGCAATATAACACCAACACCTTGACGTGGACCAACATCGGCGGTGCCACATTTGCCAACAGCAGCAGTTCGGTATCGCTGACAGTGCCCTATGCCAGCCTGGGTCTGGCTTCCGGGTCTGGCCTCCAGTTTGACGCCTATACATTTCTATATGGAAGCGGGGCGGTTGATGATCTTGCCAACCCGAATGAGACCATTAATTGGTATAGTCAGTCTTATTCCAGTAATCTGGTGAAAAGCTACACCTTGACCGGTTCTGTCGTAACTACGCTCGGAACAAATGCGTATCTGACCTCGTTGGTGCTGACGCCGGCGGGGCTGACCTCGACCTTTGGATCCAACACCTTAAGCTATCTGGCGACCTATGCCTACGGCAATGCGCCCACGGTGACGGTGGTGAACGGCGACACGATGGCGACCAATGTGCTGATTTACAACAACAACATTATCACCACCACGAATGTGTTGACCTCAGGATTTGCGAGTGCCGGCCTAGCGCTGACGTTGGGAGTGACGAACGTGGCGCAGGTGCAGGTGACGGCGCAGGATGGCGTGGCAGTTCAGACTTATCAAGTGAACATAGTTGAACAGCCGAGCCAGAGTGTGCCGAAACTGACGAACAGCGTGAGTGGTGGGACGAACCTGGTGTTGAGCTGGCCGGCGGATCACCTGGGTTATCGGCTGCTGGTGCAGACGAACAACCTGAACAAGGGCGTGAGCAGCAATACGAATGACTGGGGCTCGGTGCCCGGCTCGATGTCCATCACGGCGACCAACATCGGCATCATCAAGGCGACCAACAACGCCTATTATCGCCTCGTCTATCCATAAGCGGCAAACCTGCAAATGAATTGTTTTTTGATCTCGTGTTCGCCGAATATCTTGAAGATATGTGAAGAAGTCCGTTGCGGTCAAATTTTGAAAATATGAAAATGAACGAAACAAAATCTGTCCGCCAGACGGGCTTCACGCTCATAGAATTGCTCGTGGTGATTGCCATCATTGCGATCTTGGCCGCCATGTTGTTGCCGGCTCTGGCCAAGGCCAAGCAGAAGGCGATGGCAATCGCCTGTGTGAACAATCAGAGACAAATCGGCGTCGGCTTTCAATTGGTCATAGACGATGGGCCTCCCGAATCGAGCAGCGGATGTTTCCCCTTCACCATTGGATATGAAAGTGGTGTATGGAATGGATCGTCGAATTCATACCAATGGTTTTCTGTCGTCGGGAAGGCCATTGGGATGAAGCCCACCCAAACAGCAAATTATTATGACGATCATAATTATTTTTCGGTTACGAACAATAGTGCGGGAGTGTTAATCTGTCCCAGCACGGATCCAAACAAGCGCGGGACTGGCAACGATACCAATTCTTACAGTTATAATTTCAGGCTGTTTGGATATTCCTCTGCGGCTAACTCGGCGGTAAAGCAAAGTCAGATCAAGACGCCGTATGCGGATCTGGTCACCTGCGATTCAGACGGCGATGGTAATTATGACAGCCAAACGCAGGCTTGGTCTTCATACGAATATCCGGGACGACTGCATAGTGGCAGCGCCAACGTGCTCTATGCCGATTGGCACGTTGATCGCCCTCCCCAATGGGCTTCTTTTTTGATCTTTGCTCCGGGGGCACCGTTTTACGAGTATAATTACTGAAAAAGAATCTAACCTGTGAACACCCTGAAAATCATCGGCTCGTTTCTAATAATTGTGACCATGCTGGCGTGGCTTCATCGCTCCCTGCATCCAAAGCCGCTCGATGATGAGGCGATGCCGCCATACGCCGTAGGTCTGGTGCTAGCTGAACAAGCCGCAAAAACGGTTCACGACAACGGGCGGGTCGTGATGATCTGTATGCCAATGGATTCAGTTCGGGGACAGGCCGAACTGGAAGGATTTAAACAAACCCTCGCTCAACATAAGAATGTTATGCTCGTCGGCACAAACATTTTTAAGCACGCCGATACAGTCGTAGGGTGTCTGACGTTTCCACAGTTTGCCGAAGTCATGAATGAGAATTCCAATGCAGACGTGATTGTTTCATTTCTAGGAGTGACCTCATTCACTGACGCTCAAATTGCAACCTTGCCGAAAAATACCCCCAAACTGGTAGTCATGGATTGGAATTCCGGGGATGTAGACCGGGGGATGAACGCCGGATTGGTGAAGGCGGCTGTGATGACCCGGCGGCTGTCAGCGCTACCGACAAACCATCCCAAATCACCGCTTCAATGGTTTGATCGCTATTATGACTTGGTGACACCCGAATCAAACGCCAGTCCTCAATAATTTATTGCGCCTTTGACGGAGCAAAAAAACATGAGGAGCAATTTACTTTTAATCGTGGTCGTCTGCCTGCTGGCCTATTTTGATTTATCGTCACGCGCGGCGATTTACCTTGATGCCACGAACGACCTCTTCGCCGGCGCCAATGCGCCACAACTGGACATCACCTCGGCCGTGGTGACCAATGACGCCACAAATTTGTATTTTACCATAAACTTGCTGGGAAACCCAGTGTTGACCAACTGGGGTAGTTATGCCATTGCACTAGTCACAGGTCCGGGCGGCGCCACGAATGGGAACGGTTCTGGCGCGGCCATCAACCTGACTAGGGGGATTAATTATTGGGTAAACTGCTTGGGCTGGGGCAGCCCGCAACTTTGGCAATACAATGCCAGCACGTTGACGTGGACGAATATAGGTGGTGCCACGTTTGCTAACGGCAGCAATTCGGTGTCGCTAACAGTGCCATATGCTAGTGTTGGCCTGACAAACGGAGCGAGTTTTCAATTCGACGCCTATACCTTCTCGGGATCCGGTGGTGCGATGGACGACTTGGCAAATCCGTCACAGACCATCAATTGGTGGTCGGTCAGTTATACCAACAGCCTCGTGGAAACTTATCTCTCAGCTCTGGTTTATGGAACTGTTGGTATAAATGTTCTCGAAGATACCAATACCATCATTTGGAGAAACCCGGGCAAAGGGTGGGTGTCTTACGGCACCTCGTTTCCAACAACTCTGCCAGCAAGCCAGCAGGGCATGGTAAATGTGATGTATAGCAGGCCTGATTGGTCTGCCATTGAGCCCAGTGAAAACACCTTTAACTGGTCGTTGATTGATAATGCCATAAGCAGCGCGCAGGCTCACGGTATAAAGTTTGCTTTTGGGATCGTAAACTGCGACGTGGAAAACTATGTCTCGGCCAACGCCACACCGCAATGGGTCTTTGATGCCGGAGCAGGATACTACCAGGTAGGGCCAAACGGTTGGGCGGTCACAAACTACAATGTTCCATATTGGTCTACTAATCCCATTTTCTTTGCGAAGATGGACGCCTTTATCTACGCTTTAGGCCAAAGATATAACGGCAACACCAACATTGCGTATATCGACATAAGAAACTATGGCGAATGGGGCGAAGGCCACCTTGGAAACATCAGCACCGCCAATAGTGGGCAGATAATTCCTTACATATCAGTTGGTGAATTGGAAACAAATTACCTCCAACCATATTTGAAAGCTTTTCCAAACACGCAGTTAATTATTCCATGGGGAGCTTCAAGCTACAATGCTGCTTATTCCTGGGCGGTGCAACAAGGTGCCGGAATGCGACGCGATGGCATTCCTAATTGGAATGACGGCAGCGACATTACCTTTGCTTCCGGTTCTGGTCCGGCCGTGATTGAATATACCGATAGTTACGACAATCTGGTAGCAGCAGGTCTCTGGACCAATTCTGTGGTTTCCGCTGATATCTTAAGGGCAAAAGCCTCATACAGCGAGATTTCTTGGAGTTCCGACTTTATCAATAACTTCTCGAATAGCATGGCCGGCCTGCAAAACCAGATGGGCTACCATTTTGTTTTGACCAATGTCACAATACCCCAGTGGTTTTCCTCCATCACTCCCAATCCGATCACGATGAACTGGATCAACAGGGGAGTTACTTGTCTCTATGTCCCATGTTCTGTGGCCGTGGCGCTGTTGGATGGCGGCAACAATGTTGTTGGCAAATCATGGCTATCGGGGGTAAATCCGCAGCTAAATTGGGCGTCTGGGCCAATCACGGTGGCCAGCAGCATGAATTATGGGGGGGTTCCGGCTGGAAACTACCAGCTGGCTGTTGGGCTGTTTACTAGCACAAATCAGACGCAGCCAAACTTCTTGATTGGCAACAAAGGGCGGACATCCAATGGATGGTATGTTATCACAAATATATCATTGTTTAACATTGCCCAACCGGCCACCAACTCCACCAACCTCACGGCGGTGTATTCCGGTGGCGTGCTAAATCTTTCCTGGCCTACAGATCACATAGGTTGGACGCTCCAGGTGCAGACAAATTCGGCATATGTCGGCATCAGCACCAATTGGGTGTCTGTTGCTGGATCCAGCGTCACTAACCAGATGGTTTTCCCAATTGGACAAACCAACCAGGCGGTGTTTTTTCGCCTGAAATATCCATAAAATGAAAATATTCGCACAAGCGGTATATGTGTTGGCAGTCTGTTTGTCTGTAATACCAATTTCTTTTCCAATCTATAAAATGACTCACCTAATTAGGGGTATGGACTCAAAATAATGCTGGGTTAAGATTAAATATATTCAGCCGAAATCAAAAAAATCAAAACCTAAAATATGCACTTCAAACACATTCCAAATGACAAACTCGTTCTAATAGCAGTTGTCTGCTGTCTGGCCGCCTTTACCTCGGGCCGGCTTTCTGCTCAAACCTACTATACCAATTCAGCCACTGGCAACTGGTCTGCGAGCGGCAGTTGGACTGGCTCGCCGCCTCCAGCGGGCGGGGCGTCAAGCGCGGTCATTGTTTTGCAGCCGGCTTCAGGCACCATGCTGGCCACCAATGACTTGAGCGGAACTTTCTGGGTCAATCAGGTTAGCGCCTTGGCGAACACTATTGGGCTCTATGGCAATGCGATTATGTTCACAAACAATGGCGCAACCGGACCGCTCTTAACGAATAATTCAGGTTATCCGTTGAATCTTTACACGCCAATCACGCTGGCTGCCAATACAACCTTTGGCCTCGCCAACGACATCACCAATAATGCTGTCATCAGCGGTGTCGGTGCTCTGACGCAGGTTGGCGGTGGCACATTGACTCTGACCAACTTAAACACCTACAGTGGCAACACCACTGTGGGTGGCGGCAAACTTCGGCTTGTGGCTCCGGGAAGTGTCTACTCCGCAGCCTACAACAACACCGCCATTGTTACTCTCACCAACGGGGCGGCTCTTGAGTTTGACAATTATGCGTATGGTTCGACTTATTCCTTCGGACAATTGGACTTTGGTTCATCGAGGATTGTGGTCAACGGCGGGACGCTGCGGAGCGTCGGTGCTACAGGGGCTTATGGGTATCGTGGATGCAATATCGGAACTGCGGGCGGGACATTGGACTCTTCAGTTTCAGGTCAGCTTTGGACCATCGCGTATCAAGCTGGTTTCTTACCAATTAACATCAGTGGTCTGACGACGCTTGCGGGGGCTGGCAATGGGCAGATAGACAAGCAAATTACCGGCACAGGGGGAGTGAACATGACTGGCACCGGTGCATGGACTTTGACTTCGCCCACCAACACCTTCAGCGGCGCGATTACCATTGGCGCTGGCACATTGGCGATTGGCGGTGCCGGGCTGTTGGGCAGCGGCGCCTATTCGGCGGTAATCACGAACAACAGCCTGCTTAAATACAACAGCTCGGCGGTGCAGTCGCTTTCTGGAATCATCAGCGGCAGCGGCGTTCTGGTGCAGTCCGGCAGCGGCACGCTGGCGCTCTCCGGCGCCAACACCTACGGCGGCGGGACAACGAACAGCGCGGGCATCCTGGAGGTTGATAACAATACCGCGCTGGGCACCGGTTCACTGACCATGAACGGCGGCGTCTTGTCCAACAGTGTGAGCAGCACGTTGACCAACAGCGTCAGTTTGAGTGCCGCTGGAACAGTGGGTGTGTTGAGCGGAAGCACATTGACCCTCGGCGGCGTGATCGGCGGTGCCAACAGCCTGACCATGGCAGGGGCTGGAACTTTAACGCTGACCAACTTAAACACCTACGGCGGCAACACCACCGTCGGCGGTGGCAAACTGCGCCTGGTTGTGCCTGGTGCTATTTACTCATCTGCCTATAGCACCGCCACCGTGACGATCAACAGTGGGGCTGCCCTTGAATTTGATAACTGGTCATATGGTTCGACTTATTCCTTCGGACAATTGGACTATGGGTCGTCACGGATCGCGGTCAACGGCGGGACGCTGCGGAGCGTGGCGGCCGCTGGGACTTATGGGTGGCATGGGTGCAACATCGGAACTGCGGGCGGGACATTGGACTCTTCAGTTTCAGGTCAGCTTTGGACAATTGGTTATCAATCCAGCTACGCCTCAATGTCACTTGGTGGGTTAATGACGCTTGCGGGGGCTGGCAATGGGCAGATAGACAAGCAAATTACCGGCACAGGGGGAGTGAACATGACTGGCACCGGTGCATGGACTTTGACTTCGCCCACCAACACCTTCAGCGGCGCGATTACCATTGGCGCTGGCACATTGGCGATTGGCGGTGCCGGGCTGTTGGGCAGCGGCGCCTATTCGGCGGTAATCACGAACAACAGCCTGCTTAAATACAACAGCTCGGCGGTGCAGTCGCTTTCTGGAATCATCAGCGGCAGCGGCGTTCTGGTGCAGTCCGGCAGCGGCACGCTGGCGCTCTCCGGCGCCAACACCTACGGCGGCGGGACAACGAACAGCGCGGGCATCCTGGAGGTTGATAACAATACCGCGCTGGGCACCGGTTCACTGACCATGAACGGCGGCGTCTTGTCCAACAGTGTGAGCAGCACGTTGACCAACAGCGTCAGTTTGAGTGCCGCTGGAACAGTGGGTGTGTTGAGCGGAAGCACATTGACCCTCGGCGGCGTGATCGGCGGTGCCAACAGCCTGACCATGGCAGGGGCTGGAACTTTAACGCTGACCAACTTAAACACCTACGGCGGCAACACCACCGTCGGCGGTGGCAAACTGCGCCTGGTTGTGCCTGGTGCTATTTACTCATCTGCCTACACCGCGAGCCCAGTTGTTAGCGTGACCAACGGGGCGGTTCTGGAGTTTGATAACTGGGGATACGGTGCGGGTCTGTCGTTCGGGCAGTTGGACTATGGGTCGTCACGGATTACGGTCAACGGCGGGACGCTGCGGAGCGTCGGCACCAATGGAGTCTATGGTGGACACTCGTTAAATATTGGGGCGTTGGGCGGAACACTGGACAGCTCTGTGTCCGGAAAAACGTGGACGATTGGCACGGATGCGAACGCGGTATTTCTGCCGATTGCCGGGCTGATGACTTTGACGGGCGTCGGCAACGGTGAGATTGACAAGCCGGTCACCGGGGTTGGCGGATTGATGATGAGCGGCAACGGAACTTGGACTTTGACTTCGTCCACCAACACTTTCAATGGCAGGATTACCATCAGTGCGGGCACGCTGGCCCTGAGCGGTTATGGCTCGGTTTCCAACACGCCGCTCATAAGTGTGACTAACGGAGCAGTCTTTGATGTCTCCGGTCTGACCAATACATTTACGCTTCAAACCAGCCAGTCCTTGTCCAATAACGCTGCGTCCACCGGCACGCTTAAAGGCAACCTGAACACCGCTTCAGGAACCATTTCTGTGAGCTACTCCTTCGGATCACCGGCATTTAACGTGACCAATGGAACGCTCACGCTTTCGGCTAGCACCGTGTTTAATATCAATAACACCGGAACGCAATTAGGGTTGGGCAATTACCTGATCATCGCCACCAATGCAAACGGGCTTGTCGCTGGCACGGCACCGTCTTCGGTGACTGTGGGAGGCAGCGGTTATGTCGCGGGCGCCACGGTGTCGCTGGCCATCAGCAACAGTGACTTGTATCTGCAAGTATCCATGCCCACGACCACCACGCTTACCACCTCGATTACGCCTTCAGTCTATGGGCAGTCCGTCACCCTCACAACCACCATCGCTCCCGTGAGCGGTTCAACTGTTCCCACTGGCACTGTTCAATTCAAGACCAACGGCGTGGCTATGGGATCGCCGGTCGCGGTAACCTCCGGTGCCAGTCCCAATGGAACTGCGGCCATCAGCACCGCCAACCTCCCGGCTTCTGTTTCGGCCTATCTGGTCACGGCGGAATATGCCGGCTCTGGTAATTTCCTGAACAGCACCAACAGCCCGGCCCTGAGCCAGACAGTGAACCGGGGCACGCCGATTGTGCAAACCACGCCGACGGCAGGCGCGATTTCCTATGGCCAGATGCTGTCGAGCTCCACGGTGGTCGGAACGTTTACAAACCTCTCGGGTCAGGCGATAACGATGGGTAGCACCAATTATGTGACGCCGAACCTCGTGCCTAACTTTGGCACGACGAACGTGCAGGTGTATTTCGTGCCACAAGACACAGCGGATTATTACAGCGTGACCAACACCGTTTCGGTATCAGTAAATCAAGCAACGTTGACCATTACAGCCAGTAACACGAATAAGTATTATGGCCAGATTTTAACTCCAACCGGATTCATTGCCATTGGCCTGACCAACGGCGACAGTGTCAGCAGTGCAACCCTGACGAGCGGTGGGGCGACGAACACGGCCACCACCGGTAGCTATGCCATTGTTGTCACCAACGCGATGGGCAGCGGATTGACGAACTACACCATCAGCTATGTTGCTGGCAGCCTGACGGTGAACCCGCTGGCGGCGGCTTTGTCCGGCACGCGGGCGTATGACGGGACAACGAATGCGGCGGGAACCAATCTTACCGTGACGAATGTCGTGAACGGCGACACCGTGACATTGGGCGGCACCGGCGGACTGGCCAGCGCGGATGCCGGAACCAATGTGCTTACCTCCTTCGGCACTTTGAGCCTGGATAGCGGCGCAGGCACGAACTACACGCTGGCCGGCGCGGCCGGTGCAATGATTATCACGAACACGCCGCTGACCATCACGGCGAACAACGACAGCAAGACCTATGATGGCAACGCCTACGCCACCAACAACGGCGTGACCTATGTCGGCTTTGTGAATGGCGAGACGAACACGGACTTGACCGGCAGCCTGACCTTCGCCGGCACATCGCAGGGGGCGACGACAGTGGGCAGTTATCTTATCACGCCTAGCGGCTACAGTTCGGCCGACTATCTTATCAGCTATGTGAGCGGCACGCTGACTGTCAGCCAGGCGACGCCGGTGATTAACACGCCGCCGACGGCCAGCACCATCACCTATGGCCAGACGCTGGGCGATTCGACCTTGAGCGGCGGTTCGGCCACGCCCTCGGGCGGACTCTTCACCTTCACCGCGTCGAACACCGTGCCGCCGGTGGGCACGGCCGCGTATGGCGTGACCTATACGCCGACGGACACGACCGACTACACGAACGCCACCACCACGGTGAGCGTGACGGTCAATCCGGCCTTCACGCCCAGCACGAACGCGTATCTGGCGGCGCTGGTGTTCAGTCCGAGCGCGGGCTTCGCACCGGCCTTCACGTCGAACGTGCTGACGGGTTACAATGCGACGAACGCCTATGGCGACACGCCGACGGTGACGGTGACCAACGCGGATGCGACGGCGACGAACACGCTGATCGTGAACGGCGTCTCGCTGGGCATCCTGACCAATGAAGTGGCGAGCGTCCCGCTGACGTTGGGCGTCGGCTCCACGAACGTGGTGCAGGTGCAGGTGGTATCGCAGGATTTGTCGGTAACTAACCTCTATGTGGTGGACGTGACGCTGCTGCCGCCGCCGCTGAGCACGAACGCACTGCTGGCGAGCCTGGCGCTGACGCCGGCGGGAACCTTGTCTCCGGCATTTGACCCCGGCACGACGAGTTACAATGCGACGAACACCTATGTGAACAACCCGGTGACGGTGGCGGCGACCAGCGCGGACGCGAACGCGACGCTGGCGTTGAACCTCAACGGCACCGGCTATGGGTCGGCGGTGACGAACAGCCTGTCGGTCAGCGGCAACACCCTGGTGCTGCCGGCGAACACGGTGGCGGTGCGGGTGGTATCGCAGGATTTGTCGCAGACCAACACCTACACGGTGGCCGTGCTGCTCCAGCCGAGCCAGACCGTGCCCAACCTGACGAACAGCGTAAGCGGCGGGACAAATCTGGTGCTAAGCTGGCCGGCGGACCACTTGGGTTACCGGCTGCTGGTGCAGACGAACAACCTGAACAAGGGTGTGAGCGGCAACACCAACGACTGGGGCACGGTGGTCGGCACGGCGTCGGTCACGACCACGAACATTGCCATCCTCCGGGCAGGCGTGACGAACGAGTATTACAAGCTGGTTTATCCGTAACCAACGAAAGCGCCGGACCATTTTCGGCCGGGCTTGAATGATTCGCGGGGGCGGCCGTTCACGTCGCCTTCGCCTTCGTCGGTTTCGGCGGAATGGCCATCGCCGGCAGCCGCCGTGCGGCTGGCGGATCCGCGAACGTCCCGGCCGGAAAAAAAGATCGCCGTCGGCAGCCGATTTAACCCTGTTGGCGGTGTCCAGATCGCCGCTGGCGGTTCATTTATCCCGGCGTGCTGTTCAAATATCTACACTTCCAACCTCTTTTTTTCCGCCGCCGCCGTGTCCTGAAGGTGCCGAAAATGCCGGTAACCGGGGGCGGGACGGCCTGCTGGCATCGGCTCCGATGGCGACCTGAACACCGCTGCGTTGCCGGCCGAATGGGCAAAACGGCTTTTATCCCTTCGGAGCGACCTCGGCCGGCGGCAAGATTGCCGGCCCGAAAGATGCAGACATTCATTGGGAATTTGCCGGCCAGTGAATTAATCCCTGAAGGGATTTAATGTGGCGGGAATCAAGGCGGAAACGCGCATTAGTAATTGAAGCCAAACCATGTTAAATTTCATTCGAATCAGGCAGATAGCGGTCGCCTGCGGTTTGTCATATTTTACCCCATCATTAACTGTCGCCGGAGGCCGGCCGTGAAAACTTTAACTTCAATGGTGATATTGAAAGCATTTAGAAAACTGGCCGTCACGTGTCTGGCATTGTTTTGCCTGGGGGCGATGTTTTCCACCAAGGCCGCACCGCCGGCTGGCTACTATCAGGTTTGGGGCGACGAGTTCAACGGCACGTCGCTGGACACGACGAAATGGGATTACTGGCTGCCGGGCACCCGGCGCGATGCCGTGAACATCGCCAACGCGGTTTCCGTAAGCGGCGGGTATCTCAACATCACGACCTACACGAGCAACAGCGTCAATTACACCGCCATGATCGCGACGGACGGCACGTTCCGGCCGCGCTTCGGCTATTGGGAGACGAGCGTCGCGTGGGGCGACACCAACGGCATGTGGTCGGCCATGTGGATGCAGTCGCCGACGATGGGGACGTATCTGTATGACCCGTTCGTGTCCGGTTCGGAAATTGACGTGGCCGAGCATCGCAGCACGGATGGCACCAGCAACGGCGACATCATCAATGTGGTGCAGCCCAATGTCCATTGGAACGGCTATGGCGGTTCCGCCGCCAGTTCCGGCGGCAACAATTACGGCAGCGGGCTGGGCAGCGGATTCCACACCTACGGTTTCCAATGGACGCCGGCGAATTACACAATTTTCATTGATGGCAGCAATGTGCGGAACTGGAATTATGCCCAGAACGCCGTGCCCGTCTCCTTGAGCACCGAGTGGATGATCCTGAGCAGCGAGGTGCAGAACAATCTCTGGTCCGGTGCCATTCCCACCGGCGGTTATGGCAGCCTGGCCACCAGCACCACGAAGCTGACCGTGGATTATGTCCGGTATTACGCACCGACAAACGATATCTTCTGGACCGGCAACAGTTCTGCGGACATGACCGCCGCCGCCAATTACGTCACGAACATGCCGCCGCTGGCGACGAGCGATGTGATTTTCTCACAATTGAGCGGCAATCTGGGCCCCACGCTCGGCAGCGGCTTGTCGCTGGACGGTTTGGTTTTCACCTGGATGAATAACGGCGTGACCCTCGGCGGCGCGAACACCCTGACGCTCGGCGCGGGCGGCATTGACATGCTGTCCGCCAACCATTCCGTGGCGCTGAATTGTCCGCTCAACATCGGCGCGGCGCAGACGTGGAACATCGGGCCGAACAGTCCCGGCAACACCCTGACTGCCAGCGGCAACATTTCCGGCAGCGCCACGTTGAGCAAGGGCAGCTATGGCACGCTCGTGCTGAACGGCGTGAACAGCTTCACCGGCACGTTGAACGCGGGCACCGGCAGCGGCTCCGCCAACGATGGCATTTTGCAACTGGCATCCAGCGGCGCGGCGGCGAACGCGGCGGCCATCAACATCAATGACAACAACGGCGGCGGTTCCACGTTGCAGCTCACCGGCGGCATCACCGTCCCACCACCCGTCAGCTTGAGCGGGCGCAGCACCAATGTGGTGGGCATCGAAAATGTTTCCGGCAGCAACACGCTGGCTGGCGCGCTGTCCATCAATGTTGGCGGCGCCTATTACCTGCTGCAGTCCGATGCGGGCACGCTTAATTTCGGCGGCGGGATGTCGTCGTCGGCGACCGGCACGCGAACTTTCACCTTCATGGGCGCGGGCAATTTTCTGGTTTCCGGCACGCTCGCCAACGGCAGCGCCACGGTCAATGCCAGCCAGACCGGCGCCGGCACGCTCACGTTGTCCGGCGCAAACACTTTCACCGGCACCAATCGCGTGATCACCGGCGCGGAAATTTTGGCGAACTCCGCCGCGCTGCAAAGTTGCTTCACGGAATTGAACCCGGCCGACATCGGATCGCTTTATTTCGGCACGCTCACCGCTGCGACCTTGGGCGCGCTGGATGGCACGCGCGATTTGTGGCTGACCAACGCCAGCGCCGCCGCCGTGGCGCTGACCGTGGGCAACAACAATCAAAGCGTCGCCTACGACGGCGTGTTGCGCGGCGCGGGCAGCTTGGCCAAAACCGGTTCTGGCACATTCACACTGGACAGCGCCAATGTTTATTCCGGCGCGACGACCATTAATCAGGGCACGTTGCAGCTCCGGCCCGCGGCCATGTTCCATCTGACGTTCGACAATGCCGCCGGCAGTTCCAGCGGCAGCGTGGTCACCAACACCGGCACCGCCGGCGCGGCCATGAACGGTGTCATCGTCGGCAGCGGCGCGACCATCGTCAGCGGCGGCCGTTACGGAAACGCCTTGAGCATCAACGGCACGGGCGGCACGGCGGCGACAAATATTGTCCTAGTCTCCAGCAAGGTGCTCAATACGGACGCCGCCGGCAATTGGACGGTGGCCTATTGGATCAAGACCACCACCGCCGGCGCAGTCATCATGTATCAGGGCGACGGCACTTGGTCGAGCAGCGGCCAGACGGCTTATTTTCTGAATGCCAATTCCGGCAGCACTGTCGGGACAGCTGCGGGCGCGGTGCGTTGGGCGGGCGGTTTCCTGACGGGCACGGCGGCGCTCAATGACGGGGCCTGGCATTTCATCACGCTGGTGGACAATGCCGGCACGGAGTCCGTCTATGTGGACGGTAACGTGGACGCGGTTACTTCTACAATGGGGTTGCCGCTGGCCAGCGACGCAAACCAGATCTGGATTGGCGGTTCGCCTGACACCGATGCCAGCGCGGTGAAAATGAACGGCCTCATTGACGAGGTCTGGATGTTCAACCGCCCGCTGGGGCAGTCCGAAGTGCAATCGCTGATGAACAATGATTCTGTTCCCAGCTTCAGCATCCTGCCCGCAGCGACGCCGGTGGTCGTGGCGCCCGGCGCGACGCTGGATTTGGGCGGCGATTCGCAGACTGTGGCTTCGCTCGCGAACGCCGGAGCCGTGGGCAATTCCAGCAGCACGCCGGCGACGTTGACGCTTTCCAACAGCAGCGGCACGACGACGTTTGGCGGCAGCCTCGGCGACGCCTCGTCAGCCAACGCCGTCAGCCTCGTCAAGAACGGTGCCTCCACGCAGATCTTCTCCGGGGTGAACACGTATCACGGTTCGACCACCATCAATCAGGGCACCGTGAAGCTCCAGCCGTCGCCTTTGTTTCATCTCGCGTTTGACAACGCGCCCGGCAGTTCCGCCGGCAGCGTCATCACCAACACCGGCAGCGCCGGCGCGGCGCTGAACGGCGTCATCGTCGGCAGCGGCGCGACGATCGTCAGCGGCGGCCGCTATGGAAACGCCCTGAACCTAAACGGCACCGGCGGCGCGGCGGCAACGAACATGGTTTTGATCCCGGGCGATGTGCTTGCCACCGATGCGGGCGGCAATTGGACGGTGGCGTATTGGATCAAGACCACCACCGCCGGCGCGGTCATCCTGTATCAGGGCGACGGCGGTTGGAACAGTGGCGACACGACCTTTTATCTGAACACCGGCAGCGGGTCGGCTGGCGGCACCCAGGCGGGTGCCGTGCGGTGGGGCGGCGGCTGGCTCACGGGCACGGCTTCGCTCACCGACGGCAACTGGCATTTCATCACGCTGGTGGACAGCGCCGGCACCGAATCCATTTATGTGGATGGCAATGCGGACGCCGTCACTTCGACGATGGCTAATCCGCTGGCAGTTGGCGCGAACCAGATTTGGATCGGCAGTTCACCGGACGGCGGCGATGGCACGGCAAAAATGAACGGGCTGATTGACGAAGTCTGGATGTTCAACGGCCCGTTGACGGCGAGCCAGGTGCAAACCCTCATGAACAGCAACGCCGTCGCCAGCTTCAATGTGCTGCCGGCGACCACGCCCGTGTCCGTGGCCGCCGGTGCCACGCTGGATTTGGGCGGCGATTCGCAGACCGTCGCCTCGCTGGCCGGCGGCGGTAGCGTGACCAACACCGGCAGCGCGGCGGTCGTGACGATTTCCAAAAGCACCGGCACGACCACCTTCAGCGGCAGCCTCGGCGACGGGTCGGCCGGGAACGCCTTGAGCCTCGTCAAGAACGGCGCGTCCACGGAAATCCTTTCCGGCGTGAACACTTATCATGGCACCACCACCATTGCCGCCGGCACGCTGACACTTGGCAGCGGCGGATTGCTGCCGAACACGTCGCAAATTCTGCTTGGTGCCGGCGGCACGCTGAATGTTTCCGCCAGCGGACTGACGCTGGGCGCCGCCCAAACCCTGTCCGGCAGCGGCACGGTTTTGGGCAATCTCATCGTCAATGGCACGCTGGTTCCGGGCGGCGGCCTGACCATCCTGACCGCGAACAACAACGTGACGTTGGGCGGCACGACCATGATGGAAATCAGCAAAACGCCGCAGACCAACGACCAGTTGGTGGTCGCCGGCACGCTGACCTTGGGTGGCACGCTCGTGGTGACCAATCTCGTCGGCACGATCGCTGCCGGCGACAGCTTCAAGCTGTTTCCGGCCGGTTCAATCAGCGGTTCATTCAGTTCAAACTCATTGCCAGCCTTGGGCTCGGGCCTCGTTTGGAATGCCGCCAATCTGACCAGCGGCATTCTCAGCGTGGTTCAAACCGCACCTACAAACCTGGTGTGGGTTGTTAGCGGCACGAATCTGAACCTGTCCTGGCCGGCGGATCATACGGGCTGGACGCTGTTGTCGCAGACCAACAATTTGAGCAAGGGCGTGAGTGCGAACACGAATGATTGGATGCGGTTGACTAGCAGCGCGACCACCAACCAAATCGTGATCCCTACCAGCCCCGCCTCGCTTGGCGGCTATTACCGGCTGGTCTATCCGTAGGCTTGTGGCACCTGACGGTTGAACAAATGCGGGCCGGCCACCGGCAGGCTTGCATCTGGCAATTTCAAAACCTTAAACGGACCGAGTAATAGCCGAAGCATTTCCAACTGCTGCGGAAATTGTTCGCCCGCATTGGGGCTGCGGTTCAACCGTTGTGCGGTGAAGGCGTCTGAACCCGCAGCGCGACCCAGTCCCAGATCAATCCGACCGGGATAAAACGCCTCGAGCGTGCCGAATTGTTCGGCGATGAGGAGGGGCGAATAATTCGGCAGCATCCCACCACCGGAACCCACGCAGATGGTTTTCGTGGCCCCAGCAACGTGTCCGATCAACACCGAAGTCGCCGCCCTCGCGCACGGTGGCGGAGATCGAGCACCGAAAGCACGCTGGTTGATTTCTGCTTCATCACGCCACCGGTTGCAGCACCGGATAATCGGTGTAGCCCTTGGGCCCGGAAGCGTAAAAGGTGGACTGATCCGGAACGTTGAGCGGGGCATTCTGCCGGAAACGGGCCGGCAGGTCTGGATTCGCGAGCAAGGGAACGCCAAACGCAACCGCATCCGCTTCACCCGCCGCCAGCACTTGATTGGCCGTGGCCTGAGTAAAACCTTCATTGGCAATGTAGCTGCCGCCGAACGCTGCCTTCAATT
>Ga0302265_1000639_pt1 | contig 22833 bp, 23 predicted proteins | sample III_Bog_E1_1_FD_194556 | JGI IMG/M metagenome (GOLD analysis project Ga0302265, IMG submission 194556) | Peat permafrost microbial communities from Stordalen Mire near Abisko, Sweden - III_Bog_E1_1 | ecosystem: Environmental > Terrestrial > Soil > Wetlands > Peat | place: Sweden: Abisko...
TGTAACGTTTATAGTCGGAATCTTCTATTTTTTCTGTCATTCGTTCCATGTTTTCTTGTCCTTTTTCACACCGAAGCAGCCCAGCTAAATACTCAACTGCCGTGTGCGTACTATCCATTCTGTATACTATAAATAGACCTGTAAAACAGCTGATTATAAGCGAATTGACTACTTTCAATCGCCACTTTGCATACTTGTCTCCTGAAAAGAAATTTTTTTTCTCTGTCCGTTTTGGTTTCATTATCAAAACAATCAGAGCTGATTTGTAATGAAACAAATATACTAATAATCAGGCATATAACAAAATATATTTAGACTTTTTATTATGGTAAAGTAGAATTAGTGAATCCTTTAAAACCATTTAAGAAATAGAGATACTAATAATTATGTCTAAAATTATATATATTCATATTTATTCGTACTTTTTAACCCCTAATGAATCTGAAACTTTTTGCTACAACACATCACTTATACCAAGTTTTACAATAGTTAACTAAGCCAATGCATTTCCTGTCGCAAGCCATGCTCCAAAATCCCATGATCAATAAATTTTAAATAAAATGGCACATTTGATAATCCATTTATTATTGAAATTTTGGTCGATGAATAATGAAAAAGCAAATTCCATTTGGTTATTAATGTTCTATTTCTCATTTCTATATAAACTATCAATAAATGATTCTGAATCAATAATTTTCTTTTGTGTTTTAATTATTCCCTTCAACCAATTATAAATACGAAATTCAGAAAAAACTCCTTTTGTAAAAAAAACTATACTATCAATTAATGATTTAAATGTAAAAGTAGGTTTTCCAATACGTTTAAAAGTTTCTTTACGTACACTTTTTGATATACGTGGATCGAAAAAAAATGTCCAATACCATAATGCAACATAATTATTAGTTAATTCTCTAACTTTGTCTAATACTTTCAATTCAACTAATTCCTTGTTTTTTAAAATACCTAAAAAAGCTAAATGTAAAAAACCTGAATTCCAACCAGGAAAATTCCATAGCGCTCTTCTACATTCATCTATATTCATACTTCGAATTACGCTATCTTGATTTGAATTAATTACTTTTCCATTTAATCTATTTAATGCTATAGGTATATAGATTGGATACATTAATGTTCTTTGATCGTAACTTAGCCATGTTTGTTCATCGCACCAATTCATAGCATTGACAAATGCTTCTCTTAACAATGGAGACATTTTGTAAGTGTTATTACCAATAAATATTGCACTCCATATTCTATCTAAATATACATTTTCAAGTTTTTCGCTTTTGCTATTAATCTTAAAATTATCTATGGATATATCGTAGGAATTGTCATAGAACAGAACCCCACCAATATGCTTTGTAAGTAATAAATCAGCCTTTTCATTCAGAATTGTTTTTACTCTATAACGAATACTTTCTGGTAAAAACAAATCGTCGTCTCCTTGTAAAAAGACAATGTCACCATCAACACTATATTCACTAATAGCTCCATACCAATTCTGAATTGGTGGTATTGTATTTTCTCTATGGATAGCCTTAACCAACCATACATCAGTTAAAGTATTTGTTTTATTTACAATTTCATCAACAAAAAACCTGTTTTCTGGATAATTATTAACGACATAGCATATATAACGATATTCAACATTAGGCGAATATGTTTTTATTAAACTATAAAGTACAGCTTGTAGAGAATTTAATCTTTTGTATGTCGGAATAAATACTTTTATTGTCATTATAATATATAGTTTATTCTTTTAAAATTTCAACATTAATTCTATTAATAATTCTTTACAAACCTACAAATGTATACCATTTTTCAACCAGAAATTTTATTTACTTATCAATTGCTCAGTCCAGTGGATACTTTCCGATATTCCAGTTTTCAAATCCTTTTTTATATTCCATTTCAAAATATTTTTAGCTTTGGTATTATCTGCCACAAACACCAATTGATCACTTTCTCTAAAAGCAAGTCGTTTATAGTCTATCTTTATTTGAAGCATATCTTCTAATAAACTAAATAATTCTAATAAAGATAAGCTGTTATCAATACCACCGCCTATGTTAAATGCTTGTCCATATGCTTCCTTTACATCTTTTGCAGCAAAATAAAGATTTACCACATCAGAGCCATGTAATACATCTCGAACTTGTTTCCCATTTCCTGAAATTGTAAATGGCTCTTTTGCTATGCCTTTTTTTATTTCTAAAGCTTTTTGACAAAACCAACCTACCCAACCTTGATCATAGGTTGCATGCTGATTACTACCATACATTGACGAATGTCGAAATACTACTGTTTTTAATCCGAAAATTCGATTATAATCTCGCAAATACTGGTCGGCGGAACCTTTTGAACAACCATAGGGAGAATGAAAATCCAACGAAATAGTTTCAGGAAATCCATTAGGATATTCTTTACAAATATATCTGGTTGCTGTCTCTTCAAAAGTTAAGTCGCAAAAATCTCCATAAACTTTATTTGTAGAAGAATAAAGCACAACAGAATCTGGTGAATATTTACGCACAGCATCCAAAAGATTAAAGGTTCCCATAACATTTACTTCAAAATCCAATCGTGGATTTGCTATTGATGTTGTCATAGCTACCTGACCTGAAAGATGAAATATATAATCTGGTTTTACTTCTTTAATTACTGTTTCAACATCGTTATTATTTCGAATATCATATGGGTAAAATTTAAAATCACCTCGTTTACGTAGCCAATCTAAATTGGATGAACTACCATAACGAAAAAGATTATCAAAAACAAATAATTCTTCTCCTCTTTTTAAAACTTCAGCAGCTAAATTGCTGCCAATAAAGCCGCAACCTCCAGTTATTAAATATTTCATAATTGAATTATATTTTTTAAACGTTTATCTATTTGAAAATTGAATTGCTTAGTAGTTATTTCTTTTAATTTAAATATATCACATTTTAAATCCATCATTTCGTTTTCTCTATAAGGTAATTCACCATAGTTTACTTCAGAATTTGAATGTAATTCATTTTTGCAAATTTCAATGATTTCTTTAAGTGACATACTTTTACCACTACTTACATTAATAATATTGCCTACAGCTTTTTTATATTGAAGTATAATTTCTTTTATACAATCTGCGAAATCGTCTACATAAATAAAATCGCGTTTTTGTTCACATGGCGAAACATTAAGTGGTTCGTTGTTTCGAAGCGTTTCTATTATATAAGGAATAAACTTAGACGAATGTTGCAAAGGTCCGAACAAATTACCTGGACGAACAACCATAGCCGGAAAGCCATAGTTTTGTTGTAACATTAATGTTGTATTTGTGGTAAGTTGTTTTATAAGTGCGTAGGGTGAGTTTGGTTGTTCACGTATGCTTTCGGTAAATGGTGAAAGGGCGTTGCCATATTCTTCGGAACTACCAAATTGTATAAAGAGTTTTAATTGATTTTCGTTTGTAAACCGTTTAAATAGATTTAATAAAACTTTCAGATTGGTTTTTATCATATCGTCAAACAAATTCAAATCACGTTCAGCTGTAACAATCGATGCAAGATTTATTATATAATCGGGATTTTTAATGTTTTCAGGTAGTTGGTTTTCAATTAAATCAAGTTGAATTAACTGAACTTTTGGATATTTTGCAAAGTAATTGTTATCAATATATTTATCAACAACAACAATATCAAATAAATTAAAGTAACATCGTACCATGTTTTTTCCAATAAAACCACTACCACCAATTATATATAAAGTTTCCATTTTTCTTCTATAATTTTATTTTAAAACAATTAGTTAATATTTTAACTATACCAAACAGCATCTGTATTAATATGTTCTATTTACAATTCGTAAATAAATTGACTACAAGTCAATTTATTTTGTTATTCCTGTTTTTTAACTTAACACTTATACCATTAAATGCAACAACAATGTATGTTCTTTCATCTTTTGTAAGACCTAAAAAATATAAAATACTAATAAATGATGTTATGGATATTAATACAACCATAGTTAGTCTTACAAAAGTATCATGCATCATAAAAATCGGAATTAAACCGAGTATTAATGGTAAAATAAAAACAATCAGGCATTTATATAAAACCGAGTTTAGATAATCAGTCAAATTCAGTTTGCAATTTTTTAAAGTAAAATAAATTGTAATATACCCTTCAATAAAACTCCAAAAAATGATGGAAATAATATACATCATATAGGGTGGGGCACCTAATGTAAAAGAAAGATAAATTAATGGTAATGGTATAAGATTAAGAATTGATTTAATAACACTAACACTCTTTATATTACCCTGAGCACCGATTGAAATATTTAATGCTAAAAATAATTGTTCAATCAGAGTTTTCATAATAGCAAATCTACAAAAAAGCACTGTCCATTCAGGCACATTCTTCAACCAAATATTTAAAATATAGGGCGTTTCTATTAAAAATGGGATTGCAAAAAATGAAAATAAAAAGAATGAAAACTTGCATCCCATTAATGACATTTTTAGCATACTTTGTCGTTCACCTCCGCCCTCAGTTTTTATTATTGCAGGATTTAATGCTTTCATCATAGTACTAGAGAATACTAATAGTTGACCATTTAATTGTCCGGCAATACCTTGTGCTGCATTTAAAACAGTCCCAAAAAACATATTAAGCACAATACCCAATCCATAATTACCAATCATTCCTGTTGCGGCTCCTATAAAAGACCAGGATGCAAAGTCCCTCATTTCTTTCATCAATCCCTTATCAAAATACTTTTTTGGAGCAAAAACACATTCAATATATTTACGATGACAATATACACGCATAATAATCATTATTACTAATGAAATGCTCGCCATTAGTAATCCGTATAAAATCAATTTGTCGAATAAGGTATATAAAATTACAAAAGCAACTGTCAATTTTAAAATGGATTCGATAACGCCCACAATTGCATAATAGAGCATATTTTCATGAGCGTTCACTACTGCATCGTAAGGTACCGTCATTATAGTAAACATAGTACTTATTATCATAAAATGATAAATCATTCTCGCAGCAAATAATCTGGTCTCGGGAATATTTAAAACACCATGAAAAAAAAATAATCCAACAATTTCAAGAACTATCCCTACAATCAAAGCAATAACAAAATGTAGAATAACACTGACGTTAAATATGCTTTTTTGTTTTTCCGTTTTTCCTTCTCCTTCAGCATATGACATAAAACGCTGTGTTGCAGTTGCCATTGCGGCATTCATGAAGCCCAACATCGCTATGACTCCTCCTACTACATTGAAAATACCAAAATCAGTTACTCCAAGGGAATTTAAAATTAATCTTGTTGTATATAGAGAGATAAACATGGTTATCCCCATTTTTATATAAAGAATTCCGGTATTTTTTATAACTCTATTGGCTGGAATATTCATTAATTATTTATTTACATTAGTTTAGTTTGATATTTACATTTGTTTAATTTGATATTTACATTAGTTTAGTTTTATTGTCGATTTAATAAATTTACTTTTTATTAAGTGATAAATAGAAATAAGTTTATTCCATTGATTAATTGGAATTAGTGTAACAATTTTCAATTTGACATTACTTATATTTGTTGGCTTCAATAATGAAATCGTTTTGTAGTCATACAACCCATCATTTTTCATTTTCATCAATACTGAAAGTTTATAATAGGTTATATAATGTTTTTTTAAAATACTTTCTTTTTCAGGAGAATAAATTTGAGGTAATTGATTAAACCATAATGGCGCTCCCCTATATAATATATCTATTGTTTCCATTTTCCATGTTTTAACAACTGTTCCTAATCTAATAGTTGGTTCATTTATTATTAATATCTTATTATTTGATTCAGCCATAGTAAATGATTCCCATGCTAAGGCAGAATAAGCATGATATGTATCTAAGTATTTCTGAACATTAACCTTTTTAGCAAGCGATACGTTAATTATTAAGGCTCCATAAGGTAAGTCATTCCAATGATTGAGAAATGCTTCCTTTTTATTTGTTAATTCTATGTTTTCAGCATTAATATTACTCTCATTTTCCGAAGTTAATACTATAAAATCATAATTATTTTTTTCAATTGATTTAATTATTCTATCATAACCACCTGATAATAGGATATCATCATCACCCAACATTAAACAATATTTTGTATTGATATATTCAAGAACCTTTAAATGATTCAAATCCATATGTATTGATGGTTCATTTTTATAATACCTAATATTCTTATATTTTTGAATATATTTATCAACTACTTCTTTGGTATTATCTGTTGAGCAATTGTCTGAAATAACAATATCAATAAAATCATTTGATATTTGACTGACAACAGATTCAAGCGTTTCAGAAAGTAAATTGGATCTATTATATGTTGGAATATAAATTGAAAATAACTTTGTTTGATTCATTATTTTAAAATTTTAATCATGATTTGAAATGAAATATGCTATAAAATTGAATTGTAGATTTTGGATTACAATAAATCAATACTTAGGAAAATTTTGAATTTAATCTTTGTATTAATTATTTTCCCAAATTTGCTTATTTCTCATTTTTAATTCTTTACTTAATTTAAACTATAAGGAATAGCTCAATAATTTATATCTGAAAAAGAATTTAAAATAGTTTTTCAAAACTTGATGATTTCCTTTAATGAAATGCTTTCGAAGCTACTAACATTCACTATTTGACCAATGCATTGGTTGTAGTTTTCAATAAGTTTATAAATACAATAGGCAAAATCTTCTACATAAATAAAATCTCTTTTTTGTTCGCTAAAGGAAACATTCAAAGCTAAATTATTTTTCAAACAATCAATCACATAAGGAATAAATTTGCTTTTAGGTTGTAATGTCCCAAACAAATTTCTGGGCTAAGAACCATAACAGGAAAATCATAATTGAGTTTTAACATCATTGCGATATTAGTTGTCAATTGTTTAACCAGCGCAGAAGGAGAACTTGGGTTTTCGCGCATTGTTTCTTTAAACGAATAATTATCAGAACCATAATCTTATGAATATTCGAATTGAATAAACAGCTTAAGTTTTTTATCTTCCTTAAATCGGTAATATAAATTCAAAATGAATTTTCATGTTGCTTAAAATAAGTCCATTGAATTAAGATAAATTTCTTTCTGCAGTTATTATAGATACCAAATTAATTAAATAATTAAGTGTTAAAGAGTTTTGATTTTAGGATATTCTTTAAAATAAGATTCATCATTGAATTTATCATATATAAAATACCCTATAATTGAAAGAAAGAAACTTTGCTTATAAATACTCTACCATCCATTAAAAAATAGTTTTTTTTAAAATTTACGAATTAGTTTCACTGTTTCTCTCTGTGTTTTCACTGTGTTTTCACTGTGTTACACTTTACGTAATTCATTTGTTATGAATTAATTAAATTATCTATTTGTTCTACACAAAGATTGTATACATTTTCTGTTTGATACCCTTTATACCAGTTTACTGTTAATTCAATAGTCTGATCAATATTTAAACGTGGTTCCCAACCCAGTTCGAATTTAGCCTTAGAAATATCCAACATCAACAATTTTGCTTCATGAACATCATTTGTGTTCGACAAATCACGTAATATCCCACTGCCAAAATTTAATATTACTTTTGAGGCAACATCCCACACTGTTGCAATTGATTCAACATGTGGTCCAAAGTTCCAGCCTTCGCAGAATTTGACTGGTTTATTCCACATCTTGCTAGCCAACAACAAATACCCGTTCAATGGTTCTAATACATGTTGCCAGGGTCGTATAGCTTTCGGACTGCGTATTTCAATGGGTTTACCGGCTTCCAGTGCCTTTATACAATCTGGGATAATGCGGTCTAAAGCCCAGTCACCACCACCAATCACATTGCCTGCGCGCACGCTGGCAATAGACTTTCCATGAGTTGAATATGCATCCGGATTAAAGAAAGACTTTCTCCATGAAGCAATGGCTATTTCAGCAGCACCTTTAGAAGAAGAATAAGGATCATAACCTCCCATAGCTTCATTTTCGCGGTAGCCCCAGATTTGTTCACGGTTCTCATAACATTTATCTGTAGTAATCATTATAGCTACTTTCACACTATCTGTAACCCGGATAGCTTCCATCACATTAATGGTACCCATGACGTTTACCTCGTAGGTTTCTACCGGTATATCATATGAAAGACGTACCAACGGTTGTGCAGCTAAATGGAATACAATTTCGGGTTTGTATTGTTGAAATACATCTTTCAACAATTGTCTATCCCGAATATCTCCACGCAAGTCAGCTTTTATTTTAGTTCCTATTCCAGATAGAACAAAATTATCACGTTCAGTAGCCGGATCTAAAGCAATACCCACAACTTCAGCGCCCAATTCATGAAGCCAGATAGCCAGCCAAGAACCTTTAAAGCCGGTATGGCCGGTAATAAGTACTTTTTTCCCTTTATAAAAATCTCCAAACATATTCATATTAAATTCAAATTACACTAATTTAAAACGAATTACACTAATTAAAACTGAGGATTACTAAATAGACGAATAAAATGAATCTAACAATACAAATCAATGTTTGATTTTGGATTAAGAAATACTAATTTGAATGTTTCCATTATGTAATTAGCTTTACTGAACCTAAATTCGTGAAATTCGTATTAATTCGTGTAATTCGTATTAATTCGTTAAATTCGATTTAAATTCGTATAATTCGTATTTATCTACCAGACTTTCCACGGTGCTTCCCCTTTGTCCCACATCTCGTTCAATTCCACATTATCCCTCATTGTATCCATTGGTTTCCAAAATCCCGTATGTTTAAATGCATTCATTTTACCCTCTTTTGCTATATTCTCCAGTGGTTCGCGTTCAAAAAAAGTATTGTCTCCTCCTGTTATATAATCGAACACTTCAGGTTGGCATACAAAATAGCCTGCATTAATCCAATTCCCATCTCCTGCCGGCTTTTCCATAAATGAATTAACTTTACCATCGTGATCAATATCCAACGCCCCAAATTTACCACTGGGTTTGTAGGCTGTTACCGAAAGTAATTTACCTGAAACTTTATGTAAATCTATTGTTTCCTGAATATTTAAATCGGCAACACCATCACCATAAGTCAACAAAAAAGGCTCATTGCCTACATATTTTTGGATACGTTTCACACGTCCTCCAGTCATAGTATTTAAACCCGTATCTATCATAGTTACCTTCCAGGGCTCGGAATGATTATCTAATATTTTAATACTATTCTCACTTAAATCAATTGTTAGATCACTGTTATGGCGAAAATAATTAGAGAAATATTCTTTGATCACATAGCCCTTATAACCACAACAAATTATAAATTCATTAATACCATAATGGCTATAAGTCTTCATAATATGCCACAGAATCGGTTTCCCTCCTATTTCCACCATCGGTTTTGGAATGAGGTTGGTTGCTTCACTTAATCGGGTGCCAAGCCCACCTGCTAATATAACTGCTTTCATAATTTTACGAATTTCACGAATTTTAAATATACGAATTTCACGAATTAAGAGATACGAATTACACTAATAAGATACGAATTACACAAATTATGAGATACGAATTTTCACGAATTAAATATTACTAATTTCACGAATTTTTAATATGCGAATTGCACGAATTAAATATTACTGTTTGAACATTGTTTTGTCTTCATTCGTGTAATTCGTCCTAATTCGTGTAATTCGTCTTTATTCGTCTTTATTCGTGTAATTCGTCCTAATTCGTGTAATTTGTATTTATTCCCAGTCATCGGTTAGTACCTGATTTTCGGGAACACCTTTAGAAATTAATTTTTGTTTAAAGGTTTTTATCATCATGGGTGGGCCGGAGATAAAAAACGAACTCTCCGCTGCACTTTTAGTATAGATCTTTTCGATATCCAGTATTCCATTTTTGTTCTCAAATACCAGATGAACTATAAAACCCGGATTTATATTTTTTGCTTTAGCCAGTTCTTCACGATAAAGATTCAGTTCTTCATTTCTAAAACCTGCATACAATACAGGATAAGTATAGCCGGCAAATGATGCATCTGAAAAAAGTGAAAGAAAAGGAGTTATACCTGTACCACCAGCAATAAATACCGTATTTGTTTTGTTGTGATCTTGTGTAAATAAATCACCGTAAGGTAATTTTAATGTCACGTTGCTGCCAATTTTTAATTCATTCTGCATACGCTTTGTAAATTGCCCTTTAGCAGCATAGGTAATACGAATAACTTCTTCCCCCGGGGCAGATTGCATACTGAAACATCGCGAATCGGGCCATTGTGCTGAAGAATCATATTCATCAACAGCCAGATGTAAAAACTGTCCGGTATCGTATTTAAAAGCTTTCCCCATTGATTCCAGCTCCAGGGTATAAACTCCTTCGATAGAATTATTGATGCTAACTACTTTAGCGGGATATTTTTTTACCATAATATTATAATATTACTAATTACACGAATTAATACTACGAATTTCAAATATTACGAATTACAAATATTACGAATTACACGAATTAATACGAATTACACGAATTATGACTAATTGATTATTCGTTTATAAATTAATGATGGAGAACCAAAGTTAATGAGTAATCCAAGCTTAAATTGAGTTGCTTTAATGTTGTTAAGTGTCTGCTTATAATCAGTATCTACTAAATATTTTACAGCTTTTAATTCAACTATTATAGTGTTATAACACACAAAATCAGCTTTAAAATATTTATTTAACAGTTTATTATCATAATACACAGGCAATTTCTTTTCACGAATAAACGGAATTTCGAGTCTTTTAAACTCTACTTCTAACGCTTCAGCATATACACTTTCCAGAAACCCTGAACCAAGTTTTTTATGGACTTCCATACAAGCCCCAATGATTCAGTAACTTTCATCCTTAAACAGAATTTCGGTCATTTTAATTCGTATAATTCGTTTTAAATTAGTGTAATTCGTATTTCTTAATTCGTGAAATTTGTAATATTGTAATTCGTAACGAACGCATCGAGTATCTGTTCGGTATAATCTAACATTTCTTTTGTAAGTCCGGGATAAGTACCCAGGAAGAAAGTATTGTTCATGATATAGTCTGTATTATTTAAATGATCCGCCATTCTCCAGTTTTTATTCACAAAAGCCGGTTGTTTAGCCATATTTCCGGAGAAAAGATTGCGTGTTTCTATTAACTTTTCATTCAGAAATTTTGTAATCTCATCGCGTTTAAAAGGACAATCTTTCTGCAAAGTAACGATAAAGGCAAACCATGCCGGTTCTGCTCCTTCAGTAGCTTCAGGTAGAATAAAATACTGCAGATATTTTGAAAATATTCGTGTCCATTCGTTAAAGTTAGCTTTCCTTTTTTCACAAAACTCAGGAAGTTTATCCATTTGTGCTGCCCCGATAGCTGCCTGTATATCCGTCATTTTTAAATTATAGCCAATTTCGGAATACACATATTTATGATCATAACCGAAAGGCAGGTTACCAAATTTCTGAGAAAAACGTTTACCACAGGTATTGTTTTCACCGCCCATGCAATAACAATCGCGTCCCCAATCGCGAAATGCGCGAACTAATTGGGCCAATTGAGGATCGTTTGTACAAATGGCTCCACCTTCACCGGTTGTTATATGATGTGCAGGATAAAAAGAAATAGTGGATAAATGACCGTAAGTTCCTGTTTTCTTACCTTTGTATTGACTACCAAATGCATCGCAATTGTCTTCGATGACCCATAAATTATGTTCATTGGCCAGTTCCATCACCGCATCAATATTAAATGGATTACCTAAGGTATGTGCAATAAAGATACAACGTGTTTTGGGGCTAATAGCTTTAAGCATCATTTCAATATCGATATTGTAGGTTGGGATATCAACATCTACAAATACCGGCACTAAACCCAGTTGAATAATAGGAGTTACAGTCGCCGGGAAACCCGCCGCTACCGAAATCACTTCATCCCCTGGTTTCAATCGCCTGTCTCCAAGTTTTTCTGAGGTCAATGCTGAAAAAGCTAATAAATTAGCAGAAGATCCGGAATTAGTCAGTAGCACATGCTCGACACCCAGAAATTCAGCAATTTTTTCTGCAAACTCTTCAGAGAAACGTCCTTCGGTTAACCAAAAATCCAGGGAAGCTTCCACCGCATTAACCAGTTCCTGTTGGTCAAATACACGTCCTGCATAATTGACCTTTGATTTTCCGGGAATAAATTCAGTTTTTCCAAACCTGGCTTGATGATATTCTATTGTCTTGGCAATAATTTCTTTTCTTAATGTTTTAAAATCACTCATATTAAAATTTATTTAGAATTATATGATTATTAACTATGAACTATAATCTATAATCTATGAACTATAAACTATTCACTATAAACTATTCACTATAAACTAATCTACTTTTCTCCATCATTATACCCGTATCCATACCCATACTTATTCCCGTATCCATACCCGTATTTTTTACCATAACCGTAGCGGTACGATGCTTTTTGGAAATCAGCGGCGTTAAGGATAAAATACATGCGGGTTAGTTTCTTTTGTTTATAAAGAATGGTAGCATCTTCGATATTCTTTTTCGGGGTATAATCAGCTCGAACCAGATACAAACTCACATCGGCAAAGCGATTCAGGGCATAACTGTCGGAAACGATTCCAATCGGGGCTGTATCCAGGATAATATAATCAAATTTTTCTTTACATTCGGCTATTAATAAGTCCAGCGCAGGTTTAGCCATTAATTCTCCCGGATTTGGAGGTACAGGTCCGGCATTGATAACTGAAAGATTCGGATGAATTCCCGATGGACGGATCAATTCTGATTTATCCAGATTCCCTGTCAGATACAGTGTTATACCTGTATTATTATCCATCCCTATATACTCAGCAAGTTTGGGTTTACGGACATCAAGACCGATAATCAGTACCTTTTTATCCAGAAGCGCTAAACTCATTGCCAGGTTGATACAAATAAACGTTTTTCCTTCACCCCCTATACTCGACAATACATTGATAACTTTTTGTCCCGGGTCACCCAGAATAAACAATAAGTTTGTACGAAGTAACCTGAACATTTCGGTAAAACGGTTTGTACTGTTTTCGCGTATTACAATATTACCGGTTTGTTCACTTTTTGCTATTTCACCTAATATCGGAACAACGGATATTTTTTCCAACTCCTCTTTGTTTTCAATATGATAACGCAGTAGATTCCGCATATACAACACAATAATTGGAATAATAAGACCCAGCACAATAGCCAACAACATTATAACAGGCTTTTTTGGTGATACCGGAGAACCGTTACTTCTTGGTTTATCAATAATTTTAGCACCCGGTACAACTCCCACCATATTCAGTGAATTTTCTTCTTTTTTCTGAAGCAAAAATAAATACAGAGTTTGTTTGATTTCCTGTTGGCGTTTGATTTCGGTATATTCCCTTTCCTGACGGGGAATAGCCTTGATACGTCCGGCGTTTTCATTATTTTTTTTTACCAGATCCTGCCGTGTAATTTGGAGATTTCGTTTTTCATTTCGGACACTGGCCTGCACAGAGCTGAACATGCCATCAATCTGGGCAGTCAGGTCAAGCATGGACTGGTTGCTGTGCGAAGCTGTTCGTGAAAGCCGGTTTCGTTCCAACACTAATTTGTTATAATCAATAATCTGTCCGTTCAGGCTTTCACTTTGTATGCCTGTTCCAGCAGGAAGTAAGCGATAACGGTTATCTTTTTTATGCATATAGTTATCGATATCGGAGACTATGGCCAGTTGTGTTTCCACTTCAAGACGTTTTTGTTCGTAATCGCCTGTTTTTTCTACAAATAAATCGGCTTCCGCATCTATATCGGTCAATCCCTGCTGTTGTTTATAATTTTCAACCTGCGATTCTACACGTTTAAGTTCTTTAACCAATGAATCGAGACGTGTTTCAACAAAAACATTGGTATTACTGGCGACCTGGTTCTGATCTTGCATATCTTCACGATTGTACACTTCAACCAGTTTATTCAGGTAATCTTTACCCCGTAAGATATTATTGCTTTTAAGAGTAATTTCTACCACGGAAGTAGTTTTGGAAGTAAGTTCCATAGTCGTTCTTCCCAACAATTGGTTCGCGACATTCACTGAAGGTTCTATACGAACACCTACTATCATGGCGTTCTGTGGCAGATATGCTGTCCTTTTAAAATAAATTTTCCCAAAAGGCAATACAGCCATTGTATCGGTTGACGCTGCTTTTATATTGAAATCTTTAGAATTGAATGTCCCGCTGAATTCAAATCCATCGTATTTAATTTTAGAAACTTCAAATTCATAAACCTGATTCAATGTATCCAGTACCGACTCGGGCAACGTGATATGAATAGGACAATCCGTACCATATAAGTCTTTATTTTTAAACGTACCCATTTCGGTATAGTTGACATAGAGTCCCAAATCGCGAACTGCCTGTTCAGTTAAATTAGAGGTTTTCAATATCTCCAGCTCATTATCCACGTTATTTTTAATATCCATCATGCCTAAATCTTTCAACGCGCTGAGATCCATCATCCCGCTACCGCTTCCCTTTTTATCATCCTTCAGTAAAACAGTAGATTTTACTTCGTAGACACGGGTAGTTGTTTTCAGGTAAAATACTGCCAGTAATAGACAGACTATAAGGGATGCTACAAACCATTTCCAATAGGACAGGTATTTGAAAAACACACCCACTAAATCGATCGGTTGTTCGTTTTCTTCTTCTTCAGTTTCGCGATAAGTATTCATAGAAAATAAAATTATATGTTAATAAAGATAAAAACAAATTACACGAATTTAAAACCAATTACACGAATTAATACCGTTAAAATACGAATTAATACGAATTAACAACGTTATTATACGAATTATACGAATTAAAACGAATTAAAACGAATTATTTTTTTAACCGCCCCAAGCCCCTTCCGACATGTCGGAATAAATTGCAGGGATGTAAAGAGTGGTTGCAATAGTTATATACATTTAATGAAGATGGTCGTAATCTACAGCCCTATATAGATTAGTCTCGTCTCTTTAATTCCCTTTTCCAGGATGCTTAAAAACTTTCAAATATGCTCTTAACATCCCAATTTATAATCCGACTTTTCGGAATAAATTGCGAAGTTGTGAATTAGTACCGTTTCTAAAACGACCTTATTAAAAGCATAAAATTCTCCTACCACTCTTTACATCCCCTTTAGGGGCTTGGGGCGGTATCAATATCCCGTTTGTTTCATATCGTTTTTAGCTCCGCAGGCGGAATTACTAATTCTCAAGAAACAAATCAACTCCTTTTTCCATATAACATCCTTCAACCAACTCTTAACCCCCTCCTTTGGAGGGGATTGGGGAGGCCTGCAACTCATATTTGCAAAGAACAATCATCAACCCACTCTTAACCCCCTCCTTCGGAGGGGATGGGGGAGGCTTCTGTTATTTATGTAACACCGTAACAATTATACTTGTAAGTGAAATCAGAACTGACAGAGCGGAAACAGAGAGTGTTTCTTCTGCTCCAATACCCGAAGATCTCGATTTAGCTGAGTTAGGTTCTACATACACCACATCATTTTGTTCCAGGTAATAGGCAGGCGAATTAATAACATTCTTATCGTTCAGATTGACTGTAATATAATTTTTGGTACCATCGGCATTTTCACGCAAGACCTTTACATTATCCCGTCGTCCGTAGATGGTCAAATCACTAGCCATAGCCAGACCTTCAAAAATAGTCATTCTGTCATTGACTGTATTATACTTACCAGGTCTCAGGACTTCACCCAGTATATTAACCGAATAATTAACAATTCGGATGGTGATGATGGGCTGTTCTTTATTAAATGCGGAATTTAGTTTTTCGTGAAGCATTTTTTCCAGTTCTTTACGCGTCATCCCGGCAACTTTCAATTCACCAAAAACAGGAAAATCAATCATCCCATCATTATCTACCAGGTAAGTTTGCAGGGTAGGTGTAGAATAAAGCATGCTTGTACCTATACTTGTCGGGTCAAAAAGTTGGGGTGCCATTAGGTTATAGTTTTTGGATGCTTCCGGTTCCGAAGTAACCACTGTAATGCTTAGCATATCTTTCGGTTTAATACGGGCAGCATATAATTCGGGTGGAGCAGTTTGTTCTTTTAAAGAATCGGCAGTTGAGCTGTATTTTTGAAAGTATGCCACTTTTTTAACTCCCGAGCAGGAACTCAGGATAAGTATACTCAATAGCAGGAGAACAGATAGGTTTGATTTCTTGGAATACATAGATAGTGAATAGTTTATAGTTTATATTAAATGATCAGTGATCAGTGATCAGTGATCAGTGATCAGTGTTTAGTGTTCAGTGTTCAGTGTTCAGTGTTCAGTGTTCAGTGTTCAGTGTTCAGTGTTCAGTGTTCAGTGTTCAGTGTTCAGTGTTCAGTTTTTGTATATCAGAAAATCTTCTAATTATATCTTCTTAAAATAATATCTCTTCAAATAATATCATTTTCAAATCATCTCATCTTCAAATCATATCATTTTCAAATCTTCAAATCATATCCTCTTCAAATCATATCATCTTCAATCATATCCTCTTCAAATCATATCTTCTTCAATCATATCCTCTTCAATCATATCCTCTTCAATCATATCTCTTCAATCATATCTCTTCAAATAATATCATTTTCATATCGGCCTGTACACAACAATGTTCGTCACTCCCATTTGGAAGCAACGAATGTTGAATCAGGAAATATTTTTAACATCTAACTAAGAGAGTTGGTTCATTTAATCCAACCAACATCTTATTTATCCTTACAATAATTCATTATTTCAATGCTGTCAAAATCTTTTAGTCCCTGGTAGCATTGTATATTTTATTCAGACAAAGAGAGAATCTTAAATTAATTATTTAAGAGTTTACCCCAAGTTTTGATTTAGACTTAATGCTTTTTCTTTTTTGTTTATCCAACTTAATATAATCACTAATTATTGTTTGTTCTTCTTTAGTAATTTGTCTTGGATTAACAAATAAATCAATTTCCTCCGATTCTTTATTTATTTTTCTCATAAGATTAAAAACGGAATAAAATTATTCATTCTGCCCTGTTTATAACTCGTCGCCTTTATACTTCCTACTATATATTACCTTACGGTCAATGTCTTCCTCTTTCCTTACTTCTTACCTCTTACTTTAGAAATACCGACCTCTCCCCCTCCCCCCTCTCCCAAGGAGAGGGGCCAAGAGCTGTGGGTTGTTTAAGTTTTATTTTAAAATAATAGGACACTATTTATTTACTATTATTTAGCGACCAATAAGTAGAAAACTATCAATTTTTAATTATCAATTTTTAATTATTAATTATCCAATATCCCCCTTTGTCCGGTCCAATCCGTTGTATAATGCTCTTACTTTTCAAATGCTCAACATCACGTGCAATAGTCCGTCTGACTACTCCCAATACTTTAGCGATTTCTTCTGTTGTGATAAATTTATTGTTTCTAATTAATTCCAATATCGATAAATTCCTTTTATCAGTAGATTTAATTAGATCTTTATCTGTGACATTTTCTGTGACATTATCTGTGACATTATCTGTGTCTCTATCTGTGACAATCTCTTTACATTTATCTGTGTCTTTATCTGTGTTTATCTCTTGGTATTTATCTGTGACAATCTCATTATATTTATCTGTGTTTATCTCTTTATTTTTATCTGTGCTTTTATCTGTTTTAAATAAAATAACCTCGAATCCTTGTGATATTTCCCGGAATAACGGTTCTTTGATTCCATAATCCTTACATATCTTACGGACTCGCATAATCCCGGAACCATATCGTTCAATCAGACCCACTTCTTTAAATGCCCTGGCAATTAATTTATTTCTCGATTTAGAAGTATAATTTCCCGATAATAAATCATGAATCGTTATTCCTCCATATAATTTACCGGGATTATAAAATTCAATTCTATCGTCATAGATTTTTATTATACTCCCTGAACTATCGCGATAATCCCTGTGAACAACCATATTTACCCCGTTAGATAACATTAGATAGATTTCACAAATTAATTTCATTTTTTATCTAATGGGGTAAATCCAGTTAGATAATTCTTTAACCTAGCCTTAATATATCTTTTACCCCATGAAGATTTTAAATATTTCTCCCTATGAGTTGCATCCTGTTGATTCAAACAGGCTTCGTAATAAACCAATTTTAAAGGTCTTCTGTTTTTTGTTGAAGTAACCAGACCTTGTTCATGTTGCATTAACCTATTTTTCAAATCATTTGAATATCCAACATAAAAGTTGCTATCAATTTCACTCCTTAAAATATATACATAATACATATCAGCAATATCTAACGGGGTTAATGACTATTTCCCGGATAGCATCCAACGGATAATCAAAGCGTTCTGTTCGTTGTGGTTCACCGGTAATGATATATTCAACCATCAAATGCTTTTTTATAAAAGCAATAATGTTATCTACCTCTGTAAATAAATCCGTATTGAGCGAAATCGAGTCAATAATGGTAATATCGCTTTTGAACCTGCCTACCTGAACATCGCTTATTAAACAATAATCTTTTACAAATAATAGATATCCGCCAAAAGTAAGCTGACTATTACGAAGAATCTCCAATTTTTCAAGAAAATCCAATCCTGATAATTCAATATCACTTTGTGCCTGTTTCTCTATATTCTTAATAAAACGTGATACTTTTTCTATAGAAATATCTTTTATACTATGATTAGGATCAAGATAAAAATCCCAGCTGCTATTAATAGTTTTAAGGTGTTCATTTGCAATTTCATCAATACTCATCAAATGATTTGCGTTTACAATTCTCTTATAATATCTGCCCCGTGTCGAGACAGGTTTTACAGGATACTCCATCACGCTTATCGCGGCAACTTGTTTTTCTTCAATCGTTATGATTTCAATATCCGGAATAATTTGAGGCGCTGTTTTATTTTTAATTTCGTTAATCCAGTTTTGAATCGTCTCTTTGCCTAAAATAATTCCCTTTACTTTTCCATTATCAGCAACACCTATATAGACAGTCCCGCCTTTTGCATTAGAAAATGAAACGAGTGTTTCCACAACATCCTCATTAAAGCTTGTCTTAAACTCTACTGTTCCACTTTCAGTTGTTGGAATAATTGAAGATTCCATTGTTTTAACTAACTATCTTTTTATTGAATACTTGAATCAAATCACTACTTGCAATCATCATTCAGTATTCTTATTATAAATTCTTTTTTAATGCTATCAGGGCCTTCTGAATAGCTCATCACTCACTCCTCATTCCTTACCTAAACAAGCCTAAATAAAGAATAGAACGCGGATTTACACGAATTAGGCGGATAAAAAACGGATAAGAAAATACTTCGTATTTTGATAATAATACCAAACATGTACAAACTCGAATTAAAGAGTTATAAAATAAAATGCTTAATATTGTGCCAAAAAATACACGAATTTGATAGATATAATCCTAATTTTCCCCTACTTCTTCCTTCCCTCTTACCTTCTTACTTCATATACTCACTACTCACTACTCACTACTACCTACAACCTACAACCTACTACTAACTATAAACTATAAACTATAAACTATAAACTATAAACTATAAACTATAAACTACCGACTTCTTCCTTACCTCTTCTTTCAATGAACGACATTGGAACCGTTGTAATGGCACATCCAAACCGTTCGAGTCTGATCAACACTTTATGTTTACCTTTCATTTCCAGCAATTCGCCCATCATTCCTTCAAGGGGTCCTTTGCATATCCGAATCGATTCGCCATGTTCAAATGAATCCTGACTGTATTCCACAGGCTCCTCGGCATGATCCACCATAAATCGCAACCTTTCCAGTTGATTATCGGGTATTGCCACCGGCATTCCCCCTTCACGAACAAATTGCAAAGCACCGTATACATGGATTACTTTTTGATAATCAGAAACCGGTATATGCACAAATATATAGCCGTTTACCACCGGAACTTCCACTTCTTTTATCCTGTCACTCCAGCGACGCTTCACTTTTTGGATGGGCAGATAATGATCTATTCCTTCAAGTTTAAACCTCACACTCACTTTTTTCTCTGCCCTCGGAGCCGTGTAAACAGCGTACCAGCGTAGTTCATTCATACTTTATACTAATTACACGAATTTAAAGCGAATTACATTATTTACAAATTACACGAATTAATACAAATTACACGAATTCCAGTTTGTTTATTATCTAAAACTTTATCAACTAATTATCCATTTTCTCTCAGAAAGAAATACACGACAATAGCTGATATTCTCAACTAATTTATCCGTTAATTGCATTACTTCCGATACAAGTTCCCGAAGTGCATCGGGTATATATTCATGTGCAATCTGGTTTCGCAAATCACGTATTTCAATCATTTCATCCGCAGCATGTAACATTCCCATCTTTACGCAACCATTCATCATATCAATAAAAGGAACAAATGATTCGTGCAATAACAGCCAGGTTGTTCGAATTACTTTTTGAGTAAAGACATCTGACGTTCTACTGAATTTTGAAGTCAATGAATCGAAAGACTCCTGTTCCTCAAAAGAATAATTTTGTTTAATCCCAATTTTCCTGCACTTTTCAACCGACAAAAGTAAAGTTTCAATCGAAGCATCCAGTAATTGCCACTCTGTTTGAAGCAATTCTATAAGTACTATATCTTTATCTTGCTTCATAATTCAATAGCATTCGTTTGAATAAGTCTCTTAAACACGGAGTTATCATCATAAGTGAAATTAACAAGATCAACCTTCTGCCAACCAAACTTTTTAAAGAATTCAATACGAATTGGTCTGAGCAGTTTTTTATCCACCGGATTATTTGTTAATATCATCAAATCAATATCACCTCCCTTTTCATCATCACTTGTTCGTGAACCAAACAGATAAAGAGTAGCATCCGGAAATCCATCAACAATTCGTTGCTTAAAAAACCTGATAATATTAGTATCTAATCTCATTCCCGACTACAATTAAATCTTATTTATAATTTGACTTTTTTACTAATTCTTATTTTTGGGCTCGTAATTCTTGGAATCTTTCTCTTACCTACTAACTACCAACTACTTTCTACCTACTATAAACTATAAACTATAAACTAACTAGGGCTTACTCTTAATTCAGTTTTATATTTTTGAATTGAATTATAAAATTGAATTTTTGATCTGGTAACTTCAGTATCAAAAACCACATCAATCTTTTGATCACCAATCTGACTTTTAAGTTCTGCCAGAAATTGTATTTTTGTTTCTAAAGTCAACAGATACATCTCATTAGTTGAGATAAACAAGTCAATGTCACCACCTTTTTTATCATCATCAACCCTCGAACCAAATAGAAATACCTGAGCATCTGAACCAAAGTATTTTTTTGCTATCGAGTGTATTGCCTCTATTTCAAATTGACTTAATCTCATTAATAACATTTACTATTTAGTCATTTACTATTTCTACTTTACTAAAATCAAAAACAACAAAAACATTTAACAACAAGTGAACACAATAGAATACAAAATACATAAAGACAATAACCACAATAGGACACAATAGAAAGACACATAAATAGAAAGACACATAAATAGATAAAAGAGAACACAATAGATAAATACCTAACGGTATTTTAAGAATTTAAGCTAAAATAGCAAATGCAGTCTATTTATTGTGACAATCTCAGATTAAGATTCCTGAATTGTGGTTAAAGTTTTAATCTGGTAAAATAGAACTATTTACTATTTTACAAGAACGAAGAAATCTTTTGTATTAGGATTAAAATATTCTCAATTCATCACATTGTCACATAAACTACCTCTTACTCCTTACCTCTTACCTGTTACTTCTTACCTCTTACTTCTTACCTCTTACTTCTTAGTTTAAGGCTATCATTTAAATTTGTTTATATACTGATTAACAGTCATATTGATATATCTTTCCGGATTTTTAATATCAAAATACATCCATGCTATCAATTTATTTAATCTTCGGTAATAATCACCTTGTATCACTAAGCGACTTCGCCAAACTTGTTTAATTCTTTTATATGGAAATATCACAAATAATTTATTAATATCTTCAATATCAAGATAGATTAATGTTTTCTCAATCAAAATGTCATCCGGGATTATAGTATCAGGACTCATATTGTACGACCAAAAACTTTTTCATTCGATCAACTTTTTGCTCAATATTTCCTTTACATTATCCATATCTTCTTAGAAGTTAATCCACTTAAGGTGTTTCAATTCACCACATCTTCAAATCTTCACATCTTCACATCATCACATCATCACATCATCACATCAACACATCAACACATCAACACATCAACTATTTCTCCGGAATTTAAACCCTGCATATCTTTATTTACAATAAAAAATATATATCCATCAAATCTTCAACAAATTTATATTAAAAAGGTTCAATTTATTGATTGTTAAACCTGATTCATTAACATTATGCTTAAACCCTTATTGCCGTCCTTCCTTGATTCTGGTCCTGGTTAGTGGTTCTTACCTCTTTACTTCATCGAAATTCCGACCTCTCCCCCTGCCCCCTCTCCTAACCTCACCCCAACCCTCTCCACTTGGAAAGAGAGTATGAGAGGGGCAAAGCCATTGGCCATCAGTTTTTTTATTTTATTTTATTAATGTCTATTCTGACAGTTCTTACTCCTTACTATAATCTATAAACTATAAACTCTTACTTCTTATTCTTATTGAACTTGCGATATTCTCATTATTTGG